>Ga0185299_10000284_pt1 | contig 153846 bp, 137 predicted proteins | sample PaiPotPPA55metaG_FD_128002 | JGI IMG/M metagenome (GOLD analysis project Ga0185299, IMG submission 128002) | Iron sulfur acid spring bacterial and archeal communities from Banff, Canada, to study Microbial Dark Matter (Phase II) - Paint Pots PPA... ...
GCGCTTTATCCACCTCGATGGACCCTCTGGGAGAACCCGTCATCTCAACCTGGAAGAGACCTTGCCAGAAAATACAAAACGGCTCAGAATTTCCGGAATTGGTGGCTCAGAATTTCCGGAACCCACACCCGCACGACCGGTTATTCTGGCTTTGACGTGCGTGCCCGGATCATCACAGAACTGGGGTTTCCTCTGCCGAATGAAGTCAATCACGCGGGCCTTTAGCGTTCCTGGTGGTAGCTCACTTTTAATAGCAGTATCTAACTTCCGAGAATCGAGTACATAATGGCTGCGGACCACTAAACCCAGAACGAGAACCAGAGCAACTACCACCGTTCCCCAACGTAAGAATTTACTCATCATTGAGCCTCTCAAAGGACGTTTTTCAGTTTCTCATCTGGGTTACGGGCGTATTTCTAAGGGCGTTCCGATTGGAACCAGCGGCCAAATTTCTTCAATTTCTGAATTAGTCACAGCGATGCATCCATCCGTCCAGTTCGACTGGAGGTGCAGACTACCGACCCAGCCGTACTTGCTGCCCAGTCCGTGGATTTCGATATCGCCGCCAGGCTTTACTCTCAGCGCCCGGGCCTTCTCGCGGTCGGCGGCATTTGGACAAGAGACGTGCAAAGCGAGATGGAAGCGACTATGGGCGTTTTTTGAGTCGATCACATACTTACCCTCGGGTACTTTATGGTCGCCTTCCCGCTCTTTTGCTCCTACCGGCTCACGGCTCAGCGCGACCTTGTAGGTCTTCACAACTTCACTGCCGAGCATCAACTTCATGGTCCGCGTCGACTTCTCGACGATGATTCGGTCTGCTGTCTTAGCTGGAGGCGCAGTGGGTTTGCCGGCAGCCAATACCGAGATAAATACGAAACTAAAAAGGCACAGTGCCCGAGACATAGCACTGTACCGCTTCAGCGCCGGAACAGGTAGGCACCCCACCCCCGGTGTTTTTGGCAAAAGAGTCCACAAAATGATGAAAAGAAAGGGTCGAGCTGTAAAAAAGTGCACAAGAGCGAAGCAAAAGGGTCTGCAAGTTGCTGAAAATAAAGAGGGCTGATTTTGCGAAGGGAGTGGAATCGCGCAAGAGTTAGAACGAGAAGACGGGTAGCGGAGAGCGCCGCCGCCGTGGAGTTCTAGCGCGTAGATATTCACAGACTAGTATTACTACTTTTAAATTTAACTGAAGGGCAGAAACGGAGAATTCGTGAACAGCTGTGCTGGCAGAAAGAAGCTGACGTCACTGTGCGGCGAAGGTCAGTGTCCGGCCCAGCCGCTCCCATGAGAAGAAATTCAACCGCAAGAGTCAGGGCCATAGCTCGACCGCGAACCTGGGCCATCCTTCGAGTCGGGGCTACGTAGCATTGCTAGGCTCAGTACGAAGAAAAGTTCAACTGCAAGACCCACCCTTGAGAATCGAGGGTGGGGCACCCTCCGCGTGATTTTGTTCGGTGGACGGGGTTGAAAGAATGCAATTCTGAGCACGCGAAGTAGGACTCAGGTTCATACCTCGACTGCGAACCTGCGGCACCCAACCGCAAGGCCCAGGCTAAAAGAGCGGACTCGGGCAGGAGAAATGGCGCGGGCTATTCGCAACGCAAAGCTACCATGGGATCGACGCGCATTGCTCGGCGCGCGGGAAGGTAACACGCCAGAATGGCAACGCCGATCAGGAGAGCCGAAACGCTTAGAAGCGTCGCGGGGTCGCTCGCGCCGACTCCATAGAGCAGATGCGAGAAGCTCAAGAGAAGACGGCTGAGAATTAGGGCGGCGGTCATGCCGATGGTGAGGCCAGCAAAGGCCAGGCTAAGGCCTTGCCCCACGACCATGCGGAAGACGTCGCGCTTTTCGGCACCGAGGGCCAGGCGGATGCCGATTTCGTGCACGCGTTGCGTCACCGAATAAGAGATGACGCCATAGATTCCGATGGACGCTAAAAGCAAGGCCAAAGTTGCAAAGCTACCCAACAGAATTAGTGGGAATCGTTGCGGGGACATGGATTCGGAAACGATCTCGGGCATGGTTTGCGCATCGTAAATGGTCTGATCGCTCCCCGCTGCGTGGACCGCCTTTCTGATTTCGGGCAAGACCATTGAGGCTTCCAGCGGCGTGCGAAGCACGACCCATGTCCATGTATCAATGGACGTCATCCAGCGATCTTGAATTTGATAAATAGAAACGTAGGATTGGTTTTGCATGAAAGGGCTGGAAAAGCCGACCTGCCAATGCTGCACGTGGCCGACGACGCCGATGACTCGATAGTCGCCGACCTGGGGAAACGTTATGGTGCGACCGATGGGGTCTTTTTCCGGGAAATAAGTTCGCGCCAGTTCGGTGTCAATCACGGCGACCAACGGCGAGTTGACGGTGTCTTGTTGATTGATGAAGCGGCCGCGGATGAGCGGGATGCGCATCACTTGCAGAAAATCAGGGCCGGTTATAAATCCCAACGTGCGGGGCGCCTGGGCTACGGACGCGGGGCGGTGGGAGTCAACCCAGAATGGGACGGCGTTCATTTGATGAGTCATCGGCACTTCAGTAGTAATTTCTGCGCCCTGAACGCCGGGAATCTGGCGGATGCGGTCGAGCAACTGCTGATATGCGGAGCGCACATCTGCGCCAGTCTTGATCGCTGAAGGCGAGAGTCCTACTTGAAAAGTTAGAACGTGCTGCGATTCAAAGCCGAGATCAGCTTTCCACAGATGCTGGATAGAGCGGAAGAGTAATCCGGCGCCTGCCAGCAAAACGAGTGTCAAAGCTATTTGAACGATTACGAGGCCACTTTGCGCGCGGTGGTGTCGGGCTGTTGATCCGCGACCTCCCTCCTTCAGCGAGGGTTGCAGATCTGCCTTGGAACTCCTGAGTGCGGGCGCCAGGCCAAACAGAATACCGACCGCGAGCGAGAGGCCCATTGCGAAGAGAAGTACAGAAGCGTTCAGGTGGATGTTGTCGCCGCGAGGCAAATCCGCGGCCAGTGTCGCCAAGGCCGCGTTGAGTCCCCATTTTGCTGCCGCCAAACCCAGCAATCCGCCCAAAACCGAAAGAAGGACGCTTTCGGTGATCAGCTGCCGCACGATACGTCCGCGGCCAGCGCCGAGAGCCGCGCGAATCGAAAATTCGCGCGCGCGCGCCGCCGAACGGGCGAGCAGCAGATTAGCCACGTTCGCGCATGCGATCAGCAACACCACGCCGACCGCTCCCAGCAAGAGCAGAAGCGTGCCGCGTACATCGCCGACGAGTAGCTCCTTGGGCGGGAGGATTTTAGCTCCCAAGCCCTGTTCGGTCTCGGGATTGAGGCGGTCAATATTTTCCTGGATGGCGTTCATCTCCGCGTCAGCTTGGCTGAGGGTGACCCCGCGTTTCAGGCGGGCAACACACATGACGTTATGAACCGTGCGATCGTTGGCGTCTACGAGTTTCCTCTGTCCGATCGGTATATAAACATCGGCGTAGTTCGTTCCAAAGCGAAAACCCGGCTGGAGTACTCCGACGACCGTGGTTTCGACACCATTCAGGACGATGGATTTGCCGAGTACGGTGGGGCTGCCGCCGAAGCGATCTCGCCAGAGGCCGTTGCTGATGATGGCCACTGGCGCGCCGCCGTTGCGGTCTTCTTCCGCAGAAAATTCCCGTCCCAGCGCAAGCCCCACACTGAGCGTACTGAGGAAGGTTGAGGAAATTTCCCGGCCCTCGAGGTGTTCAGGATTACCAGGGCTGGACAAATCGAAACTGCGCCAAGCATAGGCCGACATTTTCTCGAAGGGTGGGGCAGCGCGCTCCCAATCCGTAAAATCACGATAAGAAAGATTAGTAGGACTGTTCAGATGGAAATTGTTCAGCCAGACGGTGACCAATCGATCAGGCTCGCGGTAAGGCAGAGGCGCCAAAAGGACGCCTTGCACTACGCTGAAGATTGCCGAGTTCGCGCCGATGCCGAGAGCGAGTGTGAGGACTGCGACGGCGGTGAAGCCAGGAGATTTGCGCAGCATGCGGGCGGCGAAGCGTAAGTCTTGCCAGCACGTCTCCACGATAGACTCCCAGCTCGTCGCGCGGACGAGTTCCTTGGTGACTTCGACGCTCCCTTGCTCCAAACGCACCGATCGACGCGCGTCCTTGCGGCTCATGCCCTGCTTCATCTTTTCTTCGGCCGCCATGTCGAGGAAGCCGTTTAGTTCTTCGTCCAGTTCGTGGGTGACCTGTTTTTTTCGGAACAGCGATCGAAGCCCGCTTCTAATGTTTTGCAGAGGGGCCATGAGTTACTCGTAGCGCAAAGCGACCATCGGGTCGACGCGCATGGCGCGGCGGGCCGGAAGGATTGCTGCCAGCGCCGAGACAATGAGAATGGCGCAACAGACCGACGCAAGAGTTGTGGGATCGGTCGGCGTGACCTCGAAGAGCAGCTTTTGCAGGACGCGGCTCAAGGCCAGCGAGCCAGCAAGACCCAGGCAGACGGCAATTCCGGCGAGGATGAGGGCTTCTTGAAGAACCAGGCGGACGACGTCGCGTGAAGCTGCACCTAGGGCGACGCGGATTCCGATTTCATGGGTGCGTTCGCTGACCGAATACGAAACGACGCCATAGACCCCGATCATGGCGAGTGTGACGGCGAGGCCAGCAAATACGAGCAACAAAATCGCTTGGAAGCGCGGGCTCGACACGGAATCCGAAAATACCGCTTCCATCGTCTTGATGTCGGAGACCGCCTGGTCGGGATCGACATCGTGGATGGCGGCTTCGACAGAACGCGCAATCTGATCTGGGTCGCCGGCGGCACGGACGACGATAGTTGCGAAATACATCGGCACTTGGGAATTGGAGAGGAAGATGGTTGGCTCAGGTGCATCTTCCAAATGGGCTTGGCGCGCGTCGGAGACGATGCCGACAATTTCGACCGGTTCCTTGAATTTCCAGCAGACTTGAAGCTGCTTTCCAAGAATGTTCTGGCCCGGAAAGAAGTGGTTCACGAAAGCTTGATTGACGATGGCGACGTGAGGGGAGCTGAAATTGTCGTGTTCTTCAAAGTCGCGGCCTACCTGAATAGCCGTGCCCATTGCGGGGAAATAGCCCGCGCTGATGATGAGGAATTGAGAGGTAGGCGATTCCGCGGGAGTTGGTGCGGGCTTGTCGGCTGGAGAGAAGCAGGAGCCGGAGACCCTTTCGGTGAGTGGCAGGAAGTGCGTAGAGCCGACTGATTGAACCCCGGGAGTGTTGCGGATTTCGGAGAGGATGCGGCCGAAGTATTGTGAACGTTTGAGGTCGTCGCCATAGCGCGAGGGCGCCGTCCAAATGTGCATCGTGAGCAGATGCTGGCGGTTGAAGCCCGGATCGACCGCGACGAGGCGAGCGAAACTGCGCAGCATGAGTCCCGCGCCGACGGAAAGAAGAAGTGCGAGGAAGACTTCTGCAACGACAAAACAGCGGCGCAGAGTTTGATGGCCCCCGACACCTCCGCCACGAAGAGTCCCTTGCTTGAGTGCGTTCTGAAGGTCCACGCGAGAAATGCGAAGAGCTGGAACCAGGCCGAAGAGAATTGCCGTGAGCAGGGATGCGAAGAAAGTGAAAAGTAGCACGCGGCCGTCAATGGAGATCGGTTCGCTGCGGGGCAGAGGCGCACTTTGCGGAATGAGCGCAAGAAGTCCACGCAGGCCGAGATGGGCGAAGATCAATCCAACAAGCATTCCAGTGGCGGACAGAAGCAGACTTTCAACAAAAAGTTGTTGGATGATGCGAGAGCGGGCGGCACCTAGCGCTGAGCGTACTGCCATCTCGCGCCCGCGGCACGTTCCGCGGATGAGCAAGAGATTGGCGACGTTGGCGCACGCGATCAGAAGAAGAAAGCCGACTGAGGCCAGCAGCACCCAGAGCGGACGGCTAACGCCTCGCGTGGCGTCTCCGAGCATGGGGTAAACGCTGGCGCTCCAATTTTTGTCGTACTCGGGACGAGCTTTCGCGGTGAAGTCGGCGACGCGAAGCATATCTTGACGGGCCTGATCGATGGAGACGCCCGGTTTCAGGCGTGCCGCAACTACGAGGAATCGTCCACCTCTCCATTCCTCAGTGCGAGCCAATGGCAGCGGAGTCCAGACTTCCGCGTTGATTTTGGGGAAGGAAAAATTCTCCGGCATGATGCCGATGACTTCGCAAGGCAGGCCATCTACGTCGATCTTTTGACCGATGATTGTTCGGTCTTCGCCGAATTGATGCCGCCAAAGTTTGTAGCTGAGAATGACGCTGTGATCCTGTCCGGCAATCCCGTCCGAGGAGTTGAATGTGCGTCCCAGAAAGGGCGGAACACGCAAGACGGAGAAAAACTCCGTAGTGACCTGCATGCCTTGCACGGCTATGAGCTGGCCATTACGACTGAGATTGGTCGTCAGGCTGGAAATGGCCGCCGTAGATTCGAAAGATTGGGCGTGATCGTGCCAGTCCAGGAAATTGAGGGGATTCACGACATTTCGTGGGCTGTCGTATTTTACCGAGGACTCCCAAACGCGAACGAGACGATCCGGCTCCGGATAAGGGAGTGGACGCAGAAGAATGGCGTCAACGACACTGAAAATCGCAGAGTTCGTTCCGATGCCCAGAGCGAGCGTCAGAACGGCGACAACCGTGAATCCGGGCGACTTGAGTAGCGTTCGGGAGGCGACGCGCAAATCCTGCCAACACGTCTCCACGAAAGATTCCCAGCCGGATGTGTGGACGATTTCCCTGGAAACTTCAAGACTGCCGCGTTCCAGGCGCACGGAGCGAAGCGCCTCTTTGCGACTCATACCCTGCTTCATTTTTTCTTCGGCGGCCATGTCGAGGAAGCCGCGCAGCTCGTCGTCTAATTCCTTTTCGACGCGTTGCTTTCGGAACAGCGACCTGAGTCCGCCGAACATGGTTGGCAGCAATGACATGGTTTGCTTACGAGGCCTCCAAGATTCTGGCGATGGCGGCCACTTGTTTCCCCCATTCTCTTTTTTCGCTGTTGAGTCTTTTTCGCCCCTGGTCCGTCAGGGCGTAATACTTTGCGCGCCTGCTATTCTCGGTGGATTTCCATTCGCTTTTGATCAGTCCTGCTCGTTGCAGCCGCTGGAAGGCGACGAACAGGGAGCCTGCATTGAGGCGAAAAACGCCTTGGCTCATTTGTTCGAGGCGGACGGCGACGCCATAGCCGTGCATTGGTTGAACGGCCAGGGTTTTCAGGATGAGCATGTCGAGGGTGCCTTGAACGAGATCACCTGGTTTTTCCGGCATAGAAGGCATTCCCCCTGAGGATCAAGAGGAAGAATACAGCCCTTCTTTTGATTGTCAAGAGGAGAGCAACGGCGGGAAGTTCAGTTCGTAAGTTAGGCGGATCGCGTAGAAAGAAAATTCAGCGGCAAGACCGAATTCTAGAAATGAATCTTTCGTGACTTTTAAGCCTGGTTGCGATGCACGACTCGCGCATAGCAACCAGGATTCGAGGTGTGATGCCGCGATTGCTGCCTCTTTTTAAGGCGCAGGGACGTTAACGACGGTGTTGACCATGGTTACGGACGCGTTAAGGGACAGAGCGCGACCATCGAGGGTAACGAGGGCAACATTGCCGGCTGTTGAGAAGCTGACACCAGCGGAAGCGATGATTGTTCCGACCATAGTTCCGCCGCCTGCGGCGTTGACGGTTGCGAAGCTGCCGACGTACCAGAAGACGTTCTTGGCCTGCGCGCCATTGACCAGGATGATGTTGCGGGGAGCCCCCGGACCGCCTACGGTCAGTGAGCTTGCCGCTTGGAATACCCAGATGGCGTTGGTGTCACCTTGGCCATCGAGAGTCAGGTCTGAGCCAGTGAGAATGTATGAGCCGCTTGCTGCTTTGTATACACCTGGAGCAAGGACCTGTGCACCGAGTTGACCGGCGCTGGGATCAATACCGTCGGGGCGTGACGCCGGGGAGATGCTGTTATAGGCAGCGAGAGCATCGAGCGCAGCTTGTTGGGCGATGGCGGCGGTAACGGCAGTGCCTTCTGACGGGCAAGCAACGGTGGGTGGCGGAGGAGCAGTGTCGATATTCCCGTTCACGAGGCCGACGTTGAGGGTTGTTTCCGTGTAGATGCAGCCCGTTCCGTGGTCGTGGAAGCCAGTTACCAGCGTGGAGACGCCGGTCGTGCCGATATCTCCATTGATAATGGTGTTGATACCTTGGTTGGTGATTCCCGCACCGCCTCCGAAAGATCCAAAGGTTGCGGCGCTGGCGAGATTAGGACCGACTGGGCCCGCAGTTGTGCCGGTCGTGAAACTCCACGGATTGGGAACGAGACCTGCGGCGACCGCGTTGCCAGTCAGATCCTTCGCGGCGTTGCTAACTGTGGCGGTGTATTGGGTGCTGGCAGTGAGATTTGCGCTGGGTGTGAAGGTAGCGATATTAGTCTGTGAATCGTAAGTGACGGTTCCGGTCACGGCCGCACCGTTTACTCCCGCGACGGCGAGAGTGAATGTTCCGGGCGCGGTGATGGTCAGCGGATCCATGGAGGTGCTGAACGTGGCGTTTACGGTTTTGTTGAGGGTGACGCCGGGGGCGGCATTTGCCGGACTGGTAAGCGTTATCGTGGGAGCGGTGGTGTTTGGTCCAGTTCCGGTCGTGAAATTCCACGGGTTGGGAACCGCGCCGGCAGCCAGCGCGTTTCCGCTCAAGTCTTTTGCGGCGGTGGTGATTTTCGCGGTGAACTGTGTGCTCGCGGTTAGATTGGCGGTTGGTTTGAATGTAGCGGTGGTGCCGGTATAGCTGACAGTTCCGGCGACCGATGCGCCGCCAACACCTGCAACGTTGACCGTGAATGTGCCTGCGGCGGTGATGGTGGAGGGATCCATGGGCTTGCTAAATGTAGCGATGATGGTCTGATTGGTGGGAACGCTTGTAGCTACCGAGGCCGGTACGGTGGAAACGACGGTCGGTGCAGTTAGATCGGTGGTAGCGCCAGTTGTAAAACCAAAAACGTAGTTTGCTGCCAGGCCATTGCCTGCGGCGCTCTGCGCGGCGGTACTGATGGTGGCGGTGTAGTGCGTGTTGGGGAGCAGACTCGCTGTGGGTGAAAAGATGACGGTGTTGTTGACCGCCGCATAGGCCGCGGTTCCGGGGACGAGTGCTCCTCCGGTGGTGACCATAAGCGAGAACACACCGGCGGCCGTGACGGTTGCGGGGTTCATGGCTTCACTGAATGTCGCGGTGATTTTGCGGTTGATGGGGATACTGATTGCGGCGTTGACGGGGTTCGTGGAAATGACCGTGGGAATGGTTCCGGTGGTGAAACTCCATACAGAATTGCCGGCGAGGGCATTGCCTGTGGTGTCTTTCGCGCCGTTAGTTATTGTGGCGGTGTACATCGAACTCGGGGCCAGCAGCGTCGTGGGAGTGAAGGTTGCGGTGGTTCCGGAATAGGTAACGGTGCCGGTCACAGTGGCGCCCGCGGGTCCAACCGCGGTGAAGGAGGAGGTATTAATGGATGTGGGATTCATGGCTTTGTTGAACGTTGCGGTGATTAGCGCTGCGACCGGAACGGTAGTGGCGCCCTTCGCTGGAGTAACGCTTACAACCACCGGCAAGTTTGCTGGCGCCTGTTCACGCCCGCAGCCGGCAGTAATTAAGATCAATAGAAAGGCTAGAATTGACGCGGTCCTGACCGTTGGATATTTGGAAATCATTACCTTAGGCATGAGGCTCCTCTTCGAATAGCGATCTGTTAAATGTGCATCTGGACGGACGTCTGAGCCGTCGTAGGGGGCCGGATAAGGGCGCCAAACAATTTAGGTTCAGATTGGTTTCCCTACAGGAACGCTCTTGCAGGAATGTTTGCTAAGAAAATTTTTGGACTTACTTAGCGCGGACGTTGGTACTACTTATGCATGATTAAGCGGCGGCCTTGAATTTTTATAAATCGTAAGTGTCCGTTTAATTACTAAGATTAGTATCCTTTTGGTTACTCTGACGTTTCTAATTTTGTTTGGTCGCTCCGAACAATGTGAGCACACTGCGTGCCAAAGACGGTCAGGGAATGTTAACGGTGAGCTCCAAGAGCGGTATAGATAAGTGCTTGATCTCACAGTCGAATAGATATTCAGAACTTGGGTTGTCGCGAAGGGAGTTTTTCCTGACCTCGAAAGTTTGCCCCGAATAGGGAAGGAAGGTCCCATTGGTTCCAAAATGACCGGGCGCCATAATTCGTGCGTTTGACTTTTGTCCAGCGTGCCCATAGCATTTCCTGTTCTACTCGCGGCTGATTTTCATTAGAGCTGGCCGCACTTTTGTTCATCCCCAACGGAGGACGAATGACGATTAAAGTTGGAATCAACGGGTTTGGGCGCATCGGGCGCAACATCATGCGCACCGCTTTGGACGACAAAGATATTCAATTTGTGGCGGTAAACGACGTGACCGATGCGATGACGCTTGCGCATTTGCTGAAATACGACTCCGTGCTCGGCAACCTGCACCATAAAGTTACGCACACAGAGGACACCATCAGCGTGGAAGGGAAGAGTTTTAAAGTCTTTAAGACCAAAGACCCGGGTGAAATTGATTGGCCTTCGGTGGGCGCGGACATCGTGGTTGAGTCCACGGGACTTTTTACCAAGGGTGCCGATGCCAAGAAACATCTGCGGGGCACGGTCAAGAAAGTGATTATTTCTGCGCCGGCGGATGGACCAGACGCGACTTTTGTTCTGGGCGTCAACGACAATACCTACGACGCTGCGAAACACCACGTGGTCTCCAATGCTTCCTGCACTACTAATTGTCTGGCGCCGGTCGCCAAAGTTTTGCAGCAAACATTTGGCATTCACAGCGGCACCATGACCACCATTCACTCGTACACTAACGATCAAAAGCTCTTGGATTTGCCGCATAAGGACCTGCGACGGGCGCGCGCCGCGGCGATCAATATGATTCCGAGTTCAACCGGGGCGGCCAAAGCCTTGCACCTGGTGATACCGGAGCTAAAAGGGAAACTCGACGGGTATGCGATGCGGGTGCCGACGCCGAACGTGAGCGTGGTGGATCTGACGGTGTTCGTCGAGAAACCGGCCACGGTGGAATCCGTAAATGCAGCATTGAAAGCGGCGGCCAACGGCGCGATGAAAGGCATTCTTGCTTACACCGAAGAGGAGCTGGTGTCCGCTGATTTCAAGGGCAATTCGAATTCGTCGATTGTGGATTCCGGATACACCAAAGTAGTAGGGGACCGCTGCGTGAAGGTGCTGGCGTGGTATGACAACGAATGGGGCTATTCCTGCCGCTGCCGCGACCTGATTAAATTCATGGCCGCAAAATTTTAATTTTCGTCGCGGATTTCAAATTATGGCCAAACTAACGGTCAAGGACCTTGATCTACGGAGCAAGCGCGTGTTTCTGCGGGTGGATTTTAACGTGCCGCTGAAAGACGGGGTGGTCACGGACGACACGCGCATTCGTGAGACGCTTCCCACTTTGCGGCTGGCGATTGAGAGAGGCGCGCGACTTGTTTTGGCGTCGCACCTGGGACGTCCGAAAGGCGCGCGCAATGAAAAATATTCTTTGAAGCCGGCCGCCAAGAAGCTTGAGGAGCTTTTGGGGAAGCGTATTGCGTTTTCGGACGACTGCGTTGGCGCGGACGCGGAAGCAAAGAGCAAGTCGCTCAAAGATGGCGAGGTGTTATTGCTGGAAAATGTGCGCTTCCATGCCGAGGAAGAAAAAAACGACCAGGGCTTTTCGAAACAGCTTGCAGCGTTGTGCGATGGGCTGTTCGTGTGTGACGCCTTCGGTTCAGCGCACCGCTGGCATGCGTCGGTAGTGGGAATAACCCATTTCGTGAAGCAATCGGCGGCGGGCCTGCTGATGGAAAAGGAGCTGGCGTACCTCGGGAAAGCCATTAGCAATCCGGAGCGGCCCTTCGTGGCGATCCTGGGCGGCGCCAAAGTGAGCGACAAGATCGAAGTGGTCGAAAACTTGATGAAGATTGCGAACGTGCTGCTGATTGGCGGCGGGATGGCGTACACATTTCTGAAAGCGCAAGGCCAGGCTATCGGGAAATCTTTGGTGGAAAACGAGAAACTGGATTTGGCTAAAAAAATTCTCGACGATGCGCGTGGCCGGAATTTCGAATTTCTACTGCCGGTCGATAACGTGATTGCTCCGGAGTTCAAAGCCGATGCACCCGTGACCTTGGTAGATGTGGGAGCTATCCCCGGCGATCAAATGGGGCTGGATATCGGTCCTCGCACGATTGCATTGTACGCGGCGGAGATTGGCAAAGCGAAAACGATTGTGTGGAACGGGCCGATGGGGGTTTTTGAAATGCCGGCGTTCGCAAAGGGGACGCTGGCTATCGCCGAAGCGGTGGCCAAGGCCACGGATGGCGGGGCAACTTCCATCGTTGGTGGTGGGGACTCGGTCGCTGCGATACACGAATCCGGGGTAGCGGGTAAGATCTCGCATATTTCCACCGGGGGCGGAGCTTCGTTGGAATTTCTCGGTGGGCGCAGGCTTCCGGGCGTCGAAGCGCTCAGCGGCAAATAAAAAGCATTAAGGTGCAAGAGGATAATTCGATGAGGCGTCGGGTGATCGCCGGCAATTGGAAAATGTACAAGACCATTGCCGACACACGCGCGTTTTTTGCGGCGTTTTCTCCGCTCGTCGCGGACGCCAATTATTGCGACATCGTGGTGGCGCCTCCTTTTCCATCTATCCCTGCGGCCGTCGAATCGACAAGGAATACTAAAATCAGCATTGCCGGCCAAAACGTTTATTGGGAAAAGGAAGGCGCATTCACTGGAGAAGTTTCGTCCGTCATGCTGCAGGAAGCCGGATGTTGTTACGTCATCATCGGTCACTCTGAGCGCCGCCAGATCTTTGGGGAGACGGATGAGATGGTGGCGAAAAAGACTAAAGCCGCGCTTGCAGCAGGCCTCACACCCATTGTTTGCGTCGGTGAAACTCTTGCGGAACGCGAAGCTGGGCACACAGAGCGGATTTGCGAATCTCAATTGAACAACGGCCCTGGCGCGTTGACCGCTGAAGAATTCTCCCGTATTCTGATGGCATACGAGCCAGTGTGGGCCATCGGTACGGGCCGCACGGCTACCCCTGAAATTGCCGCTGCCTCGCACCGTTACCTGCGTCAGTGTGTAGCGAAGCGATTTTCACCGGAACATGCTGCGGCCCTGCGCATCCTTTACGGCGGCAGCGTCAAGCCGGATAATATTCAGGGGCTGATGGCTCAAGAAGAACTGGACGGCGCCTTGGTTGGGGGGGCGAGCCTGGACCCTAAATCGTTCGCCGCGATTGCGAATGGCGCAAAGGCGCGGTAAGCGGCCAGAGTTAAAATAATATTCGCTGACGCAGCAAATACAAAGCTAAACACTGCGCTGCAAGGAAAACTCAATGCCTGTCTGGATGAAATGGACCATAGCGTTATTAATAGGAATGGGGATTGTCACCCTCGGGTTTCGATACGCCGGGTGGCTCCTGACTGGTTTTTTCGTCATCAACTGCATGGTGCTTATCATCGTGGTATTGCTGCAGAGTGGGAAAGCTGCTGACCTCGCGGGCGCTTTCGGCGGGGCCGGCAGTCAAACCGCTTTCGGGCCGCGTGGCGCCGCGAACGTTTTGTCCAAAGCCACCACCTGGTGCGCGATAATGTTCATGGTCTGTGCGCTGGCACTGGTACTCAGGACGGACAAAGCTGTGGAACAGGGGGGCTCGGTGCTACAAAAGGTTTCGCAGCCTTCAAAGCCAGCGCCGGCTCCTAAGGCTTCAGTCCCGGCTCCAAGTTCGACCCCTGCGTCGGGGAGCCAATCTCCAGCGCAAGTGCCTCCAGCAAAACAAACGGCTCCGGCCCCAAGTGCTCCCAAGAAGCCTTAGCGTCTAAACTCGTTCCGTTCTGATGTCCGGAAATCCCTAACACTACGCGTGTCAGTGGTCTGACCACTATGCCAACGTTTGGTAAAATCGATTCCTTTGATACTTAATATCAAGGATTTGCTTGACATCCCCTGAGATTGAATGGTATAGCCGCTATACCGTTTCAGGAGGGTGATGTCCCTATGATCTCGAATACCGCAAGAATGAAGCGATTCTGGCGTATGTACGCCTTGATGGGGATGCGTCCTCTCCTTGCGCTTTTGACTTTGCTGGCGGCCAGTATCCAACTGTGTGCACAGGGCAGCAACGGAGTGATCATAGGGGCAGTTACCGACCAGACCGGCGGAAATGTTGTTGGAGCCACGGTAACGATCACTGACGTAGCGCGTGGAATTCCGAGAACTTTGACGACCGACCAGGCCGGGGAGTACGTAGCGTCGGACTTGACGCCTGGTACCTACACGGTGCGAGTAGAGGCCAAGGGCTTCAAGGTGTTTGAGCGCCAGAATGTGTTGCTGGAAGTCGGTAAGGAACTTCGAGTGGATGCGCCACTCCAGACGGGATCGCAAAGTGAAGTCGTGATAGTGACCGAAGAAGTCCCGATGGTGGACACCACGACGACGACTTTGGGGGGCACCCTCAGCAATGAAATCATTAACGACCTGCCTCTGAATGGCCGCAATTATCAGAACCTGCTTACACTGCGGCCTGGAACGACAGTGTACCCGGGCGGCGGTCCATGGACGCAAACGACGAACGGCGCCCGGCCTGAAGACACCAGCTACCTTGTGGATGGCCTGAGCAACGACGAAGCTTTTATGGGCTTTAGCGTAACTAACGCCGCCGCGGTTGCCGGCGATGCGGCAACGATTTTGCCGATTGATGCCATTCAGGAATTCAACACGCAAGTGAATCCCAAGGCAGAATTCGGTTGGAAACCGGGCGCGATCACGAGCGTCGGTCTGAAGTCCGGAACGAATGATATTCACGGATCAGCTTATGCGTTCGGGCGCTCTGATGCGTTCGATGCACGCAATTTCTTTAACCACTTCAACCCCCCTCCGGATAGCACTCTTCAAGCAAAGACACCTGTGGAACTAGAACAGTTTGGTGGGAGCGCCGGCGGACGGATAATTAGAGACAAGTTGTTTTATTTTGGCGCGTTTGAAGCTCGTAGGTATACGGTGGGCAATTCCATCCAAGTCAACGCCCCCACGACAATTCCCATTACTCCCATTGGTGATCCATCCATAAGCGTTCCGGATGCCCTGGCGGATTTGCAAGCCCACGGAATTCCGTTCAGCTCGCAGAGCCTTGCTCTTATCGGATGCCCGACCTCGGTGGCGCCGCCATACAGTGGCTGTACCGGAGGTGCTTACGGACCGAACGCTTCCCCAATAAAGCAGGTCAATGGGGGTTTCCCGGATAGCGATTCCTCGAAGAATGCTCTCGGAAAAGTGGACTATCACTTGAACGATCATCATTCGTTGAGCGGTTCGTATTTCTTCGGCAATGACACCATTTCAGCGGAGGATGCGCCGGAGCTACTGCCGATGTACGGCACAAATATTCACTCGCGAGCACAGGCGGCCGCCGGGCACTACGCCTGGACTCCTAGCGCTATATGGTCGAACGACTTGAGAGTTGGCTATACACGCTATCTTCTGAACATTATCCCTGCCAACGCCAGCACACCCAATCCACTGAACACCGGCGTTACCAACCCCATTCTTCAAGGAGTGCCAAACGTCAGGATTGACGGTTTCACCGAGCTTGGAGGTTTTCATAATTTCCCCAAGTTGGTCGGCCCGGATAACGTCTACGATGTCGTGGACCAAGTTTCGAATTTGCGTGGAAAGCACGCCCTGAAATTCGGGGTTGAATTTCGTGTGGATAAAGTCAACCAGGGCACTTATCGCGGAGGGCGAGGACGGATTAGATTTCAGAACGACTTTTCATTCGCAGGCGAGACGCCGCTGGAGAGCTTCCTGGCCGGCACGCCAAACAGCGTGGCCCTTTTGGCGGGTGACCCTGTCCGGCACATGACGCAAAACATGTTTGCCGGTTTCATTCAGGACGATTGGCGCATTTCGAAACGCGTGACGCTTAATTTAGGTTTGCGTTATGAACTTCAGGGCGTACCGTCGGAGGCCAACAATCAGCTGGGAAACTTTGAGCCTTCTGTCGGTCTCGAACAAGTAGGGAAGAATATCGGCTCACTGTACAAGAAGGATCCCTGGAATTTTGCTCCACGCATCGGGGTCGCGTGGGACGTTACAGGTAACGGGACCACGGTGATTCGGGCCGGCGGCAGTATCGTCTATGATTTGCTTTCCATGAGCACGTTCCTCTCGCAACAAGACACCCAAAACACGGTCACGCTGGGAGCCAACGTGGTTCCCACGGGAGCCGCAATCCAAGTTGGCGGCGTATCGACTCCTGGCATTGGCAACATCGTGGCGTCTGGTATCACGCTGGGAGCTTCGCAACTCAATTGGAACGGCTCAGCCGTCGGCGGAGCGACCATCTATCCTGCCAACCTGGTGCAACAGGTCGCGTGTGGCGACGGCATCGGCACTGACGCCGGCCCCTGCGATATCTTCGCGATGAGCCGTAATTACAAGACGCCGTTTGTCACTACTTGGACTTTAGGAATGCAGCATGCCTTTTCGGGCAAGTTGTCTTTGGACGTCGCTTATGTCGGTAATCATGGTTCGAAGTTGACGGGCATCCAGGACATTAACCAAGCCGCGCTCGGTTCCAGTCCCAATAATCAGGTTACCCGCCCGTTCTATGCAGAGTTTCCCTACCTGGAATTCATCAACTACTATTCGAACATCTACCGGTCAAATTACAACGGTTTGCAAACTACCTTTACCGGTCGCAATTACCACGGTTTGGATCTTATCGTGGGCTATACGTACGCGCATGCCCTCGATAATCAGTCCTATAACTGGAATCAGTACCTGCCTAAGGACAGCACCAATCCAAATGGTGAATACGGCAACAGCGATTTTGACATCAGGCACCGTTTCACCTTTTCAGCTACGTACTCCTTCCCGAATATCAAAACCTGGGGACAACTGCTGGAAGGCTGGCAGGTCAACTCCATTCTGACACTGCAGAGCGGGCAGCCATGGCAATCGTATGACTCAAGTAACGATTTCAGCGGCACGGGCGAATTCGCGGATCGCTGGGATTTCTTCGGTAATACCGCGGATTTCCAATCGGGAGGATCGCATTCCATTCCTCTCTGCATCGGACCGGGCGGACCACCGGGAAGCCCAGGATGCAGCATCTCATCTCCAGGTGGAGGCACAGTACCATTGTCGCAGGCGCAAACCACAACACTCTGGAACGGGTGCCTGGCGCACACAAACGTCAACACGCTTGCATCCCTCAACGCCGCTATCACTGGGGGAACGGGCGGATGCTACGCAAGCTTGAACGGGAAGTCATTTTTGCTTCCCCCGGCGTTCGGCACGTTTGGAAATTCGGGCCGCAACATATTCCGCGATACCGGCTTCCACAACCTGGATTTATCAGTTTCGAAGATCTGGAAATTCAGGGAAAGGTACGGCGTGCAGTTCCGGGCGGAGATGTTTAACATCACCAATCATCCGAATTTTGCGAATCCCTGGGGCGGAACGAGTGGTTTCGGCGCAGGTGCAACTGCCGATCCTTCCGTCGGCCCATTTGGTTGCGGTTGTGCGACGCCCGATGTTGCGGCGGTCAACCCGGTGCTTGGCTCAGGCGGGGCTCGCGCGATTCAGTTCGGTTTGAAACTCACGTTCTAAGATCGTTTAACTGGAAAGGGGCCGGAAGCAATAAGCCGGCCCTTTTTTCGTGTCGCGGAGACAAAACTTCCGGAGGCTCCTAGCAATGAAACGGTTCACTTCACACTCAATGGCGCTCTGTCTTCTAGTCGTCGCATCGTTGGCCGCTTTGATGAGTGGGTCTTTGATGAATGTGTGGGGAGCTACAAAGGCTGCAAGGGGTGCGGCGGGCGAGGGTGGCGATACGGTGGTGTCGCAGGCGGATCACGCGTTTGTGCAGGCTGCGGCGAAACAGGATAGCGAAGAGATTGGCAAGCTGCTTGACGCGGACTTCACGTGGACGAATGCCGCGGGAAAAACGATAACGCGCGCTGAGGTGGTTCGTTCCGTACCCACGTCGCCTATGGGGGATGAAAGCGCGGCGATAATAGAACATCGCGACTATGGCCAGGTTGTGGCGATCCTGAGCGCGCGTGAAAAAATCCATGTGCTGCGCGTGTGGGTGAAGCGCGGAACGAATTGGCGATTGCTGGTGTATCACGAAGTTTCGCAGGCGGACACAGCGCAATCCGCGTCGGGTACAGGCGTTGCGGAGTGCCAAAATCCGTGTAAGACCGTTCCGTTTCAGCCTAAAAACGACTCAGAGCAAGCGGTGCTCGCGGCGTGGCAAGCGCTCGAAACTGGCGTGACCAATCATGATGCGTCCGCGTGGTCACCGCACGTGGACGACACCTTCGTCACGGTTAGTTCCAGCAGCGATCATCCGGTGTTTAAAGCCGACCGCATCGCCACGCTGAATTTACAGAAACAAACGGGCTATCCATCGGCGCCGGCGCCGCTGGTTTCCGCGCAGATGTTTGATTTCGGGAATACCATCGTGATGACTTGCTTGCATCAGCCATATCATGGCAAGCCTGTCCACGTTAGCCGCGTGTGGGTCAAGCGAAATGGGCAGTGGTTAATGGCGATAAGTTTCCAGACGACTATTCTGGGAGAACCGGCGAAGTAGGAGAGCGTAGATTTTGTCGCGGAGGATTCGGATACACTTTGGTTTGCAGCTGCCCTAGCGCAAGGCGCAGGTAAAAGTTTTCAGCGTTAGAAAATGCAACACCAAGACCCGGGTTCATAACTCAAATGCAAACCTGGGGCACCCTCAGGCTAACTTTGCTTTTAGATTAATTTTGTAAATGGGGAATGGATTTGTTTTGCGCCCGTATTTTCCTGCGAAAAGTTTGCAGCGTTAGAAAATGCGACACCAAGACCCAGGCTGAAAATCGAGCCTGGGGCACCCTCCGCATAACTGTGAATTTCGCTTAGTCACTTACGACTGGATTGCGCAGGGTTCCCACACCTTCAACTGAAATTTCCACGACATCCCCCGGCATTAGAGGCCCAACCCCTTCAGGTGTGCCGGTGCAGAGTAAATCGCCGGGCATCAGTGTCATGATGTTCGAAATATAGTGAAGGAGGGCATCGAGCGGAAATACAAAGTCACGGGTGTTGCCTTGTTGGCGAACCTGGCCGTTCACGCGAGTGCCGACGCTCACGCCTTTCCATGGATCGATTTCGTCGGTGACCAGCGGACCGACTGGGCAAAATGTGTCGAAACCTTTTGCCCGTGCCCACTGACTATCTTTTTTTTGAAAATCGCGGGCACTCACGTCGTTCACCGCGGTGTAACCGAGAATGTAAGGATGCACATCTTCATCGGGCGGCAATTTGTAACAGCGCTTGGCGATAACCACACCGAGCTCGCCTTCGTGATCGACGCGCTCGGAAATGGATGGGCGGCGAATGTCGCGCCGGGGATCCAACAGGGAAGAGGGCGGTTTGAAAAAAAGCAGTGGTTCTTTAGGGACTTCGGAACCCATCTCGGCAGCGTGGCCGCGATAGTTGCGACCTATACAAACGATTTTGGAAGGTTGCACCGGCGTGAGCAGCGGGGCTTCCAGGAAAGGCAGCGGCTCGATTTGTTCCGTGGGCACGGATTTTAATTTGCCGACCTGTTCCGGTGGGATGGCCAATAGGTGGGTGATGCGTTCGACACCCTTGGAAGATTCGACCAGACCGTATCGCGCGGCGCCTTTGTAAGTAAAACGGCAATATTTCATCTATTTTTTCTTCCCCTCATGATTACGAAAGTTCTCGCCAAAAGTTTCGGAGAAATCAGGCGCTCTGATAAAGCTTGGTCATCACAAATTCGCGATGGCCCAAAGCTTCGGCGCAGGTCAGACGGCCGTTGCAAGTTCTGATCATAATGTCGATCAGTCGATCGCCGGCTTCGTCGAGAGACATCTCGCGACGTAGTATGCCAGACACGTCGAGATCAATGTGCTCGCTCATGGTACGCGCGGTCTTCGGATTGGCGGTGAGTTTAATGACCGGCTCGATGGGATTGCCGATCACGTTTCCCTGACCGGTGGGGAAGAGGTGCACTACAAATCCCGCGGCCGCTTGCAGCGTAACGCACTCGGCCGCAGCGGAAGAAGTATCCATGTAATACAGGCCGGGGCCCTTGGCGGGGGACTCGGCGGGCTTTAGCACGTCGATAAATTTTGTTTTGCGACCGATTTTCTGCAAGTTGCCAAAAGCTTTTTCTTCGATGGTGGTTAACCCTCCGGCGATATTTCCCTTGGTGGGTTGAGACTCGGACAGATCGCTCGTTTTGTGCCGGTCGATCACTTCTTGATAGGCGTTAAACACTTGCATGAAGCGTTCTTTGACTTCGGGAGTGGCGGCCCGACTGGCGCACACGAGTTCCGCACCGGTTAATTCTGAAGTTTCGCCAAAACATGTGGTGGCACCGAGCGGATCGAGTTTGTCGATCAGATTCCCGACCGTGGGGCAGGAAGCGAGTCCTGAGGTGGTATCGCTTTCGCCGCACTTGGTCGAAACGAAAAGTTCCTTGATGGAGCAAGATTCGCGTTGTTTTTCGGAGGCCCACTGCACAAATTCCTGGGCTTTGCGCGACGCGACGGTAATGGTGTTTATGTCGCCGTGGCCTTCGATCGAGAAACCGATTACCGGTTTGCCGGTCTTGGCGATCCCTTCGACGACTCGGCCGGTCCAGCTGGGCTCGATGCCGATCACAACGCAAGCGGCCACATTCGGATTGCTGCCGGTGCCGATGAGCGTTCGGAAATGCAGTTCCAGATCTTCGCCGAATTGCAAACGTCCGTAGGCGTGAGGAAGCGCCAGAGTCCCCTTAATGTTATTGGCGACGGCTTCGGCGCTGGCATTAGATAAATCGTCGAGTGGGAGAATGACAACATGATTGCGTATGCCCACTCGTCTGTTCTCACGCCGATAGCCGAAAAATGAGTGCGGGGCCACGCTTACCACCTCTTGGTTTTCAGATTGTGTACATGAACATGGCGGCCTTGCCCGACATCCGCAACGATGCGGCCTACGTCATGTCCATACTTCTGCACCGTGTCGCCAACTTTCAGGTCACGGAGCGCAATCTTGTGACCGAGTGGCACGGTGTCGAGAGACTTGAAGCGGATGGTTTCGTCGGTCTCCATGATCCAACCAGTAACTTCCTTGCCTGGCTGGATGCCTTCGACAACGACGACACCAACGGAGTCGGCTTTGTCGTGCACGATGAAATCAGGGGCCATGAAGTTCTTTCTCCTCCGCAGACTTGCGTGTAGCCAAACTAATGTAGTGCGTTACTGACCGGCGTTTTCTTTCATCAACAAGCGCATGACCTCGGCGGCTGCTTTAGTAACTTCATCGCGCAGAACAGCCTCCGCCAAGGAGGCGTCGCCTTTGGCGATGGCAGCAAGCATGGCTCGCAGCCCGCGGATGCTTTCTTTCCAGCGCTTTTCAGAGCGTCGCGGATGCCCCAGGCCTAGAGCACGCCATCGCCAGATGCGCACGTGTAGCGTGCCAATCATGGTCGAGAGAGTCTCGCTGTCCGCGCCCTGAAACAAAACATCGTAAAAGCGATTCTTGGCTTCAAGAATGGTGGCCGGCTCACCATTCTCATAGGACTGCGCTGTGGCTTTCAAGGCGCGCTCAAGAAGTTTCTTTTGCGCGGCGCTGGCATTTTCGGTGAAAAGACGCGCGGCCAATCCTTCGAGCACGGCGCGGATGGAATAAAGATCTTTCGCTTCGGCAAGCGTCAATTCACGAACCACCGGGCCTTTGTTGGGAATGTTGGCGACCAGGCCTTCCGATTCCATCTGGCGAAGGGCCTCGCGAATGACCGTACGAGAGACGCCCATCATGGCGATCAGTTCGCGTTCAATCAAACGCGAGCCTGGCGCGAGGCGGCCGGCAATGATGGATTGGCGCAATTCGTCGAGAACCTGGCGGCGCAGCGGAGCGGCGGATCGCTCGATGAACGATAGGGGAGCGCTTGAAGGTATATGGCTTGACTGTTGCATCATCCCGTAATACGGTACTATCAGATTTGCGCGTTTGCAAGAAATTGTTCGATTTTTCCCGAGTGAGCACCTTTTTGAAGGGGCGGCAATGAGTGACAAGCCGGTAAAAGCGGGAATCGTAGGGTTAGGGCGCTGGGCCAAGGTGCTCACCAAGGCGTCGAAGAAATCAAACCTGCTTGAGATTGTCGCGGGCTACAGCCGTTCGGAAGAGAAGCGGACGGCTTTTCAACAGGAACTCGGGGTTCCAGCGGTGGCGAGTATGCAAGCGATGCTCGCCGATCCGGAAATTCAGGGCGTCATCCTTACGGTGCCCAACGAGCAGCACCTGCCAATGGCGCTCGAGGTCGCGAAGAGCGGAAAGCACGTATACACCGAGAAACCCATAGCCAGCACTCTTGAGGACGGATTAGAAATCGCAACACTGCAACAGAAGTACGAGATCACGGTTACGGTGGGGCACAGCGCGCGGCTGATGGCTGGCATTCGCAAAATTGGCGAGGCGATTGCCGTCGGAGAATTAGGACGCGTGGCTTTTATTGAAGCAAACTTTTCAAACGAACGCGCGCTGGAATTAACTCCCAAGACATGGCGCTGGTACAAAGATAAAGCGCCGGGCGGGCCGCTGTCGCAGCTGGCTATCCACCAATTCGACGTGATGCGATATTTGGGCGGGGAAGTGATTTCCGCCAGTTCCATCGCCTCGAAATTGTCTCCAGTGGGTGCCGAAGTAGACGATCAATCGATGACCTTATTGAAATTCGCGGATGGAAAAATTGGCTACGTGGGCTCGTGCTGGACTTCACCAGGAGTTTTTGCGGTGCGGGTGTTCGGGTCCAAGGGATTAATGCATTATGAAATTGATTTTGGTACCTGGGATACGCCGGATAAGTTGCACGAGAGCTCCACCCTTTACCTTCAGCGAGGGAAAAACGGATATGGCAGCCGTGAAGAGCTGAAAGTTCCACCGAGCGATATGTTTCGCACGGAGCTTGAGCTGTTTGCTGAAAGCTGTAAGACCGGCAAGCCCAATGAACTGACTCCAGAAAATGGAAATGCTGCAGTAGCGATCGTGAATGCGGCGTTGCGCTCCATTGAACGCAAGGGGCAAGAGGTGGCAATTTCGGAAGCGATGGAATCGGCGCGTAAAGCAAACCTGAGTAAGGCACAACATGTTGCCTAGCCGCTACTTCGTGGAATTGACGCAGCCGGAAATTGCCGAACAATTGAAAAAGAATCCGTTGGTGATTTTGCCCGCCGGCAGCGTTGAGCAGCACGGGCCGCATCTTCCGACGGGTACGGATATTTTTGCGGCTAATGTCATAGCTCATGCGGTGGCCGAGCGCATGGACGGATTAGTTTTGCCTGGCGGTCCGTTGGGTGTTACACCGCTGCACATGCCTTTCGAAGGTACCATCACGTTGACAGCGGAGACTTTCATGCGCGTGGTTACGGAGACGGCCGCGTCAACAGCGCAGCATGGCGCGAAATATCTACTGATTCTGAACTGGCATGAGCTGAATATTCCTCCGCTGGGCGTGGCGGCTGAGACACTACATCGCGACTTTGGAATGACGGTGTTAACGGTGCAAGCTTGTTTCGTAGCGGAAGAGTTGTTCGGGAAAGAATGCAACGGGCTGACGCACGGCGGCGAAATCGAAACGCTGGCGGTGATGGCGCACCGCCCTGAATTAGTACATCTGGAGCGGATCGATTATTCGTCCGACCACGCACACGGAAGAAAGATCGATGGCTTGCGGCGCACGCGAAGTTATCAGCCGGTGCTTACGGATGTGCGTTCGATAGCGCCTACCGGCTGGTACGGGAGCCCGCAGCACGCCACGATGGAAAGGAGTGTGCGCATGTTGCAAGTGGTTGCCGATTCAATCGCGAAAGATGCCACCGAGGTTTTTCGCCAACTCGACATACTTCAAGGCGGGATTGCGGAATTGAAGAATTTGAAAAGGACGCAGTAATGGCGCGTGTTTTCACCAAGAGTGCGGCAAAATTGCTGGGCCTGCCAGGCCGCACGGCGCTGGAGATTGTTTCGGGAGAAGTTGGCGCTTCCGGAATCACACTGCGCAAGGTGGAGATTCCGGTTCCGTCGCCGGGCGATTCACTGCGAAGCCGGCATGTGCACAACGATTTCGAGGAATGCATTTATGTGTTGGCTGGCGAAGGAATGACCGAAGCGGACAGTGGAAATTACGCGTTGAAGGCCGGCGATGCGATCGTTATTCCCACCGGCGAAAAACATGCTACGCGAAACACGGGAACCGAGCCGTTGGTCCTTTTGTGTTTTTTTCCTGTCGGCGATATCAGTCAGGGAACCGCGGAACCTGGCGTGTCGCCGAAGGACAGCAGCAAGCAATGAGTGTGGATGTTCTTTGTCTGCGCCCGCGAATTGATTTTGAGCGCGCTAATGCGTTGCCGGCTGCGGAATTGACGGTCGCTTATCATGCGCCGAATGATGCTGAAGTGATTCCGCTGATGAAGCAAGCGCGCGCGCTGGTGATTCCCGCAGTTGGACCGAAGCTCAGCCCCGAAATTTTTGAGAACACCACCGTGAAACTGGTGCAGGTGACCGGTGCTGGTGTCGATCGCGTGGACTTGCCGTTGCTGAAAGGCATGAGCATCGTGGTGGCTAATGTTCCCGGCGGCAGCAACAGCGCGATAGCGGAGTACGCAGTGACTACCGCTTCCATCTTGCTACGAAGATTCGCGTGGGCCGATGCGGAAATTCGTGCCGGTAATTATCAGGATTCTCGCGTGCGCATGGTAACCGAGAATCTTTCTGGGGTGGGCGGAATGTTGGTAGGCGTGATTGGCCTTGGAACTATTGGGTTGGCGGTGGCGCAGGCTTTCCATCGAGCAGGCTCCCGGATTTGTTACTACGATCCGGCGCCGCGCGATGTTGCTGCGGCCGGGGAAATGAACGCAGGATCTTTATCGCTGGACGAGTTGCTGACGGCGGCGGATATCGTGACACTGCATGTTCCGCTGTTGCCCGCGACGCGCGGGCTCATAGGTGCTCGCGAGCTCAAAAAAATGAAACCTGGAGCGATTTTGATTCAGGCTTCACGCGGCGGCGTCGTCGATGAAGCGGCGTTGGCGCACGCGCTGAGTTCCGGACATTTGGGAGGCGCAGCTATCGACGTGTATGAGACGGAGCCTCCTTCACCGGACAACGTGCTGCTCTCGCTATCCGGAGATGCGGCACGGCGACTTTTATTTACGCCGCACATTGCCGGTGTTACGCGGCAGGCGGCGGAGTATCTGTTTCGTACTGCATGGCGCAACGTTGAGCGCTTCATTGTCAAGAACCAACTGCCCCAGAATTGCGTGCAATGAACGATGACGAGTTTGCTGCGGCCGAACCCAGGAAACATCAGGTGAGCTACGCGGCGACCCCAACACCCGGGCTATCACCGGGCCGACGACCGCGCGGTCCGTGGTACCGCATTCTTTACGTGCAAGTTCTCATTGCGATATGCATCGCGATATTAATCGGGCGATTTTTTCCTCAGGCCAGCATTGCGCTTAAGCCGCTTGGCGATGTGTTTGTGGCGCTGATTCGCATGATGATCGCCCCGGTGATTTTTTGCGTGGTGGTGCAGGGCATCGCGTCGGTCGGAGACTTGAAAAAAGTTGGGCGCGTGGGAGTGAAAGCGTTGGTGTACTTCGAGGTGGTGTCCACGCTGGCGCTGATCACGGGGATTCTTGTCGCGATTATCGTCCATCCAGGCAGGGGTTTGAATCTCGATCCACGTTCGCTGGATCCCAAAGTCATTGCCACCTATGTTGGGCGCGCAAAGGACACTGGCATCGTTCCATTTCTAGTTGGGATCGTGCCAAGGACTTTCGTGGATGCCTTTGCGGGAGGCGACGTTTTGCAGGTGCTGCTGGTTTCCATTCTGACGGGTTTTTCGATATCGCGGCTCGGGGCTCTTGGAGAGCGAATCGCGCGCGCTATCGGCGCAGTAACCAAAGTGGTTTTTGGCATTATTCGCATCATCGTGAAAGCTGCGCCGCTGGGCGCTCTCGGCGGCATGGCCTTTACGGTCGGCAGCTACGGTATGGGATCGCTGTCCAGTCTCGTGAAGCTGATAGGCACGTTTTATCTCACCAGCATTGTTTTTGTGGTGGTGATTCTGGGGGGCATTGCGACGCTAACAGGTTTTTCCATTTTTCGTTTCATCGCTTATACCAAAGATGAGCTTCTTATCGTGCTGGGCACCAGTTCGTCCGAGACGGTTTTACCAGACATGATGCAAAAGCTTGAACGTTTGGGAGCATCGCGATCGATTGCGGGACTGGTGTTCCCGACTGGCTACAGTTTTAATACTGACGGCACAAATATTTATTTGACGCTGGCAGTTATTTTTCTGGCGCAAGCTACCAACACGCATCTGGCAGTCGGCCAGATGGTGGGGATTTTGTTATTTGCAATGATCGCTTCGAAGGGCGCTTCGGGAGTTACCGGCACAGGATTTGTTACCTTGGCAGCAATTCTTACGGCGGTGCCGTCGATTCCCATTCAGGCGTTAGCAATTTTGGTGGGCATCGACAAATTCATGAGCGAATGTCGCGCGCTAACGAACGTGATCGGCAACGGTGTCGCCACCATCGTCGTGAGCCGCTGGGAAGGCGAATTGGACACGGCAAAATTGCGCGAAGCGATGGAGAATCCGATTGAAAGCCGGGACACGGCCACAGAGTAGCCGCGATACGGAGGCTCGATACGTTTGCGCGACTTGAAGCTTGCACACGGGGTCGATGTGCGAGCTGATTTAACTAAGCGCAACGCGGCGTTCAAGAAGCTACTGCGCTGCTGGAGCGTTCAGATTGCGCACCAGCCAGGGAATGATCACCTGCCTGAAAATTACCGGATCGGGCCACACTTTCATCTGGCGTCCCAGATGGCCACCTTGCGGATTGATCCACGCTTCTTTGGGTACGTCCCCGCTGCTCAAAATCATGTAGGCGTCGGAGATGGGCACCTGCGTGTCTAAGGCTCCCGCAATAATCAGCATCGGCGAAGTAGGCTTACCGATGAGATTTTGTTTCACCAGGGACATCTTCGGGAAAATCACCGATAAATCTTCAATCGAGTTTGCGCCTTCGTAGATGGACATCAATGCGGGAACAAGCCCGAATAAATATTCGCGGTTGCCCAAAGTTTTATTCACGAGAAAATCTTTTTGAAAGGTAGCGTCGGCGAGCGGCGATTGCGCCACTACGCCTTTCAAGCGCGCATGCTCAATGATCGCGAGTTTGGTAGCCCAGTAGGCGCCGAAACTCTGGCCGTCCACTCCAATTCTTGTTTTGTCCACTTCCGGACGAGTTTGCAAATAATCGACCACGCGCGAAAACATGCGCTCCGACGTTTCACTGGCTTTGATGGGGGCTTGGCCTGTGCCGGGCGAATCGATGCCGATAAATCCAACGCCAAACGGGAGGATTGCGCCAAAATTCTCGGAGAGATCTTCTTTGCGGCTATCCAGTCCGCTGATGGCGATTACTACCGGAACGGGGCCTTTCACATTTTTTGGCAAGCGAAGATAGCCGATGATTTCCGAGCCTTCGAAAGGAATGTGAACTACCTCGATCGGGTTTTCCTGCAGCCTGGCGTGAGCTAGAAAAGCTTCGAGCGCTTTGGCGTAGGCAAGTTTTTTTCCGGCGGAAGCGGGCACCGGCCACCGCCCGAAAGAATAAAGCCGCCAGGCGCGTACGTAGAGGGCGCTGGCCTTCGCCGGATCGGAAGCTTCCGCACCTCTAGCCTGCGCCATGTAACGATCGGCAACGGCGCTGAAACCTGCGGCCCATTCGTCGTTGTCGGTGGTGTTGATTTTCGAGAAGGCCTCACGCACGTCAGCGGGATCGAGGCCAATTAATGGGTACATGCCGTTTTCTGCGCGCTTAACGGCTTCCGCTTTGATCTCGTCGAGGGTGCGTTCTTTCTGTTGCGCTTGAATGGTGGTTCCACCAAATGAGCCGGCGCAGAACACTAAGGTCAGAAATGCGGCTCGCCGTACGCGCTTTTTTATAACGCTCATATTGTTTGGCACCCTTTATCGATCGATTTTAGATACTCAGCGGGCCCGACAATTCTGCAACAACTTTTATTTTGCGCCGGACGCTTTCTTCAACGCGGAGTTGTAATACGACGGGTCGTAATATTTCTCCACGCCAGGAGGATGACCGCCCCACTGGCCCTCAAGTTCGGCGCGTAATTGCAAAACATTTTTGAAACCGTCTATATCGAGGGCCGCGTCCTTTTCGAATCCACCCGGAGCGTTGACGCTGGACTCATAAGTCGCTGCGGCAATTTCTGGCTTCATTTTAAATTCGCTGATCCATAGATCGATGACCTGCTGCTTGTTTGCAGGATCCATCAACCAGCGTTGCGCTTCGATAATTGCGGCCAGATAATTTTCGACATTCTCTTTGTTGTCCACCGCCCATTTTCGCTGGGCGAAATATCCTGCTGCCTGGTAAGGTCCGATGACCTCCTGAACCTTGGCGAGGCTTACAAATCCTTCGTGCTTGGCGGTGATTAAGGCCGGAGGACCAAGCATCGATCCCGCGTATTCTTTGTGTTCCCGCATGGCGATCAGCCGCTGGGGGGTACCGCCGATGGGTTTCATTTCGTAATCGCGCACGACTTGTAGTCCCTTCGCCGAGAGAATTTTCTTCATTTGTAAAGCGTATGCGGTGTTAGGAGCATCCACGATCAGCGTTTTGCCGCGGAGCTCTTGGAGGGATTTAATTTCCGGCTGCACCACCAATTCATTCTGCGAGCCTTCGCCGCCCATGAGGATGACGATTTGCTGGTGAGCGAGCTCGACCATGGCTACGGCGTTGTCCACCGCTAGATACGCGAGATCGCCGTTGCCATTGGCCAGATTGCTGCGTAAAACATCGGAGCTGGGCAGATTTTCCGTTTCCGCGCTCACGCCGTGTTTTGCGAAGTAGCCCTGTTTCTCGGCGATGACGAATTGCAGTGGCCGTCCGAGCAGCGTCAACAATTTAATTTTTGTCGGCGCGGTGGTTTGCGCTGTCAAGGTCATGCTTATCAGTAGGAATGCCGCTACTACCGCCAAGCCAATGCGCCGTTCCATGTGCATCAAAAATCCTCCTTGGGTTTGCTAGTTCAAGGCGCCGAATTCGTAACTTCAATCTTGTAACCGGGCGCGAAGTTTCCTGGAGCAGGCTATCGCTACGCCGCCCCTTCATTCAACTTATTCAGAGACCATTCGGCGACAGGCAGGGGATCGAGTATAGGCTTGCCAAGATTCGGGCAGCTCAGCGCATAAAGGCCGGTATCGGTCGCCGCCCAAATCACGTTGCGGTCCCATTCGATAAAAACATTGTCGACGGTGCGATCGTAGCTGCCGAACTTTTCCAGGTCGCCGCCTTGTGGCGGAACGAAGTAGGCCACTTCTTCAGGACCATAAAGATTCCCGATATCGTAGCAGCGCAATCCGGCAATAAAATAGGAGTACGCAATAAAATCCTGACGCGGTTTACCGGGCGCCTTCAAATGCGGTGGATTGTGCGCGCCGAAGCGTCCACGCTTGAAACAAAAATCGCGGTACGGCGCTTCAGGCGGTGGGACCGGCCGTGGGAGTTGCGCTACAGGGACCGGATGCTCTTCGTCGCGAATGTCGATTATCCAGTTGGGAAGAAAAATCTGGTTGCAATCGGAGTTGGTGGTTTCTCCGTTGGTGAGCACAAATCCGCGGTCGAGAACTCCGCAATAAATTGTGTGGAAGGCAATTCCCATCCCGGAATATTGCGCGGGCGGTTCGAATCGGCCCACTTCGCGCTGTTTTTTCGGGTCGCTCAAATCAAGAATGATGAAACCGTTGCAGCCGAAAGCTCCGTATCCCCGGTTGCCACCGTCCTCCAATTTCTTGGGGACGTAGACTGGACCGTGCAGGCCGGCGAAGGGAGTCTGGTCTTTAGCCACTTTTGGCGGCACCAGTTTCGACCAGATCCACTTGTTGTACTCCGCTTCTTCGCCTTTACGTGACCCAGGCACCCACCACATGGAGACCTCGGAGACATTGCTGGGGTCGCTGGCGTCGACGATCATGTTGCCGTTAACGAGCTGTCGAAAGTAGGACGGTTGATGGATGAAGGTCTCATCGGGCGCGGTGTCCAGGTACGCGTATTTGCCACCATCATAATAGTTGCGATGTGTGCCTTGGCCGGTTGCGCCGGTGCTGAATTCGGAGAGCTTGACAATTTTCGAAGGGTCGGTAGCGTCGTAAAACCTTACGCCGCGCAAGCCTTTAAAATTCTTACGCTTGTTGTCAAGGTGCGGGTCGTCGTACTTGCCGTTGGGGGCCTCAGGGTAGAGTCGGTGATCGGGGTTTGCGAACCAGTCATCAAAATCCACTTTTTCAGGTCTTTATTAAACGCAACCTGGACCTGACCGCCCTGAAAGCCACCTTTGTTGTACATGACGGGCTTTCTGACGTCGCTCAAGTCAATGACATCACCCTGCTGGAACATGTAGCGGCGGTTCCCGATGGACATCATCTGCATCTTGCCGTTCCGGGATTGGCCGGGCATGAAGTGTGCAAGGATCTCCATATTGTGGATGTACATCCTGCGGTCAAGATAAGAAAGGCTTTGTGGCGTGGGGTGGCCGTGGTGGTCGGCCCAGGCAGTTACGTTCGAACCGGCAAGCAGCAATGACGCCCCTGCGGCACCGCGAAGGAATTCACGGCGGGTGGGCTCGACGCTTCCTTCCACGAGGCGCTTGCACGAGCGGTCGGGAATGGGCTGCGCTGTGCGTCGAGACTTTTTCATTCAACAACTCCTCGGGTGGCCAACAGGTCTGACCGCTGTACCACTTTTCTGGGGCAAGGGTCAAGAACTTTAATGGTTTGTACGAAAGTTTTAGTTGCATCTTTTCCTGCGGAGGCTCTTGGGGTATAGTGGTCGGACCTTGTGCGCCGAGGTACAAGTGTCCCCCAATATAAAAAAGTCGATGTCGACAATTTGTCAAGGCGGTGCGCAACTTAGCGGAAATTCAAGTCTGCGCGGCTTTACGTTGTTACCTAAGATTGAGCAACGAAACTGGCAGCCGATGACAGACGAACCATCGGTGCCTGGACTTTTTTGGTGGTAGGACCTTAATACCAAAGGTCCGTACTGAGGAGATCTCGTTGGAGACCGGCCATGTATAAAATCGTTCAAACTTCCCGGCTTTATGAACAAATCGTCCAGCAGATCGAAGCGTCGATCAACAGCGGTCAACTCAAGTTAGGTGACCAATTACCCGCCGAGCGGGAGCTGGCCCAGCAGTTTGGGGTAAGCAGAACCGCCGTCCGGGAGGCGGTTAAAACGTTGCGTGAAAAGGGCTTGGTGGAAGCGCATCCTGGCCGCGGCACGTTTATCACTAACGGCAGTTCGCACTCCATCTGGCAGTCTCTAGACCGCATGATCCGCGATGGCCAACCGGAAGCGATGGTGCACCTGGTGGAAGTGCGCGAAATCCTGGAGCCGGAAATCGCCGCACTGGCGGCTGCTCGCGCGGAAAAAGACGACATCGCCGCCATGAGTGAAGCCGTCGAAGCCATGGACAACAGCAAGACTGAACCGGAAACATTTATCGAAGCCGATCTCGATTTTCATCTGGCTCTCGCAGAGGCCGCTTCCAATCCGCTTATTTTGTCGCTCATTGACTCGATCGTAGGAGTACTGCGCGAACAACGCATGGGCATTTTCGCCGTCGAAGGCGGACCTGAGCGTGGGCAATATCATCACAAGAAGATTCTGGAAGCCGTGGAGCATCGCGATTCAAACGGCGCACGCGCCTCCATGCGCGCGCATCTCCGACAAGTGCGCGAAGATTCAGGTCGTTCACCACGCAGCGGCGGTTCCGACTTCACCAAACTAAATTTGTAAGCACGGTTCTGTCGGCGGGAGATCGGAAACTGATGGCAAATCTGGGATTCGTCGGATTAGGCGTGATGGGCAGTGAGTTGGTGAACCGCCTGTTGAACAAGGGTCATTCGGTGGTTGGCTACAATCGCACGCGTTCGAAGGGTGAGTGGCTGGTTAAAAAAGGGATGAAATGGGCCGATTCTCCGCGCGCCGTTGCGGCCGGGTCCGATGTAATCTTTTCGATGGTCACGAATTCCGCGGCGTTGGCGGCCATCACAGACGGCCCGGAAGGAATTCTTGCCGGTCTCACGCCAGGCAAAATCTACGCGGACATCAGCACGGTAAGCCCGGCGTTCAGCCGCGAAGTAGCAGCCAAAGTGCGCGCCAAAGGGTGTGACATGCTTGACTGCCCAGTTTCCGGCAGCGTCATCACGCTGCAAGAAGGGAAGCTTTCGGTAGTGGTGGGCGGACGCGCGGAAACGTTCGAACGAATAAAGCCGCTGCTACTGGATATCGGGCCAAAAGTTACGCACGTTGGCGACAACGGTTTAGCGCTAGTGATGAAGATAGCGGCGAATCTAAGCCTCGCGGTGCAGATGCTGGCCTTTTCAGAAGGTGTGCTGCTTGCGGAGAAAAGCGGAATCAAGCGAGAAGTAGCGGTCGATGTTCTCATCAACAGCGCTGTTGCTTCGCCAATGATTAAATATCGCGGGCCATTTGTGCTGCAATTGCCTCCGGAAGCGTGGTTTAACGTCAACATGATGCAGAAGGATATGTTACTGGCGCTTGAGCTGGGGCGACAGGTCGATGTGCCCATGCCCACTACAGCGATTTCAAATGAGTTTTTGACGGCAGCAAGGGCGATGGGATTAGTCGAGCAGGATTTCGCGGTAGTGTTCGATGTTCTCGCGCACATGTCCGGAGTGAAGCGATGAGTCCGGTCACCGACAAAGCGAAGAAACGCGATGCGAAGAAGCCCGAAGCGAAACGGCCCGAGGCGAAAGCTGTTGAAGCGAAAAGGCCGGAAACGAAAAATTTAGACGCGGTAAAAGCTTCGAAGGCTGACGTCGAACGCTCTCTGCGCATGTACCGGCGGATGCTGATGATTCGCCTGTTCGAAGAACAAGTAAATGACCTCTACACACGCGCATTGATGCCGGGACTGGCGCATTTGTACGTTGGCGAAGAGGCCGTAGCGGTCGGAATTTGCGAAGCGCTGCGCGACGACGATTACATTACCAGCACGCATCGCGGACATGGCCACTGCGTGGCTAAGGGCGCATCACCAAATCGCATGTTCGCTGAACTGTTGGGCAAGGAAGCCGGTTATTGCAAAGGAAAAGGTGGCTCGATGCACATTGCCGACCCCGCGACCGGCAACCTGGGCGCCAATGCAATTGTTGCGGGCAGCGCGGGGATCGCGACGGGAGCGGCGTTTTCCGCGAAGCACAAAGGTAAGGGGCAAGTGGCTGTGTGCTTCTTTGGCGAAGGAGCGCTGGGCCAAGGCATGGTCTATGAAGTGATGAACCTCGCGGCGCTGTGGAAGCTGCCAGTGATTTATGTTTGCGAAAATAATATGTACAACGAATACACGCATTTCCTGGAGACTACCGCGGGCGACATTTTGAGCCGCGGGCCCGCGTTTGGAGTGCCTTCAGAAAGCGTGGACGGACAAGATGTAACCGCTGTATACCAGGTGGCCAGCCGCTTGGTTAAGCACGCACGCGACGGCGAAGGACCCTCCTTTTTGATGTGCAGTACCTACCGCTACACCGGCCACCACGTCGGCGACATCAGCCGCGAGTATTACCGCTCCAAGCAGGAGGAGTACCACTGGAAGACTGAGCGCGATCCGTTAAAATTGTTCGCGGAGAAATTAATCGCGCAAAAACTTGCTGATGCTTCGTCGCTCGTGAAACTGGAAGACGAAGTGCGTGCCGAGATGAAAGCGGCGGTAGATTTCGCGATCGCCGCACCATATCCGAACACCGACAAGGTGGAGCAAGACGTTTATGCCTGAGCTAGTGGAACGTGCGGTGGAGCGGGAGCTGACGTTCGCGCAGGCGGTGCGCGAGGCGCTTGCCGAAGAGATGCGCCGCGATCCCACGGTGTGCATCATCGGCGAAGATGTCGCGGAAGCGGGCACGCCATTTAAAGTGCTTTCCGGACTGGTTGAAGAGTTTGGCAAGGAGCGGGTGATCGACACACCGATTTCCGAAGCGGGATTTACCGGAGTGGGCGTGGGCGCGGCAATGACTGGAATGCGCCCGGTAGTGGACATTATGTTCGGCGATTTTTTGACATTGACGATGGACCAGATGGTCAACCAGGCGGCGAAAGTTCACTACATGTCCGGTGGAAAATGGAAAGTTCCCATGGTGTTGCGGACGACGTTGGGGGCGACGCGACGGTCGGCGGCGCAACATTCACAATCCTTGCACGCCTGGTTCAGCCACGTACCGGGGCTGAAGGTAGTGTTGCCTTCGACCCCGTACGACGCGAAAGGCTTGCTGAAGACGGCTATCCGTGACGATAACCCGGTGGTCTTTTTTGAAGACAAAATGATGTACAAGACGAAGGGTCCGGTGCCTGAAGGGGATTACACCATTCCTTTCGGTGTCGCGGATATCAAACGCGAAGGCACGGACATTACCATCGTGGGAACCAGCAGCATGGTGCAAGTGGCCCTGGGCGCGGCGGCGCTGTTGGACGAAGTCGGTATCAGCGCTGAAGTGATCGATCCGCGGACTACCTGGCCGCTTGATGAAGCGACATTGATCGCGTCAGTCAAAAAAACATCGCGAGCGATTGTGGTGGATGAAGGTTATGGACGTTACGGAGTGACCGCAGAAATCGCTTCCGTAATTGCTGAGGGCGCATTTTTCAATCTTGAAGCTCCCGTGAAACGCATGGGCGCAATGCATGTTCCTATTCCTTTTTCTCCTCCGCTGGAAGATGTAACCGTTCCCACCGAACAAACGGTATTCGAAGCCGCGCGCAAACTTTGCGGCAAAGCCTGAACAGCAGCACAGGAGGCATATCGTGGCGCTGAAAACCTATGGAGCGATGGCAGTCGATTGGGAAAATCGAATTGATTTCGAACGCTTGCGTACCGAACGCCTGGCGCGCGCCAAAGCGCTGCTCGCGAAATCCGAAATGGGCGCGCTGCTGTGCTTCGACATGAACAATGTGCGTTATCTCACCGCAACGCACATAGGCACGTGGGCGCAAGATAAGATCAGCCGCTTCGCGTTATTGCCACAAAATGACGAGCCCATTCTGTGGGACTTCGGCTCTGCCGCGCGCCACCATCAACAGAATTGCCCGTGGCTCGGCGAGCGCTCGCGGCCTGGCATTCCGCTGCTGCGCGGAGCGATGTCGCCTGAGATGGGCCGCGCCGAAAATGTGGCCAAGAAAATAAAACTTGAGCTGGAAATGCGCGGTTTGCTGAATCAGCCGCTGGGCATCGACGTAGTGGAGCCGCCGATTTTGTTCGCGCTGCAAAAGGAAGGCATCACGATTGTCGATGGGCAGCAATTGATGTCCGACGCGCGAGTGATCAAAACGCAGGACGAAATTTCTTTGCTGAATCATTCCGCGATGATGGTGGACGCGGCTTACGACGAGTTGTATCGCGCGATGAAGCCGGGCATGAGCGAAAACCAGGCGGTCGGCCTGGCCAGCAAAGTTTTGTATGACCTGGGCTCGGAATATGTGGAAGCCGTCAACGCGATTTCGGGCGAGCGGTGCAATCCGCACCCGCATGTTTTTTCCGATCGGGTGCTGCGGCCGGGCGATCCCGTTTATTACGACATTCTGCATTCCTACATGGGCTACCGCACTTGCTATTACCGGTGCTTCACCATTGGCTACGCATCGCACGCCATGATTGATGCTTATAAACGGTGCCGCGATTATCTGGACGCCTCGATTTCGCTGATTCAGCCGGGACGCACTACAGCGGAAATCGCGTCGGTGTGGCCGAAAGCGGAAGAGTTCGGCTTCCCCGACGAAGAAGCGGCGTTCGCGCTGCAATTTGGTCATGGGATCGGACTGGCGATTTGGGAAAAGCCGGTGATCAGCCGCATGGTTTCTCTGGAGCATTCGCACGAAATTAGACCCGGGATGGTTTTCGCACTGGAAACATTCTGGCCCTCGAAAGATGGATGGAGCGCGGCGCGCATCGAGGAAGAAATCGTGGTGACGGAAACCGGTCACGAAGTTATCACCCGTTTTCCCGCCGAAAAATTAATGGTGGCCGGCGCGCACTATCACACCGTGGAGGGTCCGATGGCCACCACGCGCGAGAACGAAGCCGCCCCCAGCAAGCACGTGGTGAAAATGGTGGAAGCCTGCGCAAAAAGGGAGGGCGTCGCCGCTACGGACTAACGGTCCGTCCAAGCCGCCGAAAACTTATGGCTATCAGTGTGGTGATGCCCGCGCTTGAAATGGCGCAGGAAACCGGGAAGTTGCTGGCGTGGCGAAAAAAAGAAGGCGAAGCGGTGAAGAAAGGCGAACCGCTGCTCGAAATCGAAACCGACAAAGCAGTGGTGGAAATTGAGGCGCCCGGGGATGGCTTTCTTGCTGGAATCACTGCACATGAAGGAGCAGTAATTCCGGTTGGTGAAACGATCGCTTGGCTCGTAGCTGCGGGCGAGAAAGCGCCAGCGCTGAAAGCTATCGCTGCCCCCTCAGGAAGAGCTACGAGTGTAACGACTGCTAGAGACCGCCGTACCGCCGTCTCTTCCAAAAGCGGAACGACGGCGACGACAGCGACGCAAATGATCTCACAAATTTCGCCCAAGGCGCGGCGGCTTGCGAAAGAGTTGGGAGTCGACACCAGCGGCTTGAGCGGAAGTGGGCCGGATGGAACGATCACTGCTGAAGATGTGCAGGCCGCGGCGGATGCGAAGAAATCTGCTGTCAGCTCATCGACTGGTACACCCGCTTTGTCTGCTGTTTCACGGGCAGGTGAACCGCTAAGTCAAATCGCGCGGCTGATGGCCGAACGAATGACCCAGAGTTGGACCAGCGTTCCGCATTTCTTTTTGACGCGCGACGTGGATTGCACGGAATTGAGGGTTGCCCACAAACGGCTTGGGCCTAGCGTTGAAAAATCCAACGGCGCGAAGCTCACCATCACCGATCTGCTGATCGCTGTGGTTGCTCGCGCACTCGCGAAGCATCCGGTGATGAATGCGAGTTGGACGGGAACGGGCATTCATCACAACCCGGAAATAAATATCAGCTTGGCCATGGCCGTAAAAGACGGCGTCGTTGGCGCGGTGATTCACAACGCAGATTCTGCGAAGCTTGGCGACATTTCCGTGCAACGCCACGACCTCACTGAGCGCGCGCGCGCCAATCGTTTGCGTCCCGCAGATATTTCCGGCGGCACATTCACCATTTCAAATTTGGGCATGTACCAGGTGGATGCATTCGTCGCGATCATCACGCCGCCGCAAGCCGCGACACTCGCGGTGGGCACCATTGCCGACCGCGTAGTGGCCGTAAATGGCAAGCCCGCGATTCGGCCGATGATGACGATGACGCTATCCAGCGACCACCGCGTCCTCGACGGCGCGCGCGCGGCGGAATTTCTTACGACTCTGGCCGAAGCAATCCAAAAACTCGACGGATGGCTCGGTGAATAACGTTACAGGACAGGAAACTGCTGCGGTTCCCCAAGTTGCCTTGCAGCCGAACCTGCCCGTAGCCGTTGCCGCCGCTCACAAAAAACCGTTCTACGCGAGTCTGTCATTCCAAGTGCTATTAGCCATTCTGCTGGCCATTTTGCTGGGGCACTTCAGTCCTGCCAGAGCTGTGGCGCTCAAACCCCTTGGCGATGCGTTCATTCGCTTGATCACCATGATTATCACGTTGGTGATTTTCTGCACGGTGGTCACTGGCATCGCCGGCATGGAAAACATTAAAAAGGTGGGTCGCGTCGGCGGAAAAGCGTTGCTTTATTTCGAAACGGTATCCACGGTAGCGCTGCTGATTGGCTTGATCGTCGGCAACGTGGTGCAACCCGGCCGCGGATGGAACATCGATGCGAAAACGCTCGATCCCAAAGCGATCGCCGATTACGCGGGACCGGCCAAGGCGCAAAATGTTTCAGATTTTATTTTGCATATTATTCCCACCACCGTGACGGATGCCTTCGCCAAAGGGGACATTCTGCAGGTGCTGTTCATTTCCATTTTGTTCGGTTTCGCGCTGTCCATGGCCGGGAAGGGTGGCAAGCCGCTTGTAGATTTATTTACCGCGTTGACGCAAGCGGTGTTCGGAATTGTAAAAATTCTTATGCGGTTCGCTCCCATCGGGGCGTTCGGAGCCATGGCGTTTACAGTCGGCAAGTACGGCATTGCCGCGCTGGGTCCGTTGCTCAAATTGATTGGTTTATTTTATTTAACGTCCATTTTGTTTGTGATTGTTGTTCTCGGAGTTATCGCACGCCTCGCCGGCTTCGACATCTTTAAATTCCTTCACTACATTAAGGAAGAAATTTTGATCGTCATTGGCGTGACTTCTTCGGAGGCCGCGCTTCCGACCTTAATGGAAAAAATGGAAAGATTAGGATGTTCGAAAGGTCTGGTGGGATTGGTGCTCCCCACCGGCTATACCTTCAACACTGACGGAACAAGTATTTACATGACACTGGCGGCGCTTTTTGTGGCGCAGGCCACAAATACACACCTCACGTTGATGCAGCAATTAACTATTTTTGCGGTTGCCACGCTGACGTCCAAGGGCGCTAGCGGGGTTCAAGGCGCTTCGTTTATCGCGCTGGTGGCCACGCTAACGGTGGTTCCGACAATTCCAGTAGCTGGCATGGCGCTGCTGCTGGGCATTGATCGCTTCATGAGCACGGCGCGCGCTCTGGTCAATATGATCGGCAACGGTGTGGCTACGGTAGTGGTTTCGCGCTGGGAAAACGAAATCGACGCGCAAACTCTGCGGCGCAATTTAGCCGCTCAGGATTTAGTTGAGCAAGTTTAGGACAACAATCATGCCAAGAATTCGACCCATTGAAGATTCCGAAGCTACCGAAACGCAACGCCTGCTGATTGAAAGCGCCCGCGTCAACGGGGCACCCGATCCGCTGTGCGCCAGTATTTATGTGCGCAGCGAAGCAGGCCGCAACTGGCTGCGCATGTGGAACGAACTGCTCAATGGCGGCATCCTGCCGATTCCGCTCAAAGAAGCAGTGCGCGTGCTGATCTCCACAAAACATTTTTGTGGATACTGCTCCACGGTTCGTTCGAACGTGGCTATCGCCCGCGGGCTGACGGAGGACAAGGTGGTTGCCACCATGAATTTCGAAAGCAGCGATCACTTCGATGACAAAGAGAAAGCCGCGCTGCGATTCGCCACGCTCTTCAAAGCCGGCGATGACGCCATCGATTCCGACGCGGTTTATGACGACTTAAAGAAACATTTCACGGAAGAAGAAATTATCGAGTTGGCTTTGCTGTGCGCGCAGACTGACGGCGTCGGTAAATTTGCGCGCTCGCTGCAGATGCGCACGTGGGAAGAGGCTTGCGATCTGCAACCTTTATTACGTGCTCGTGCGGGAAAATCGGCCGCTAAATAAACGAAATGGACACGCATCGTGGCTGAGCAATTCGACATTGTGGTCGCGGGTGCAGGGCACAACAGCCTCTTGGCGGCGGCCTATCTGGCGAAAGCGGGCTTTCGCTGCATGGTGTTGGAAGGCCGTCCTATCGCAGGCGGCGGGGTCAAAAGCGCGGAACTGACCTTACGCGGCTTTATTCACGACGTCTGTTCTTCCGCTCACAACGGGATACACGGGAATCCCGTGCTGCGAAATGATGAATTGAAGCTTGGGGATTACGGCCTCGAATACATTTTTCCCGACCCAGTTTTTCATATGCCGTTTCCCGACGGCTCTTATCTAACGCAGTGGCGCGATCTGGACCGCACTTGCGAGGAGTTCGGAAAATTCTCCAAAAAGGATGGCGCCGCGTACCGGCGTTTCATCACCGAATACGAAACGGTCAGACCAATTTTAAGTGAAGTGACTTTCAATCCCATCGGATTCGGAAAGCCGCTCAACGAGCGTCTTGCCGAACATCCGCACGGGAAGCTGTGGCAACGCCGGCTGGCCATGTCCGCGTGGGAAATTTTGCGCGACACATTCGAAGACGATCATTGCCGCGCTTTCATGATGGGTTGCCCGTACGCGTTGCAGCCGCTGCAGGACCCTGGAAGCGCGCGCGCCGCTTATATTCCGCTGCATCAGCAGCGCGAGAGCCGGCCGCTGCCCAAAGGCGGCTCGGGAGCGTTGACGGACGCGTTGTCGCGTTTCATCGAAGCTCACGGCGGAACAATTCAGACCAACAAATGGATAACTTCTCTGATCGTCGAGAATGGCAAATGCACCGGCGTAGAGTGCGTCGACGGGTCGTCCTATCGAGCCACAAAAGCGGTGCTCTCTACTATTCACATCAAGCAACTCGTGGATATGGCGCCACGCGAATTGTGGGGCCAGGATTTTATCGATGGCGTGGATACCTGGGATGAAGGGCTAACGTTGTTCGCGACGAACTACGCGATGAAAGAGCCGCCCAAATATCGCACCGACGCAGGGATTTTATCGCCGGTACATTCTGGAATGATGGTCAGCGCCGATCGCGCTTTGCACATGAGCGTGGATTACGCAACTGGTGCCGTGAATTTGGTCGACCCACCCTTGCACGTGATTTGCTGCAGCCTAGCTGATCCATCGCGAGCGCCTGCTGGAATGCATACCGTAAAGGTGGTGGCCTACCAGCCTTACTCGCTCAAAGAAGCTCCGCAGCACTGGGACGCCATCAAACAAAAAGTTTCCGATGCCAATCTGAAATACCTGCAACGCTTCGCTACAAATTTAACGGCCGACAAAGTTCTCGCGCGCACGATCGAAAGTCCTCTCGATCTGGAGCGTATGAATCCGCACAACTGGCACGGTAGTTGCCACGCCGGGGGCTCAAGCTTAGCGCAAAGCGGCGCCATGCGCCCGATGCCCGGTTGGGCGCAGCATCGCATGCCCATCCCCGGTCTTTATCAGACCGGCGCGACAACTCATCCGGGCGGTTCGGTCACTGGCGGTCCGGGTCGCAATGCCGCCGCTGTGATGCTCCAGGATTTTGGAACGAGCATCGCGGAAGTCGTAAAGAAAACCTGAAGTTCAGTGCGCCGAGGTAGGGGTGACAACCATGAAGAACATCACTAGACGAGGCTTCGTAAAAGGAGCAGCCATTGCTCCGCTGGCCGTTTCGCATTTGGGGCTCGGCTCCGGTTCCGACGCGCAAGGAACTACGACGCAAGGTGCAACGCAAGCACCGACGCAATCACCAGACACCGACCGTTTTGACATCGTGGTCGCTGGTGGCGGCCACAACAGTCTCGTCACTGCGGCTTATCTTTCGAGAGCCGGTTATCGATGCGTGGTTCTGGAAGGACGTCCGCTCTTGGGCGGTGGTGTAAAGACCGCGGAACTCATGCTGAAAGGTTTCCATGATGACGTGTGTTCCTCTGCACACTCGTTTTTAATGGATAACCCCATGATGCGCGACAACGAACTCCGGCTGGGAGACTACGGTTTGGAGTACATCGATCCGGATCCCATCTTTCACATTCCATTTGCTGATGGCAGTTATCTGACGCAATGGCGGGATCTCGATCGCACCTGCCAGGAGTTTGCGAAATTTTCGAAAAAAGATGCGGGCGCCTACCGAAAAATGCTGGCGGAGTTCGATGCCATTAAACCTGTTTTGATGAACGCCAGTTTTACCCCGATCGGTTTTGGCAAACCACTGAACGATCAACTCACCACCCAACCACGCGGGAAACTTTGGCAGCGGCGCCTGGCCATGTCGGCTTGGGAAATTATTCGTGACACGTTTGAAGACGAGCACACTCGCGTGTTCATGCTGTTCCTCTCACATCTTGCTTCAGAGCCGGCGGATGCGCCAGGGACAGGTCGACTAGCTTACGCGACGGCTCGTCACCAACACTCGGGCCGCCCAATCCCGAAGGGCGGCTCCGGGCAGCTGACTAAGGCGCTGGCCGGTTTCATTGAAGCGCACAACGGTGTCTTGCTGACCAACAAGTGGGTAGAGCGGCTGATTATCGAAAATGGAAAATGTGTGGGCGTGGAATGCAGCGACGGAACTTCGTATCGCGCGGGAAAAGCAGTGGTCTCCACGATCCACATTAAACATCTTGTGGACATGGCGCCGCGAGAACTGTGGGGCCAGGACTTTGTCGACGGCGTGAACACCTGGCAGGCCGAGAACGCCATGTTTGTCACGCACTACGCCATGACCGAAGCTCCTACATTTAAGGTCGCGGGCGGCACGATATCTCCGTGCGAAGCAGGGGTGCTGGCTAGTTCGGAGCGTGCCTTGCGGTTTGGCTATGACGATGCCAGTGGAGTGGTCAACTTGAAAGACCCGCCGTTACAAATCATTTGTTGCAGCGCTGCCGACCCTACGCGGGCTCCTGCAGGAATGCACACATTAAAGGTGACCGGCTGGCAGCCTTACCAGTTAAAAGAAGGTCCGGAGCACTGGGAAAACATCAAAAAAGAAGTTTCGGATGCCAATCTGAAATATCTACGCCGCTTTTCGCCGAATTTAACTGACGACAAAATTCTCGCGCATTTCATAGAAAGTCCCTTGGACATGGAGCGCATGAATCCGCATTTCTGGCATGGCAGCGCCCATGCTGGTGCGCAAACCGCGGCGCAGACCGGACCGATGAGGCCGATGCCTGGATGGGCGCATCACAACATGCCCATTCCCGGCCTATACCAGACGGGGGCAACTACACATCCGGGAGGATCAGTGACCGGGGGCCCAGGAAGAAATTGCGCGACCGTCATGCTTAAGGATTTCGGCACTAGCATTGAAGAAGTGAACAAGAAAGCTTAGTAGCGGATACGCCGCAGCGTACAGCACGGACAATTCATCTATGGGGGAATTCGAAGTTCATGGAGAGAAAAAGATCCACAGCGTTAGTGCTCATTGCTGTAACGCTATTTGCGTTGCTTGGCATCGCGACGCGTGGCATCGCGCAACAGTCGTCCGGCGACAAGGCGGCTCACAAAAGCACCAGCGTCAGCGCGCACACGTCCGCAAAACATATGGTGCCCGATAATCCCAGCCCGCACCCAGCTCCGGAGCAGCCCATCCCCTATAGTCACAAGCAGCATCTCGCTTTCGGTTTGAAATGCCAGGGGTGCCACACCAATCCCGAGCCGGGCAAGCTCATGACTTTTCCTGACACTGCCAAATGCATGCAGTGCCACGTCACCATCGCCAAGGACAAGCCCTCCATACAAAAGATTGCGCAATACACCGCATCCAACCAGCAGATTCCGTGGGTGCGCGTTTACAAAGTGATCCCAGGAGTATCGTGGACCCATCGCGCTCATCTCACAGCAGGCGTAAAATGCGAGACATGCCACGGAGATGTGTCGCAGATCTCGGCGATGTCAGAGGTCACCAGCGTAGTGACCATGTACAGCTGTTTGAGTTGCCATGAAATGAATCATGCAAAGACCACGTGTGAAACGTGCCATGCACACCCAAGTTTCGAACATTCTTCTGTCGTGGATGTGCGCAAAAATTAAGATCCGGGAAAAGCTATGGCTAACACCTTACTACTTGAAGTAAACGGCAAGCGCTACACAGTGAAATACCCCGCTGATACGCCTCTGCTTTACGTGCTTCGCGATGAATTAGGACTTACCGGCACGAAGTATGGATGCGGTGAAGGGCAGTGCGGCGCGTGCACCGTCCTGCTTGGCGGCGCGCCGCGTCGCTCGTGCCAGATTGCTGTAAGCGCGGCGGCCGGCCGGCCGATCACCACCATCGAAGGTCTCGAGCAGAATGGCAAGTTGCATCCGGTGCAGCAGGCTTTTCTGGATGCCGGAGCCTTTCAGTGCGCGTACTGCACCTCGGGGATGATCATGAGCAGCGTCGGGCTGCTAAAAACAAATCCAAATCCCAGCCCTGCGGACATTGTGCAAGGGTTGCAAGGCAACATGTGCCGTTGCGGAACGCATCCGCGCATTATGGAAGCGGTTTTAAACGCTGCGAAAGTTTCGCGGGAGCCGGGGCGATGATTAAGCGAGCGGATAAATTCGTTCCCGAACCAGAGCGTTTTGAATTCAGCGAAAATCCCATTCACAAATTTGAGCTGGCGCGTCGCGACTTTTTCCATCTGCTGGGCGCCGGCATCGCGATTTTTGCTTCGGCGACGCATACCTTCGCAGGGCAGGAAACCGCGCCGCAATCCAAGGGCTTCCATCCTGAAGAGCTTCCGAACGACATCAGCGCGTGGCTGCATATCAGCGAAGACGGCAGCGTTACCGGATTTACAGGCAAAGCGGAAATCGGGCAGAACATACGCACATCCTTGGCGCAAACCATCGCTGATGAGTTGCGCGTGCCGTTCGAAAGCGTCCGCATGGTCACCGCGGATACCACGCTAACGCCATTCGATGCGGGAACGTTTGGCAGCCGGTCAACGCCCAGCATGACTCCGGAATTCCGGCGCGTCGCGGTGGCGGCACGCGATTTGCTGGTGGCGGAAGCCGCAAAAAAGTGGAATGTTGCGCCGACCGGACTGGTGGCCGCTGAAGGAAAAGTTACCGATCCTGTTTCACACAATTCCGCCAGCTACGGCGAGTTGGCCCAAGGCAAAACACTCGCGCAAGTTTTGCCGGCCGACGACCCCACCACTCCCGCGACGCAATGGACCATTGCCGGGAAAGAAATTCCCAAGGTGGCGGCGCGAACATTCGTAACCGGTGCGCACCAGTACACTCCCGACATGCGGTTGCCGGGGATGCTGCATGGCAAGGTGCTACGGCCGCCGTCATTCGGCGCGACCATCGTTTCCTATGACGACAGCGCGGCAAAAGCAAAACCCGGCGTGACCCTCGTGCATGACGGAGACTTTGTGGGTGCAGCGGCGCCCACGGTCCACGAAGCCCAGAAAGCTTTGGATGCCGTCAAGGTGCGGTGGAAAGAAGTACCGCAGATTTCGAACGGCGAATTATTTTCTTACTTGAAACAGAATGGCGCGGCTGGCTCCGATAAACACCCGATAAAAGAGGGTTCGCTGCAAGACGGCTACGCCAGTGCGGCGCATCAATTGGATGCCACGTACACCGTGGAATATATCGCGCACGCGCCTCTTGAGCCGCGCGCGGCGCTGGCGCAATGGAAGGACGCGAAACTTACTGTCTGGACTGGGACGCAGCGTCCGTTCGCGAACCGCGATGAACTTGCCGCAACTTTTCACGTGCCGGAGAGCAGTGTGCGCGTCATCGTGCCGGACATGGGTTCCGCGTATGGCGGAAAACATACCAGCGATGCGGCCCTCGAAGCCGCTCGTCTGGCGCGCGCCGCAGGACGCCCGGTGAAAGTGGTTTGGACGCGCGAAGAGGAATTCACCTGGGCGTATTTTCGTCCCGCCGGCGTAATTGAAGTGAAAGGCGCGATCGACTCTGATGGCAAGCTGACAGCGTGGGAGTTCGACAATTATCACTCGGGCAAGTCTGGCATAGAAACGCCTTATGTGGTTGCGAATCAGCGTGTCGAATATCACGCAGTGCCGTTGGTGTTGCGCAGCGGCTCGTATCGCGGGCTGGCCGCCACTGCCAACCACTTCGCCCGTGAAACCCAGATGGACGCACTGGCTCGCGCCGCGGAAATCGATCCGCTGGCCTTTCGCGTGAAAAATCTTTCCGACCCACGGATGCGCGCCGTGCTGGAAGCGGCTGCAAAATCTTTTGACTGGCCGCGCAAGAAAACGTCCGACGGCCAGGGATTTGGCTTGGCGGCCGGCAATGAAAAGGGAAGTTATGTGGCCACGTGCGTTGAAATCGTTGTCGACGGTAAGGGCGAGGTGAAAATAGTTCGGGTAGTGGAAGCGTTTGAATGTGGAGCGATCGTCAACCCCGATGGGCTGCGCAATCAAGTGGTAGGCGCGATCATTCAAGGTCTCGGTGGCGCCTTATTCGAAGCTATTCAATTCGAAAATGGCCGCATTCAGAATCCTCACTTCGCGGAGTACCGCGTTCCACGCTTCCGGGATGTCCCAGAGATCGAAGCGGTCTTGCTGGATCGCAAAGACATCGCGCCAGCAGGCGCGGGCGAAACGCCCATCATGGCCATCGCTCCGGCCATCGGCAATGCCATCTTCGACGCCACAGGCAAACGAATAAACACTCTGCCGCTAGCTCCCAAAGGCGTCGAGATCTAAAGTCTGTGGTGTTGATTGACAGCATTGCCATTGCACTCTAGGATTATCTCAATGCGGTCGTGGCGGAACTGGCAGACGCACTAGCTTGAGGTGCTAGCGCCGCAAGGCGTGGAGGTTCGAGTCCTCTCGACCGCACCATTTTTCTGCAGCATACGGCGTATGATCATAACGGCGTTAGTTTGTCAGTAATTTTTGCGCTTCCATCTCCTCTCTTCCCGGTTCTGGGGTTGCATTGAGGTTACCGTGCCATCCACAGTAGATGTTCAAGAGATCGAACTAATTATTGAAAACGTTGGCGGTGGCGGCGGAGGAGGCAAGCCACCTGCTGGCGGCGATGGCGGGGACGACGACAGCTCAAAACGCAGGGATTCCGGGCCTACTTCGCCAAAGCGGTATTACAGCGGCATCGCAGTAGCGATCATTTCCATCCTCATGTTTTTCATGGCGCTGGTGAGCGCCTACCTTGTTCGCATAGGCTTTAAGTCCGGTTGGAATTCCTTTCGTTTTCCGGCTTTAGTTTGGGTAAACACCGCGATTTTACTTGCCAGCAGCGTCACGCTGGAACTCGCCCGACGGCGGCTGGCGCGATCAGATCGATCCGCATTTCGCACGTGGTGGTCCATAACTACGGCTCTGGGTCTCGTTTTTCTGTGTGGACAGATCTTTGTTTGGCGCCAGCTTGTGGTTCAAGGGGTGTACCTGGCCACCAATCCTTCGAGCAGTTTTTTTTATTTGTTTACCGGGGCGCACGCACTTCACATCGTAGCCGGCGTGGCCGCTCTGCTGTTCGTATCGTTTCGCAACTTCGAGCACGCCAAAGTTACTCAAACCACCGCGGCGGAAGTTACGTCCTATTTCTGGCATTTTCTCGATGCGTTGTGGATCTTCCTGGCGGTACTTCTTTACCTGGGCCGATAGCTGGCAATGAATTAATAGGCGATTGAGCAGCTTTCCTCGCCGGTCATGCTAACCTTCGGCGAATGTTTTCCGATCGCACAGCGTGGAACCTGGAGCCTAACCCGCTGAGTAAAGCGTTGGCCAATCGCCTTTCTTCCGGTAAACCGGTAATCGACTTAACCGAATCGAATCCCACAAAGTGTGGCTTTTGTTTTGAAGCAGAGCGGATTTTGGGAGCGCTTAGCCATCCGGCAAGCCTGCATTACGATCCGGTTCCTCAAGGGCTGCTTCCGGCACGCGATGCAGTCGCTAATTACTATCGATCGCGCAACTGCACGGTTAACGCCAATGACATTTTTCTGGTTACCAGCACCAGCGAAGCTTATTCATTCTTATTTCGTACTCTTTGCAATCCCGGAGAGGAAGTGTTGATTCCCCAACCAGGCTATCCTCTCTTCAATTTTCTCGCCGATATTCAAGATGTGGCCACGGTGCCCTATCCATTGATTTACGACTATGGCTGGCAGATTGATTTCCACGCTTTGCAACGGGCCATAACTCCGCGCACCCGCGCGATAATAGTCGTAAACCCAAACAATCCGACAGGTCATTTCTGCAAGGCGGACGACATGCATCGCTTGAACCAGGTTTGCCTGGAAGGCGACCTCGCTATCATTGCGGACGAAGTGTTTCTGGATTTCTCCTTCGGTGCAGACATCCTTCCGACCTTCGCCTCCAACAATAAAACGTTGACGTTCACGATGAGCGGCCTGTCCAAAATCTCCGGCCTGCCACAAATGAAAGTTGCGTGGTTAATTGCCGCTGGTCCCGAATCCCTGAAACAAAAAGCAGTCGCAAGACTGGAAATGATCGCAGACACCTATCTGTCCATGAATACTCCAATGCAATTGGCCCTGTCGGCCTTGCTAGAACTGCGCCACAATTTCCAGCAGCAATGCATGGAGCGCACCCGAAACAATCTTGCGCGACTCGACAAACTCCTCGCATCGCAGAAATTGTGTACCAGGTTAAATCTGGAAGGCGGCTGGTACGCAGTAGTCAAAGTGCCGGTGACCGGCAGCGATGAGGACCTCGCGCTGGAGTTGTTAAATACCCGCGGGGTGTACGTTCACCCCGGCCACTTCTACGAATTTCCGAAGGACGGCTATGTGGTGGTAAGTCTAATCACGCCAGAGCGGTCATTCGCGACTGGCGTCGAGGCTTTAGTTACCTTGATCGGCGAGAAATTCAGGAAAGATTCTTGAGATGTGCAAGCCGGAATGGTGAGCCCAGATTTTCGCGTAGCTCGATCCAGTGTTCCTCCGGGATGTCCATAAACACATCCACAACTTTGGGATCGAATTGCGTACCGGAACAGCGCTTAATTTCTCCCCGAGCATGCGACAGCGGAAGAGCCCGACGATACGGCCGGTCACTGATCATGGCGTCCATGGAATCGGCAATGGTAAAAATGCGCGCTCCGAGCGGGATTTCTTCACCCTTCAAGTTCCTCGGGTAACCCGTTCCATCAAAAAATTCCTGGTGGGCCAGCACGATTTCGGCGGCGTCGCGAAGGAAAGGTATGCGAATAAGCATGTTATAGCCGATATCGCAGTGCTTCCTCATGATCTGCTTTTCTTCGTCGTTCAACGGACCAGGTTTCCGAAGAATGCCGTCGGGTATGGCCATTTTCCCGATGTCATGCAAAAACGCTGCGCGCGCCAGCACCGGCAGATAAGTGCCCGGTACTTCCATCGCTTTGGCGATCGATATACAAAAGGCAGTGACGCGCTGGCAATGGCCCTCCGTTTCGGCATCTTTTAAGTCCAGGGCGCTACCGAGGGCCTCCAGGGTGTCGTCGTAGGATTGTTCCAGCTGCGCAATTGCGCCGGTTAGTTGCGCGGTACGCTCCTCAACCAGTTGCTCGAGGTTGCGCTGATAACTGCGGTTCTCCGTGATGAGCCTGCGGTGTTCCAACGCTCGTCCAACACCCAGAAATAACTGATCTTTTTCGAAGGGCTTCAAGATGTAATCGTAGGCGCCCCTGCGAATGGATTCCAGCGCAGTGGAAATATCATGAATGGCCGTAACCATGATTACCGGAACCTCAGGATCGTACTGGCGCATCCACTCCAGCAACTTGAGCCCGTCCATTTCGGGCATAATCATGTCGCTGAGAATCAGGTCCGGCGTAGAGCGTTTCACTTGTTCCTGAGCGGCGCGGCCATTAGGAACGGTGGTGCAGTGATATCCCTTGGACTCCAGCATGGTCGAGACAACTTCCCGAATTGCTTCCTCGTCATCTACAACCAGGATATTTTCCATCTCTACTTCGGTTGGCACGTAGGTTGGCTCCCTGTAGTCATTATATGGGACGGCACACCCCGAATGGCGAAGTCTTGCCTAGTCAGAAAATAGCGTGTTAGCGTCGCGATAGGCTTCTCTCTGATAGCTTTTGTGGTCCATTCGTGAGTCTCCCGCCGTAGCTGCCCAGCTCGCATTACGGCATCTCTGCGTGGAAAGGGCGCATCGTGTTAGAAAATCAAGGCCTCTTAAGCATCGCTTTCTTTAAAGCCGCGTCCTCCATTGTACTGCTGGTGCTGTTTCTTCTTTTTCGCAGGGATCATCATTCCAATTATTTTCGTTCCTGGCTGATTGGTTGGTCGGTCTTTACCTTGACGTCCATGAGCGAAGCGGCCCTGGCAATCACCCCTGTGGGGGGCCTTGGCGTGATGCTAGTGGTGGGACATGTCGCCAGCGCGCTGTTATTTCTGATTGCGGTCATCCAGTACACCGTGGCATCTGACCGCTTACATTGGCCGATTTTTCCGCCCATGGCGTTGATCCTTGTGACTGTTTTCTATCTTGAGGCCAATGGACTGCACGCAGGCGTGGCTCGCTGGGCCAGCGCCATGATTGAGAGTGGTGTTCTTCTGGTGGCGGGCTGGATGCTCTGGCGCGGGCGTGCTAGCCAGGAAAGATACGGTTCGGGACACGGTGCAGAGTTGCTCGCAGGCCTGCTTTTCGCAGGTGGTCTTCACGGGCTAGACCGGCCGTTGTGGGTTGAATCTCCGGTATTTCTACTGCGTATGGCCTTTGATGATCTGTTGGGCGTGGCGATGGGTATCGCCATGATCGTGGTGGTGCTGGAGAGTGGGCGCGCGCGTACCGATGAATTGAATGATAAGATGCGCAGGCTCACGCTGCTGACAACTGCCAGCACCCAGAGTCTTTCAGTTCGCGAACTTCTCGACAGCGTGCTGATTCAAGTTGTGGAAAGCCTGAGCGCCACGCACGGGCTGATTCGATTGATTGAAGGAGAAGGCACTGCGGCGCACCTAGCGGTGCGTGCCTCGGTGGGATTCAGCGAGTCGTTTCTTAGCGGAAGTGCGCCGTTGCCGGTGACCGAGCCATGGTTGGCAAAATTATTTCACGAAGGATCCTCAGAATTCCTGCGTTTATATCCCGAAACCGATCGAGACATATGGCCTTCTGTTGCCGAGCCGGCGGTAAGAGAAATGGTTACGATTGTGCTTCGCGGCAAGAGCGGGCCATTGGGAATTCTCGGCGTCGGCTCCACGCGAGAAAAGCGCTTCCAACCGGACGAAATCGCATATCTCGTCAATATCGGCAATCTTCTTGGTTTAACGTTGCAAAACGTACGTTTCTTCGAACAGCTCACCACCGTTCAAAAGCAGTGGGCTTACACTTTTGACTCCATCGGCGACCCTATCCTGGTCCACGACGGACAGGGTCGTGTTTTGCGGGCGAATCAAAGGTTGAGCCATTTGCTGGGCAGGGACATCAACGCGCTGGTAGGTCGCACCGTCATGAACTTGCTGCCACGCAATGGAGTGACCTACGACATCTGTCCTTTTTGTGAGGGCGTGGCTGGCGAAGGAGATGATCCCGACCCTTGGCTGCGCGGTTATTTTCTGGCCTCAAATTCTACTTTCTCCGATACCGCGGGAAATCCTCTGGGTATCGTTCATGTGCTTAAGGACATTACCGACCGCAAACGCGCGGAAGAAAAATACCGCACTCTGGTTTCCAACGTACAAGAAGGCGTATTCATTTCCACGCCGCAGGGGCGCTTCCTGGATTTCAACGACGCGCTGCTCAGAATGACCGGTTACGATTCCCGGGAAGAACTGCTGAACGTCGACATCGCCGGCTCTCTTTACGTAAACGCATCAGAACGCGATCGGCTGAAAAGACTGCTGCACGAACATGGCAACGTCGCGGACTTCGAATTCGAGGTGCGGCGCAAGGATGGGGAAGTGCGAACGGTGCTGGAATCCTCCGTCGCCATCCGCGACAATTCCGGGAATGTCACCGCCTACCAGGGATTCGTGCTGGACATTAGCGAACGAAAACGAGCTGAACACGAAATTCGTCGCAGGAATCGTGAGCTGATGGTATTGAACTCCATCGCTCAGACCCTTACCGAATCCATGGATTTGACCGATTCACTTCGAAGGACATTAACTCAGCTGTCCGAGTTGTTCGGCCTGGATACATCTTCCCTATTCCTTTTCGATGAGAGCGGCACGACGCTACGGCGCGTCGCAGGCGTTGGCCAGCGGTCCGAGTACGCGCGGCATCTGCCGGCGGTGGCGTTACAACCGGAGTTGCTCGAACACATTAAGGCGGTACACGCGACCTTTTTATCCGCTCACGGGCTTGCACTGCCGCAGATTTTTCGCGACGCCTTGACCAAAGAAGGGATCGTTTCTTCCTACGTAGTGGTGCTTTGGTCTAAGGGCCGCCCTCTCGGTGGACTGGTGGTAGGGAGCCGAACGGCGCGTGAATTTTCTCCCGCTGACGCCAACTTGCTCATTGCTGTTGGCAGCCAGATCTCCAACGCCACGGAAAGAGCGTTGCTGTATGACGAGTCGCGGCAGGCTTATCAAAATCTGCGCCGCACTCAGGAACAGCTTTTGAATAGCGAGAAAATGGCAGCCGTAGGGCAGCTAATCTCCGGAGTAGCTCATGAATTGAATAATCCGCTCACCGCCATTCTCGGATACAGCCAGTTGCTAAGCGCCAGCGGCCAAATGGGCCCGCAGGGAATGGAATATTCCGAAAAGCTTTACAAGCAGGCGCAGCGCACTCATCGCATCGTGCAAAATTTGTTGAGCTTCGCTCGTCAGCACAAACCTGAACGCCTGCCCACCATGATTAATCACATCCTCGAAGATACTCTGGCGCTGCGCGACTACGACCTGCGCATGAGCAATATCCGCGTGCATTTGAACTTAGCCCCAGACCTTCCAGTTATGTCCGCCGATCCACATCAATTGCAGCAGGTTTTCCTCAATATGGTAAACAACGCCGTGGATGCAATTTTGGAAAGTTCTGCGGACGGTGATTTGTGGGTCACCACCCGGGCGGACAAAGCCAGAGTTTTTGTGGAATTTACCGACAGCGGCCCCGGCGTCCAGGAAGCCTCTCGCGTTTTTGATCCCTTTTACACTACCAAGCCGGTAGGAAAGGGAACTGGTCTGGGCCTAAGCATTTGCTATGGAATTGTGACCGAGCACGGCGGCACTATCCGCGTGCGCAATCTTCCTCATCGCGGCGCTTCCTTTACCATCGAATTACCGCTGGACGGTTCCCCGACATCGCAGAGTGGAAACCCACAGACGGAGAACAGCGAAAGACCGGGCTTGATCCTGTGCGTCGATTCCGACCATGCTGTTCTGCAATCCTTAAATGGAATCCTCGATGGACGCGAGTATGAAGTTCACACTGCTAAAAACAGAGATGAGTTCCACGGTCTCATCGACAAATATGATTTTGACGTTATTCTTGCGGACTGCGACGTAGCCGATACTCATCTCACAAAAAGCTTCTTCGACTGGCTTATCGAACACAGACCCGCGCTTTCTCAGCGTGTGATTAGAATGTACACGCCGAACTCGCGGAATGATACCTTTGACGAAAAGAAGGACACTGCCGGGTTTGCTTTGAAAAAACCGCTGGATCCGGGACAACTCCTGGATGCCATCAGTGCTTTGCTATCCACCCGCGTCCAACCCACCACCGTTGTGAGGTAATAACTCCGCGCCTAAAGCAGCCCGCTCACCGAGCTCGCTGATGGCCGTTTCCATTCGAATCGTCAATGCACTGACCAAATTGCTGAGACTCCCGATGGCCTCCAAGGGAGCTACGCCACTGACCAATCGGAAGTAAATCAAATAATAGCGGTACGAAAATTCCAAGTTCAGCCGCAAACCCTGAACCTCCTGCGCGACGGGAACGTTGGGTGACATCACCGCGACCATGCGTGCAAGGTGCAACAGTTTCTCGAATTCAACTCGCAAACACGCTAGATAATTAAGAGCAATACGCCGCCGTTCTTTTCGAATCCGTTTGGCAAGCGCAGGGTATCCGTGGTCCTTGAGATACATAAAATCCGAATTTGCCAGCGCCTGTTTGATTTGCGGCAGGTGCGAGATATGAAGCCACTCCCGCTCTCTGCGTCCATTTCGGGCGGATTCCGCTTTGCGACGCGGCCCGGAAAACGCCAACCACGCAATCGCCAGCAGCAGCAATAGCCCTATAGTTGCAAACACGGCTGCGGAGTAATTCACTGCTGCGGCTCCTTCTCTATTTTAAAGAAATTCATCAACTGTCTGTTGATAGCCTGGAGTCGAAGATTAATTTCAGGGGAGATCCGTCCGTACATGGAAGTAGGCAGAGCCTGTTGCTTCTGAATTGCCGGCAACGGATGTAGCAAGGCTGCGCCCCAAAATAGGAGGACAATCAAATAAGGGGAAAGCGCCAGGATTTGCCAGAGAGACCCGTAAGGCGAGTGCTGTTGATACAAGAAATCGTACAGAACAGTATTCAGCAGGACCATAACGCATGAATAAAAGCAAAAGCCAGCCAACAAAACCTTATAAGCGTAGTCAACGCGGATAAAATAGTAACGAATCAAAGCCAGACACGAGATGAGCGCCGCAGCGAAAACTAAATGGTAGCCCCGGTCTGCGCGCATCAGCGCCTGTCCTGGATTTCCCCAGGAACCCACGCCCACGCATAGCAGCACCACTACCGAAGTCCCAGCGAGCATTCGCCACGCCAAGCCCCAGATGCCCCGATAAGAAATCAGAACCACGTGCAATATTTCGACTGTGGCGAAGATGCGAGCCAACAAAGTGATGGCTTCCGACCACCAGGCCGCGAGGTAAGCGACGTGCGAAGTGTCGCCGTAAAACCGATAAACTGGATATAGAAACGATGCCTGGCAGACGTTAAGACAGATATACGCGGTGAAAAAAGGCAATCTCCGAAAATGCCCGAAAGTAATTAAAATTCCGCACAGCGCCAACTGCACTACGAAGATGGCGGCCCAGACAACTTCCACACCTGTTGGTAAGTTTGCGGCCAAATGTGGATGCTACCACTTTTATACCCTTTTTAGTACGTACCAACTGATAACTTCAGAGGCTTCGAAGTTTGATTCTGCTGGAAATGATTTGCGGCAGGAAGTTCTAACCAACACCGACAGTCAACAAAAATGGTCCGCAACGCTTATGCGAATCAGACGCTGCGGACCATTCTGTTCAAGAAATGAACGCAGCGGCTGGTGGCACGGGTGGGGGTAGCGGTGAGCCCTCTGCAACCATCACTGGCGGAACGGGCGGCGGCAGCGGTGAGCCCTCTGCAACCATCACTGGCGGAACGGGCGGGGGCAACGGCGAACCCTCTGCAATCATTACCGGTGGCACGGGCGGTGGCAGCGGCGAACCCTCTGCAACCATCACCGGCGGCACCGGCGGTGGCAGCGGGGAACCTTCGGCAACGTTAACCTTATTGTTAAAATTGACGATTGCGCTGACCGGGGTTACTATCAACGCGGCAATAGCTAAAAGCGCTATACACAACTTATTTCTGTTCACGTTAGGAGCCTCCTAGGCTCACCATGAACGGAAACAAGGAAGATCAAAATTACCGGCTTAAAAAGTTCTGCTTGCGGAACAGCGCCACGCCCTTATGGAAACCCTCACACAACTCCAACAGAACCGGCGGATCATTCAGGATTTCACCATGACCACTCTGGCGGGAATCCCAGGCCTTCTGTCGCGCCTGACCTACATTGCTTCGTTGCGGGATTTATCCAGCGGGAGATACGAGCATGCGGGTCTCGCGGCACTCTACCCGGATCCCGCGATTCAACAGGCCCTAGAGATTTGTCATGAGCAAGTGTTCGAGAAAATTTTGGAGTCACCACTAGCTATCCAGGAAGCGGATTTGCGCGCATGTTTGGAAGCTATGCAGGGTGGCCGCGAGGTCAGCGCGGTACACTGGCAGCGCATGGAAGCTTATCGTGTGTTGCTGCCGGAACACGCTCCGGATTATCTCAAGGAGCTTTTCTGTTCGAACCTGCGTGCGCTGCTGGAAATACTTCAGCCCAATTGTTCCACGGCTCGTTCAACCGTGTAACCACCCCGGTCACCCTGCCAACGATTTCCGCTTCGTCCGGCATTTGCCACCATTCCGGCATACAGCGTGAAAGTGGGTGCGGTTGCATAACCAGCCGAGAGCCGTCCTGATGAAACCATCCGCACCGGTAGCCTTGTCGCACCTCCACAAAATAAAGCGGGCGGTCATATTCCGACGTCCAATCCACGTCCTGTATTCGCCGTATGGCGACATCCACCATAACGATACTTCCGGGCCGCAACAATGGCGTCATTCGCCGGTCATTTAGACCAATGTAGCCGTAACGATATTTTTGGTGGCCATTGAGTAGGGTACCTTCTAAGTTACCCCACTGCTCCACCATGCGCGAAAGATAGGTGGTGCGGGCCGGATCAAACGCGGGATCAAATCGCAGTGGAACCCGCAGCGACGCTGGCGGAGAGCCGAGATGCGTCTGCGGAGCTGGGAACATTGCTCCGTCCGCGAAAAACTCGTCCACCGGTACCTCATACCAGCGGAAAATCTCTGCGGGATTTAAATGGTATACGACCGCCAGCGCATACAATTTATGCAGTCCCGGCACCACATTACGGTTTTCCATGTCCGCCAAGCGGCTGATGTGCAGAATGAATTCCGGGCGGCCCCGCTTGGCGGCGATCTCGTAGCTGCAACGCTCTACGTCGCGATACGTCAATCCCAAGTGCTCACGGACGCGCCGCAAGCGTAGACCTGGTAGCATTTTTTCCTCAAATCCGGGCAATTCCTACGAGCAGGGTACACTACTATTACCATCTTGTTAAGGATACGGAACAAGGACTTTCGCAGACAAGAAATTGCCGTCCCGCGCATCCCGCGAAAAAACTCCTGAATCTGCTATTCTGCAAGACCATGCTTTTTTTACGGAATCCTATTTCTCATCGCGCGGTGGTCTGGGGCGCGCTCGTTCTTGTCCTTACCTGCGGGCGTACCTTTGCGCAAAAATCCCCCGTGATCACCGCGCCGGATCCTGCCAAGTCCGCTGCTGCTGCCGAATTCACTGCCGCGGCCGACGAAGTCCTCGAGCAGATGAGCCAAATTACCGGCTTGAAACTACGCACTCCGGTTAAGAAAACTCTTCGTTCCCGAGAGGAAATTCGCGCCTACGTCATAAGCGAAATGAATGAGGACAAAGAGCCTGCCGAGCGGTATGCATCTTCCCGAAGCGCGGAAGCATTTGGCCTCCTTCCCAAGGGTTTCGATATCGATTCGTTTATGGTCGATCTTCTGACCGAGCAGATCGCCGGTCTTTATGATCCTAAAGCCCACGAATTTTATATCGCTGATTGGATTCCTTTGGCGGATCAAAGAATGGTCATGGCTCACGAGTTGACCCATGCCCTGGAGGATCAGCATTTTCAGATTGAGACGTGGGTCAAAGCTGCCAGGCCCAACGATGATGGCGAACTCGCCAGAGAATCGGTTCTTGAAGGCAGCGCCATGGCGGCCATGATCGATTATTTGCTGAACGAAAGTGGCCGATCGCTTGCGGACCTGCCCGACATCGATCCCGCTATGCTCGTCGGTGATATGGGCAGCACGCCAGCTTTAAAAAAGGCTCCCCCGTTTTTGAAAGATGCATTGGTATTTCCCTATTTCGCGGGCCTTACATTTTCCGCCGATCTGTTGAAAGGCAACGGTTGGAAGGGCCTTCCCGGGGTTTTCTCCAAACCTCCCATTTCCACGCAGCAGATTATGCATCCGGAGCTTTATCATGCAGGCAAAGTGCCTTCAACGGAGAATTTGCCGGACGTCGGCAAATTGTTGGGACCGGATTGGACCAAGCTGGAAGAAAACGTGATGGGTGAGTTCGGCTGGAAAGAAGTGTTGAAACAATTTCTTGGCGAAGACCGCGCTAAAACTCTCGCGGCTGCTTGGGACGGGGATCGTTACGTGGTTTACGAACATAAACACACTAAGCGGCTTGTGCTCGTAAGCCTGCTGCACTTGAGCAGCACACCCGAAGCGGCGCGGTTTTTCGGCCAATATTCTGAGGCTTTGGAGAAGAAATACGATCAGCGCTCGAAGCTGTTTCGACGCCCCAACTTCTTTTCTTTCGATTCGATTGATGGCGGCGTTTATCTGCGATGCCTGGACGCCGAATGCCTGAGCGTCGAAGGAACCATTCGCCCGGTGTTTGACGGCGTCACCAAGGCGATTGGCTGGCCCGCTTCGCCCGAACCTCCACTCGATCCCACCAAGCCTGCGGAGAGAACCATGACCAGCTTTCCTCCAAATCGGGGGTGGGATTCAGACCGTGCCGCTGGCGCTACGCATCGGCCAACGCCAGTAGCCTTCCGGTACGCCTTGTTAAGCGGCTCTCCAGCCGTTTGATTCGTTTCACGGACAAATCTTCGCGGCGCGCAAATCCGCCCCGCGCGAACACGCTCGCCTGGTTAGCCTGGGTACGCAATAGCCTACGAGCCCGGTGCGCAAACTCCAGCGCTCGCTCATAATCTTTGACGCGCTGCTCATAGTGAATTGCGAGCTGCTCGCAGACGTGAATGGCGTCTCCGGAATCGGCCAGAATTTCATGCCAAAGTTCCGCGGCGCGTTGATGTTCACCTTTTCGTTTGGCCATCAGCGCCAAGTCATATTGCGCCCGCGAATGAAACTCCACCGGCAAACCCAGATCGACAGCTTGAGCGCAGGCAAGTTGCGCGCGCCTTGTATCGCCGCGGCGATGCAGAAACTTTGACAGCCCAAAAAGATCCAGGCCGTGTATCTGCTCGTCAGGACTGGTCTCCTCGGCCAGTAGTGCATTAATTTTTCCAAACAACGCCGCCAGTCCTCGGAGATCCATTTGATTGTGGCGCGCAACGCCAAGCAGTGGTTCCGGCGGACCGCCGCGAAGGTAATCGAAATAAAACTGCGGGATGAATTTTGACGACACATCACCGTCTCTGCACCATCCAATCAGTGTCGGATTCAAAACTTCGCGTTCCAGATCGGTCAGGCGAACTGTTCCGAGGCGAAACTTCCAAAGTGCCCGTGCAGGATGAAGCAAATCCAGATGCGCTGCCAGGTTGGGCACCGCAATCGAACGAGTCATTCTGAAGCGGTTTTCGAGAAGTGGCCAATCGAATGTTTTCCCGTTGAAGGTCACCAACACTGGGCGCTCAGCCAGCCGCGCGGCAAGCTGGCATAACACTGAATGCTCCTCCGCAAAATCGCGCATGAATAATTGCTCGACCTGCAAACCTCCGGCATCCCACCAGGCCAACCCAATCAAGAATGCGTAAGTTCCGGTGCCGCCAGCGAGTCCGGTGGTCTCGGTGTCCAGAAAAAGCCACTTTTCAGGATTTTCCACCGCAGCGCGCGTGCGACGCGAGATCACTTCGTCGCGTTGTCGGCAGAGCAGCTGCAAACAGGTGGAGTGAGGAGCAACAAATTCCGGCGTGGAAAACCAGTTTCGCACGGCAAGATGTTCGCCAAAACGGTTAGTGGAGACACCGGCGCCAAGGAGTCGCGCCATAGTATCTTCTTCGCATGGCTCGCGTAGCGTTGTTGATGGTAGCGCCGGGGGACGCGAAGATTTCAATGCCGCTAACCGCGAGAATTTTTGATCGAGTGTGGCCATCTACCGAGCCTCACGGTTCGAATTGCAAAGCCGGTCTAAAATAGCCAGCGCGGCTTCCTTCGCTCTCGGAGCCAGATCCCCAGCAGGCCCGACACACGAAGGACAACCCTGAGCGCATTCGCATGCCATGATTAATTCGCGCGTGTGCTGCATCAAAATCTCATGCGAGTGGTACAGCGGCTCAGAAAATCCAATCCCGCCGGGATAAGCATCGAACAAATATAAATTTGGCTCAAAAAATTCCTTGGCACTCTGAGAAACGCGATCCCGCAGTTGCACTGCGTCCAGGGCCGTGTCTTGATCATTGGGATATGGCGGTTTCTCTCCGATTGCGGTTCCCAGATCGCGGCGGTCGCACATCAACAGTAGAGTGGCAACGGTGGCAAGAGCGTGCAGCAATCCAAACATCCCGCTCTGCCGCTCGCTAATGGTAAAGGGCAGCGACTCCAGCAGCGGCCGCTCGAGGGTGATCCAATAGGACGTGGTGTGCATTTCGTTTTCGGGTAATTCCAAATTTCCAGCACCAATATTTTCATTGGTAAAAAACTTGAGCTTCTTGAACCCAATCACTTGCGATCGCACTAGTACGTCTCCGAAGGAGCGCAGCGCAGGAATTTCAGGAATTGAATCGCTCACCCGCGTTTCCTCAGCGCATTCGAGGATGCGAACCTGTGTGTAGCGAATCGCGTCAGTGTAATAATCCACATCTACACGCTTGACGTAGGCTTTGCGCTCTTTGAAATCCAGATGCTCCACGTGATATTGCTGGCCTCCGTGGATATAAATGGCCTTTTCATGCACGGTAGTCAGCGCACTCGAGAAATCAACTTCTCCAATCACCGTGGGAGCGCCAGTGATATCGATAATCACGAAATTGTCGCTGGTCACCGAACGCAAACTCACGGTATCGGCGGGATAAGCTTCCTGGGTCCAGTGATAGTTTTCGCCCGCGCGATGCAAAAAGCCTGCCTCGGCCAGGCGCGCGCAAATATCCTGAACATCCACATCTCCGAAGCGGTCCTCGGGCCCAATCGGCAATTCGAACGCCGCACATTTCAAATGGTTGATGAGAATTTCCAGATTGTCCGGCTGGATAAACGCATGTTCCGGAGTATTGCCGAAAAAATAATCGGGATTTCGCACAATAAATTGGTCCAACGACGCAGAGGACGCCACTAACACTGCGCACGAACTACCGCTACGCCGGCCAGCTCGTCCCGCGCGCTGCCACGTGGCGGCAATCGTCCCCGGGTAGCCAGCCATGACCACGGTATCCAACGATCCTACATCGATGCCCAGCTCGAGGGCGCTGGTAGAAACCACACCTCGAATCTGGCCGTCACGCAACCCGCGTTCGATATCCCTACGCTCGTTCGGCAAATAGCCGCCTCGATATCCGCGAATGTTCGTAGCCCTGCCGGACTGTTGCGGATTGGCCTGCTGCAAATAGGTCAGCATTAATTCGGTGTGCAAACGCGAATTAGCAAAAATCATGGTTTGCAAATCGCGCTTTAGAAATTCCTGCGAAACGCGGCAAGCTTCGTTGATATAGCTTCGGCGAATCCCCAGAGCTCGGTTGACCACCGGGGGGTTATAAAACACAAAAGTTTTTTCAGCGGCCGGCGCCCCGTTGGCATTCAGGACTTCTACATCCGTCTCCAGAAGCTTGCAGGCAAGCTCCCCCGGATTAGCAATCGTTGCTGAGCAACAAATAAATTGCGGATGGCAGCCATAAAAATTCGCTATGCGTTGCAAGCGTCGCAGCACATTACAAAGATGGCTGCCAAATACACCTCGATAGGTGTGCAGTTCATCCAGCACGATATATCGCAAATTCTCAAACAGCCGTGTCCATCGTGTGTGATGCGGAAGAATTCCGGTATGCAGCATGTCCGGGTTGGTCAGTACGATGTGGGTTCTTTCGCGTATTGCCTTGCGTGCATCGCTGGGCGTGTCGCCGTCATAGGTGAAGACGCCAATCCGGTTGTCGAGTTGTTGATTCAAATCATGAATTTCGGCTAATTGATCCTGTGCCAGCGCCTTGGTGGGAAACAAATAAATTGCGCGGGTGTCGGAATTTTCCAGAATCGCGTTGATAACCGGCAGGTTGTAACACAGTGTTTTTCCCGAAGCCGTGGGCGTAACGATGACAATGTTTTTCCCCGCATGGGCTGCCTCAGCAGCGGCGGCCTGATGGCTGTAGAGCCTGTCGATGCTCTTGGCCTTATACGCTGCGCGCAAATCGGCGTGAACCCAGGCGGGAAATTGCGCCCACTGCGCGGCGCGCGCGGGGAAGTGGCGCACCGCAGTCAAAATTTCGCCGTCGCGATCGCGTAAAGCAAAGCCGTCAAGCACCTCGCGCACGCGGGTAATCGATGAAGCGTCCGTCGCGGTGCGCACGGCCAAAGATTCAGGCATAATTCGGCCTCCGAAGTGATTCGCCTTTTGTTCGCCAAAGCTAACACGGTGCGCTACACCGTGCAACAGCAAATCAGGAGGTGCGCAGCCGAAGGATTAGGATGGCGCCGATAGAGAAGAGGATCGCGGAAACTGCAAAAGCGGTCTGCACGTTTACAGCACTCCAAAGAAACCCGATGACCATGCTTGAGATAAAGTCGCCGCCGGCATTTACGGCCGCTAAAGTGCCAAAGGCCATTCCGTGCTGCTCCCTAGGCACAATCTCGGCAGCCAGCGAATCTTCCAAGGCTTCTTCCGTGCCAATGTACAGGCCCGCCAAAATAAAAATCAGCCCAAGTAACCATAGGGATTGCGTCGCCAGGCACAATAAAACAGCCGTCACCACAGCAAGTCCATATCCCGCGGCGAGTACCATTTTGCGCTGGCGAACGTGATCGCTTAACCACCCGCTCAGATATGCCGAACCGGCATAAAACACGTTGTGAATAGTATAAAGACCAACCGCGATGCTCGCGGCGCGCGCGGGCCCGTGCAGCGGCGAAAGCATGCGTGAGGCGTACAGAATTAACAAGGTGTGTGAAAAATCACCGGCACCAAAAATGCCAACGCCAAACAGCAATCTGCGAAAGGGAACTGGCAACGCGCGCATCCCGCCAAAAAATGATTGCCTGGGCTTTGCGACAATCGGCTTTTCTCGCACCAGCAGCCAAAACAAAACCGCCGCCAATAAACCCGGCAGCAGTGTCCACATGAATACTTTGCGGTAAGAATGTTCGGTAACATCTAACAACCACAAAGCCGTTAGCGGTCCGACGATTGCTCCCACCGTGTCCATGAATCGCTCCAGGCCAAAGGCCCGCCCATAAGCGCCGGGCGGAGTGTCAGCGGCCAACAAGGCCTTTTTCGCCGGTGAACGAATGCCGCGTCCGAGCCACGCCGCTGTGCGTCCGAACAACACGTGATACGCGTGCGTAGCAAATGCAAAGGACGCTGTCGCCAGCGCAGTAAATGCGTAGCCGGCCACCGCGAGGGGCTTGCGATGTTTCAATCGATCGGTGTAATGGCCGGACGCCAATTTTGCAAAACTGGATAGCCCGTCGGAGATGCCTTCAATAGCTCCAAGCCACGCCGGTCCAGCGCCGATCACCGCGAGAAACGCCGGCAGCACTGCCGTAGCCGTCTCATGACTCCAATCGCTAAAAAGGCTGGTTAAACCGACACCGAGAACGGTGCGATTCAGCCACGATCCTGTTTTTTGTTGTTCAGGCATCCTAAAATTATGGCAGGCAATGGCCGATTTTCATCCGAAGAAAAAACGTTTGTAATTTACCGTTTGGCAGCCCGGTAAAGAATCACGCGCACTTTTTCAAGTGTAATCAGTCCGCCATCTACCATCTCATCTAGACGCGGCAAAATTCTCTCGATGCGTTCGGCGGTATCGATCACCTCGAGAATAATGGGCAGATCCTGAGACATTCGCAGCAACTTATCGGTGTGATATACGCTGGAGCCACCGAATCCTGCTACCCCCCGTAAGACCGTTGCGCCAGAGAAGCCCTCTTTCCGCAACATTTCCACGATGGCGTCGTGCAGCGATTTTCCGTGCCATTTATCCGACTCGCCCACGTGAATGCGCATCAGCACTCGCTCGCCTTCAAACTTTTCATGCGTCATGGCCATCTCTCCGCGTGTCGCTAAAATTTGTTAGCTAGCCGAATGCCTGCCGCTGACAGAAACAATCCAGCGACTACGCTTGCCGCTACATAGACCGACGCGCGCGCCCATTCGCCATCTTCCACCATTTTCGCCGTCTCCCATCCAAAACTGGAAAACGTGGTGTAGCCGCCAAAAAATCCCACGGCGATAGCTATGCGCCAGTCCGGCGAAATCACCATGCGGTTCATTGTGAACTGTGCGATCAAGCCCAGAAAAAAGCAGCCTGTAAGGTTCACGAGCAATGTGCCGTAAGGGAAAGTTCCGCCGGTTCGAACCTGCACCACTCCCTGCAAGCCATAACGGGCCAGCGTACCGATAGCTCCAAATAATGCGATCAGCAAAATTCTCAAGCGCGCTCCAATCCGCGACGTCAAAAACTTCAACGCAGGAAATAGACCACTAAAAACAAAAAACTCCTGGCGCCGCCTGGCAACCAGGAGTCATCAGATCCAGAAAAATTATCCGGAACGGTTATGGCGAACTCCATCGCCGTAAGATTTTTCCCAGTCTAACACTTTCCACAAAATGCGCTTGGCCAATTTCCCGGCTATGTTTTCTCGTTGGCGCTTACTCGCTCTGCATAGTCGTAAACGCCTCGACCGGACTTTCTGCCGAGCCGTCCCTCCTGCACATATTGTTTCAGCAAACGGTTGGGGCGATATTTTTCTCCCAGCGTCTGGTGCAGGTATTCAAGGATATTCAACCGCACGTCCAGCCCCACAAGGTCGACAAGCTCAAATGGGCCCATAGGATGATTCAACCCTAGCTTCAGCGCTTTATCAATATCTTTGGCCGAGGCAATGCCGGCCTCCAGCATCGCAAACGCTTCGTTGCCGATGAGCGCGTTCACGCGCGTGGTGATGAAGCCGGGAGACTCCTGCACCAGCACCACTTCTTTGCCCATCCGCCGGCCAACTTCAGTACAAACATCAACGGTGTTCTGGGAAGTGAGAGGAGTTTTTACCAGCTCGATTAACTTCATTTTCGGGACGGGATTGAAGAAGTGCGTTCCTATACAGCGTTCGCGAGAAACAGTGAGGTCGCTCATGTCGCTGATGGACAGCGATGAAGTGTTACTAGCAAAAATCGCGTGGGGCTTACCAAATCTGTCGAAGACGGTGAATAACTCCATCTTCATTTCCATTTCTTCAGGCACGGCTTCGATGATGAGGTCGGCGTCGCGAATAGCATCGTGCACGGAGGTAGCGGTAGAGATTAAGGATAACGCGCGATCGCGAATATTGGCGTCTACTTTGCCGCGAGCGACTCCCTCGTCGAAAGATTTGGTAATCCACTGCATGCTTTCATGCAGCATTTGCGGAGAAATGTCTTCCAGCACAGTGATGTAACCGCCAAAGGCGGCGGCATAGGCAATGCCTCGGCCCATGGTGCCGGCACCGATTACCGCGATGGTTTTTATTTCGGGATTCATGACGCGGGGCAACCGCTATTTCACGAGCTCTTTGTAAGCCTCTTCGTCGTAGCCGAGAACAATTCGTTTTCCGCGCATGACCACCGGTCTGCGAATAAGATTGGGCTCTTCGGCCATTAATCGGATGGCCTCCGCACGGGTCGGCGGATGGTCTTTCATATTTCGTGTGCGATAGAGCTCGTTGCGGGAGCTTAAGAATTCTTTGTGGTCGCGCTCGCCGATCAGTTCGTCCAATTCCGTCTTACTCAGCTTTTGCTTGTCGAGACTACGCAACTCCAGTTCGGCCCCCAGTTTCTCCAGGTAGGCTTTCGCTTTTCTGCAGGTAGTGCAGGTGGGTTTTTGTAGAAACTTAATTTTAGCTTTGGGCATGAAAACTCCGAAGTGGAATGGCTAGCGCCTGTAATTTTACCGCAGGATAGTGTCTCAGTAACGAGGCACGTGGGGGTCGACATCGGTGGACCATCGTTCAATGCCGCCCGATAACGACTTGGCCTTTTCAATGCCCTGGAACCGCAGCCAGGCAGCGGCGTCCAGGCTGCGCATGCCATGGTGGCAATAACAAATTACTTCATCAACGCCGAGAAGGCCGTTCACATTTGCCGCCAGCGAACCCAGCGGCAGCAGTTTCGCTCCCTCGATGCGGCACAATTCGTATTCCCATGGCTCACGCACATCGAGGAGCACGATTTTTTCGCCGCGATCCATGCGGCCCTTCACCTCTGCGGGGGATATTTCTAATTCGTCCAAGGCCCGTTTATCCCTTCAACTAAAAATTTGTTTTCAAGCCAGCAGCACACTTCACTTGGTATGAAATTTTGGCGTCCGCTTTTCGAGGAAAGCGTTGATGCCTTCGCGGCAATCCGGCGACTTGAAACATTTCAGCTGCTGTTCGACCTCATCGTCGAGGGCCTTCTCGAGTTCCAATTTGCGACTGCCGAATAATGCAGTCTTCATGGCGCGAATCGAGACGGAAGGAGCTTCCGCGATTTTGCGCGCCAACTTCATGGTTTCTGCTTCGAGTTGAGCGTCCGGAACAACTCGATTCACGATTCTCAAGTCCAGTGCGGTTCGCGCGTCAATCATGTCCCCCGTATAAAACATCTCGGCAGCTTTTGAATATCCAACGAGTCGCGGAAGAAAATAGGTCCCGCCATAGTCGGGGAATAATCCGACCTTGATGAAGTTCTGGCCAAACGTGGCGCTCTCCGACGCGACTCGCAGGTCGGCAGCCAAAGCTATATTCATGCCCGCACCCGCGGCTGCACCGTTTACCATGGCGATCACCGGCTGCGCCATACTGCGAATTTTAAGTACCGCGTGCATCCCGGCGCGCAAGAGCGGCTCCAGCTCGCTCGTGTCGTTATTTTTTCGCCCTTCGCCGATGACACCGAGATCGCCGCCAGAGCAAAAAGCGCGGCCCGCCCCAGTGATAATCACCACATAAATCGACTTATCAGTGGTCAAGCGGCCAAGGCTTTCGTTTAGAGCGACCGCGAGGTCTTTGTTAATAGCGTTCAGCTTGTCAGGGCGGTTTAACGTTAGAGTGGCAATGCCGTCCTCTTTGGACTCCAGGATTAATGAGTTGCGTTCTGTTTGCGATGTTTGTGATTGCGGCTGCTGCGATGGTGCGGGTTGCGTGGCTTCACTCATATTTGCGATCCTAGGTTCACTTTGAAGCTCGTTCCGTTTCAGTGCGCGAGACCAGCTGCGCAAGCTTCCGAAAATGGCGCACGCGCTCGCTGTTTCCATGCGGATCCTGGGTGCTCGTCTCCGGCAAAACATATACGCGCGCGCCGTAGAGAAGATCCTTCTGAAGACCAAACTTGCATTTGCGTTGAGCAAATTGTTCGAACGCCAGTTTGCCGTTGAAAGCAATCACATGCGGCGTGTATTCGCCAAGCCGCTGCGACAATACGATGCGTCCTTCCGCAAAGTCTTCGCGCGTTAATTCGGCGGTCGTTTTTGTAGGGCGTTTCACGAGGTCGGTCAGGCCGATTCCAAATTCGATCACGCGCTTATCGTCGTGATAGTCAAATGGCTCAGGAACCACTCCGCCTTTATACAGCACCGGCCAGAACTGATTCACGCGGCCGGCATAGTAATGGCCGACACGGACGGAAGACTCGCTGGGATTGCAGCCCACAATAACGAGCTTCATGCCTTTTCTTAAATAATCTGGAAGTGTTCGCATCCTGGCTACGGTTGTTGATTACGCATAGTTAAGTTAGGAGACCAGTTTACTGCACCGAAGACCTCGCGGCGCGAATTTTACCTTAAAACAGGTCCCAGTGTTTCTCAGGCGGGTGCGAAGTGTCAACGGGTGGCGGGGCAATTCCGACGAGCCCAACGGCGTTTTGCAACCCAGGTGTTCCGCGTAACTGTTTTACGTATTAGTCCAAAGAGGCAGCTTTCGGCCCAGACCTTCTTCACGCGCCAAAGCCCATACCCTCCGGGCAACAGCCAGGTCCCAGGAAGCGATTCCGTTTGATTTGAAGAGCGTAACGGATGTGTCATTCGGACGGCCGGGAATTTTGCCGTCCACAATGTCAGCCAGTTTTTTAACAGACGACCATTTCGATTCATCCTGGCCAAAGGCCACAATTAAATCCCCAGCCTCCTGGCGAGATTGCTCGATGGAATCAACGGCGATCAGGTCCGCGCGTCCGACTACTGCTTCATCCAGTTCTTGTTTGTGGGCGTGATTTACGCCGATGGCGTTGATGTGCATGCCTGCGACAATGTCCGGGCCAGTCACAACCGGCTGCGAAGAGGTCGTAGCCGTGCATACGATATCCGCGCCGTCAATAGCTTCTGCGGCGGAACCCGCAGAGTTTACGGGGATTCCGAGGCGTGCGGTCATGTCCGCACAAAATTTCTCACGGCGGGAAACATCGCGGCCGTAGGCTCGCGACAGTTCCAGCTTTCGAACGCCGGCAATTGCTTGCAGCTGGGTTCTGGCCTGCCCGCCGGTTCCGATAATGGCTGCGATTCGCGCATTGCGCCGCGCCATGAATTTGGTCGCCACACCAGAGGCAGCGCCGGTTCGCAACTGGCCCATGTAATCCGCTTCAATTTGCGCCACCAGATCGCCGGTAGCCATTTCATAGAGCAACACCAGGAAGCGGATTTTGCCGGCCACGTAGGTGTACTGCTTCTCCGCGACGAACCCGCCTGCATAATCAGCGGCCGCCATGTAATGATAAAAACCTTTGGGCAATTCGAAGCGGCGGCGCGGCTGAACAACCACTTCTCCGCGAGCTTGTTTCCGTAAGCTCTCCTCGACGGCCTCCAAGGCCATGCCCATGGTGAGCACCGAATGCACTTCCGCTTCATTAATATGCAGAGTCATTGAGCTGCTCGCGGCTTTTTTTTAGCCTTTGCTGGGTTGGTAGCCTTATCCGCGACTTTCGACTTTGTTCTTGGCAACGCGATGGAGCCGTTCTCGCGTATCCGTCTCACTACTGTCTGTATCAGGCGATAGACCCGCTCGTCATTGGCACCAACTTGAGAGTTAACAGCCGAGGAATTCGCGTCCTTGCTGCGAAAGCGAAATTCAGGCTCTCCTTTGGGCCCGGTCCCTATCCGTACGGGCATTTGCCCGCAAAGATTATTTCCTATATAAGCCGTTTCGTAACGCGTCTTTCTGGGATTCCAGGTAAAGACGCGGATATTGGTGAAATCGCAAGGTTGCGAGTCCGCACCACGAGTCCCTGCGACAAGGTACTGCGGCTTCGCTCCAGAAATGTCATTGACCTTGTTTAGTTCGAACCACGCCATTGGTCGGACGTTGGCGGAAGCTGTCCCGTCTCTCACGGCGTCGGGCAAGTCCAGCTCCACGAAACGTCCGATGATCCAGCCGGCAATAGGAGCGGTTCGATCACCGGGCTGTGTGGTCGTGGAAGTATCCGGCGTGCGTGGATTGGCTTCGCTGGGCGGCCGGGTAGCCAGTCCTCGCACGAAAAGCCACTCTTCTTTTTTTGCGACTTCTTTTCTGGAGTCTGCAACATCGCCGGCAGATTCCTTTTCGTCCGACGCCTGCGTCACGTCGGTGACAGCGCGTCCGACAATTTCCACTGGGACGCCGCGGCCGAATTGATAAAGGCGAGGTTGCGTGCGGCCCGGCTGCACTCGCAGATTGGTGGCCACCTTGGTGCGACCGCGAGCCTGCGCCGGCAACTCCTGCGCTTCGCCCAAGAGTTTGGCGCTGCGCTGCCACAACGCCGTTTCCATTAGTGACCGCGCATCGATCCAGCCAACCTCACCACTGGTGGTTCGCACCTTCACGCTGTCATTATGGCGAGAAACTATCTCCACGTGATCGCCATAATGCAGCGCGTCCAGCGGCTCCCGAACCTGTGCCACACCGCTCCACAGTGTGACGCTGCGCTCGCCGATGTAGCCCTCGCCGAGCGCTTCGCGCTTAGGCCTGAAGATCCACGCAGCTACAGCGACGGCGCACAGCAGGGGAATGGCGATGAGCAGCTTCCGCTTCATGGACAAGCCTTATTGCTGTTTGTGGAGTGGTTGTAAGAGCGGACTTCGACTTGTTTAGGAAAACAATTCATAAATGGGATGCATGCCAACGAGGGTCGAAATTTTTGGTTCTGGCTTGGGTCTGTCCCCGACAACTACGCATCATTCGCCGTTAATCTCTAGAAAGATTGTACCTGAATGTAGCGCGATGAGTTTTACCCCGGCTGTGGCTGTCGCGTGGCCTGATTTCGTTTCTGTTAAAATGCTGGATCATTGCGATCGGACGCAGGATTTTCAGGATGCCCAATTTATGACCAGGTTAAATGCTTTGCAACCCCTAGGGTTGCTGCTTCTACGAATGGTACTCGGAATCATTTTTATTTGGCATGGCTACTCAAAACTCACTCATCCCAACGGCATGCATGGCGTGTTTATACAACATGGGCTGCCTGGTTATTTCGTCACCGTTGCGGGGGTGCTGGAGGTTTTTGGAGGCGGGCTGATTATTTTAGGATTTTTGACGCGTATCGCCGCGCTGCTGCTGGCAATTGAAATGGCTGTCGCGATTTGGAAAGTGCACAGCGCCGGGGGATATTTGGCGATACACAACTACGAATTTCCGTTAGCGCTTGCCGCTGCATGTTTTGCGCTGGCAACGGTCGGCGCCGGGCGCGTTTCGGTTGATTACGCTTTGTATGAATCAGGCCGTGGGCCCCGTCCGGGAAAACCGAAGGTCAAATCGTAATCTTTGAACGGGCGGTTTTGCTGACAGGGTTTCGGTCAACGACCCCTTCCCTATATCCCCGTCCTTACGGCGTCACGGTGACGGAATTTGCTGCGATGCGCGCAGGCGCCGGTGGGAGCGCGATCCACAGAATCAAATACGCCAGTACGCCTGTGCCGGCAAACAACACGAGAAGCAGCCACACTATGCGAACCAGCGTGGGATCGAGATCAAAGTATTCGGCCAGGCCACCACAGACTCCGGCGATTTTTTTGTTGGTGGTGGAACGCGTCAAGCGCTTTGCAGCAGGAGCGGCGTACGCTGGTGGCGCGGGAGCCCCCGCCACCAGGCGGGCGCCGCAGTTGTAGCAGAAATTGGAGTGATCGGCGATTTCTTTCTGGCAATTTGGGCAGATCATTGAGACCCTCCACAGGTCATTCTCAAAGCATAATACGTCAAAACAGGACAAAAAGTTGCATAGCCGAAGTCATAGCCACCTTGGCCGTCGGCTACCCCGTCGACACTACACGGCCGCGGCCTTCAACGCATGCGAAGCCTCGGTTCGCAGCTGACGATTTTAATAATCCAGTAATTGTTTGACGGCGTTGATCAGGTGAGAAGTCTGGGGGAGGATTACGTCCTCCAAATTGGGCTGGTAGGCGCAGAAGCTGTCCATGGCAGCGACTCGCCGCACCGGCGCGTCAAGCTCGTCAAAAAGTTCATCGGCAATGCGCGCGGCAATTTCCGCTCCGTAGCCCCAACTGAGCATGTCTTCGTAGGCCACGATGACGCGATGATTTTTTCGCACTGTCGCCGCGATGGCTTCCCAGTCATAGGGAGAAAGCGAACGAAGATCGATGATTTCGACGGAAGTGCCCTCGCGGCCGAGTTGCGCAGCCGCTACTTCCGCGCGATGAACCAACGCCCCGTAGGTGATGATGCTGATGTCTGACCCTTCCGTAACAACGCGCGCTTTACCGAAGGGCACGGTATAATCCGGTCCAGGATATTCAGAGCGATTGTAGGGCTGGCGATAGAGATGTTTGTGCTCCAGAAACATTACCGGGTCGTCGCAGCGAATCGCGGTTCGCAGCAGGCCGGCTACATCAAGCGCTGTAGAGGGCATCACCACCCGCAGGCCTGGACAATGCGTAAAAATCGATTCGCCGCTCTGGCTGTGATACACCGCGCCGCCGGTCAGATAACCGCCGATGGCCACGCGAATTACCGCGGGGCATTTAAACGCCCCGTTCGAACGCCAGCGCGTCACGCACAATTCGTCGCGAATTTGCATCATGGCCGGCCAGATATAATCAAAAAACTGTATTTCGGCGACCGGCTTTAATCCTCGCGTGGCCATGCCTATGGCGCGGCCAACAATGCTTGCTTCCGCAAGCGGCGAATTGAAAACACGGTCAGCGCCAAATTTGCGCTGCAGACCGGCAGTTGCTTTGAAGACGCCGCCCTTACCTTTGACACTTTTTAGATTTTCTTCGCGGCTGGCGTCGGCCACATCTTCTCCAAATACGGTAATGCGCTCGTCGCGCAACATTTCATCGGACAGCGTGGCCGCAACCATCTCCACCATGGTTTTTGGCGCGCCGTGAAATTGCGGCTCCACTTCGAATGCGGAAGACGTGGGATCGACGTCCGGGGAGTAGACATTTACCTTAATTGAGTCGACAGAGGGTTCCGCAGCGGCTAAAGCCTGATCGGCGGCTTCGCGGACTTCATTGTCGACTTGCGCTTCCAGATCCTCGATTTGCTTTTGATCGAGTAGTCCTTCGCGAACGAGAAAAAGCGAAAATTTTGAGATCGGATCCCGGTGCGCTTCTCTTTCGCGCTCTTCGACGGACTTGTATAGCTTTTCATCGTCCGACAGTGAATGCGAATAGGGCCGCGTAACTTGCGCATGTACCAACGCGGGGCCGCGGCGGTCACGGCCGTATTGAATCGCTTCCCGGCATGCAGCATAACTTTCCAGCGGATCGGTACCATCGCATTCCGCAACGTGAAGGCCGGGAAAACTGCCCACTAACTTAGAAATGCTGCCGCCAGCGGTTTGCACTTCCACGGGGACGGAAATGGCGTAACCGTTGTCTTCGATCAGATAGAACATCGGCAGCTTTTTAATACACGCAGTGTTCAGCGACTCCCAGAATTCCCCCTCGCTCGTAGCCCCATCGCCGGAAGACACGTAAACGATTTCGTTGTCTTCATAACTCACATATTGGCCAAGCGGCGCTTTTTTCGCTTTTGTGAGCGCCTTCGGACGCTCCTGGTAATAAACGGTAGCTTCGGCCGCGCCCACAGCCTGAACAAATTGCGTACCCGTGCAGGACGAGCGACTGACGATATTCCATTCCGGATGCCCCCAATGAGAGGGCATCTGGCGCCCACCGGAGCTGGGATCGTCTTTAGCGCCGACAGCCTGAAGCAAAGTTTCAAGCGGTGTCACGCCAAGCATCAGGCAAAGCGCGCGGTCGCGATAATAAGGGTAGATCCAGTCGACGCCAGGGCGCAGAAGCAGACCTGCCGCGGCGGTTACAGCTTCGTGCCCCGCGCTGGAGATCTGGAAATAAATTTTATTTTGGCGCTTGAGCTGAATCTCGCGGTCGTCCAGTTTCCGCGAAAGGTACATGGTGCGATACAAACGAACAAGGGTATCGCGATCGAGGCCATGCATTTTGGGGGAGTCTAGCTTGGCAACTTTGATGCGCGTCTGTGACGCCATTCGTGCCGACCTCGCGAAGGGATGGGAGCTGTCTCTTGCGGACTTCTAATTATAGCGGAATTTGCCGTTTCTTATTGGGTGCGAAAAAATGGCCAATAGCCGAATCACTAAAGGCGCTTAAGCTACCGCCACCTTAGGGCCCTTAATCTAAATCGCTGAATTGTTTCAGTGCTTCCTCGAACCCGGCCTCGCCTTGGCGAAGCACTTTGGGAGAAGCGCTCTTGAATGGCTCTTCCGTAGGGATTCGATCAAGCCAACGCTGTTCGGATAATTTTTCGTGGCTGGAGAAATACAGCCGTATAAGCAGCGATACGTTGCCGTTCTCCTCTGAGCCACCCTCGGTGCGCCCTGTTTTCTTACCAGGTTTCGACTTTGGTTTGGATTTGGGTTTTTCGGCGTCTTTTGCGTTGGCCGCAGAGTCGGCGCGGGCCGCGTCTCCCTCTGGCTCGGCTTCTTCCGGGCGCTCTAATTTGTATTGGAGTTTCTTATCCAGGCGAAATGCTTGTTTCCAAACATCGAGCTTGTGACGCGCTTCCTGCGCTTTTTCCTCGTCCGCGCCAAAATCAAAATGCATATAGATGTGAGCCATAGGCCCAAAGTTTGCGACGCGTTGCGTTTCAAGTCAAGGCAAGGCATCAGGAGGCGCTGAGAATTAAAGATTTTTGTCGAGTATATGGCGGAAAGGCGGCCGCTGTTTTATTGCAGTGATCAGGGCAAAAATTGAGCAGGATCGGTGCGCTTTTTTAGCACTGGGCGGTTTCCTTCAGTTGGTGGTGGGATAGCTGCTGGAGCCGCAGGAGTCGCAGTACCACCCGCGCCAGGCGCCACAGCCGTTTTCTCGCCTTCCGTGTAGGCCTTCTTCAAAAATCCCTCAGCGACCTGCTGGGCCCCGCCGGTATTGTCGTTGGTCTGTCTCGCTTTGCTGTACTCGTTGACCGCGCGTTCCCGCTGTGCCAGCAAATCAAAAATCTTCCCTAAATAAATGTGGCTCCAAACTTCCGTCCACTTCTCGGCAGGCTCCGGCACGGTCTGCAACGCCTCGCGAAAGGCATTGGCTGAAGCCTGATAATTTTTCTGGTAAAAGAACGCTTCACCCATCCTGAAATTCGCTAACGGGCGATTCGGCTGGATAGCCAAAGCCCGTTGATACTGGACGACTGCATCATAATAGCGACCTTGCTCTGCCAATTCTTCGCCGCGCGCCACCGCCGCCCGAGCGCGCAAATTTGTGCTGGCTTTGAGAATTAGGTTGTTGGGATCGACGCGGATGCCACCAGGTTTCGGACGGCCAAACGTTTCCACCGTGAAATCCGACTCCGAGCCGATCACATCAATCGTTTTCAATTCCGGATTACCTTCCGTATCGATCCGCAATTCCACCGGCATGCGAAAGGTATCCAGCGGCTGTTTGATCTTGCCGGAAATGCGAAATCCTTTGGGCGTGCGATAAACCACATAATCCACCGTAAATTCCGGTACGCCCGTGGAATTCAGCCACTGCGTAAAAAATCCCCGAAGTTCTGGAGGCGCTTCACCCTTCCTGACCGACGCTTGCGCATGTTGTTGCGCCATGGCCGCAAAATCGTCGATGCGCGCGCTCTTACCTTCATACTTGGTATAAAAATCGTGCAGCAGCGATTTAAAGGCTACGTCGCCCATCTGCGCCCGCACCATGTGAAAAATCATCGCGCCCTTGTTCATCACCACGGAGCGATAGTCAGCGGAGTACGGCGCAAGTCGCGCTGCTTGCGCAATGGGCGCGGCATCTTCAAACATCAACGCACCGACTGCAAACTCATCAACCGCCCTCAACCCTGCTTCTCTCCCGGCATTCTGCTCGGCATAAAGCGCTTCCGAATATCGCGCCAGGCCATCGCTAATCCATACGTCATTTGGCGAAGCCGGCAACACCTCGTTGCCCCACCATTGCGAAGCCACTAACCGCGCGATCGTCCGGTCATTCGACTTGGGATCCCATGCTCGTTGGCTAAGCAGCAACACACCCGGTCCCGCAAACTCACGCAGGGTGCCGTCGGGAATTTGAATCACGGACATGGCCGGGTCGGGCAGCCCGCCAAACATGTCGGAGAAAACGGTCATGGAGCGCGCCACCGACGCGGCAAAGTCGCCCGCATTCGCCGACGCCGAACGCGGCGCATACACAGCCACGCTTACGCCTTCCGCTTGTTGAGGGTTGAGCTGTAAATTCCCAGCCACAAAGGTGCCGTTGGGTGCCGCGTTCTTGCACTCGAAGGTATAAACGATGCGCTCGCCATCAATCGGATTTTTCCCCGCCGTTGGAGTAGGGGCCAAAGCTTTGCCCGTACCCGCCACAGCAAAGGAAGCCGGAACATTCAGCCGAAAAGTTCCCGTATAGCGGTTCGAAGGATAGTCCGTTAGCGGGAACCAACGCGAGGGCAGAAGCAGATAAGCGAAATCATGATTGATCACCGCGGCGCGAACGCCTGGGACCGGGCTGTTTTCTTCATTGGCCAGTAATCCGGTGTACGCGAAAGTAAGCGACAGATGGCCGCCCGCGCCCACCGGCGATGGTACCGTCACCATCAAAAATAAGGGATTCTGCCGGTCACGCTCAAAATTCAGCGACTTGCCGTCCGCGGATTTTACTGTTTGCACTTCCAGGTTGGGATGCAGCTCCACGCGTACATTCCCGGAAACTTCCAGCGCTTTGAAATCAATCTTCGCGGTAGCGGTAAGAGATTGCCGGACAGTGTCCAGCGTCGCGGAAACATCATAATTTTCTGCAATAAACGCTACTGGTCGCGGATTCTGCGCCCGCAACGATCCAGCCGCGAACAGTATCAGGGTCAACGCCCCCAAGCGCGCTATTGGCCTTAAAGCTTTCTGACGGAGGGCCATCGGACCCCTTTCACGATTTTTCATGGAACCGGCGCACGACTTGAACGCCGCAGCTACGGCTGCTTCTATAGGATACCAAACCCCTCACTTTGCGTTGCTTTGTGCCAGCCGTAGCTGGGCGACGATCGCGTCCGCAGCTCTCTCTACGGCCCCCGGCGGCCCTAACAACCGCCTTACTTCCGCCAAGCCTCGCCGCATGACCTCCAATTTCTCAAGGCTTTCTTTGGACGCCGATAATAGCGACACGGCTTCATAAACAACGCGGCTGGGAGTGAAATCGTCCTGAATCAACTCTGGCACAACTTCGTGCCCAGCAATAAGGTTGACCATGCTGAAAAATTTGGTGCGCACCAACGGCTTGGCCAGCTTGGCAGTCAGCGGAGATAGCCTGTAAATCACGATCATCGGCTTCCCCAACAACGCCGCCTCAACGGTGGCGGTTCCGCTGGAGACAATTGCCAGATCGGCAGCGGCCAGTGCATTGTATGTGGCGCCCGATACGAAACGCACTCGGTTGCCCGAACTAAGGCAGGCCTCCAAGTCAGTTTGGTTCACGCCCGGCGCCACGGCGACCACCGCTTGAACCTCCGGAATCGCATGTCTAAGTTGCGCCAGCGCTTGCGCTAAAATCACGGTGTGGTACTCGATCTCTCCTCGCCGGCTGCCCGGTAAAATGGTGATAATCGGCTTGTCAGCCCTCAGCCCATTCTCGGCGCAAAATTCCGCGCGCGACATGCTCTCCTTTACATTGCCCACCAGCGGATGCCCGATAAAGTCCACCGCCACTCCCGCGTCGCGATAAAACTTTTCCTCAAACGGAAAAATACATAAAGCTTGCGCGAATCTGCGGCGCACCAGATTTGCGCGCCACGGCCGCCAGGCCCAAAATTGCGGGCAAATATAATAAATGTTTCGAATGCCCAGCGGCGAAAGCTTCCGTGCCAGCCGCAAATGGAACCCCGGAAAGTCCGTAAGAATTGCCAGAGGTGGGCGCCGCCGTTGCGCTTCGTCAACCAACCGCCTCATCGCGCGTCTCAGAGACGGCAATTTTTTCAACACTTCCGTAATTCCCAGGACCGACACTTCTGCGTAATCCACAACGATTTCAATTCCCGCCGCGCGCATTTGCGGTCCGCCCATGCCGAACAGCTGAACATCTGCGCGCTCTTTGAGCGCAATCGCCAGGCGCGCCGCATACATGTCGCCGGAAGCCTCGCCTGCGGACAGCAAAATGGGCGTAGCGCTCATGAATAGGTGACGAAATTTATTTTACGAAACTTTTTCTTATGAAGTGGTTCGAGCGGGGAAACGTAGTTGTGTTCCTGGGCTGATTTTATCGCCAGGAATTCATGATACTCAGTCATTAGCCTGGAGTGGTGAAGGTTCTGGGCCAGCACTTACGTCAACCGGCAAGTGTAATTCCTGTTCCTTATACTGCAGCTGATACAGCCGGTAATAAATCCCGCGCTGCGCCAGCAATTCCTGGTGCGCGCCCCGCTCTCGCAAGCGGCCTTTGTGGAATACAAGTATGCAATCGGCATGCTGAATGGTACTCAGGCGGTGCGCAATAACCAGCGCGGTGCGGCCCGACAGCAGCCGGTCCAGCGCTTCGCGAATCAGCAGTTCTGTCTTGGTGTCCACGCTCGAAGTAGCTTCGTCGAGAATCAGAAAACGGGGATTGTGCGCCAACGCCCGCGCAAAATTAATGAGTTGTCTCTGACCGACCGACAAAGTCGAGCCGCGCTCGTTCACCGAAGTATCCACGCCATCCTGCAGCGTGCGAACAAAATCGCCCAGCCCCACTTCGTTTACGGCATGCTCCACCGTAGAGCGATCGATGCCCGCGGTTCCGAGCCGCACATTTGATTCGATGGTCCCGGAAAAGAGGAAAGGATCCTGTAATACGATGCCAAATTGTCGCCGCAAATCCTGTAATTCGATCATGCGAATATCGACGCCATCCAGCAAAATCTGGCCGCGCTGAATATCGTAAAACCGCAAGAGCAGAGAAATCAGCGTAGTCTTGCCTGCGCCGGTATGTCCCACGATGGCCATGGTCTGCCCAGGCAAAACTCGAAACGAAACGTCGCGCAGCACCCAATCTTTATCCTTGGGTTCACCGGACTTGTAAGAAAACCACACATTGCGAAACTCGATTTCGCCGCGCGGATCGCGCAGCGGAATCGCAGTTGGATCACTGGAGATGGTGATCGGTTCGTCGAGCAACTTGAATATGCGTTCCGAAGCGGCCATGGCCGACTGCAAAATATTAAATTTCTCGCTCAAATCCTGGATAGGGCGAAAAAACCTCTGGGCATACTGCATAAACGCCACCAGCACGCCGAGCGTCAGGGCGTGAGCGAAAATCTGCAACCCGCCGACCCATAAAGTTAACGCGATCGCGGCAACTCCCAGAAATTCAACGGTGGGGTAGAAGAGCGCAAACGCGAGAATGGCATCCTTATAAGCCAGCATGTGATCGCGGTTACGTTTGGTAAATTCCACTCGCGCTCTCCGCTCGCGATTGAATACTTGCACGATGCTCATGCCGGAGATGTATTCTTGAAGAAATGCATTGATGCGCGCAATTGCAGTTCGAATGCGCCGGTTCGCTTCGCGGACGAACTTACGAAACACAAATGTAACCAGAAGAATGAGCGGCACCGCCGCCAAGGTGGCCAATGCTAGCCGCCAATTCAAATACAAGAGATAACCGGCCATGACCACCAGCAAGAAGAAATCGTTGATCATGGTGACGACGCCGGCCGCGAACAAATCGTTCAATGCATCCACATCGGTCGTCACGCGCGTAACCACCCGGCCCACCGGGTTTTTATCAAAATAGCTCATCGACAGGCGCTGTATATGCGCAAAAATCTCCTGCCGCATGTCGTACATGGTCTGTTGTCCGACGCGCTGCATGATCCGGATTTGGACGTACTGTGCGAGAAAATCAAAAAACAAAACCAGCAGGTAGATAATGCTGATAATCGCCAGTCCCCGCCTCGCTGCGAGGAGGGTGACGAGGTGATGGGCTGACGGGTCTAGATAGCGGTCGATGGCAGCCCGAAATAACATCGGTGGCGCCAGCTCGAGCGGAGTAACCGCAAGCGTCAACGCCAACGCAAGGGTCACCTGCCATTTGTAAGGGCGCATGTACTCCAGCAGCCGACGCATCAGCCGCGAGTCGTATGCTTTTCCGAGTGCTTCTTCTTCGTGAGCGTTACTCATGCGCGTTCGAGTTCTTCTTCCAGCAACTGCTTGTGATAAAGGTCCGCGTAATATCCGCCACGCGCCAGCAAATCTTCATGCTTTCCGCGTTCGATAATTTGCCCATCGCGCAAAACTACAATCTGATCAGCGTCCTGCACCGTGGAAGTGCGATGCGAAATCAAAATTGTCGTTCGCCCGGCCATAATGCCGCGCAGGCGCGACAGGATGCGTTCCTCGGTCTGGGTATCCACCGCCGAGAGGGAATCATCGAGAATCAGTATTCTCGGGTCTCGTACCAGAGCGCGAGCAATCGCAGTCCGTTGTTTTTGTCCGCCAGACAACGTAATCCCGCGTTCACCGACGACCGTCTCGTATTTTTCGGTGAAATCATCGATGTCTCCTTCGAGGCTCGCAACCTCCGCGGCTTCGCGCACACGTTCGGGATCGTATTGTGGCAACCCAAAAGCGATATTTTCGCCCAGCGTATCCCCGAACAAATAGGTGTCCTGCGGCACATAACCAATGGCACGCCGCAAAGTTTCCAGAGGCCACTCGCGTATCGGCCGTCCGTCGATGAGCAATTCACCGGCAGGCGCTTCCCACAATCGCGCAACCAGCGCCGCCAGCGTGGTCTTACCGCTGCCCGTCGGCCCAATAATCGCCAAGGTGGAGCCCGCGGGTACCGTCAAATTTATATTGTTAAGTATCGGATGGCTGGAATTTGCGCTGGCGCCGGTTCCGTTACCAGAGACAGCATTGCTGGATGGCGCTTTGATCGTCGAGGTTCCGTTGCTAGCCGCGGCGCCCGCGTTTCCATCTCCGGATAACATCGTGGGATAAGTGAACGTCAGATCACGAAACTCGATTTCTCCCCGAAGTTCCTTGTCAGCCGGGACTTTTGCGTCGCGATCATCAATATTTGGCTGCGCATTCAAGATGTATGTCAACCGGCCCATGGACGCCGCGCCGCGTTGAAAAATATTTGTTACCCAGCCGAGCGCGATCATCGGCCATACCAACAGCGTCAGAAAATTGGAAAACGCTACGAGCGAGCCAAGGGAAAGCTCGTTGCGCAAAAATAAAAAGCCGCCCTTCCAAAGCACGATCAAAAACGTAGTCCCAATCAATGCCGTAAGCGACGGCATGAACATGCTCCACGTCCGTATCAATTCCACGTTACGCGCCACGTACTCGCGGTTCGGTTCGTCGAACGCGCGGATCTGGGCGTCTTCCTGCGCGTAGGCTCGAATCACGCGCACGCCCGAAAGGTTTTCTTGTACCTTAACCGACACTGCCGCCAGAGACGCCTGAATCTTTTCGTATAACTCGTGAATCACTTTGCCAAAATGCCGTACAACTACCGCAACAATGGGCACCGGAAGCAGAACCCACATCGTCAACGACGGTGACAATTTGAACATCAAAAAGACCGCCGCCAACATGGTTACCACCGTCGTCGCGCTGTACATGATTCCCGGGCCCAGCACCATGCGCACAGCGTTCAAATCATTGGTCGCCCGGGACATCAGCTCGCCGGTGCGATTCCGCACGTAAAATTCTGGTTCGAGAATTAGCAGACGGTCCAGCAGATCGTTACGAACATCAAATTCGATATCGCGCGACACCCCGATTAATATCCAGCGGGCGGAAAATGACAGGACTCCCTTTATCGCAATGAGTCCGATCAGAAGCAGGCAATAAATTCCCAGCGTGTGCCGGCTCGACGGCTGGTAGAAGGGAATTATTGTGCTTAGCCAACTAGCCTTCAGCGCACCAACCATAACGCCATTCGAGAATGGCCGCTGGCTTCCCGCCAGGACGTCGATGATGATGCCAATCGCTAGAGGCACAATGTTGCCGACAATGCCCATGAGCACCGTCGCCGATAGCCCTAGCGTGAGGCCCCCCGGATAACGCCGCAAATACGGAAAAAGGCCGCGGAGATTCTTCCACGATGAAGCCTTCGGCGACTGGTTCGACGCAGCTTTATTTCCCAATGCTGCGCTGGTTGTGGCAGCCGCACTCATCGCAGCGAGGACCTCACATTTTGCAGTGACGTCGATTCCTTCAGGAAATGCTCATAGCTGGCATCGAGAGATTGATAGCGGTTGGTTGCCGGATTCCAGCGCACTCCAACGGGCAGCACGTGCGTGTCTCCATTTACTTTTAATGGGGTGAAATATAGTTGCAGTCCCTTTTCTGCATTTTGTTCGAACTGCAATCGCCATCCGTTAATGGAATCGAGCGGCGTCAAACCCAAATACCCTTTTTGATTTTTCAAATGCTCATCACATCGCAGCAATTCGGTCCACTTCCCGTCGTCGTCTTGAGCTATAACTGCGCGCGTGATTACCGTGCCTGGAATATTGTTCTTAGGTGTTTTGGGCACCACATTGGCCGCAAGAAACTGCCGTTTCCCATTTTTCGCGAGATCTCCTGCCAGCAGCACTTGCGCATCGCTTCCAAGCAGATGTTTTGCGGCATCCTGAATGTCGTCAGGAATTGCCGGCTCCGCTGGTTTCGCCTGAGCAGCCGGCTCTGCGGCTGGTTTCGGCGCCTCAGTGCCGCATCCAACGCTCAAAGTCGCAAACGCCGTTGACGTCAGCGCGACAATAAAAATACTTTGCGTGAAATCTTTCTTCAACCGCGATCGGACCACTCGGTATTCCATCAAAGTAACGGCCTTTTCCGCCGGCTCCGGCTCATGACCATCCTCAATAATCTGGCGAAGCTGGACGGTTCATTTATTGCTCATTCTAGCTGCTGTGCGCTAAAGACTCTACCGCTTGCTCGCGTAAGCCGTGTCAACGTTGCGCCAGAATTGCGTCCAGACGAGCCTCAAAATTTTCCTCGCCCTCAGACCATAATTCACTTCGCTCCACCGGCAACGCTTTCTGTATGGCTTCCGCCCAAGTGAACAACTGTTGGATGTTAGCCTGCGTTTTTGCGTGATACTCCTTCAAGTTGCCACCCGCGGTCATCCAGCGGCGAAAGGTATGTTCCACCGGATGATCCGAAGAATCAAACGGATTGGTGGCCTTGCCCGGAGCCAGCAAACCAGCATGCCCGGTAAAAAAGTGTTCGAACCCCAAATCCGCAACAAAATGCCCTTCGGTCGCGGCCACTCCGTTGTCGTAATCCGTCCCATTGCAGGTGAGCACCAGAGGCTGCGGCGCATGTTGCCACTTCAAGCTCTCCACGTTGAGCTCCCACAAGTCCCACTTCGCGGTGGCGATATACGCACTGTCGGTATTCAAGTGCTGCAAGGACAGCGCCGCAACTTCCGCCGGCCCATATCCCTGGCCACGCAGGTCCCATGAAGCTACCGGCGTTTCCGTGGCGTCCACTGGTTGGACGGTTAATTCCGTGAAAGTATTCATGGAAGCCGATAGCGGAGCGCTGGCCAGAAAGCGCGCGAACTCAGCAATCATCAGTTCTTCGGAGAAATCGCGCGTCCAGACGCGCAGATATGCACGATTAGCCATGTACGGAGGAACTTCTTCATTATACCGGGGACGCGCATGGCATGCGAATGCGCGTTAAACCTGAGGAGGGATACACGGTTGCCCTAAACCGCTGGGCCCAACAACCCGAAACAAACTGAAGCAAGAATAGACGGCTAGCTGCTACCGGTCGTCGCTGAACGAGAACGACTATTGGGGTCGGTAGGCAAGGTCAAATTCCGCGCTATCTGCTGCAAACGTTCCTGCAAAGTTTCGCCGATACTCTCAAAAACTTGCGTACAGGTTTCGCGCAATTTTTCTTCCGCGTTCGCAGAAATATCGGCTACGATCTCGCGGGATTGATGGTCCAACGAAGTCACGGTGGCCAGCATCCATTGATTGGATACATTTTCGAGTCGGGCGCGGTGTTGTTCGGTGGCCTGGTCGCTGATCTTGGCGTACACGTTGCGAAGGTCGCTCTGGTGCCGGTCGGTCATCATTTTCCAGGAATCAATGAGCGGCGAGAAGCTGGCCTCCACTCTTTCATTGGCATCCTTCACACCAGACTCCAGGGCCTTGTCCATGGCCTCCTGGAAACGGCGCAAAAACTCAGCCTGTTCCGACGTTATTTTCTGCGATAGCTCCCTTTGCGCTGTGTCGAGTTCCACGCGAGCTTGCTCCACTGCCTTGTGCAATTCCTCGCCGAATCCCTGCAGCTCATGCCTTCCGGTGCGCTGAAGTTCATCAGTAAACGCCGCCGCCGTGGTGTCCGACGCTTCGGCAAATAGCGTTCGGGCGCGTTCAAAGGCGTCTCGCACGGTATCTTCCATCTGCGACTGCGTGTGGCCGACAAAATTCCGACTCGAATTATCCAACTCGCTGGTGAACGCACTGGAAAGCTCGCCCGCCTTATCGCGCAGTTGCGAGCCGGCTTGCTCCACGGCTTTTTCCGTCACGTTTTGGATATGTGTTTGGGCTTTCTTCTCATACCATTCCGCGGATTTGAAGACATCCTGGATGGCCTGGTGCTTAATGTCGCTGAGCTTTTCCTCCATCTCGGCGATGTTTCGGCTGGTGACCGAACGCGCCGTTTCATCCAGCAATTGTTCCGCGCCGCCCAGGTTGTCCTTGAATCTGGAAAGAGACTCCGCAAAGGCCTCGTCCGCCGCCGCCCTGATGCGGTCCTGCTGCATGGAAATGGCTGCATCCAGCAGAACGCGTCCGCCCGCCAAGCGATGAAGCGATTCTTCCGTGCTTTGCACGTGCGGAGCGACCATTCCTGAAATGCGTTCCTCGAATTCTCCCGCCGCGCGATTGCTGGCCTCCTCAAAGGAGGTTCGTAACCTGGAAGTTACGTCCTCGAACAGCGACTCCGACCTGCGGTGCAGTTCGTTTCGGTGCAAGCTCAGCACGTCATCCAATTGGGTATGGAAGCCTACCAGCGCTTGCTCATGCAACACTCCCAGCCGGTTCGAAAAATTCTCAAGGGTAGTGGCGGATTCATTAGCTCGCGCCACTCCGAATTCCAGCCGCTCCGCAGATTCTTGCAATGAATCACGCAGCCCTGTCAGCCGCTGTTCCACGTCCCCAACGACGCGACTTTGCGCCGTATGTAGGGTCGTCTCTAACGTCGCCTGCCAAAGGGCCTTGGCCATTTCCATTTCTCGCGCTATATGCGCGTCGGCATCGAGTCGTGCGGTAGAAATGTTCAGTGCCACCTGTTGTTGAACTTCCTCGGCCGCCAGGCGCAAAGTCTGCCAGTGCAGCTCCAGGGTTTCCTGTCGCAAACGTTCCGACTCTTCAACCGCCCGCGCCGCTGCCGCCATAATTTGCGCTTCTGTATTCGCTGCCTGCGCCTTCAGCCGTACCAGCGCTTCTTCACGGACGCGCGCGGCCTCGTCCATGGTGCGAGCAGCGGCGTCGGCACGTTCCATGATATGGGCTTCGGTTTCTTCCGCTTGAATCGCGAGGTTCACGCTGGTTTCCTCACGCAACTGCGCCGCTTCCTGTTGCGCTCGTCCTAGCGTCTCGGCCTCTGACTGCAACCGCGCCTCTACCTCCGCGGCTTGCGACTTCAATAGCGTGGCCACTTCTTCCGCTTCCTTGAATAAAGTCACCAGAATCTCGCCGCTGTTTTTTAGCTGCTGCACATGTTGCTCGCGCTGCACCTGGCCTTCTCGCTCAAGTTGCGAACTCAGCTCAGTCCTGGCCTGTTCCAGTTGCGGCGTCAGCCAATTCGTCAGTTCTCGGCGAGCCGATTCCGCAGCCGCAGTCCCAGCGACCTGCGCGTGCTTTTCGGTTTCTTGTTGAATTTTTCCAATCAGCTGCGAGGCTTCCTGGGCCACCGCGTGGCTGGCGGCTTCCCGCGCTGCTGCCTGGATCTGTTGCTTGGCGTCTGCAACCAGCCGTGCCAGGTGTCGCGCCAACTGTAGTGAAGCGTCGGTAGTGCTTAACGGGGAAGGGAAGGCCCGCAAATTATCATTCATATGCACCGCCGAGCCCTCGTAATCAGTGTGAGCCGGTACTTCCTGCTCGATCTCGTTTGCTTGCGGCTCCGACGCCGCACCCACGCTATGCTGTTGCGCTTCCACGTCGGGATATGCGAACCAATCTTCGGGAGGAAAAGCGATGCCCCATACATTGCCGGGAGTCTCCAATTCCAGCGCCACTTGAAAAAGTTGCCGCACCGTTCGCGGCCGCTGAATCCACGCTACCCGCCCGCGGACCACTCGTGGTGGCTGCCCGGAATCCGGATGCGGGATTTCCAGCTTCACCCACATATTTTTCAATACATAATGCTTCGATTGATAGCGGCATCCGTGGCAATTAATGATCAGGGTCGAAGTGTGCTCGGTAAAAGGGCGTCCGATGGCATCCACTCCAGTGACCGCCAGTGGGACGGCCTGCACGATGCGCGTGCTACGGCGCTTCCGCAGATCAGAGTTGGCGTGCACTACGGCGCCTGGTGACATTTCTGTAGTCCCTTCAGTCGTATTGCTGCTTGTTTCGTCCATCACGCGTCTTGCGCTCCTACGTCTACCAGGTTGTTCTAAATTTCGGGTTGCAACGGTTTCCTCTCGCTTTCGCTTCCTGCCGCGCAGCAAGTCCATCAATCTTCGGATTGGATTCCAACGCACAAAGCCATCAAAATGAAGCACATACGTTGATTGGCGGCGATACTATCACCGGAACCTTACTGCACAAGTTGGCAAGCCAGGCCAAAAACGACATGTACTGCGCCGGGATCGGATAGCGCAACTGCTTGCCGGGGAACCTCGCAGAAACCAGACTCTATACTCAAATTTGCACTTTGACCAGACAGTCCCACCAGTACTAATTTTTGGCCGTAAAGTCCTACCAGTACTATCTTCGCCTCCAACTGATCTTCACCTTCGTTCAATTAAAGCTCGCGTCTGCCTTCCATCGCTTTCAACATGGTTACTTCGTCCGCGTATTCCAGATCGGCTCCCACCGGGATGCCCACCCCGATCCTCGTGACCTTCACTCCCAGAGGCTTCAGCAATTTAGACATATACACCGCGGTGGCTTCGCCCTCAGCGGTAGGATTTGTCGCCACAATAATTTCTTCGACGCCCCCGCCTTTCAATCGTTCGATGAGCGATTTGATTTTCAATTGTTCCGGCCCACGGCCCGATAGCGGCGACAACGCTCCACCCAAAACGTGATACATCCCGGAATACATCCGCGTTTTCTCGATGGCCATGATGTTGTGCGCTTCTTCCACCACGCAGATGGTGCGATGATTTCTCGTCGGTCCCACGCAATAAAGACAAGGATCGGTATCCGTAATGTTGTGGCACGTGGAACATTCGCGGATTTTTTCTTTGGCATCTCGAATGGCATCTGCCAGAGCCAAAGCGTTCTCCGGCGAACTTCGCAACAGGTGAAAAGCCAATCTTTGGGCTGTTTTCTGGCCAATTCCCGGAAGATGCTTTAATTCATCGATCAATCGTTCCACAGGCGCGGCAAAATCAGGCATCCCTGATGTGTAGCACACGCCGCGATTAGGAGCAAACCGCTCCGCGAATGTTTCTCAGAAAATGAAATTTTGGAAGTTGATTTGTAGCGGAAATCTTAGAACAGGCCAGGAATCTTCAGCCCTGATAGCCCGGGCACGTTGCCCGCAATATTCTTCATCTGGCTGGCCAATTCCTCGTCGACTCGGCGAGACGCTTCATTCACCGCCGCGCGCACCAGGTCCTGCAACATTTCCTGGTCCTTGCCCGCAAACACTTCCGGCTCAATGCGGATCTCCACAATCTGCTTCTGGCCGTTCATTTTTACGTTGACCATGCCTCCGCCTGCGGAGGCTTCTACATTCACGGAATTGACCTGCCGCTGCAGATCGTCCTGCAACTGCCGGAATTTCGAAAGCATCTGTTGGAGAGCGTTGACTTCCATCAGCTTCATTCCTCTTGCGCCCGGCGCACTTCGGAAATCTTGCCGCCGAAGCGCTGCAGTATCGAACGCACCATCGGATCGCGTTCAAACTTGGCCCGCAGTTCCTGCTGTTCCGAACCCGCGCGCGTTGCCGGCTGCGGACTCGTACTGGCTGCAAGTTTAGCACACACGCGTATCGCGCGACCCAGTACGTTGCTCGAAATGCTACGAAGCTTTTCCAAAGAGTCGCGTCCCTCCAGCATTTCGGCGAAAGATTTTTTTTCCGTGGGGAAATAAAGCTTCAGTTCCGCGCCCGCAAGCTCCCAAGCGGTGGCATGTTCCAGCAATTCACCCAGGAATTTTTGTTGTTTTTGCACTGCGGCCTTTATTTGCGAAACCTGCTCGACCGTGATTCCTTCGTACTCCAATCCGGTCTCATTCGCATTGTCTGCAACGCCGCCATTTTCGCTATTTGCATTCTCCGCCTCGCGTTCTTCAGGATTGACAACGCCATTTGAACGCGGCGCGACAACCTCTGCCTTGGTTGCGGGGGCGGAAACGGAAGGTGAGGCCGTAAAATTTCCAAAGTCCGTGACAACTGGCGCGGATGTGCTTGAATCACGGCCGCCCATTCCCACCGAAGCATTCTTAGCAACGCTGACGTCTGTCTCCGCGAGAGTACCCGGGGCATTCTCAGCAGTTTTAAATGCCGCCGCCGGAGGCGCGCTCATCGAAGTAGCAGGAGGCATCGCGGAACCGGTCTTCACGAAAGTATTCGCTCTCGCTCCAGCGGCGCTGGCCGCGCGCCGCACAGGAACGGGTGATCCACTCCCAACGACGCCGCCAGTTCCACTTTTTATTTCCGTCAGCAATTCTTCCAGCGGCGCCAGCCGCGCCGCATTGATCAATCGCAATAACCCCATCTCCAGATGCACTCGCGGGTCGGGCTTGCGCCGCAGATCATCGTCGGTCTGCAACAAAATCTGGAAAAATCGTGTCAGATCTTCTTCGCTAAAGAGCGCCGCCGCTTCCGCCAGCGCCGGACGCTGGTCCGCCGTGGCGGCAATCAGATCCGAATCCGCCCCGCACACTTTGGCAATCAGCAGATTGCGCATGTGACGAATCGCTTCACGGCAAAAATGTTGCAGGTTGCGGCCTTCCTTTTGAAAGGTGTGGATCAGCCCCAATGCCCGGTCGGCCGAGCCTTCTGCAATGGCGCTCACCAGCGTGGCCAGCGCGTCGTCGGGAACCACGCCCAGAAGCTCGCGCACCTCATCATTGGTAATTACTTCGCCGCAGTACGCGCGCGCCTGCTCCAGCAGCGAAAGCGCATCGCGCATGCTGCCTTCCGCCATCCGCGAGATGACCGCCAGCGCTCCGGCATCGATCTTCAGATTTTCCTTCTGGGCGATCTCTTCCAGGCGCGCGGTGATTTCACCGAAGGTAAGCGCGCGAAAATGAAAATGCTGTGAGCGCGACCGGATGGTATCCACCAGGTCTTCCGGCTGCGTGGTAGCCATCACGAAGATCACGCGATCCGGCGGCTCTTCCAGCGTTTTTAACAACGCATTGGAAGCCTCTCCCGTGAGCATGTGAGCCTCATCCAGAATCACCACTTTGCTTCGCGAAGACGCCGGCGCGTAGCGCACCATTTCTCGCAATTCGCGAATCTGATCGATGCCCCGGTTGGAGGCCGCGTCAATCTCGATCACGTCCAGGGAAGTCCCCGCGGCAATCTCGCGGCACGAATCGCATTCCCCACAAGGCGTGGCCGTGGGACCATGCACGCAGTTCAGCGCTTTGGCAAGAATGCGCGCCGCGGTAGTTTTGCCCACCCCGCGCGCTCCGGAAAAAATGTACGCATGCGCCACGCGATCGTTCTTAATGGCGTTCGCCAGAGTTTCCGTGACGTGTTCCTGTCCAACTAGATCGCTAAATTTCTGTGGGCGCCACTTGCGGGCTATAACCTGGTAGCTCATTTGCGGGAATCACTCCAGCTGCGGGAACAGCATGCATCACTTCTCTTGCAACATCTTGAAAGGAGGAACTTCGGGTGATCTGCGGCACAAGAGGCGTTCCCGGTACCGTTGCTCCCTTCCGGGCCTGGCGGGGTTCGCGGGACCTCGTTGCACAGAGCCCGAAGTTCCACGTTTCAACAGTCGCAGAATTTTTGCGTCTGCTGAACAAAAGTCTAGCACAGCATCGTGAGCGCAGCCAGATTGCCTGCGCTGGCCACGATTTTCTTTTTCAACAAGAAATTAATCGGAAGCTTTGGCGGCCTTGCTTGGATCGTCGGCCGGATTCACGTAATTTATTTTGAATGGGCCCACGCCGTGAACCTGCACCAGCGCGCCCTCCTTAGTCCCCGCGAAGTGATGCATGCGTCTCGGCATTAACACGTACGTGCCCGCCGGAAGAGACATCATCTTCGACTCGTCATAGGAATCGCCCATGCCCGCCATGAACGTCCCCGATATCACCGTCACATTTTCGTCGACAGGATGCCAGTGGGGTGGAATTTTCCCGCCGGCGGCGAACCGCAACTGAAAAACACAGGGCGCTCCAGGTTTGTCGCAATCGCCATGCACTGGTCCGTACTCGATCCCCGGCGCGAATTGCACCCATTTGATTTTGTCCGGCGTTCCGATGAACGGTTCCGGTGCGGCAGACTTGTTGGTTGTTGGTGTTTCCCCTTTATTCTGCGCGGATTTGTCAGTCGTGGACTTCTTGGCGGTATCCTGAGCCTTTGCCAGAGCAATACAAAGCACTACGCACATCACCATGGTAAGAATCTTTGAAAAATGGTTGTTGAACATGCATCCTCCGTCCGAAACGAAAATTTAGCGGCACGATATCACAATCACATCCCGTCGTTCGGGTAAATATTTCGAGCAGGTAAAAATTATCCGCCCCCGAACGCGCATCATCCCAAGCACAAATTGTGTCCAGTTGTGCAACACATCAGTAGAACATCGTATTTTGTTGCGCTGCCTGCGCAGTACACTACACCCGGATGGAGTTCCTCCCCATCCGCCCCGCGTTTGCTATCGCGAACGCCGGGTCCGCGGCGCCAGCGGAAACTTTCCGGCAAAGCCGGAATCGCCCCACGACACGGGGTCGGCCCACGCACATCGTGTGGGCAGGAGGAAATTCATGAAACCATGGTTGTCCGCAATTTTGGCTGGTGTTCTGCTTTTCACGACCGCACCCGTCTCCTATTCCGAGCCGCGCCCCGAGCCGCGCAAAGTTGCTCCCGGAACGGAAGTGCGCCTGCACATCGTCAGCGAAATCGGTACTGCCGCTTCACGCAACGGCGACGCGTTTGTCGCCGTGCTATCGGAGCCCGTGTTCGTTGGTAACACTTTGTTGATCCCTGCTGGTACGCGTGTCCACGGCACCATCGGTACAGTGGAGCGTGCGCGCCGATTTTCCATATTTCGTGGCCAAGCCTACATGGACTTGAATTTCCGCAGCCTCGAAATCGATAGCCGGCTCATCCCCGTGCACATGAGCATCCTCGAAATCGAACGGCCCGGCACCGACCGCGACGCCCCGCGCCGCCATGACGTCAAGATAGACGAAGGCCAGATCATCGAGGAAAGGCACGACTACCGAGGTGACGTGTTAGGCGGTTCTATCGGCGCCGGCGGCGGTGCGCTCGTGGGTTTGATTTTCAGCAACGTCGCCAGAGGATTCGGCATTGGCATCGCAGGAAGCGCTGTTTACATCGTGGCTCGCAAGGGCAAGGAAGTAGATCTGCCGGCCGGAACCGGAATGCTCGTGAGCATCGATGACACTGTAACTTTACCGGGCACCGTAACGCCAACTCCGACGCCCACGGCTCCGGCTGGCCAGTAGCGATCGGATCGTCAAGCTGCCTCAAATAAAAAAAGCGCGCCGCAGCCGCAAATATTTTTGCGACGCGGCGTGCTGCGTTTTACTCTTTACGTCTGAGCTTGATGCAACATCTCTCGTGAGAATTCGTGTCGTTCGCGGATGGCGGCGGAAAATTTGGGTATGACATTCTGCTGAGTGGAACGGGTTTTTCAATGTTTCACAGGAATCGAAAGCTTATACGGAGCTGGCGTCGACAGTGAACAAAATCAAATCCGCACAGATCCTGCTGCGGCAGCTCCACGCAGCTTTACCTGCAACCCCTGCTCGAGCTGATCTCGTTTCAGGTAACGGTACAAACTGGTCCGCCCGATGCCTAATACTTGCGCGGCCCGCAAGCGGTTGCCCATGCACATCGCCAGCACCCGCTGAATATGCACCTTGCGAACTTCGTCCAGCGAAAGCGGCCGCCACTCCGCGCCTTCGGGCGTGCGCTGGCAGCGGTGTTGCAGATTTTCCGGCAAATCCACCAGGTCAATAAAATCTCCCGTGGTGGTAATCGCCGCGCTGGAAATTACATTCTCAAGCTCGCGCACATTGCCCGGCCAGGGATGTTGCAGCAGCACCGTTTGCGCGCGCCGCGTTAATCCGGAAATACTCTTCCCATAGGCCTGGTTGTATTTCTTTACAAAAAATTGCACCAACAACGGAATATCCTCGAGCCGCTCCGTCAGCGAAGGTACGCGAATTTGAATCGAGCTCAAGCGGTAGAACAGGTCTTCCCGGAACCGTCCGGCCAGCACCTCGGCGCGCAAGTCCCGATTAGTGGCGGCAATCAGTCTTACATTCATGTGTCGCACTTCCGGCGAGCCCACCCGTTGCACTTCGCGGTTTTGTATCACCCTCAGCAGCTTGGCCTGCATGGCCAGCGATGTTTCGCCCACTTCGTCCAGGAAAACCGTTCCGCCGTCCGCGTATTCGAACAATCCCGGTCGCATTTCCGTTGCGCCGGTAAAGGCTCCGCGCACATGTCCGAAAAGTTGACTATCCAGCAGCGTGTCCACCATCGCCGAACAGTTGCAAACCGCGAGGCGCTGTTGGCTCACCGGGCTCAGCTGATGTATGGCCCGCGCCACCAGCTCTTTCCCGGTGCCCGTCGGTCCCACCAGCAACACGTTGGTATAGTGCCGCGCCACCTTCCGCGCAAAGTCAAAAACCTCCAACATCACCGGGCTCTTGCCCACAATGCCGTGGAATTCCAGATCTCTCAGCAACTGTTTCTTCAAGCGCCCGTACCCGCCGCCGCTGGTCGTACAGCGAGGCCACATCGTCCAGCGCGCGCTTCAAACGCAGGCGGTCCAGCGGCTTCGGCAAAAAATCCGTGGCCCCGCGTCGTATCGCTTCAAGAGCCGATTCGAGCGTATATTCCTTCGTGATGATAATCACGTGAAGCCCGGGATCCACGCGCAAAAGGCGGTCCAGAAATTCGTAAGCACGTACCCCAGGCAAATGAACATCCGCGAGAATTACCCGGCAAGCCCCCGATTGCACGAGCCGTACAGCTTCTTCGGGATCGGCGGACAGCAACGATTCGTACCCCATCTCGGAAATCATTTCCGAGAGCACGCTTAGTTGCTCGGGATCGTCATCCAGAATGCAAGGCGTAAGCGAACTACGCGGCGCTACAACCCCGATCGTCTTGGTCTCCACATTTCCCACACCTCCTCTTTCGCAACTCTTCCTCCATTCCCCTCCACCTTCATCTCTGCGGCGGCTTCAAACCACGAGATCAAACAAAGCTTCAAGATTCAGGGCATTACAACAAGCCCAGCGTCAGCGCACAAAAACTCCATTCCACGATGACCACCACCACTGCTCCAATTCCGGCCCCCACCGCATCCCCTTTTGAACCCTCAGCCCGTTTCGACACGTTTCAAACTCGAACACACCCCACTCGCTGACGGCCAATGCCGCCGCTAAACGTCAGCCAAATACCCCCGTTCGCAACTCTCAGGGAAATTCGTGTCAAGTCGAAATAGTTGAAATAGGGACTCTAGAAATGACCACGGAGCAAAACGTTGGTAGCAAATTCCTCAATATATCGATACACCTTGTTAAAAAACAGCAAGCCCACCAGCAATCCCAGCATCGCGTAGCTATTCCCGCGCAGCCAGTTCAGATATTTTTGCGCCGTGCTCTCGCTCATGAAGATCATGATGCCGGTGCTCCCATCCAATGGCGGCACCGGCAAAAGGTTAAAGGTGCCCAGCAATAGATTTAACGAAAAGAAAACTATCAGCACCACGAAGGCGATTCCTGGGCGCCCTGTCGTCGGATCCCTTCCCAGCAAACCGGTGGACATACCCACCCGTAATCCGATCACCGCCAGAATCATCAATGTAAAATTCGCCGCTGGACCCGCCAGCGCCATCCATCCCGCCTTCCGCGGGTAGCGGCGCTCCCAAGCCGGATCAAACGGCGCGCTGGCCCAGCCAATCATGGATTGATTTATGAAGTAGGACAGCAGCGGAACAAGCACCATCCCGAACGGCTCGCGGCGAATGTGCGGGATGGGATTCAGCGAAACTTGTCCGCCCTCGGAAGCGGTTTCATCGCCGCCGCGTTTGGCCACAAACGCGTGCGCTGCCTCATGACAGGTGGTCGAAAAAAGAAACGCGACATACCATATGAATCCTTCCAACAGAAAATCAGGGGTGATATCGGGCATCGCGGAAGAGTAGTTGCTGGCGCGCGCGATTGCAAGTTGGCAGCGCCACTGTACCCGATATACCGAATTTGTGTTCACGGTTGGAAGAAAAATCGGCCGATGATCATTCCGACTTGCGCGGGCCGATCTTTTTCCGAACGCTTTTCCCCGTCTTAACTCCTGCAATGGTACCGACCCGTGTGGCGGCGGATTTTCTCTTCGATCTGGCGCGAAGCTTCGCCTTTGCTTTCGTCGTACTGGACTCAATTTTCCCGGCGCTCGCAAACGCTCCGGCTCCCAGCAGCCGTTTAGGACCGCTCACAAATGGACTCCCCGCTTCATAGAAGCGCAACACATGATCGGCGGCTCGCGTAATTCCAATCCGCACCGTCTCCCCGATCACTGTTTCCGCATCGCCCTGCTGCCCTTCACGCGTGATCACGCCCAACCACAATGCGTTCTCAGCGCACAAATCCACCCCATCATGACTGCGATTGATCTGAAACGCCGCAGCCAGCCGCCCAGGTCCGCGCGTCAGGCCCAGCATGTCGCTGCAATCGCGATGTTTTTTCATCAACTCAATGCCTTCCAGCGGCTCGACTGCGCGAATCAAAATCCCGCCCGCCGTACCCGCCCGCTCGCCGCTGACATTCAACATGAAATGCGCGCCATAATTAAAAAATACATACGCATGCCCGGGCTCCAGGTACATAGAGCGAATCCGCGGAGTCGGCCCGCGAAAATGGTGCCCGGCCGGATCACCCGGTGGATACGCTTCCGTTTCCACGATGCGCCCGCTAACCCGCCCGGCCGGCAGCTCGTGTACCACCACTTTTCCAATCAGAAACCGCGCCAGCTCGATTGTGTCGCTGGGCAATTCCGCCCGCCGCAGTGGCCGGATGACGCTTTTCTTCGCAAATTGTTTTGGATTTTCCACGAAGAAATCCACTCAAGAAGGTTTTTGGTCGCGGCCCTCTTCTAACCTCCAACCTCAAACTTCGAACTTCGAACCTCTAGTATCTAACCTCTAACTTCCGGCTCGCTATTAAACAGCCGTGCCAACTCGGCATGCTCCATCACCACTGCCGGATCGCGCTGAATGGCATCGAAGTAACGCTTCTGAAACGCGTCCCCGGACTCCGACGGCACAAACAGCTTCCGCGCTGTGCCAATCGCACTGCGCGTATCCTCAGGGGTAATCGGAACTTCACCCGCAAGCGTTTCATCCAGCCGCACCACAAATTCCGAAATATTATGCAACCAGCCAAATTGCTGGTGATCCAGCACCAGCCGGAACAATTCCCCCGTGGACACGTGTCCATGCTCGCGCTCATAGTCCCGCCGCTCCATATCCAGCAAGGTCTTGTGCAGCTTAAGCAATATGGTGCGCAACTCCGTGAGTTTTGCGCGGTCCAGGGCGTCGGCGCCGCTTTCAGAAGGTGAGTTCGGTGTCATCGTCTGTGCACATCAATCGTGATAGCGTTGCTCGCCCACCGGCAAAGCAATATGCAGCCGGTTTCCAGGCGGCGGCAGAGGACACGTCGCGAACGGCGTATAGGCGCAAGGCGGGTTTTCCAGGTGATTGAAATCCAACGCTAACTCGCCGGCCTTCGCTACTCCCTCGCTTGGCAGCACGGTATACAGAAACCGGCAGGCTCCATAGGTCGTCGAAGTGCTGGTGGTATCTCGCAATATAAAAAAAAGTCTGCTGGGATCAGAATCCTCAAGCACCGGCTCCAGCCGGTAAGTCTCGCCCGCAAGTTGAAATTCCGCCACGCCAGGAACCGGCTGCGAATAATGTGTCCCCGCAAGAGTGTCGAGCGCCACCGTTTTTGCCGGATTGTACGGTATCCATTTTGCCGTAACGCGGTAGGCCGGATCGGGCGCATACCATTTCAATCCATGAAACCCCAGCAAGGCCGGCGATTTCGAATCCTTCACGCGCAAGGCGAACCTATCGCCTCGCCGGATCACATACATGTTGAGTGTTCCAATCGTCAGATGCGGCGCGTTCTTGTCGTTGTCGGGATCCGTGCGCAACGCTTGCGGTTTCGCCGCCGCCCCAGCCACCAGAAATTCCGGCGAGAATCCTCCGGCGGGCTCGATTAAGCGAACCGTTTGTCCGTCTAATTGCAGCACGCCTAAGTGCGCCACCGCCGTATGCGCCAGATGGATTTTATTATCGGCAGCGCCGCCAAACGAATTATCGCCCGGCTGCAACCACTCCAGCCCAGCTAAGGAAAGCCAGCCATCCGGCTTCTGCAATTCGGCGGCATGCTTGGCGCGCCAGTCCAGAAGATCTTTCTGCCACGAATCTTTCTGCGACGAATCGGGCTGCCCAGAATCTGACTCAGAATCGGGCATTGTCGCGCGTGAATCACTACTAACCATATTCAAGAGGAACACCATGCCGGCGGCAGCAGCCAAGGTACGACAGTCCATAACAAAGTATAACGTGAGACATTCCGTGACCAAAAGTAACAGTGATCGGCGCGGCGTCCGGCGCCCCACACAAAAACGGCTCGCCTGCGCGAGCCGTGATCCTTACTAAGTACGAAATCGAACCCGTCTTACTTGGAGGGCGTCACCACCAGCTCGTTTTTTACTGAAAAAACGTTAGGCACGCCGTTCACCCGCAAGTTGACGAGGTTCTTGTCAGCCTCGCTATCCACCACTCCCACCAACGTAACATTGCCATTTTTCGCGATGATGTGAATCGACGGAACAGCCGATTCGGCGTATCGTGACAGTCCCGGCTCGCTGAAAATGACGCGGTACACCGCTCTGCGAATCTGATCGTCCATCGGCGATGGCGGCAACACCTCGATGTTGTTCACCACCCTGCCGATACCTTCAATATTTTTTACCACTCCTTCGGCATCCGATTTGAGCGTTGGCCGAACCACTTGTCCTTCCAGAATGACCGTGTCGCCTTCCACCCGGAACGCCAGGTTGTCGAACACCGAATAGTAGGGCAGCAATACCAGTTGGTGCCGCACTTCGCGGATCAGATTCTGCCGCGATTTTGGTTCAGTCTGTTGCTGCTTTTTGTCCTGCGCATGCGAACTCATCGACATGCCACTGAATGCAGTCCCGAGGAGCAATGCCGTACCTAAAACAGCTGTTTTCCTCATGATGACCTCCAATTCCGACCCTTCTATCACTCAAATTCTCTAACACAATGTTAGATTCACGTCGCACCGCACTTGGGTGCGCAGCACCGACGACGGGTGCTGATGTTACGATAGAACCGTGGCTCGATCTTTTTTTACCGTACCTGCTGCGTCCCGCGTATTTTGCCGCTCCGCTCTGCGTGCTATCCATTCTTCCGCGGGTGTCTTGACGTGCTGCTAATCGCCCATCGCGGGGCCTCCGGTCACGCGCCCGAGAATACCTTGGCCGCATTCAAGAAAGCGGTAACTTTAGGCGCCACCTTCATCGAAACCGATCTGCAATTGACTCGCGACGCGCGCCTGGTGGCCATTCATGATGACACCGTGAATCGCACCACCAATGGAAAAGGCGCCGTTCACGACATGACTCTCGCCGATTTGCGCCGCTTGGATGCCGGTTCCTGGTTCGGCAGCGAATTCGCCGGCGAGCGCATACCCACCCTCGATGAAGTCCTCGACTTCGCCAAAAAATACGACGTGATCTTTTACCTGGAAATGAAGCCGGGCGGCTCCTGGGGCGGCGAACACGCTCTCGTCGGCAGCTTGCGAGCGTCTGGCGAAATCGCGCGGACCATCGTTATTTCTTTCGATGCGGCAATTTTGGCCAATGTCCGAAAGATTGAACCCACCTTGATGACCGCCTTGCTCTACGACGGCCACATTGAAAAGCCTCTCGAGCAAGCCCTCGAAGTGGGCGCGCGCCAGTTGGCCATCCGCGGCGACCTGGTAAGTCCCGGGCTACTCACCGCCGCGCGAGAAAAAGATTTGCAAGTCGTATGCTGGACCGTAAATCACTCCGCGCACATGAGGCTGCTTATGGACGCCGGCGTTGATGGCATCATGAGCGATTATCCCGACCGCCTGGCTGCCGCCGCAAAAACTGCCAAACACGCATCTGTGCATACAACATCTATATGAAGTTCAGAGTGGCACTGCTTCAAATCTCGTCATTCGGCGACGATCAAAGCAAGAACCTAGCAAAGGGCGTCCAAGCTTGTCGCGCGGCCAAAGCACTCGGAGCGGATCTGGCGATATTCCCGGAGCTTTGGACCATTGGCTCTACTCTCTGCCCGCTCGATCCCGAAGGTCGGCGACGTTGGATAGCCTTGGCCATTGATCAAAAGAGCAGTTTCTTTCAGACCTTCGCCGCCCTGGCGCGAGACCAGGAAATGAGTATTGCTATCACCTATTTGGAAGTACACCAGCCACTGCCGAGGAATACAGTTTCCGTCCTCAATAAGCGAGGTGAGGTCGTGCTCAACTATTCCAAAGTGTTTATCTGCGACTTCGGCAAAGACGAACTGCAAAAACCTAAGCCCAGCACCGATGACATCGGCTGTGATGTGAATTGCAGTCCCGGTGAATCGTTTGATGTCTGTACCCTCGAAGGCATTGAGGGGCAAGTTACGGTCGGTGCCATGATTTGTGCTGACAGGGAGTTTCCTGAATCCGCAACTCAGCTGATGCTCAATGGTGCGGAGCTCGTTATCGTGCCAAATTCGTGTACTTGGGACGAGATCAGAACCGCCGGGTTCAAGACCAGAGCCTTTGAAAATCTCGTTGGTATAGCAATGACTAATTATCCTGGGCTGAATCGCGGAAGCTCGCAGGCGCACAGCTGCGTGGCGTGGCGTGCTGGCCTACCCACTGACACTTTGATTACCAAGGCGGGGGAGCAGGAACAGATACTTCTCGCCACCTTTGACTTAGATGACATTCGGGCATTCAGAAAAACCGAATCGTGGCGAATGGATTTACCGCAAAACATGGCACCGGGACCTGGTTCAAAAGTCTACTTCCTCAGCGCCGTATACAACGCCGCGAAATTAGAAATCGAAATCTGCTCAGCCCGCGCATCCGGCCGCAAGCCAACGGCCGCCAGTGCGTTGCGCACCGCCTCCGGTTCCGCCAACTCCCGCAAATTATTCACCAGTGTTTTTCTCTTCTTCGAAAAACATAGCTTAACAAATTCCAGAAACTCCTCTTCAGTCTCCATTCTCTCCTGCGCTGATTTATTTTCTTCCGGTAACGACCCGCCGCGTCGCAACTCCTCCCATCCACCGGGCAACCGCAGCGTCACCAAAGTCGACCCAACCTCAGGCGGTGGCGTAAATGCCGCTCGCGGAATCTCCAAAACCAGGTCCGGCCGCGAATTCAATTGCGTTGCCACCGAAAGATACCCGTAAGCTTTACTACCCGGCTCCGCCGCCATGCGCTCCGCCACTTCCGTCTGCACCACCACATGAATCTCTTCGATCAATTCCGCAAACCGAAACAAGTGATGGAGAATAGGCGAGGTGATATAGTAAGGAAGACTCCCATAAATCCGCATGCGCTTCCCGTTGGCCACGGCTCCGAGGTCCGTCTCAAGAACGTCCGCGCAAATCACATCGAGATTCGGATTTTTCTTCTTCAAGCGATTGAGATTCCCGATCAAAAATTGGTCCACCTCAATCGCATGCACCGGCGCGCCAGTGCCCACAAGGTATTCCGTCATCTCCCCGTGACCGGGACCAATCTCAACCCAGCAAAAATCCATTTGCTGCGCGGCCGCCGCAACTGCCACCTCTGAACGTGGCGACACACGAATGGCGCGCGCGATTTCTTCCCGCCAATAAACGTCCGCAAGAAAATGTTGGCCCAGAGGTTGACGACTCATCGCTCCCCAGTGTAACAACTACCAGCGCGGCCCCGGACTTTGACCACGCTTATGAAATCGGATAGCGTAGCGTAAAATGGTCGGGCGTCAAGGCGTCACCTTCATCCACAACGCGGAGCGGCACTCCCAGTGAGCTTGTTTTGAGAATACTTTTCGCGGCATCCGAAGGCCTGCCTTTCTCGAAGACCGGCGGCCTCGCCGATGTAATCGAAGCGTTGCCCAAAGCGCTCGTCGCGCAGGGCCATGAGCTGGCCGTGGTGCTGCCTCGTTACCGGGGAATAAAAACGAGCATGGTGGTTATGCCCAGCGTGACCATTCCTCTAGGCGCTCGCTTGCGCTTCCCCTCCATTGCCGACGGCACCATGCTCAACGGCGTACGTTACTTTTTCGTCGACGATCCCGGCTACTTCGACCGCGACGGAATTTACGGCGGCAGCGCGGGAGATTTTCCCGACAACGCCGAGCGTTACAGTGAATTCTGCCGCGCTACGATTGAAATCGCCAAGCACGTCTGGCCCGCCGATGTGATCCACTGCCACGACTGGCAGACCGCACTCGTTCCGGTGCTGTTGCGCTCGTTGTACTCCGCCGACCTGCTGGTGAAAGACATTCCGGTTATTTTCACCATCCATAATTTAGGCTATCAAGGCCAATTTCCAGCCGCGGTACTCGATCGCGCCGGCATTCCGCCAGAGGTTTATCACCCCGCCGGCCTTGAATACTACGGCGACGTCAATTTGCTGAAGGGCGGCCTGGTCTATTCCGACTACCTCACCACCGTCAGCAAAAAATACGCGGAAGAAATTCAAACCCCGGAATTCGGATATGGCCTCGACGGCGTGGTTCGCAGCCGTCACGATCACGTGGTAGGCATCCTCAATGGCGTTGACTATTCCGTCTGGAATCCCGAAAAAGACAAATTAATCGCCGCCACGTATTCCGCGAAAGATCTGACCGGCAAGCACGCCTGTAAAAAAGAGCTGCTCGAAATCTTCGGCCTTTCTCCGGAACATCAATCCAGCCCGGTTCTTGGCATTGTCTCCAGATTTGCCGATCAAAAAGGTTTCGATCTCATCGCCGCCGTCGCCAAGGAATTAATGCAGGAAGATATCATCCTCACCATTCTGGGCACCGGCGAGCGCCGCTACGAAGAATTGTTCGAGACTCTCGCTGACGAATTCCCCGGCCGCGTTGGCGTGCGCATTGCCTACGACAATGAACTCGCCCACAAAATCGAAGCGGGAGCCGACATGTTCCTCATGCCTTCGCGCTACGAACCCTGCGGCTTAAATCAGATTTACAGTTTGAAGTATGGGACAGTCCCCATCGTGCGCGCCACCGGCGGTCTCGACGACACCGTCGAATCTTTTGACGTACAGCACGGCACCGGCACCGGCTTCAAGTTTGAGCCCTATACTGGCGTGGCTCTGCTCGATGCCGTTCGCCTGGCTTTGCATCATTTCGCCGACGAACGCATCTGGAAGCGCATCCAACTTAACGGTATGTCCAAGGATTTTTCGTGGAAGCGTCCAGCAACGGAATATGCGAAGCTCTATAAGTCAGCGCGCTTGGCACGAAACCAAATCTTCGTTGCAACATCTAATTAAAGGACTCAAGGAGCTAGCGGGAGCCCTTCCAGGCCAATCCGCTGAGGACAAACAACATGGCTGATAACATTCAATCCGTAACCGATGGCAATTTTGAAGCAGAGGTTCTGAGCGCCAGTAACGCGCAACCTGTAATGGTAGATTTCTGGGCCGATTGGTGCCGCCCGTGCCACATGCTGGCACCCACGGTCGCCGAGATCGCTCATGATTATGCAGGCAAACTTAAAGTGATGAAGCTAAACGTCGACGAAGCGATCAATTCGGCGGGCCGCTACAACGTTCGCGGCATCCCCACTTTGTTGGTTTTCAAAAACGGCCAGGTCGTCGAACAAATCGTTGGCGCAGTTCCCAAGGACCAAATCACCAAGGCCTTAGCCAAGCACCTGGCGTAATCTCGATCTACATTTGGACCCGAAGCCTGTCTTCATCTATGACTCATTTGTAAAAAGGCGCGTCGCATACATTTTCTGCGACGCGCAATTTATTTTTCCAAACTGGTTTGCTAAATATTTCGCGCCAGAACAGATGAACCAGAACAAATGAAAAAGTCTGCGCCTCTCATTCGTTGCCAATGGCCCAGCAACGATCTCAGCATCGCTTACCACGATAAAGAATGGGGTGTGCCCGCCCACGATGACCGCACGCTATTTGAATTTCTGACCCTCGAAGGCGCGCAAGCAGGCCTGAGCTGGGACACCGTACTGAAAAAGCGCGAACGTTACCGCGAAGTGTTCGCCGGCTTCGATCCAAAAAAGGTGGCTGATTACGACCGTAAAAAAGTACGCGCCCTATTAAAAGATTCTGGAATCATACGCAATCGCCTGAAGATCGCGTCCACCATCAGCAACGCCAAAGCGTTCCTGCAGGTCCAGAAAGAATTCGGCTCCTTCGACAAATACATTTGGACCTTCGTGAACGGCAAGCCCATCCAAAACGCGTGGAAAACTCTCGCCGGCCTGCCAGCCTCTACCCAGGTATCCGACGCCATAAGCAAAGACCTGAAAAAACGCGGCTTCCGTTTCGTCGGCACCACCATCTGCTACGCCTTCATGCAAGCCGTCGGTATGGTCAACGACCACGCCAGCACCTGCTTCCGCTACAACCAACTAAGTAAGTAGGGTGACTAGAACCGCTGCGTTCATTTCGTTTACTCTCTCTTGCTTGCGCCTTTGCGAAGGCAAAGGTACGATTTGTTTTGCCGTTTGCTGTCAAAGTTCCCACCATGCTTCTCTACGTGACGGAGAGGGAAGCGTCATCCGCCGATGTTCTAGGCGGCTGGCTTAGATGCATCAGCTGCAAGGATCAACTGCGTAAGAAAGGTCAGAAATGAACTCTGTCGTGGTGGTAGGCGCGCAATGGGGCGATGAAGGGAAAGGTAAAGTAGTCGACTACCTCGCCGGCTCCTTCGAATATATCGCGCGCGTAGCCGGAGGCCACAATGCCGGCCACACCGTCATCATCGGCACCAATCGCTACGTTCTGCAGCTCATCCCCTGCGGGATTCTGCGCCCCGGCCGTCACGCCGTTATCGGTACCGGCGTAGTCGTCGATCCCGCCGCACTTGTCCACGAAATCGAGAGCCTTGCCAAGGCTGGCATCGACGTGAAAGGCCGCCTGCACGTCAGCAATCGCGCCCATTTAATTTTTCCTTATCACCGCGAGTTGGATAAAGCCGCCGAAGGCGCACGGGGCGCCGACAAAATCGGCACAACTTCACGCGGCATCGGCCCCGCCTATGAAGACAAAATGGCTCGCCGCGGTTTACGTATGTGCGATTTGCTCGATCCCGATTCCTTTCGCAAAAAGGCCGCGCACGTAGTCGCCGAAAAAAATCGCCTCGCCAAAGGCGCTTACGGCGCGAACGTCGATTTCTCCCACGAAGTGGAAGACACGCTGGCTTTAGGCGAAAAAATTCGCGGCTACATATGTGACACTGCCGAGCTCGTCAACCACGCCATGGACGACGGCAAATCCGTGCTGTTCGAAGGCGCTCAAGGCACCATGCTGGACATCGACCACGGCACCTACCCTTACGTCACTTCCTCCAGCGCCATCTCCGGGGGAGCCTCCACTGGAGTAGGCGTTCCGCCCACCAAGCTCAAACACATCCTCGGCATTTCCAAAGCCTATACCACCCGCGTAGGCTCCGGGCCGTTTCCGACCGAAATGCCCGACCTTGACGCGCAAGAAGTTCGCAAGCGCGGCAAAGAATTTGGCGCCGTCACCGGACGCCCGCGCCGCTGTGGCTGGCTCGATTTGCAGGTATTGCGCTACGCCAAAATGATCAATGGCATCGACTCGCTGGTCATCACCAAGCTCGACGTATTCGACACCCAACGCGAAATCCAGGTTTGCGTCGGCTACAAATACAAAGGCAAGCCCTTGCACGAAATGCCCGCGCTCGCCGAAGAATATGAGCACGTCATGCCCGAATACAAAACTTTGCCAGGCTGGAACGAAACGACCTACGGCCTGAAAGACGGCACAAAACTACCCAAACTCGCGATCGATTACCTAAAATTCATCTCCGACTTCCTCCAAGTCGAAATCGGCATGATATCCACCGGACCCGAGCGTGACGCCACCATCATTCAGCCCGGCTCGCTTCTGTCCACTTGGCTGTAACGCACTTACTTTCGCGACGCGATTTTTCGTAAACATTCAAAACCGCACGGCCGAAATAACGCCTCATCGATATTGAAAAGACACGGAGGGTGCCCCACCCTAAGGTTTTTGTAGGGTGGGTCTTGTAACGTGGAACGATCGAGACCATAACCACGAAGCTCCCGATTTCGTAACTTGTAACGTGGAAACAGGCGACCATAACCGCGAAGCCCATATTTCGTCGGCTAACGTTCGCACACGTTCAACTGAAGTGCATCTCCAGCATCTCGGAGTAACATAGAAACTTCATGCTGACCTTCGAACAAGCGCGCCAGCAAGTTATCTCCCAAATCTCAAAATTCAACCGCGCTCCCGCAACCGTCAATCTCAGCGTGTGGGAGGCCTCAGGTTACGTCCTGGCGCAAGAACTAATCGCCGACCGCGACTACCCGCCTTTCGATCGCGCCACACGAGACGGCTACGCCGTTCGTGCCAGCGAATCCACCGCAGGCGCCACGTTAGCCTGCATCGGTGAAATCAAAGCTGGCGACGCATCAATCCTGCCGTTAGACAAGAGAACTTGCATTCAAATAATGACCGGCGCGCCGGTGCCACCCGAGGCTGACGCCGTCGTGATGATCGAATACACCAGGCGGGACAAAGACTTCGTCCATTTTCAGCAGTCAGCGACAAAAGGCCAGAACATCGTGCATGCCAGCAGCGAAGCAGCAAGAGAGCAAAGTCTCCTATCATCTGGCACGCGACTCGGCTATGTCGAACTGGGTCTCGCCGCCCAGATTGGTGCCACTCAACTTCTCTGCGCGAAAAAACCGCGCGTGGCCATTTTGTCCACGGGAGACGAAATCGTCCCCATCGATGCAACTCCCGGCCCATTCCAGATCCGCAACAGCAACAGCGTCTCCTTGGCCGCCCAGGTCCGTGATGCCGGTGGAGAACCTGTAATCCTCGGCAACGCTGCCGATCGCATTGAAAGTCTCGGCGACAAAATTCAGCAGGGCCTGCAGGAAGACATCCTCGTCTTGTCCGGCGGCGTGTCCATGGGCAAATACGATTTGGTCGAAGACGTCCTGAAAAGTCTCGGGGCCACCTTTTATTTCGACGCCGTGGCTATTCGCCCGGGCAAACCGGCGGTCTTCGCGATGTGCAACGGAAAACCAGTCTTCGGCCTCCCCGGCAATCCCATTTCCACCATGGTCACTTTCGAATTATTCGTCGTTCCCAGCATCGACCTCCTCAGCGGCGCTCCGGCGCGCCCCTTGCCTTTCCTAAAAGCCACCCTCGCCGAGGCCATGAAAGAAAAGCCCGGTATGACCCATTTTCTTCCCGCGCGCGTCGAATTTGACTCCGGCGAAGCTCGCGTCAAAGCGCTCGCCTGGCAAGGTTCCGGTGACACCGTCACAATGGCAAAAGCGAATTGTTTTCTGGTGGTGGGCTCCGACATTCAAACACTCGCGCCCGGCGAAAATGTTAACGTGCTGATGCGCAGGGGTGTCTCTTAAAATCCGTCGAGAAGTCTTTCAAGCGCATGAAAAAGCTCTCCCATTACAGCGAATCCGGAAACGTTAAAATGGTGGACGTCTCCGCCAAACCCCTGACCACCCGCACCGCTGTCGCCCGCGGCCTGGTAAAGATGCCCCCCTCAGTCGTCCGCGCGGTGAAGCGCCTCCGAAATCCCAAGGGTAACCCCCTGGAAATCGCTCGCATCGCCGGAATCGCGGCCGCCAAACGCACTTCCGAGTGGATACCTCTTTGTCACCCGCTCCTGCTGACTAACATTGATGTGACTGCTTCCCTATGCCAAAATGGCGTTGAACTGCAATCTACCGTAACCACGACCGCGCAAACCGGCGTGGAGATGGAAGCGCTGGTCGCCGTTGCCGCCGCCGCCCTCACGGTTTACGACATGTGTAAAGCCCTGGATAAAACTATCGAGATTACCGGCATCGTGCTCGTTGAAAAAACAGGCGGCAAAAGCGGCCATTTCCGCCGCCCCGCCGACTCCGCGGCACCAACCCGCACAAAGGTTCCATCTCGATGAGCGCCGCCGCCGGGAAAAACATCAAGCTGCTGTTGGCCGACGACAATCCCTTGATCCGCGACCTCGTGTGCAAAGCCCTCGAGCCCTTTTGCGAGGTTGTCCTGGCCGACGACGGTGCCGACGCCCTCCTGAAAGTCATTGACGAACCTCCCGACGCTATCCTTTGCGATTACAAAATGCCCGGCCTCAATGGCCGCCAGCTTTTTGAAAAGCTTCGCGGACGCCAGACCACTCACCACATTCCTTTTCTTTTCATGGCCAGTCGCGCCGACATAGAAGAGCGCTTGCGCCCACTGGTCGACGGCGTCGAAGACTTCATCACCAAGCCTTTTCTCGTCAAAGACCTCGTGCGTATCACAAAAAGGGTTGTCGATCGCCTGCATCTCGAAAAGCTTCAAACCAGAGGCTCCCGTCCGGGCGTCATCCAGGGCCGACTCGAGGAAATGAGCATGATCGACCTCATGCAATCCCTCGAAATGGGCCAGAAATCATGTCGTCTGATCGTCAAAAAAGGTTCCGAGACTGGCGAACTTTATTTCTCGGCCGGTCAATGTCGGGACGCCAAAAGTGGGGGGGTGGAAGGCGATGACGCCGTCTACCGTGTGCTTCTTTGGACCGAGGGCGAATTCGAGATCGACTTCAACGCCGCCAACGCTTCTAATCGCACCACCACCACCCGCAACACTACCGGTCTCTTGATGGAAGCCATGCGCCTAATGGACGAAGCCAGCCGCGACGAAGTAAGCACCAATCAAAATTAGATCGCTGAAGCCTTCCCGACATGCGCGTAGCCATCCTCACCATCAGCGACTCCGCCGCGAAAGGCGACCGCGAAGACGCCTCCGGCCCTGCAGTCGTCGCGTTTTGCCGCGGTCTCGGCTGGGAAATCACCGAAACGTTGTGCCTCCCCGACGATCCAGCCGCCATTCGCGAACAACTCCGCGCCTTAGCTGATGCGAGTCGGGCAGATATCATCTTCACCACGGGCGGCACCGGCATCGGCCCCCGCGATAACACCCCGGAAGCCACCGTGGCCATCGCCGATCGCATAATCCCAGGAGTCTCCGAAGAAATGCGCCGCAAAGGAATGGAAAAAACTCCCACCGCGGTGTTATCCCGCGCGGTCACCGCCATACGCGCCCACACTATAATCGTAAATCTTCCCGGCAGCCCCAAGGGCGCCGTCGAATCGCTCGAATCCATTGCCCATCTGTTGCCGCACGCCGTTCACGTCCTCCACGGCGCCCGCCACGATTAGAGGTTCAAGCCCGACGCTGTCGTCCGGCCATCACCACGGCAATAAAAAAAAGCCCTGACAATTCCAGGCCTTTTTTAGTTCTCGAACGAAAAATTAGCGCGCGATCAAATTAGGCTGCAAAATAAAATTCAGCACCTGGTTGGGAAACAGCCCAAAATACACCGTGCCAATCGCGGTGATTGCCAGCACCACATTCACGGCTGCAGGGAACCGAACGGGCGCTGCCGCCATGGCCTCCGCACTGCCTTCCCGCATATACATCACCACAATCACTCGCAGATAGTAATAAGCCCCAATGATGCTGTTAATAGCCATCAATACCGCCAGCCAGATTAAATGCGAATTCACAGCCGCTTTAAAAATATAAAATTTCCCAAAAAATCCAGCGGTCACCGGCAATCCCAGTAGAGACAAAAGGTAAAGGCTCAACGCCGCTGCAGCTACAGGCTGCCGCTGCGCCAGGCCCGCATAATCGTCCAGCGTCAAATTCTTCTCGCCCATCCCGCCAATTTCAGAAACGATGGTGAACGCCCCAATCTTCACCAGCGCATAACTCAACAAATAAAACAGCACCGCCGCGTAAGCAGGCGCCGCCCCACCGTTCAAATCGTTGGCCATGAACGTAACCGCCGCGAACGCCACTAAAATGTAGCCCGCGTGGGCGATCGAGCTATAAGCCAGCAACCGTTTCACGTTGGTCTGCAGCAAGGCCCCAAGATTTCCCGCGAACATCGTCAGCGCCGCCAAAACCCAGAACGCCCAGAACCAGAAATGCGTCGCAGCCGGCACGCTTGCAAATATTCTCAACAACAGAGCGAACGCCGCCGCTTTGGGCCCCGCCGAAAACAGTGCGGTCACCGGAGTGGGCGCGCCTTCGTACACATCCGGCGTCCAGATCTGAAACGGCGCCGCCGCCACCTTAAATCCAATGCCAATCAGAATCATTGACAAGCCCAGCTTCAACAGGCTGCTGCCTGGGTCGGCATCGTCCATCCTGCCTAGGTTGGTGGTGCCCGTTGCGCCATAAACCAGCGCAATGCCATAAAGAAAAAACGCTGTGGCAAAAGATCCCAACAGGAAATATTTCAGCGACGCCTCGCTCGATTTCGTGGAGTCGCGCCGGAATCCAGCCAGTATGTAACTGGAAATCGAGCTCAACTCCAGCCCGATGAACGCCGTCAACAGTTCACGCGCGGAAGCAAGCACTCCCATGCCCGCCGTCGCAAATAGCAGCAGCGCATAAAATTCCGCAAATGGCAGGCTCTCGCGCTCCAGATACGAATCTGCCGCCAGCACCACCAGCACCGCCACCAACCCGATCAGCAGCCGGAAGAAAAAACTGAAAACGTCGGACTGAATCAGCCCGAAGAATCCTTCGCCAGGCGTAGCGCCGGCCACAAACGCCGCGCCAGTTCCGCCAGCAGCTCCCACCAGCGCGACCGCCGTGAAAAAATGTCGGCTGCGCACAAACGGCTGCAGCAACATCGCCAGCATGCCAAAGCCGCACCAGATCAACTCCGGCAGCGCGCGCAGCAAATCGTCAGTGTGTGGAAACATTAGCGGTTCGCGCCCTCTGCGGTTGGCATTTGCGTTGCATCCTGCGAATCATTTTTGCTGCCTACAACTACTTCAACACCGGCCCCGGCACCAGCCGGTACCCGCGCTTCATAAGGACGCTGCGGTTCCACCTGGTCAATCACCGCCTGAGAAGCCGCCGCCGTTCGCCGCGTGAAATACGTGGAGCCAATCCCCATCCACAACATCACGATCGACATGGTGACCAGAATAAATTTCTCGCGCCCGGAAGCATCCGCCAGCGTCTTGTTTTTCTCGCGGGTAACTTCGCCAAAAAATACCCGCTGGTAGGACCACAGCAAATAGCAGGCCGACAAAATCACTCCGAGCGCCGCCCACGAAGCCCATTGCCAGTGCGACTGGTAAGTCCCCAGCAAAACCAAATATTCGCCCACGAATCCGTTCAGCATCGGCAGCCCCATGGAAGCCAGCGCCGTAACAAGAAAAAACGCCGCGAGTTTCGGCATCGGCGTAGCCAACCCTCCGTACTCGCTGATCTCAAAAGTATGCCGCCGGTCGTACAACATGCCGACCAGCAAAAACAGTGCACCCGTAGAAATTCCGTGCGCCAGCATCTGGTACACGGCGCCCTGCATCGAAATGCTGCGGAACGCAAAAATTCCCAGCACCACAAAACCGAGATGGCTCACCGAAGAGTACGCCACCAATTTCTTTAAATTTGGCTGCACCAGCGCGACCAGCGCGCCATAAATAATCCCGATAATCGCCAGCGCCGCCACCCACGGTGCCGCCCGGCGCGCCGCTTCGGGAAATAGCGGCAAACAAAAACGAATCATGCCGTAGGTGCCCATCTTCAACAGCACGCCCGCCAGCATCACGGAGCCAGCGGTCGGCGCCTCCACGTGCGCGTCCGGCAACCAGGTGTGCAGCGGGAACAGCGGCACTTTCACCGCGAAGGCCACAAAAAACGCCAGGAACAAAAGCATCTCCGCGCGCGGCTCGATCACCAGCGTGCCGGTCTGAATCATCTGCTGGATGGTTGGCAGGTCGAATGTGCCGGTGGCGTTATACAGCCAGATAATTCCCACCAGCATCAAAATCGATCCAGCCATGGTGTACAGCACGAATTTAACCGCGGCATAAATCCGCCGCTCATGTCCCCAGATGCCAATCAGCATAGCCATCGGGATCAGCATTACTTCCCAGAACAAGAAGAACAAAAACAAATCCAGCGACAGAAACACGCCGACGACGCCCACTTCCAGCATCAACAGCATCACAAAAAACTCTTTCACCCGATGACCGATACTGCTCCACGACGCTATTACCGAAATAGGCGTCAGAAAAGTTGTCAGGATCACCAAGAACAGGCTGATGCCGTCTACGCCCAGGTGATAATGAATCGGCGGTGTGGTGATCCACTGCCCGTACTCCAGCAGCCGGTAATCGCCGGAAGCTAGAGACGCGCCTCGCAACAACAGCAGCGAAAACAAAAATTCCGCCACCGACACGATCAACGCGATGCGGCGAATAAAAACGTGGTCGTCGCCGCGCAACAGCAGCAATGAAAGTGACCCCACCGCAGGGAAGAAGATCACAATCGAAAGCAAATGCCCGCCCTGGAAAGGTGAGCCCATCAGCGCGCCACTCCCAACACCGGTCGCACATGCGGCCAGAAAATCACCGCTACGATCACAATGGCCCCAACCACCACCCACACCGCATAGCTCCGCGTGTTCCCCGATTGCGTCCGCCGAGTACCATCACCAACCACCGTAATGCCTTCGGCGATTCCATTCACCGCGCCATCAATGATCGAAACATCCACGGCCTTCCAAAAAACATTCGTCGAAAGCCACATCAGCGGCCGCACCACCGTTGCGTTATAAAATTCATCGACATAATACTTGTGCAGCAGCGTCTGATACACGCCGCCAAACGATTTCGCCAGTCTGTCCGGCTTGCTGGGCTGCTTCACATAGAGCCAGTACGCCGCCAACAAACCCGCCAGCGCGGTAATCACCGCTACGATAGCCAGCGGCGTCTCCAAAGCGTGTGCCACCGCTTCCGCTGTCCCCGCCTCACTCCCGCCGGGCGCCGCGAAGACCGGCTCCAAGAATTTTGCAAAGTAATCGGGCTTGCCCCAGAACGCCGGGGCAGCCAGCCATCCGCCAACGATGGAGAGCACCGCGAGAATCGCCAGCGGCACCAGCATGCTCTTCGGCGATTCATGCACGTGCACGTGATGCTCGTCGTAGCGCTCTTTCCCAAAAAAGGTCAGGAAAATCAGCCGGAACATGTAGAACGACGTTAGCAGTGCAGTAAACAATCCTGCCGCATAAAGAATGTGCCCCACGTTGGGTCCGCCATTCTCGCTTTGATAAGCATTCAACAAAATTGAGTCTTTGCTGAAAAATCCCGCCAGCGGCGGAATTCCCGCAATGGCCAGCGTGCCCGTCAGCATGGTCACGTACGTCCACTTGATTTTCTTGCTCAATCCGCCCATGTGCAGCATGTCTTGCTCGCCGCCCATCGCATGGATCACGCTGCCCGCCGCTAAAAACAGCAGCGCTTTAAAAAACGCATGCGTCATCAAGTGAAAAATTCCCGCCGAAAACGCACCCACGCCGCAAGCCAGAAACATATAGCCCAGCTGGCTAACCGTGGAATAAGCCAGTACCTTCTTGATATCCGTCTGCACCAACCCAATCGTCGCTGCAAACAATGCCGTAGCACAGCCCACCACCGCCACCACCAGCATGGCCGTCGGCGCGCGCATAAACAGCACATGCGACCGCGCCACCACGTAGACTCCCGCCGTAACCATGGTCGCCGCGTGAATCAAGGCGCTGACTGGAGTCGGCCCTTCCATCGCATCCGGCAGCCACACATAAAGAGGTATCTGCGCTGATTTGCCCGCCGCGCCCATAAATAGCAGCAAACACGCCACCGTCAGCGTGCCTAGATGCCCCAGGGCCTCCGCCGACAATGGCGTAGCCTTCTCAAACAACTTCACAAAGTCCAGCGTGCCAAAAGTGCGAAACAATAAAAACATCCCCAGCATGAATCCAAAATCGCCGATACGATTTACGATGAACGCTTTTTTCCCCGCGTCCGCCGCCGACTTCCGCAAAAAATAAAACCCGATTAGCAAATAGCTCGAGAGGCCGACGCCTTCCCAGCCCACAAACAACAAAACGTAATTCGCTGCCAGCACCAGAATCAGCATGAAAAACATGAACAAGTTGAGGTATGCGAAGAACCGGTAATACCCGCCCTCATGCGCCATGTAGCCGATGGAATAAATATGAATCAGCCATCCCACGCCGGTAACAACCAGCAGCATGACCACCGTCAGTTGATCCACCTGCAGATCGAAGCCTGCGCGGAAATTCCCCGCCTCAATCCACGAAAAATATTGTCTTACCCAGGGAATTTGTTCCGGTGAAAGGAGGAAAAATTCACGCACGGCCTCCAGCGCGGCCAGAAAAGACAGCCCGGTAGAGCCAATAGCCACGCTATTTACGATTTTGTTTGGCCACGTCCTGCCCAACAGCCCATTCACCGTCGCGCCAAGGAGCGGCAACAGTGGAATGACCCACAGATGTTCAAGTATGGGCATTTAGAGTTTCAGCAGGTCCACGCGCTCTACGTTTAGCGATTGCCGGTTCCGCGCCGTAAGGATAATAATCGCCAGTCCCACCGCGGCTTCCGCCGCAGCTACCACAATCACAAACAACACAAACACCTGCCCATCCAGCTTATGCATTGCCTGGCTGAAGGCCACAAACGCCAGGTTCACGGCATTGAGCATCAACTCAATAGACATAAAAATGGTGATGATGTTGCGCTTGAAAATAAACGCCAGCACGCCCAGGCCGAACAAAATGGCGCTCAGCACGATGTAATAATTCGTGGGAATCAAGGTTTAGTCTCCCGCTGCGCCAACACAATCGCACCCAGCACCGCCACCAGAATCAAAAATGAGGTCAACTCAAAGGGGTACACGAAATCTCGAAAAAGCATGTTGGACAAATCCCGCGTGGAGGCCATGTTCCCCGGCTGTGAGGCCGCCTGCACCGTGTCCGTCGAGCGCGCAATCGTGGCGGCAATAAATCCCGTCAGCGCGAACGCCAACAAAAGCCCTGGGAACCCCGCGATGCGCGAAATGTTAGTGTGTTCCTCAATTCCCGCATTCAACAACATGATCACAAACACAAACAGCACCATGATGGCGCCGCCATAAACAATGATCTGCACCGCCGCCACAAACTCCGCACCCATCAATAGATACAAGCCCGCCAGCGCCATCATCACCACGATTAGCGACAACGCGCTATGAATCGGATGCTTTTGAAATATCAAGCTCAGCGCGCCGCCCACCGCCAGCGCCGCTAGCACAAAGAAAATGATCAGCGGTGCCGTCATTTTATTGCGCCCCACCGTAGAATCGCGAAGCTGGTGATCACCACGTTAGCAATCGAAACCGGCAGCAGCATCTTCCAACCAAACGCCATGAGCTGGTCGTACCGCAAACGCGGCAAGGTCCCGCGCATCCACACATACACAAACAAAAACACGAAAATCTTCAACAGCAGCCAGAACGGCGCCTGAATGTAATTATTTACACCCGGGAAAATTACCAGCGCGATGGCCAGGATGCATATGACCGCGCCAATTCCTGGCAAAGTCACTTTGCCAAAAATCGTTTCGTAGTGCAGCCCATCCCAGATCACCCACAAACCCGCCGGCAGCAGCAACACCGTAGGCAAATAATAGGTCCACGTCCAGCTAGCAGGGAAGGGAGACAGCCAGCCACCAAAGAACAAAATCGCGCACAAACACGACACCGTAATCATGCTGGTGTATTCCGCGATGAAAAACATCGCGAATTTAAAACTCGCATATTCGGTGTGAAATCCCGCCACCAGCTCCGATTCCGCTTCCGGCAAATCGAATGGCACGCGATTCGTTTCCGCCACCGCCGCGATAAAAAAGCAAATGAAACCCACAAATTGCGGAAAAATGTTCCAGCCCAGAATTCCATAGCGGCTGGTCTGATCGTTAATAATTTCCGTCAAATTAAAAGACCCCGCGATCAACAGCACACCCACCACGGAAAGCGTCAATGCCAATTCATAGCTGATCATCTGCGCCGAGCTGCGCAAGCCCCCAAGCAGCGGATACTTGCTGTTCGACGACCACCCCGCCAGCGCCACTCCATACACACCCAGCGCGGTAATCGCGAATAAAGCCAGAATCCCGATGTTCACTTTCGGCGGCAGAATTCCCAGATAGATGGTTTGCCCCAATATTTTCCACGGCAGCGGATCCGGCCCAAACGGAATAATCGCAATGGAAGTCAGCGCCAGTGCCAACGCCAAAAGCGGCGCCAAGAAATAAACAAACCGGTCCACCCCAGCGGGAGTCGGATCTTCCTTAAATAAAAATTTGAGCCCGTCTGCCATCGGTTGCAATAAACCGTGCGGCCCCACGCGGTGCGGTCCCCAACGCGACTGAATGTGCGCCACCACTTTGCGCTCAAACCATGTGAGGTAAGCATTCACGGTCAGCACAATAAAAAGCAGCAGCGCTACTTTCACAACCGTGATGATCAGCCACGCGTTGGCGTACAGGAAAGCGTTCACGAGGTAACTTCCGTCTCGGCCGCTTCCGGCAGAGATTCCATCATGGTGCAAAATCTCCCCAACGTTCCGCTGGTAAACAGCGTGTCGTGCGCCGAGCGAATCAATCCCACCGGCACGTCATAAGGCGCATGGCCATTTCTGCTGAAGCCCAGACGCGTGGGCTCCGCTGCGCCCTCCAATAACGCGCCCGGCTGCATGCTATAACCCGGCACGGTCTTACGAATCTCCTCAAAAACCGCGGCCGGCGACTTGTAGTGAAACGCTTTGCCCAGTCCAAGCCGCTCGAGTTGGTGCGACACGATGCGCAGCAAATCAAAATCCGAGCGCGTGCCCATAATCTCCACGCCCTTGCGCAGCATCTGTATTTCGCCCGCCGTGTTCGTTACTGTGCCTTCCTTCTCGTACGCCGAAGATGCGGGAAAAACAATGTCTGCCTGTTTCGCGGTCTCCGTCAAAAACATTTCGTGTACGATCAGCAATTCCAATTTCCCGCGCCCGGCACCCAGCGCTCCAAAATGCGCCAGCGGATTCGCGCCCATCACGTACAACGCTTTCAATTTTCCAGATTGCGCCGCTTCCACCATTTGCGGCGCAGTCATCCCGGCATGCGACGGAATCACTCCGCCCCAGATTTCCTCAAGCTTCTCCCGCGCCGCGGCATTATCTGTATACGCATATCCCGGCAACCGGTCAGGCAGTACGCCCGTATCCGCCGCGCCACGCGAATTCGCATAGTCACCCAGTGCCATGTAGCGCGTCTTGCCCGGCAGCTTCGAACCAAAATTCACCAGTTGCGCAATCGCCGCGCCTGAAACTTCTTCGCCAAAAACAATCGCGACATCCGACTCTGCTTCCAGCGCCGCCTTTAACTGCACCAACTGCTCCACCAAGCCCGGCGCCAGATTTCTTTGTTCATTCGCCAGATACCCGAGCGCCGCGCCTTCATGTCCCGCCTGAATCTTCACAAACTGCGTGGCCTTGCGCACGAGCTTGATCTCATCGGCATTAATAACGAAAAGCTTCGTCCCAAAGTGCCGGATGCCCGAACGAATCTGCCACGCCACCAGCGGATTCTGATTCGTCGGATCGTTTCCAATCACCAGTACGGCTTTCGATTCGTACAACTGTTCCATCGTCAACATCGAATCGTGCGCGCGGTCGCCCAGCGCAGTCACCAGCCCGGTATAGTCCACCGTGCGGTGATGATCCACATTGTTGGTGCCAAATGTCTGCCGCGCCAGCCGCTGAAACAAATAATTTTCTTCATTCGAAGTGCGGTTCGAACCGATGAAGCCAATCGCGTCTTTCCCGCCCTTGTCAAAAACATGCTTAAGCTTCGTCGCCGCCGCCTGCGCCGCCTCTTCCCACGAAACGGGATAAAGCTCGCTGCCGCGCCGCAGCAACGGCTGCTTCACGCGCTCCGGGTGCTTCGTGAAATCAAAGCCGAATCGCCCCTTCACGCACAAAAAGTCTTTGTTAATCCCGGAAAGATCCCGGTTGTTCGAACGCATGATCTCGTGATTTCTCACACTCAGCGTGGTCTTGCAGCCATTCGAGCAATGCGCGCAAATCGTCGGCGCATATTTCATCTCCCAGGGCCGCGTCTTATAGCGATAAGTTCCGCTGGTCAGCGCTCCCACCGGGCAAATATCAATGCACATACCGCATTCTTCGCAGTCCAGGTGATCCCCGCGGTTCGGAATAATCACGCTATTTGCGCCGCGCATTCCCACGCCGAGCGCCTTCACGTCCATACCTTCATCGCATACACGCACGCACCGGAAACACAAAATGCAACGTGGCGCATCGTAGTACACCAGCTCCGACCACTTTTCTTCCGGTCGGTGAATCTTTTCCTCGATGAACCTGCTGGTATCCGCGCCATAGCGGAAAACCATGTCCTGCAGTTCGCACTCGCCGCCCTTATCGCACACCGGGCAATCCAGCGGATGATTCGTCAGCAAAAATTCCAGCATGTACTTCCGTGCGTTGCGCACCTGCTCCGTATTCGTGCGCACAATCATGCCTTCCGTCGCCACCAAAGTGCATGCCGTCTGCAGCTTCGGCATCTTCTCCACTTCCACCAGGCACATGCGGCAAGCCGCCTGCAACGACAATCCCGGGTAGTAGCAGAACGACGGCACTTCCGTGCCAATGCGCCGCGTCGCTTCAATCACCAGCGTCCCGGGCGACACTTGCACGTCCCGGTCATTTATCTTCAGCGTGATAAGTTTTTGGTCAGCCATTGAGTAAGGTCATTCGTCTATCGAGAACCAGCCAGCACCGCCTCAGCGGATTTATACGCGCAACGTCCATGCAGGTGATCTTCAAACTCGTTCCGCCACTTTTGCACAATACTGATTGTCGGCATGGCCGCGGCATCGCCAAGCGGGCAGAAACTTCGCCCCAAAATATTTTTCGAAAGCTCGCTGAGCATGTCGATGTCCTGCTCACGCCCGTATCCCGCGTGGATGCGCTCCAGCATCTTGCGCAGCCACGTCGTGCCTTCGCGGCAGGGAATGCACCACCCGCACGATTCATGCGCGTAAAAATGCATAATCCGCCGCGCCATATCCACCATGCAGGTATCTTCGTCCATCACCACCATGCCGCCTGACCCCAGCATGGACCCTGCTTTAGCCACAGAATCGTAATCCATCGGAATATCGATCTCATCAGCAGTCAGCAATGGACACGAACTACCGCCCGGAATCACCGCTTTCAATTTCTTACCGCCCGTGATCCCTCCGGCCATCCCATAAATAAATTCCTTCATGTTCATGCCCAGTGGAATTTCATAAATCCCAGGCTTGTTCACATGTCCCGCCACGCACAGCAATCGCGTGCCGCCATTTTTTGGCGTGCCTAAATTTGCGTACGCTTCCCCCCCGCCCAGAATAATTGCAGGCACCGCGCTTAACGTCTCCACATTATTGATAATCGTCGGGCAGCCATAGAGCCCAACCACGGCAGGGAAGGGAGGCTTGATTCGCGGATATCCTCGTTTGCCTTCCAGCGATTCCATCAGCGCCGATTCTTCGCCGCATTCATACGCGCCCGCGCCGGTATGAATCAGCAAATCATAATCAAATCCCGAGCCGAGAATATTCTTGCCCAGGTATCCGCGCTCGTATGCTTCCGTAATTGCGCCTTGCACAATATCCAGCACATAACGATATTCGCCGCGAATATAAATAAATCCCTGGTGCGACCCAATCGCGCGCCCCGCAATCACCATGCCCTCGATCAGCTGATGCGGATCCATTTCCATCAACGGCCGGTCCTTGCAAGTTCCAGGCTCGGACTCGTCCGCGTTGCAAATCACATATTTCGCTTTTGGCGAATCCTTCGGCACGAACGACCACTTCATCCCCGTCGGAAATCCCGCGCCGCCCCGCCCTCGCAGATTCGATTTCTTCATCTCATCGATGATCGATTCCGGCGTCATCTGCTTCAGCGCTTTTTCCAGCGCCTGGTAGCCGCCGTTCTGCAAAAAGACGTCAATCTTGGTCGAATTCTCGATGCCCCAGCGCTTGCTGATAACTGGAATCTCGCCCGGTTCTCGCGCGTGAAGCGCCCCGGAAATAACCGACACTGGCTCAGCCCGCCTGCCGAAATCCAATTCCTGAATCAGGCGATCGAAGGTCGCAGGCGTCAGATTCTCGTAAAAATCGTAATTAATCTGCATCGCCGGAGCCCCGGTACAAGCCCCGATACATTCCACTTCTTCCAGCGAGAACACGCCGTCCTTGGTAACTTCCTTGTGCCCGATTTCCAGCCGCTTCTTGGCGCGGTCCAGCAATTCATTGCCGCCGCGCAGCATGCATGCCACGTTGGTGCACACCTGCACGTGATATTTCCCCATCGGCTTGCGATGCAGCATCGAGTAATACTCGAGCGTCTCTTCGACTTGCACGGTGCGCAGCTTCAGCCGCGACGCAATCTCCGCAATCACTTCATCGCTGATATATCCAAATTCATCCTGCGCATACATCAACATGGGAATCAGCGCGCTCCGCTTCACCGGATACGCATTCTGCAGCCGTTCGAATCGCGCCGTAAGTCCGGGGGACATTTGCAGTGCCATCTAGCGATCCACCTCGCCCAGCACGATATCGATCGTCCCGATGCACGCAATCACGTCCGAAATCAATTGGCCTTCCACCAATTTCGGCAAAGCCTGCAAATTTATGTACGACGGCGCACGGAAATGCACCCGCAGCGGTTTTGGCGATCCATCGCTCACAATAAAACATCCCAACTCCCCGCGCGGTGATTCCACGGTCACAAACGCCTCGCCAGCCGGTGGCGAAAACCCCTCCGTAAAAATTTTGAAGTGATAAATCAGCGCTTCCATCTCCGTCTTCATCTTCTCGCGCGCTGGCGGCACGATCCCCGGGGCATCGCTTTTGATCGCGCCGTCATCCGTAATTTTTGCCAGTGCCTGTCGCACGATCTTCAGGCTTTCGCGCATCTCCGCCACCCGGATCATGTATCTCCCGAAACAATCCGAATCCGTGCGCGTGGGCACCTCAAATTCAAATTCGTCATAACTCGAATAGGGAAACAATTTGCGATTATCGTAGGCTACGCCCGCCGCTCGAATCGTCGGCCCGGTCATGCTCAACGCGATGGCGTCTTCCGCGCTGATATATCCAATATTTTTTGTGCGTCCCATCCAGATGCGGTTTTCCGTCAGCAGTGTTTCGTATTCATCCACGCGGCTGGGCATGTATTTCAAAAATCGCTCGATCGCCTGGCGCCATCCCGCGGGCGGCTGCAACGCTACGCCGCCGATGCGAATGTAGCTGGTCATCATTCGCTGCCCGGCGAACATTTCAAAAATCTTCAAAATCTCTTCGCGCTCGCGGAAGCAATACAGAAACACAGTCATCGCTCCCAAATCGATCGCATGCGTCCCCAGCCACACCAGGTGCGAAGAAATTCTCTGCAGCTCCACCATCATCACGCGGATGTATTGCGCCCGCTTGGGTACTTCCAGATCCAGTAGCTTTTCCACCGCCATGCAATAAACCAGGTTATTTCCCAGCGGATTCAAATAATCCATCCGGTCGGTCAACGTAATCGCCTGCGAATACGTTTTGTCTTCGCAAGATTTCTCGATCCCGGTATGCAGATATCCGAGATCGGGAACGGCCTTCACCACCGTCTCGCCATCCAGCTCCAGCAAAATGCGTAACACCCCGTGCGTCGAAGGGTGCTGCGGCCCCATATTAAGGACCATCGTTTTCGCTTGGCCGACTGCAGTTTCTACCGTGGTCATATGGATGTTTTCGTGAAGCCCAGTGGCATCACCGGAATATCCCGGTAGCCTTCCACCGGATAATCGCGTCGCAGCGGATAGCCTTCCCAGTCATCCGGGAGCACAATGCGCCGCAAATCCGGATGGTCGTTGAAATGAATCCCAAATAAATCGAAAATTTCGCGCTCCAGCCAGTTCGCACCCGGCCACACCGGAACCAGCGAATCAATGACCGGATCTTTTCCGGAGAGACGCACTTTCAATCGCAATTTTTCGCGTCGCGAAATACACACCAGCTGATAAACCACTTCGAATCGCGGCTCATAAGGATGGCGGTCCAGGCAGGTCGCATCGGTCAGCAAATTAAATTGCATCGACGCGGCATCGCGGCAGCGCGCCGCGGTAGCTCGCAGCAATTCACGCGGCACCGCAATTGTCGTTTCACCGCGATACTCCACAACTTCCGTGACCGCGTTCTTATCCCACGCGCGCAAGTGCTCAACCGACGACAAGCGTCCGCCTACAACGTTAGCGTTTTGGTTGGAATTCTCCGTCAAGCTTTTAAACCCGTGCGCCCGTTTTATTTACAAGTAGTTATTTTTGCCAGTCCAGCGCGCCCTTTTTCCAGAGATACAGGTAACCCACCAGCAGGATGGCGATATAAATCATCATCTCTGCGAAGCCGTACCATCGCAAACTGCGAAAAATGTAAGCCCAGGGGTACAGAAAAATCGCTTCCACATCGAACAAAATAAAAACCATGGCCACCAGGTAAAATCGCACCGAAAACGGTTCCCGCGCATCTCCTGTCGGCTCTACACCACATTCATAGGGTTCTTGTTTTACGCGGCTTGGCCGTCGCCAGCCAATTAACACGGAGACAGCGGTCAACATGCCAGCGAGTGCCGCTGCGATCAGCAGATGTACGAGAAGAGGAGCGTAACTATGTAGGTCGGAACCGCCCATAAGCGAAACGTTATAATAACGACTCGACTACCGCTCGGTCAAATCCTCGCCAAGAACCTCTATAATAGTGCTAATTCGCGTTCGTGCTCTGGCGCGCGTTCATCGGGGCCCACCGCCATGATCTTCGGTCATAACACAAATGTTAGCGTCGGCGCCCACAAGTATCATGTGCAGACCGAAGACGCCGGCGCCTCCAGTGCGCTGATCGACACCACTGTTTACGCTGGTGGACGGGTGCTGCATCGCCGCACAAATAATTATCTGGACCTCTTGCCCCTCAACGCCGACAGCGAAAAAGCTCTCAAGCTGCGTCTCGATGAACAACATCGTCTGGTGCTGGAAGAAATTCGCAGTGGCGTACTCCATCTACCTGAGCCCGCGCCGCCAGCCCCGCTAGCGCCGACTAGACCCGTTTCTGCGCAGGCCGCGGTAAAAAACGCCGCCCAGGCGGAATCTTTATTCATGGAATTTCTCAACGCAAAAACCTGGCTGGCCGGGAAGCGCGCTACTTTGCAATTGCGTGTCACCGACGCAAAAGGCCATCCGGTTGCCGGCGCAAAAATCACCGCATCTGTTTCCGGTGCCGCCGAACCCGCCACTTTTTTCAGCGAATCAACGGCTACCGGCGAAGCCCATGTCGCCTTCGACATGCCGCGTCTGAGCGATCCCAACGCCGCCCTGCTAATCGAAGCCATACGCGGCGCCGCTAAAGCGCAGTTGCGTTTTCAGTTGCGCGCCCGCCAGCGCGTTCCGGTCTCTTAGCCACCAGTAGCTAATTTCGCAACTAATAAAGTCCGTAGGGTAGAATTAAAAGATGGAACCGTCTCACGCAATCATCGTCAACGGAGAGCGTCGCGAAGCCCCGCAAGGCGCGACAGTAGCCGATTTACTGCGCGATCTGAATCTTCCCGCCGGCCGCGTCGCCGTAGAACGCAACCTCGAAATCCTCCCGCGCCCGCAATGGCCCAATACCGCCATTCAACCCGGCGACCGCTACGAAATCGTCCAGTTCGTAGGCGGCGGCTAGCCTTCTTCGCGACTCAACTGCACCCGAGACGAATTTACCGCCTTTGAAGGCAACCCTCGAAGCGCGCACTGCATTCTCAGTGCACATCAACCGTCCACCTCGCATCCATGAGACGCAAAAATTGAGGCGGTTAACGAGGCCACCCATGCCCGACTTCCTTCCGCGCTTCAATGCCGCATCCCCAAACTCCAGTGAATCCTGGCTCTCTCGCGTGTGCAGCAATGCACAACAGCTCGCTCACCACACTGGCCTGAGCCTCTCGAGCGCCAATGGCGCGCCTCTCCATCTCGTGGACCTTGGCAGGGGATCGCGTCTTGGCCGCGCGCAATATGGTTCCATGCTCACGCATGCGGCAATAATTTCGGCGCTGGCCATTTGGACTGTTCATCCCTCCGCGCAAAAACCACCGCGTACACCAGCAGGCGACTCTTCGCGTCAACTAACAGCCCTCTCGCCAGAGCTCTTGCGCCATCTTATGGGCCCTGATCCGTCCAGTGGCTCCGGCAGTGGCGGTAATCGCGATCCGCTTCCCGCGACCTCAGGTCATCTACCAGCGCTTTCGTCTATCCAGTTGTTGAAGCCTTCGCTTCCGCAGAAGGTGGATCCGCAACTCGCTGTTCCGCCGACAATCCTCGATCCCGACGCGCCCGCGGTACTCACGGCGGTTGCCGACATGGGGCTTCCATGGATGAAAGAAAAAACCGATTCCGCCGGGCCTGGGACCGGTAACACGATTGGCAAAGGTAAGGGCGACTCGGTAGGGGACGGCGGTAATGGTCTCGTCGGTGAGGGATTTTCTAGTGCCCCTTATCACGCTGGATTCTCCAGACCCAGTTGCGTGTACTGCCCGAATCCGCAGTACACCGACGAAGCACGCGCGTCAAAAGTGCAGGGAAGTGTGACCCTTGAAGTGCTCGTAGCAGCAGATGGACGTGCTGCCCAGGTTCACTTGACCAAGGGGATTGGCATGGGTTTGGACGAGCGCAGCTTGCAAACGGTTCGCGGCTGGCGCTTCAATCCTGCTCGCGACGCCGTTCATCGCCCCATAGCCGGTTGGATCACCATTGAAGTCTTGTTTCGGCTTTACTAACGCAACCTCGAAATTCTTCCGCGCCCGCAGTGGCCTAATACCGCAATTCAACCCGCCGACCGCTGCGAAACGTCCACTTCGTGGGCGGTGGCTAGAGTTGGCGTATTAGCGCATCCCGCCCATCGCAGCGTCGTCTCTCATATATCGACTTAAAACGCTTTGACATAGCTTTTTTATCCGTATAAAGTCGTTCCTTCTTAAAATATGCACTGCTGGAAATTCCAGCAATCCGGGGGGAATCGTTGACGCGCACGCCGTTTGGTCTTTTCGCGACAGGTATTTTGTTCTGCGTAATTTCCCCTGCCCATGCTCAAGCTCAGAGTTCCAGCCAAGCAGCCACGGATCATGATTTCTTCAGTGAGTGGTTCGACATGGTGTCGCGCACCCAGGCGGAGCAACCCCATTGGGTCACCCCGGTAGCTACCACCACACCGCGTCTCGAGCAGGAATTTCGGTTCGACACTTTCTGGCAGACCGGAAACACCGGAATCACCACGGATAATTATGGTGGTGCCAAGGGCCTGGAACTAATTCCGCAAAAAAACATCGAAGTAATTCTCGTTGCGCCGCCAGCCTACATCGTCCACAACAATCCCAAAGTTCAGGATGGCTTCGGCGATTGGAGTGTACTCGTCAAATTTCGCCTTGCCGCCGCCAACGAGGAGCGCAGAAACTACATCCTGACGGCCTTTCTTCAAGTGACCTTCCCGACAGGTCAATACAAAAACGGTTCCACCAACACCATCGTTACTCCAACGATCGCCTACGGAAAGGGAATCGGCAGGTTCGACGTGCAGGGCACATTCGGCGTCACCCTGCCCACCGGAAACGAAGCGCAGATAGGACGTACCTTCCCCTGGAACAATGCCTTCCAATACCACCTATATAAAAAGCTGTGGCCCGAAGTGGAAATAAACTACACGCATTTTATGGACGGACCCAACGACGGAAAAACCCAAGTCTTCATCACGCCCGGAATTTTGTTTGGGCGGTTTCGCTTGTACAAGCGCTTAACCTTAACTGCAGGAGGCGGCTTCCAAATCGCTTCAACTCATTTTCATACCAACAACCACAACGGAATCCTGACCGTCCGCTTCCCATTCTGAGATGGGTAGTGCACACTGATCATTGGAAGCACTCGTACACGCTGCGCGCCACCACGATATTACTTACTCATTTTCGCTGGGATCGGTGGAAGCTTCGTCTAGATCACCTTCGATGTCAGCCTGAGAAATTGATAATTCGACGTTCGATTGATTCATTGCGTGCATCAATGATTCGATTTTTTCGCGGCTCATTCCAACTCCCAGCACCGAATATCCTCCCAGCACGAAAGCCATAACAAGTCTGCGCATCATGAATTTGAACGCCATTTTTCCCTCGGACGAACGCATGACAGGGTCTGCGCGTGATCGCGGCGCCGCGACGATCGCAAAGAGACTTCAATTTGCTTACAGTTGATTGCAGGTGCGGAGAGCTACTGAATCGGGGGAGGCCGCGGGCAGAAAACAGAAAGCCATGGAGCTAACTGCGGAATCCAGATGTCTTTTCGCGTCGGCACTACCGCAATAAAGACAAACGAAATAAAGAACCACTCAGGAACAAGTAATTTTAAAATGAGCGCAGCGCCAGGCGACGCCAGCGCCGCGAACAAAGCAGCCGCTACGCACAGGATAATGATTAAATTAAGCTCACTGCCGACAGTCTTCCTCATAAGACTCATATTACGTCGAACTCACGCTTCCTATCAGCAATAGTTTCCAGCCCTTGACCTACTTAGCGTAGTGCGCCGCGCTCATAAAATGGAGTGACACGTAAGGCTCATTTCCAACCACCCAGCTGTCATGTGCCACCGGCGGAATATAAAATAAATTTCCCGGCGTCAACTGCGTCTGCGTTCCGTCAGCGAAAGCGGCCACCGCGCGCCCTGAAACGACCAGCCCAACGTGTTCCACTTCACAAAGCGGCGTGCCCGCCAAAGGAGCAACGTCCTCCGACCACTTCCACCCAGGTTCATAACTCGCGCGCCCAATAGTCAGTCCACCGATATGAACAATCTCGAACCGCCCTTTGGCAAAAACGCGCACCTCATCCGGATTCTCGAATCGCTTCAAAATAGCTTCCTGCATGATTCCTCCTTCTGTGTATGGCAGTAATTTCAACCAGGAGTGTAATTAGTTTTGCAGTTGCGCCGCATTACCCCACTAACGCCGCTGTAACTTGACGAGTGTACATGCGGCCAGTAGGCTCATGGCTCATGCGCTCGCTATCCAGGAAAACCATATTGGTCGTGCTTGGATTGCTGGCATTGGGCATCGTCGCGTACCAGGCGAGCAGCCTCCTTCACCTCGCCAGCTTCAGCGGTTCCAAATTACTTTACGCGGTGCGCGACACCAATCCTTATTACATCCTTCTTGCCCTGGTAGCGATTTATTCGTGTTACGGGATCAGGTCGCTGCGCTGGCAAGTCTTCCAGCGCAACATCGGCGACACAAATTTCTGGAAAATTTATAAACTCACGCTGGCCGGATTCGCCGCCATTTTTCTACTAGGCCGGGCAGGCGAGCCCATCAGGCCTTTGTTGCTGGCAAAAAAGCAGGACCTGCCCATCGCCGACACTTTCGGCATCTACGTCCTCGAGCGTATTTTCGATATGGCCAGCGTCGCCGTCATCGCCGGCGTGGGTCTCGTCCTTTTTGGTATGCGCCCGCATGCTGGCGACATGGCCATCCAACTGGAAACCGCCGCAAAAACCACCGGCGCAATTTTGTTCGCGGGCGTACTGGCCGCCACTATCGCGCTGGTCTATTTGCGCGTCCACGGTACCGCTCTTCTGGAGCGCCGCCTGCATGCAACAATTCAGGCCGGAGGATGGCGCAGCTCCTTCGCACGCATCGTGCTGGGCTTTGTGCGCGGCGTGCAAACTATCCGCACGTGGAAAGATTTAATTCTCGCCACCGTTTATTCCGGATTGCACTGGCTGGTAGTCGCGCTCGTTTATTACTGGGTGTCCCACAGTTTTACGGGAACGCTCCACACCCTCGGCATAGCCGACTCTTTGCTGGTTCTGGCCTTTACCCTGGTGGGCTCCACCATTCAGTTGCCAGGCATTGGCGGCGGCTCCCAAGCGGGCGCCATCATTGCGTACACAGCGATTTTTGGAGTAGAAAGAGAACCCGCGGTAGCTGCCGCCATGGTGCTGTGGGCCATTACCTTCGCGGGTTGCAGCATACTAGGCGTCCCCATGTTGATTCACGAAGGCTGGGGGTTGCGCGAGCTGAAACGAATGGCCGCGGAAGAAAAAAAAGAAGTGGCCGTCGCGCTGAAATGAGCGTGTTGGAATTAAGCCCGTTACAATAAGTAAGAAAGAAAGCTCTTACGAAGTCAGAGAATTTAATTTTATCGTCGGCTGCCCGGCTGCCCGGCTGACAGGAGATGACCCCGAGTGAAGTGCCCTTTCTGCGCCCACGTTGACGACAAGGTGATCGATTCACGAGAAGGTCGCGCCGGCGACACCATCCGCCGCCGCCGCGAATGCCTCAAATGCGCGCGCAGATTTACCACCTATGAACGCATCGACGAAATTCCCTACATGGTCGCCAAGAAAGACGGCCGCAGAGAGCGCTTCGAGCGTCAAAAAATTCTGCAGGGCCTGCTGAAGGCCTGCGAGAAGCGCCCCGTAGCTACTCCGAAACTGGAAGCCATCGTGGACGAGATCGAAGGTGTGGTACACGAGGCCACCGAGCGCGAGCTGACCACCTCGGAAATCGGCGAAATGATCATGCGCGGCCTGAAAAAACTCGACAAAGTAGCCTACGTGCGTTTTGCTTCCGTATACATGGATTTCAAAGATGTGCAGGAATTCATGTCGGAGTTGAAGGGCTTGCTCAAAGAACGCACCAAAAAGTAGTACCAGGGAAGAGAAAATAACGACACCAAAGGGGAGTCATGCGGAAATCGATGATCGCGGTTGTGATTTTACTGGCGGCCAGCGGCACTTACCTCGCCGCCCAGACGCAGCATCAAGATAGACCAGCCACGGCAGCGGGCATCGACGCGGAAAAAATTCGCGCGCACGTCAAGTTTCTCTCCAGCGACCTTCTAGAAGGCCGCGGCATGGGCCAGCGCGGCAGCGACATCGCCGCCGAATACATCGCCACGCAATTCGCGTTGTACGGCCTGAAGCCCGCAGGTGATCAGGGCACCTATTTCCAGGAAGTCCCCATGGTCAGCGTCACCACTTTGCCAGACACAACTTTTTCGCTCGTTCCTAAAAGCGGTGAACCACTACAACTAAAAAATCTGGACGACTTCGTCATCCACAACGAAACGCAAACCGAAGTCGCCGACATCGACGCCCCCATCGTCTTCGTCGGCTATGGCATCACCGCGCCGGAATATAAGTGGGACGACTACAAAGGCGTCGACCTAAAAGGAAAAGTCGCCCTGCTTTTCGTCAACGAGCCCACCTCCGACGATCCCAACTTTTTCAAAGGCAAAGCGCTCACCTACTACGGCCGGTGGACTTACAAATATGAAGAAACCGCGCGCCATGGTGCGGTTGCCACATTGATTATTCATCGCCGCGATCTGGCCAGCTATGGCTGGGAAGTAGTGCGCAATTCGAACGGCAAAGATAAATCCTATCTCCGGCTCGATGGAACTCCACACTTGCAAGGCGCGTCCTGGATTCAGCTGGACGTCGCCAAAAAATTGGCGGCCATGTCTCAAATGGACATCGACAAGATGTTTCAGCAAGCCCAATCGCGCGATTTCAAGCCCGTGGAATTACCGGTTCGCCTGAAAGCTCACGTCGTCAGCACCGTCCGTCCGTTTAATTCCAGAAACGTTTTGGCCATGCTTCCAGGCAGCGACCCCCATCGCCGAGACGAAACCGTAATGTACACCGCGCATTACGATCACTTGGGAATCGACACCAGCGCGAAAGGCGACAACATTTACAACGGTGCAGTAGACAACGCCACCGGCTGCGGCATCTTGCTCGAACTCGCGCGCACCTGGTCGCAGTCAGACCAGCCAGGTCAGCAGCCCCCGCCGCGATCCATTTTATTCGCTGCGGTAACCGGCGAAGAACAAGGCCTGCTAGGCTCAGAATTCCTGGGTAAGCATTTCGCGGCCCCAGTTGGAAAAGTAACTTTGGATTTAAATTACGACGCCGTCGCCCCCATCGGCGACCCCGAAGAAGTAGAAATCAGCGGCGCCGAGCGCACCACGTTTTACCCGCAAGTAGAAAAAACCGCTCAGAAATATGGCTTGGCCATTCGCCCAGACGCACAGCCTGAAGCCGGCCACTACTACCGCTCCGATCATTTCAGCTTGGCCCGCGTGGGCATTCCTTCGTTTTCAATCAGCGAAGGAATGAAATTCAAAGGCCATGATGAAGCCTGGGGGAGAGCGCAAGCTAAAGACTACGTGGAGCATCACTATCACCAGCCCAGCGATGAGTACCGCCCAGAAATGGACTTCACCGGTCTCGCCAAAGTCGCACAGTTCGGCTACGACTTGGGTCTGCAAGCCGCATCACAACCCGCCCTGATCCAATGGCAAGCAGGAGACGAGTTCGAATCCGCACGAAAAAAAGCCGGCCAATAACTCACAGCGGTCAGAAGTTTTTTTGTTTATTCAGCAAAGTCGCCGTAACTGCTGGCGCGCCCTACATCGCAAATCAAAATCACGCGGAGGGTGCCCCACCCTCGATTTTCAGGGTGGGTCTTGAAGTTTCGTAGAATTGTCTGTCCGACGGATTCAGAATCTGACCACCGGATGCAACCGCAATGCCCAAATCAAGATGCCAATCGGAATTGCCACGGCAGCAATCGCTATCACTAAGATGACCGCCAGGAACATCCAATCTCGCCCGGTGTGGTATCCCGGTTGCTCTCTCTCCCGCATCAGTAACCGGTAGTTCCGCCTATTCGCTTTCCAAACCACGTGGAAAATATCGCCGGCGACAGGTATTGCTCCCACTACTGTTTCCAGCAGCACATTCGCGATCATGCGCATCAACGTAACCGATCGCGCGCCGCGCCGCCAGGAAGCAAACACGATCAAAAACGATGCTGTCCCCGCCATCGCGTCGCCGATCCCGGGTATCCAGCCGATCAGCGCGTCAAGTCCGAATCGAATCTGCGTCCCTGGAATCTGGAATATATCGTCCAGCAGCGCCGCAACGTAATCCAGGTGCTCGTCCGAGGTGAGTTTGCCCGACATGCCCTGAACTACTCTACTATCATGCGGCGCCCGTTAGCTGGCCTACATGAAGTGCGCACTCAGCATGACGACCCAGCACGACGACCCAGCACATGGAATCGCTTGAAGCGCCGTGACGCAGCCGTTCACTCGTAGCCGAACTCCAGAGCAAATCATGCGGATCGTGTTTTAGTCAGCTCACCCGCGTCTCCATCGCCTTTGCCCGACTGGTCGTTCTGCTCAGCGCCATTCACCGCTACCACAGCAATTCGCCGTCGCATAGTTCCAAAAATCTCCCGCGCAAGCACCATCCCGCCATCTTGTGCGTCAAACTCCCGCCAGCGTGCTACCCCGAGAATCCATACACCGCTCAAAATTACCGCACACCCGGTCCCCGTGGCGATGATCAACAGCCGCGGTGGAAACGATTGGCGCTCCGGAACTTCAGGCAAATCCAAAACTTCCACGCACGTATTTTCTCTGGCTTCCTGTACCTTGGCAGAGTCAAATTCCGCCCGCAGTGTTTCGTAAACCGCTTCCTCCATTTTCAATTTCTGCAATTTGCTCTCATAAGGCACACCCAATATTGGCAATTGCCGCAAAGTTGGAGATACTGCCCGTAGTTCTTTTACAAGCAAGCATCTCCGAACTGGTCAATCAAAAAAAACAGTTGGTCGGCACGTATAGCGGGAAGTCTTTCGCGGACGGAGAGTGATCCGCAGCGTGCCGCGGCAATGGCCCGCGCTTATGTCGAAGAGATAGGTGTACTCATGGCTCAACTGAATAACTCTTCGGCACATCGCGAGCGTGTATTTCTGCAAGACCGGTTGCAAATCGTGAAAGTTGATTTGGAAGCCGCGGAAAAAGACTTCAGCGAGTTCGCCAGCAGGAACGGGGCGATGGATATCACCGAGCAGGATCGAGTCGCTATGAATAGCGCCGTAAAGCTACAAGGAGAACTCATCGCCGAGACGCCACAACTGGAAGAGGTCCGGCAGATCTACACAGACAGCAGCCCGAATGCACGCTCTTTAGTCGCCGCTTGGCCCACCGCAACCGCACCTTCGCCAAACCCTGTGCCTGCGTGCGCCTCGCGTCCCATTCCGGGAGAGAGACGTCATCATGTGTCGGCGCCTGCAGACCCGCATCATTCGCACTCAGCAACTCCGGAGCGTTTAGCAATTCCGGCGAATTCAGCAATTCCAGCGCCGATTCCGCGCCATTCTGGCTCTCCAACTTCGGCGGAGCCTCAGTCGCGGTCTCTAATTGCCGTTTCATTTCTGCTTTCCGCCCCCGCGAAAACCAGAGCGTCCAACGAACGTGGCGCTACATCGTCGCAAAGCCCGCGCTTTGACTTCGCCCCAACGGCGTGCTTCATTGCTTAATTTCAGATCAGAGGGGTTATCGCCGATTTGCAACGGGATGCATTTCACAGACCAATTCCGTTCGGCTCACAAAGCGCGATTTACAGGTGTTTTCTGCCCGAGCGATCCATCGCTCTCCCACAGTGGAATGGCTAATTTTCAAAACGGGAATGCAACGCCGAATAGATGAAGGGGAAATTGCCTAACGAGTAGAGGAAAGAAGAGCGGGCAAGACGCTGCGAGGCAGTGATTCAATTCTTTCCAGCACAAATTACTGCGCCGGAAAGACGTTTCAGAACTCCATTCTAAAGTATGTGCTTTTCAATGTTCCGCTCGACATTGCACATGGAAGTCGCGGACACAAGTGTGGAACGATGCCGCAGAGGAAACAGCCAAGGCCGCGTTGCCTTCCGGACACGTCATCGCAACCAATCTCTGTCCGCGCCCGTCACATAGCCAGGGAGGAAAAGCCCATGCGGATCCTTCTAGTGATTTCGGTAATAGCACTTAGTGGCTGCGTCGCTCACGCTCAGGATCCTGGGCAGCAGGCCTCTCAACAAGCCATGCAGGACGCTCAACTAGCCACGCAGCAAGCCATGCAAGCTTCTCAACAAGCAGCACAGTCAGCGCAAATCGCAATGCAGGACACCACAACGCCGCGACCGGGGCCGTCATACACCGCGACACCCAAATTCTCGCTGAAACAAGGCGCCTTTTCCGCGCCGGTCACAGTGAAAATACAGGATGCCAGTCGCGGCGCGATCATTTACTACACCACCGACGGTTGGACGCCGACCACCGATTCCACCCGCTACAAAGGCCCCATTGCAATCGAGTCCAATACCACTATTCAAGCCATCGCCATCGCGCCTTATTCTCGACGAAGTTGGGTGGCCACCGCGCAATACGCAATCAAGGCTCCGGCAGCGCCCTCTTCCGCAGCGTCTGCGTCACCGGTTTCACCTCTCAAGCCAATCGCTCCCGCGCTATCCGCCGATGGCAAACCGCTGCTCCTCAAGGGCACTCCAGTGCGACTTGTCTTTGCCTCGGCGGTAAACTCCCGTACCGCTTCTGTCGGCGACAAAATTTCTCTCACGCTCGCGGATGACATGAAGGTCGGTTCCGAAATCGCTGCGAAAAAAGGTTCGTCCCCCTCTGCGACGGTTATTCAAGTGGACAAAGCGCGCATTGGTGGCCTGCCCGGCGAAGTCGTTTTCGAAGTGAATTCTCTCGACGCCAACGGCACCGCGATCAAGCTACTCGGTTCGGCAGCGAAAGAAGGCCGGGCCAAACCACCCAATGCCGCCATTTTGATTCCGGTTGCCGGCCTGTTTACCGTTCTCCAGCACGGCACCGATGCGGAGATCAGGCCGGGTGCCACTTTTACCGCGTCGGTCGCCGAGGATGTCGCGCTCGCATCAGCCATCAACTGAAGAGTTCGTGCTTAGGCAGCGGCGCCCCTTCACTCTGACGGCGAAGCCTGAAAATATTTGGAGTCCGGCGGCGTAAGCAGGAAATAAGCTACAGCCAGAAACAGCACAGCATGCGCTATACAATCTGACAGCGAGTGGAACGCGCTCACTACAACGTGAAAAGCAAGCCAACCGAGCATCAGCCAGCGAGCCCAGTTGCGCCCCTTAAGCAAGAACACTCCGCCCACGACAGCAATTACCTCAATAAAGGCAATGAGCGCGACCCAACCGTCGAGTGGTCGATGCGATAGGTGGTAAGCCAAACCCGCTAAACCTGTAATAATAAACAAACAACCCAGGATCGTTACAGGTATCGGGCGTCTCATGGCACCCGACTATAACAGCGCTCTCAAGCCAAAATCGCGAAACAGCTTTAGCGCGGCCAGACTCCGGCCGTAAACGACTTAATAGTGTGAAACCCCAGCCGGTCGTAAAGCTGCACAGCGGTGTGGTTCTCCGAAGTAACTGTCAACGTCAATTCCTTAAACTTTAAGGCGCGCAGCGCATCACTCGATTTTTGCATCAGCATGCGCCCCAGCCCGTGCCCCTGAAATCCCGGAACCACACAAATTTGTGTGGTGTGCCCAACTCCCGGCGACACTTCGCTGGTCAGCACCGCGGCCACCAGCTCGTCGCTGCCCGGCTGCCGCAAGACGAAAGACGCTGCCGGGACGAACTGCCCGCAACCGGGAAGCAAAATAATATTTTTCAGAAAGCGCAGCGCGCCCGTCATGCTGCGATACTGATCGTTGATCTCACCATCAACATGATCGGCGTACGACAAGTAAATTAACTTGGCGCACGGTTCGAAGTATCGATCATTCCAGCGATCAACCCGCAGCCCCCCAGAATTGTTGGAATTTCCCTTTGCCGCTTTCTGCAAGTCGAGCAGCATGAACTGCCGCGTGTACAGGCTAAACCCTTGGTCACGCAGCGGCGTATCGATCGGTCCGCTGAAAGGCATCAGTTGCGCCTCAATGCGCTCCAGGTGCGGAATAGCCCGCATGGAAAAAAGCGTCTCCTCCAGCAGCCGCTGCGCAATCGCCGATTGCGGGAATTGCGCCGAAACATACAGACCGCCGATCAAACCTTTTTGTTCCTCCATCACATAAAACGAATAACCCGCGGCATTTCCATTTTCAAACGCCACGCTGCCCGCTAACGCGCGCGCCTCCAGAAAACGTTTGATTAGTTCCAGCGCGCCGCGATAATCCCAGTGCAATTCCTTGCGCCAGTGGCGAGATTCTTCTTCAAGAAGGGATTCAAGCTGCCGGACTGTAGTCTGTCGCAAATCGACAATGTTCATGGGTGAAGTGGAAGGCGAGCGGCCCCGCCGCACGCCTTCCTATGATAGCCGATTCGCGCAATGCCGCGGGAATGCCCGCATAACTGGCATGCCTGCGTTCCCGCGCCGCGTTGTTGCGCGATATAAATGCGACACATACCGGCTGTTCGTGAAAGTGCCCGGCGCACGGGTGTGCTAGCATGCAAATTGTCAGCTTGTTCTATCTCTTACTGTGAGGAACGGAAAAAAACGGCGCTCTTAACGTACCTTGCGCAGATTACGCATGTCCATCCTCTCTGAACTACGTTATCCCACACGCTGGTACACCAGACTCCTCACCGCTATTTTGGCGCTGCTCTTTTTTGCCGTCTTGGCCACCGCAGGCGTGGCCGGCTTCCTCGTGTACCGCATCGTCAAACCGGAACGCACCAGCTCCGAAATTAATTTGCAGAGTTTCCCCGGCCGCCCTGATGCCGTGCAATTCACCGTCTTGGGTCAGCAGCCCCGCGAAGGCTGGTTCTTTCCAGGGTTTCGCGGCGCGCCCACCATTGTGCTTTGCCATGGTTACGGTTCCAGCCGCGCGGAGTTGCTCACCTTGGTCTCCGCCTTGCAGGACCATCAATACAACGTCTTCTTGTTTGATTTCGCCGCGCATGGAGGTAATTCCGGCGCTACTACGTTCGGCTATCGCGAAGCCGACGAGCTACGTTCCGCACTCGATGCGGTGGCCGCACGCAACGACGTAGATCCCCATAGTTTCGGCGTGTGGGGTTACAATCTCGGCGCCTATGCGGCGCTGCGAGAGGCCGAGCGAGACGCCCGCATTCGCGCCCTGGTCCTCGACTCCGTGTACGACACTCCCGCGCAAATGGTTAAGATTGGCGTGGAGCGCACCGGCCTCGCCGGATTCCCGCTCATGATCCGTTCCGCGGAGTTCAGTTTCGACCTGCTCAATGCCCAGTTTCGCAACGAGCCGCCCTTGTCCTCGCGGCTGAACGCCTTGGGAAACGTTCCCATACTTTTTATTCAGGCGTCGGATGACCCCGAACTCGGTGCAATCTCGCGCAATATGTTTTCAAAAGCCTCGGGCCCTCGCGAACAAGCCACTATCGGTCTTGGAAATTTTGTGGCCATGAATGATGACGACAAACGCGCCTACGAGAATCGCGTCGTATCTTTTTTTCTCGCTCATCTGCCCGCCACCATGCGTAACACACGCTAAAGGAGTGGCCTGACCACCACAATCTCGGCCTGCGGCGACTGCTTTGAAATTACCGCAATGACTTGCGCGCTTTTCTCGAGCTCCTCAAGATTTTTCTCGCTGGTCACCACCATGGCCTCGCCGGCAACCTGGGGACTCCATTCCACAATTTCGCGGTGCAGATAAAAATTAACCTGGTACTGCCACGACCGCTGCAATTTAAAGGAGTAAGTATTAGCTCCGAGTTCCAGGCCAATCTCCCTGGCGCAGTTCCGCGCGGAAAGCTGTCGATCCAGCTTACTGACCGACACATAGACCAGATTGAGCAGGAACAGTACCAGCACAACGGAAAATGCTAAGCCTGCACGCGTCTGGCGTGCCAACGCGGCCCCGATATCAATCAAACCACCCACCGCCGCCACAATAATGTAAAGCGATACCAATGGCCCTCGCACATGTGCCTTCGAAAAAAATATCCAACCCGGTGAAACGAATAACAGCGCACCTATAAGCCCGAGAACGTATCGCCCGAAGACATACTTGGATTTCAGCGCCCGCGTGACCGCTAGTGAAATTAGAAAGCCCAGCGGAAAAACCGCCGGAAGAATGTAGCCGGGCAGCTTAGATTTCGATAGGGAAAAAAACAAAATAGGGACCCCCCCCCACGCAGCCAAAAACAATACTCGCGCGCGCTGATACCCGCTTTTCTCCTTCCTCCCTTCGCGGCTGGCAAACCATGCCAGCCAAAATATCCAGGGCAAAAGCGCCATAATCGTGATCGGCAGGTAATACCAGAATGGCTGAATGTGCTGAAATTCCGGTGTCAGATAACGCTTGAAATTGTGTTCAATGATAAAAACGCGAAAGAACTCGGGATTGCGATGAGCGCATATCACGTACCACGGAAGGCATGTCAGGAAAAATGTGGTGATGCCAACGGGATGAAACAAGCGCAGAGCTTCGCGCCACCGTTTGGTAAACGCAGCCCAAATAAAGACTGCTCCTCCAGCGAGAATTAACGCCGCAGGCCCCTTGGCCAGAACCGCGACGCCCAGGAAAATTCCAAAAAGTGCCAAGCTGAGATAGATAGTTTTTTTCGCCTGCCGAACGACTGATTGTTTCTCTGAAAAATTCCGTGGCGCCAGATCCAGCGCAACCGCCGCGCAAACCATGGCGACGCTCAGCATCGCGCTGAACGGCATGTCCGTCGAGGCTGCGTGTGAAAAACCGATCATTGCCACGGTAGATGGCAGAAGCAGCAGCACCCAACGCGCCTGTTGCCAACCGCCGCTTCGCAGCGCCAGCCACGCCAAAGCAAGCGTGGCCAGCAGCGCGCATAACGCGCTCGGCAATCGCGCGCTAGTTTCGTTGACGCCGAACAATGTGAAACACAGTGCCGCCGACCAGTAATAAAAGACTGGCTTTTCAAACCACGGCTTGCCGTAGAGTCGCGGCGTTACCCAGTCGCCCGACTCCGCCATGTCTCGCGCGATCCACGCGTAACGCGGCTCATCAGGCCCGATAAATCCAAACGCCCCCAGATGACTGAAGTAGCAAACGTACAGTGTCAAAAGAACGAGCACAGCCCAACTGACTTTGCGAAAGGTCAGGTCACCCGGGGAAAAAGTCCACAAAGAAGTATCGTGATAGGAGTCGTCGTCGGATTGTTTCGCCAGAGCTGGGGCAGTATCGTTCATTCGAAAAAGAAACTACGGACGTGAGTCTAACATCGTGAGCAATGTCCGTGGCAAAGTAGCCGCGCAGACAGGCATACTGTCGAGGCAGCGGAGGGCAGCCGCTCATACAAGCAATGAAGGAATGGGCAGAGTACGCGGTTGTACGCGTGTTATTAAAAATTCTGGTACTTTTGCCGCGCCAAACAGCCCGGCCGCTGGCCGCTTCCGTCGCGCACATGCTCTTTCTCCTTTCCCCAAAGCTCCGCAAAACCGCTGAATTTAATTTGCGCATGGCATTCCCGGATTGGGCTGACACTCAGCGCGCCGACGTGCTTCGAACGATGACCCGCAATCTTGGCTGGATGGCCGCCGAGTTCGCCCGCTTGCCCAAATATTCCAAACAAAACATCGAGGAGGTAGTCATTCTCGATGGTCATGAAAATTTCTTGCGGGGCCATCAACAGGGTAAAGGAGTTTTGTATCTAACCGGCCACATCGGCGCCTGGGAGCTCTCGTCCTTCGCGCACGCTTTGTATGGCTATCCGCTGCATTACATGGCGCGCCCGCTGGACAACCAGAGGCTCGATCAACTGGTCAACCGCTACCGCTCTTTAAGCGGCAATCGCCCCATATTCAAAAACGAATCGGCGCGCATAATGCTAAAAGTTTTGAAGGACGCCGGCACAGTGGGAATCCTTGCCGATCAAAACACCATGCCCGAAGAAGGAGTTTTTGTAGATTTTTTCGGCACGCCAGCCTGCACCACCACCGGACTCGCGCGCGTGGCCTTGCACACCGGCGCCGCAGTGGTCCCCGGCTATGTATATTGGGACCATCACATCAAAAAATACCGTCTCAGATTCGAGCCCCCGGTAGAGTTAACACGCACTGGAAACATGGACCGGGACATTCTCGAGAACACCCAGAAATTTACTAAGGTTCTCGAAGAAATTATCAGAAAGTATCCCGATCAGTGGGTGTGGTTGCACGGCCGCTGGAACACTAGGCCGCCAGGCGAACCGCCGCTGTACAAATTTAGTTAACTTTGTCGCATGCCCAAAAACGAAATTCAACAGCTTTAGCGAGGACGCATCATGAAAAAAACCGCCAAAGAATTAGCAGCCGCGGTTGGAGCCACAGTCGAAGGAAATGGTGATCTGGAGTTGGCCGCTGTCGCCTCGCCAGAACGTGCCGGCCCTCCCGATTTAATTTATGCCGAATCCCCAAAACATGCCCAGCGGGCGCAAGCTTCCGCGGCTATATGTGTAATCGCCGGGTTGGGCGTCGAGTTAACGACTAAAACCGTCCTGCGCAGCACCTCGCCGAAACTAGCCTTTGCCAAAGCCGCAGCGTTGCTCATCGAGCGGACACCAATAGCTACAGGAGTCCATCCCACCGCGATTATCGCCGCCCTCGCGCAAATCGTGCCGAACGTCAGCATCGGCCCCTACGCCGTGATCGGCGAAGACGTGCACATCGGCGAAGGCACACAAATCGGGCCCCACGTTGTAATCAGCGCCGGATGCTGGATCGGCAAAAATTGCAGAATTCATCCGCGCGTCACGTTATATAACGGCGTCCGCCTGGGCGACCGTGTGGAAATTCATTCCGGCGCGGTGATCGGCGCCGATGGTTTTGGATACGCATTCGGCGAAGGTCAACATTGGAAATTCCCACAAACAGGAATTGTAGAGATTGGCGACGACGTCGAAATCGGCGCCAATACCACCATCGATCGCGGCTCCCTCGCAGACACCAGGATCGCCACCGGCGTAAAGTTGGACAACCTCGTCCACGTCGGCCACAACTGCGAAATAGGCGAGCACTCCGTGATTGCCGCCCAAGTGGGTCTTTCCGGTTCCTGCATTTTTGGCAAAAATGTCGTCGTTGGCGGCCAGGCAGGCTTCGGCGAACGCTGCAAAATGGAAGACGGCGCCATCATCGGCGGCCAGTCGGGTGTTCTCGGAAACAAAACCATTCGCGGCGGCGAGACCGTCTGGGGCACGCCCGCCCGTTCCCTCGAAAAGTTCAAGGAACAGTTTGCATGGCAAGCCCGCCTCCCCGAATTGGCAGCAAGAATCAAAAACCTTGAAAGTAATGTGAGAAAATAAGGCCGGCTCGGGAACACCGGTCTTTCGATTAGTGCCGCAAAACGCCAAACCAGGATCGGCGCCGCGGAGCACCGTAAAGTGGAAGTCGCAAAAGGCAGGCAGAGTTGCAAACACCAGCCACAGCACTCAAACAAAATTGGCGTCTCATCGTCGTCGGCGGCCACACTCGCAGCATCGGCAAGACCCAATTAGTCTGCGACGTGATCCGCGCGTTTCCAAAAGAAAACTGGATCGCAGGCAAGATCACCCAATACGGCCACGGCGTATGCGCGAAAAACGGCGAGAATTGCGGCTGCGCCCCCAACGAACACAGTTACGCCATCAGCTGGGAAAAAAGCGCCGACACCGGCACCGACAGCTCGCGTTTCCTGGCGGCAGGCGCGCAACGCTCTTTCTGGCTCAGAACCAAGCAAGGTTTTCTAGCCGAAGGACTCCCACTTTTACGCGAAGCCCTTGCCGAGCTGCACCCCTCAAACGCCGGAGAGCCGCCCACACTCATTCTAGAGAGCAACTCAGTTCTCCAATTCGTCCAACCCAGTTTATATTTCGCAGTCATAGACCCCAGCCGCGAGGATTTCAAAGACTCCGCCCGTATAGTTCTGGACCGCGCCGATGCCCTGGTATTGCGGGGCGGCAGCGACGACGCACCAGTCAGCGAAGCTCCCTGGATGAAACTCCCTCGCCAGCTACTAAACCAGGCCCCATCGGTTCGCCAAAGGGAAGGCGACCCTTTGCCCCTCCCACTTCAAGTGCTGATCAGGCGCACCTTGGAAGCCCCAGCAGACGTCAAGTTGTGACCTTTATAGTGCTCCTCTCATCTCCAAATGAGACAATATCGTTGACCATCGGGGCTAATCCCGGCGATAATCTACTAGTACTAGTGTACGCGCTGCTAAAGGCTCTGGAGGGTGTGTATCCAGATTCTGGATTCTGGCGCGTTCGGGCAACGGGAACAGAAGTTCCGCTTTCCAAAGTATTATCCAAGTTACTCATCGTTCTAGCGATGAGCTGAGGGGGAATAGCACCTGATGGCGTCTTCCGTCCGCATGGAAGAAGGTTCGGCTGTCGTTGCAGCGCCGCTACCCTGGCGCCAGCAGAACTGGGCTGAACGCCTTGAAAGCTCCATCGAACGGGGCGCCAATCACCTTTTGTCCCTGCAGACTGAGGAAGGCTGCTGGCTCGGCGAACTCGAAGCCGACACCACCCTCGAATCCGACTATATCTATTACCTCTTCGTACTCGGCAAAGCTGATCCTGACCGGATCGCCAAGCTTGCCACTTACGTCCGCCGCCGCCAGCTCGCTGACGGTGGCTGGAGCATTTATCCGGGCGGCCCCTCTGAACTAAATGCCACCTGCAAAGCCTACTTTGCTCTGAAATTGGCTGGTGACGAAGTAGCTTCACCTCACATGACGCGCGCCCGAGCCTCAGTCCACGCCTTGGGCGGCCTTGAACTAACCAATTCTTATACGCGCTTCTACCTCGCCCTCGTCGGCGCGGTCGGCTGGGAATTGGTCCCCGCCATTCCGCCCGAGCTGATGCTCCTCCCGAACTGGTTCTACATCAACATTTACGAATTTTCTTCATGGACGCGCGCCATCGTCATCCCCATGATGATTCTTTCCGCGCTACGACCGAACTGGCAGCTCCCCGAGCGCGCCCAAGTCGATGAACTTTTCAAAGATCCAAGCCGCAAGAGAGCCGCTTTCGACTGGAGCAAGCAGCTTATTTCCTGGCGGAATTTTTTCCTGGCCCTCGATCGCGGCCTGAAATTTTACGAGCGCCTCCCCTGGAAGCCCCTGCGCCAACGCGCCCTGCGCGAAGCGAAATCCTGGGTCCTCGAACACATGGAGCGCTCCGAAGGATTGGGCACCATCTATCCCGCGATGATGAATTGTATCTTCTCGCTGGTGGCCATGGGTTATGGCCCCGACGATCCTTTGACCTGCCGCGAAACCAGGGAATTCGCCCGCTTTGAGATCGAAGACGACGAAACCATCCGTCTGCAGCCCTGCGTTTCCCCCGTCTGGGATACCGCCATCGCCATGGTCGCGCTCGAAGAAGCCGGCGTAGCTCCCGACGACCCCGCTCTCGTTCAAGCCGCCGATTGGATCTTATCGAAGCAGATTCTCGGCCCCGGCGACTGGCAAGTAAAAAACAAAGACGCCGAGCCCGGCGGCTGGGCTTTCGAATTTCGCAACGATTTTTATCCCGACGTGGACGACACCGCTTTCGTCTTGATGGCTTTGCAACGCGTGAAATTCCCCGATGCCAAACGCATGGAAGCCGCAACTCGCCGCGGCGTTCAATGGCTCCTGAGCATGCAGAATCGCGATGGCGGCTGGGGCGCTTTCGATCGCGACAATGACCGCCGCTTTCTCTGCAATATTCCTTTCGCCGATCACAATGCGATGATCGATCCGTCCACCGCCGACGTCACCGCGCGCGTTCTCGAGTGCCTCGGGCGCTTTGGCTGGCCTACGGATCATCCCGCCATACAAAAGGCCGTCAAGTTCTTGCTTAAAGACCAATGCGGCGACGGTTCCTGGTTCGGTCGGTGGGGCGTTAACTACGTCTACGGCACCAGCGGTGTCCTCCGAGCGCTCGAAACCGTCTCCTTAACCGCGCAGGAATATTGCCAGCGTGCCGTAGCCTGGCTGAAGTCCGTCCAGCAGGACGACGGCAGTTTTGGCGAATCGCTCAAAACCTATTCCGACGTCTCCTCCAAGGGCCAGGGCGCGAGCACACCATCGCAGACCGCCTGGGGCTTGATCGGTTTACTGGCCGGATCAAATACCAGCGACCCGGCAATCACTCGCGCCGTTTCCTATTTGGTCGGCAACCAGAACGAGGACGGTTCCTGGAGCGAGCAGGATTTTACCGGCACCGGTTTCCCGTGCGTCTTTTACCTGAAATATCATCTGTATCGCAATTCCTTCCCGGTATACGCGTTGTCGCGTTACCACAATCAGGCCCGCAGAGCCGACGAATTCTGCGCCTTGAAGTTCCAGCCCAACGACTTCCGGCTGCGCTCCGGAATCTAGCGCGCATGATGCGCTTTCCCTCGCGACTTATCTGGAACCTGGCCAGGGTTCGAATCGCACAAAAATTATTTGAACCTTCGCGTTACCCGTGGGCCTTGCGCCTTGATTTAGCGCAATTGCGCGCTCACACCGAAGTCACCCCGCCGGACGGCGACAATTCGTCAGCAGAAGTTTCCTCTAGAGATTCGCAAGCTCTCTCGCAAGTACGAGCCAGTTCTGCGCCCGTCGTGTGGATCGGTGGCGATACTCCGCTGCAACATGCGCGCATCGGCCACTTGGCGCGCGAAATCGTCAATTGCGGCCGAACTGTTTTCGTCGAAATGGACGAAACCCTTTTGCGCCGGCGTATCCACGAATTCCGCCCCGTCTCGCGCCTTTACCTGGTTTTGCCGCTCAACGCCTTGGAAGACAACCACGATTCGCGCGACCAGCATACCGGAAGCTTTCGCGCCACCATGGAAGCCCTCCGGACCGCCAGGCTTTCGGGCTTTCACATTTGTATCGAGACCACCATTTTCCCTGGCTGCGACATGACCGGACTTTCGAAGTTAGCAACATTCATCTCGACCCTGGAGGTTGATGGCTGGATTCACAAACGCCCTGTGGCAGCCGCTAACGACAAAACTACCAGTGCGGCGTTGCGGCCCGCGCGCAACTTGATACCAAGCCGCCATTGGAGAGCCTTTTCAGAGCTTCTCGATTCGACCCTTGTTCCGACTCAACCAAGCTTTGAAATAAAACGCGCCGCCAACCCGATGGTTCAAAAAATTGAAAAGGCACCCACCCGCGAGGCCCACGAAGAAGGACTGCGCGCCCTATGACCACCCTCGTCACCGGCGCCGCAGGATTTCTGGGCAGCCACGTTGCGCGTCAACTCGTAGCCCGCGGAGAAAACGTCCGCGTCCTCATCCGCGCCTCCAGTTCCAATCGCGCCATTGCCGATTTGTCGCTCGAATACGTCAGCGGTGATCTGCGCGATCAATCTTCACTCGCACGCGCTATGAACGGCGTCCAGCGCGTTTTTCACGTGGCCGCCGACTATCGCCTGTGGTCCAAAAATCCCCAGGACATTTACGATTCCAACGTCGGCGGCACAAAAAATCTATTGGCCGCCGCCCGTCTCGCCGGCATCGAAAAGCTCATTTACACCGGCACCGTAGCCACCATCGCGGTTGACCGCCCCGCTTTGCCCAACGAATTTACCGACTCAAAGCTCGACGAAATGGTCGGCCATTACAAACGTTCCAAGTGGATGGCCGAGCAAGAAGTTTTGCAAGCCGCCAAAGACGGCCTCCCCGTCGTCGTCGCCATGCCCACCACCCCGGTTGGTCCGTGGGACTGGAAACCCACCCCCACCGGAAAAATCATCGTCGATTTCCTCAACGGGAAAATGCCCGGATACGTGGAAACCGGCTTGAACTTCATAGGCGTCGAAGATTGCGCGGCAGGACATTTGCTCCTCGCCGAAAAAGGCAAAATCGGCGAGTGCTACCTATTGGGCGCGGAAAACCTCACTCTCAAACAGGTTTTGGACTCGCTCGCCCAACTCACCGGCCTGCCCGCACCCAAGTTCAAAATTCCTCATAGTTTGGCCTTGGGTGTAGCCTATGCAGAGACGGCGTTTTCGCGACTCATCGGTCGCGAGCCACAAATTCCCGTCGAAGGCGTCAAAATCGCCCGGCATCTGATGTTTGTGGATTGCACCCGCGCGCAAAGGGAATTGGGCTTTCGCGCCGAACCGGTATCCGCAGCATTCGAACGCGCTGTCCGCTGGTACGAAAAAAACGGCTATGTAAGCACTCGGCGCATCAAGCGTATGGCGCACGCCGTGCCAGCGTAGGCAAACGATATTGCGATGAATATTCTCATTACTTACGCGGTGGAATCCGAATTCGCTCCATGGCGCGCGCTGAACATGGAACGGGTGACCATTGGTAATATCACCTTGCAACGCGTCCTCATGGGACAAGCCACCGTCGATTTTGTCATCACCGGAATGGGAGCGGTAAATGCAGAGCGCGTCGCCGACGCGGTTATTTCCAAAACATATTCTTTCTGCATCATCTCTGGATTCGCTGGCGCGTTGAATCCCTCCGTCAAACTGGGAGACATCGTGACGTGCGAAAGAGTCCAGAATCACGCCACCCGCCAAACCGAAATCTGCGACGCTGATCTGCTAGCCCGCGCTTGCGAACATGGCGCAACGCGCGTCGGAACTTTGCTGACCACCGATCATGTCGTCAATACCGCAACGAAAAAAAATCACCTGTCCGCATTAGCCGAAGCCGTCGACATGGAAAGCTTTACGATCCTTCATGCCGCAAACCAAAAAAACCTGCCTAGCGCCGTCGTGCGGGTAATTTCTGATTCCTTTGATCGCGATATGGCCCCAGGACTCGACACCATCGTGGACCCCCAGGGCCACGTGAAAATCGCTGGCGTAGTCCGCTACGTTGCCAAGCATCCCTTGATGGTTCCAGCCTTGATGCGCCTCGGACGCGACAGCAAAGCCGCTGCCGAAGCCTTGGCGCATTTTCTCGAGTCCTATATCAACAAATTATCTTCCGCGACGCACGGCGGTCCGCCGCCCACATTGCACGAAGTGACCGCCTCATGAGCCACACGCGTACTATGCTTCACCCGGCATCGACCTTGGGACCGGTACCCAAAACCATGCATGCGGGCGTCTATCGCGAAAAGGGTCGCGTGCACGTGGAAGAAGTCCCCGTCCCGGACGTCGGCGATGGCGAAGTCCTCATCAAAGTCGCAGCCTGCGGCATCTGCGGCACCGACATCAAAAAAATTTTCCAAGCCTACGTAAACCCCCCGCAGATCCTAGGTCACGAGCTGGCTGGCACGGTCGTCGCGGTAGGCCCCAGCGTCACCAAATGGAAATTAGGCGACCGTGTAATGAGTTTTCATCATGTGCCCTGCGGAAATTGTTTTTATTGCCAGCGCCGCCTTTTTTCTCAATGCAAACAATACAAGTCCACCGGATTAACCGGCGGCTTCACGCCTAACGGCGGCGGCTTCGGTGAATATGTGAAAGCCATGCCCTGGGTTGCGGACCGGGGCATAGTAGCGCTTCCCGACGATGTCACGTTTGAAGAAGCCACCTTCATCGAGCCCATCAACACCATCCTGAAAGCCGTGCAAAAAGCTCGTGTGACCAAAGACGAAACCGTGCTCGTGCTGGGCTGCGGCCCCATCGGCTTGCAATTACTGATGGTCGCCAAGCTCCAGGGTGCGCGAATCTTCACGAGCGATCCCATGGCCGTCAGACGCGCCAAGAGCCTGACTCTCGGCGCACTTGAGTCCTTCGACGCTAACAGTAGTGGTAAGCTGGTACAGGAAATTAAGGACCGCACTGAGGGGCGCGGCGCCGACGTGGTGCTGGTGGCGGTCGCGCATCCCGCCGTTGTCGCCGACGCCTTGGCAGCAGCGAGGCCAGGCGGTCGAATCCTGCTCTTCGCGGCGAACGACCCAGTGACGAGAATTGAATTCCCAGCTGCCGAAGTAGGCATCGACGAAAAGGAAATTCTCGGCAGCTACAGCGCGGCGGCGGACATTCAAGACTCCGCAGCCGACTTGATATTAAAGAAACAGCTTCCCGTTATGAACATCGTGACGCATCGTTTTCCGCTGGCCAGAATCCAAGAAGGATTGGAACTCGCCGCGCGTCCGACAGTAGAATCTCTTAAGATATTGATCACCCACCAATGAGATCGACGACCACAAGAAAAGCGGAGATCGGTACAGCCGTAAAAACCGCTGCGCCCTGGATGGCCGTCCCCGGCAGAATGAACGCCGCCGTTCTCTACGGTAGCGAAGATCTGCGTGTCGAGCAGATTGATGTGCCCGCGCTGGCCGCCGATGAAGTGCTCATCCGCGTGCTCCTCGCGCTGACCGATGGCACTGACCTGAAAGTTTGGAAGCGCGGTTATCACGCCAAGATGATTCAGCCCCCGGCGGTCTTCGGCCACGAGGTGGTCGGCGAAATTGCGGCCGTCGGAAAGCGTGTAGATCCCCGCTGGCAAATTGGCATGCGCGTGGTGGCCGCCAATTCCGCTCCCTGTCTGCGTTGTTTCCATTGCCGCCGCGGACAGGAAAATCTCTGCGAGGACCTGCTCTTCAACAATGGCGCCTACGCGGAGTACATGCGCATCCCCGGTCGCATCGCCACGGAAAACATGTTGGAGGTGCCGCACTCTGTCGATGACGCCAGCGCCGCTCTGGCCGAGCCTCTTGCCTGCGTGCTGCGTGGCATTCACGAAATGGAATTGCGCGCTGGTGACACCGCAGCGGTGATCGGCTGCGGACCCATCGGCTTGAAATTCGTGCGCATGCTTTCGCGGCGCGGCGTGCGTGTCATTGCTTTAGCGCGGCGCGCCGAAGCTCTGGAAGTCGCGAAACACCTCGGCGCGGTTTCGACCATCAACGTCAACGAGACCGCCGATATTGTTGCCGCGGTTAAAGCATTGACCGAAGATCAGCGCGGTCCCGATGCCGTCGTGGAAGCCGCCGGTAATCCCGTCACTTGGAAGCAAGCTCTCGACATGGTCCGCCGCGGTGGAGTGGTAAATTTCTTCAGCGGCCTGCCCAGCGGCACGCAGGTGGAAATCGAGCCCGCGGCCATTCACTATTCCGAAATTAAACTGATTTCTCCCTTTCATCATACTCCGCGATTCATACGCGATGCGCTCGAAGCCATTCGTCGCGGCGACATCTCCGCCCACGATTTCGTGACCGAGGAAATCCGTCTGGCCGATTTGCCGCAGGCATTCGAACGCATGCAGGCTCGCAGCGGCCAGATCAAGCTTGCCGTCCGGCCATAATTTCGTCCGGCCATAATTATTGTTACCGCGCCGGAATTATATCGATGCACGATTCATTGTGTTGCCGTTGTAATTGTCCCGGTTTCTACAGAAAATCGAGCCGCCGGGATTTTTTCGTAGACTTGCATAGTCATCGTGAGGTTTATTCGCTGCATGCTGCGCCGTGGGGAACTGCACATCGCCGATCGAGCACCCGCATCCGGCTGCTCTGTTGAAGAAGCGCAGAAATATACGCGCTGGCTCGCCACCCACCACTACGAAAATTTCAATGTAGCTTCCTGGCTTCTGCCCGCCGAGCTCCACCAGCATTTCTACAACTTGTACGCCTATTGCCGCTGGGCCGACGATTTGGGCGATGAAATCCCAGAACCCGCCCGCGCACTCCAGTTGCTGAATTGGTGGGAACACGAATTGAACGCTTGCTACGACGGCCGCCCCGCCCATCCAGTTTTCGTGGCTCTCCGCGAAACCATCGTCGCCAAGGATATTCCCGAACAGGAATTCGCCGATCTATTAAAAGCCTTTCGCCAGGACCAGAAAATTAAGCGTTACCCAAACTGGACCACGCTCCTCCACTATTGCGAATACTCGGCCAATCCCGTCGGCCGCCTGGTCCTTTACCTTTGCGGATACCGCGATGAGCACCGCCAGCGCCTTTCTGACGCCACCTGCACCGCGCTGCAGCTAGCCAATTTCTGGCAGGACGTTTCGCGCGACATGGAAAAAGGCCGCATCTACATACCGCTCGACGAGGCCGTCGCCCACGGCATAAGTGAAAAAGACATCCTCGAGCGCCACTTCGACGACCGCTACATCTCGCTGATGAAATTGCTAATCGCCAGAACGCGCGCAATGTTTGCCGAAGGTGTCCCACTCTCAAAAATGGTGGACGCCCGGTTAAAGGTCGATCTCGAGCTTTTCAGCAAAGGCGGAATCGCCGTCCTCGATGCCATCGAGGAAATGGGCTACGACACCCTGCACCGCCGTCCTTCCATCAGTAAAACCAAGCAGGTGCGCTTGCTCGGTCGCGCCTTGGTCACACGAGCCGTCGCGACAAATCGCAAACCGGAAGACCTGCAAAATTCCATCGCAGTCAATTCGCTGGCGGATTCCTACCAGGAGTGCCAGCGCATCGTCAAAGCCGCGCACAGCAATTTTTATTACGCGTTTTTCCTCTTGCCTAAACCCAAGCGCGACGCGCTCACCGCTCTTTACGCCTTCATGCGCTTGGTCGATGACGTAGCCGACGAAGGTGACAATGTCGCAGACAAGCAGCGCGGACTAGCCAAATGGCGCGCCGCTTTCGACCGCGCGCTCACGCAGCGCTCCAATGCGCCATTAAACGAAGAACCGAACGGCGTCTCCGTTCTGCCCGCGCTAGTGGACACCATGCAGCATTACAGCATGCCCTCCCGCTACTTGCACGATTTAATCTCCGGGGCGGAAATGGATTTAACGGTACACACCTATCCCACCTTTGAGCGACTAAAAGAATATTGTTATCGCGTCGCCGGAACCGTTGGTCTCACCTGCACCCACGTTTTTGGATTTCGCGATTCGCACGCCCTGGACCTCGCGGAAAAGCTGGGACTGGCGTTTCAACTCACCAACATCATTCGCGACGTTCGCGAGGACTATAAATTAGGCCGCGTATATCTCCCCGAAGAAGATTTGGCCCGCTACAACGTATCACCCGCCTCCTTCGGTTTGAGCGAGGCCACCCTCGGAGCTCGTGAGTTGTTGCGCTTCGAAGCAGAGCGTGCCTGGCTACTATACAAACAAGGCGCAGCGCTATTAAATCTGATCGACGAGGATAGCCGCGGCACCTTATGGCTGCTAACGCATACTTACAGCGCCCTTCTCGCGCGCATCGAGTCCCAGGAGTTTGCCGTGTTCGGTGAACGCGTGAGCCTTTCGCGCGCGGAAAAAATGGTGTTCATTGCCAAGGCGCGCTTCGGCCGCCTGACGGAAGAGAATATTATTGAAAAGCGCGATCGTGATCGGCGGCGGCCTGGCGGGACTGGCGTGCGGCGTCGCGTTAGCTGAAGCGGGCTGGCGCGTTCGGCTGTTCGAACAGAAACCTTTTCTCGGCGGCCGCGCCACCTCTTATGTCTTACCCAATGGCGAGCACGTCGATAATTGCCAGCACGTAACCCTCGGTTGCTGCACCAACCTCGCCGACTTCTATCGCCGCGTTGGCTCCACCAACAAAATTCAATTCTTCGACGAACTCGTCTTCCTCGATCCCCAGGGCCGGCGCGCCACCATGAAAGCCGGCCTCCTCCCGGCGCCCTTCCACATGACCGGTTCCTTTCTTACTTTTGCCCCGCTCACCATGCGCGACAAATTCTCCATCGCTCGCGCCATGCTCGATATCGTGGCTGCCAAAGGAAAAACCGCCGACCTCGCCGCACCCAGCCCAATCTCCATGTTGGAATGGCTGCGCCGTAGGCGTCAAACCAAAGGCGCCATAGAAAGATTCTGGCGCGTCGTTCTGGTAAGCGCGCTCGACGAAGAACTCGATCGCACCGATGCCCGCTACGGCGTGGATGTTTTCTGGAAAGCCTTCCTCATGAACAGCACCAGCTACCGCATGGGCGTCCCAATCGTTCCGCTGGCGGAATTATACGCAGGCTGCAAAGCCGCCATCGAATCCCGCGGCGGGGAAGTAAATTTGCGCTCCCCGGTGAGAAGTTTGCAGGCCGAAGGCACTTCGATTAAAACTGTTCAATTTGACGCGGGCAGGGAAGAATCTGCCGACGCCTATGTTTTCGCGGTCGCCCACGACGCCCTCTTCGATCTAATGCCCGAGAGTATTCGCCGCGCGGAACCCTCCCTCGCAAATTTAGCCAAAATCAAAACCGCTCCTATTACCGGCGTCCACTTCTGGTTCGATCGCCCCGTCATGGACGAACCGTTCGTCACCCTCCTCGACACCAACACGCAATGGATCTTCAATAAAACCATGTTGTACGGGGCACAAAAGGGAACCACCAACAATCAGGAACAATACGTACAACTTGTAATCAGCGCTTCCTACGATCTACTAAAAAAATCGCGCCAGGAAATCATCGACATCTGCCTCCGCGAAGTCCGCCAAGCCTTACCCCGTGCGCAATCCGCCCAACTCATGAAGTCCACCGTAATCAAAGAAGTCGCCGCAACCTTTTCACCACAACCCGGCGTAGATCGCTGGCGCCCCCAACAGGAAACCAAAATCCCCAACCTCTTCTTCGCCGGCGATTGGACCGCCACAGGCTGGCCCGCCACCATGGAAGGCGCCGTCCGCAGCGGCTACCTTGCCGCCGAAGCCGTCCTCCGCTCCTCAGGCAGTCCGCAACACTTCCTCCAACCCGACCTACCCCCCGGCGGCCTCATCTCCCTGCTAGTGCCGGAACAAAAATCAAAATAACGCGGAGAGACGTGCATGGGGCTGGGTGAGACACCAAGGTGGTTAGGTATGAGCCTGTTGATTTTGGGTTTCATGTCAATCGGCGCGGCTACAATTTTGGATTCATTTTTTCGCGCACGGATGACCCGTATTGGATACAAATGGGCCCTCCTTGAAGGAGGGGCGTTTGACTATCGCAAATATCATCAAGAGAGAAAACAACGAGGTTGGTCGGCGTGGCCCGTTTATTTGATGTGGGCAACCGCTATCTTGGGAATTGCACTATTGATTGCAGGATTTTTCGTACTCTTTGGAACCGCTCCGACACATCCGAAATAGGATGCGCAGACGATCAATCAATTATCAAAATACCCCAGACACCGCTCAAACGTAGTCAAACTCTGACAACTCCGATCCATCGCCACATAAGCCGCATGATTCAATTCCTTAAACGATTCATACGCGCTCCGCGACTCCCAAAAATCCAACGTCACAAATTTATTAGGCTGCACAGGATCCCGCAACAACCGCGTCTCCAGAAAATTCGGATCCGTCCGAAATAGTCGCCGCCCAGTCTTCCTCGACCCCATAGACCGATTGAAACCGTCCTCACAACCCGACTTGACTTCGAACTCCCAGAGGGCTAAAAACATAAGGTACCCATCTTCTGCTCCCCGGTCCTAAGCATTCTGCATCGCAACCTTTGGGAACTATCGCGCAGGCCGGCCGAGTGTAGCAATCCGAGTGGATTCTAACCAAGTTGTTGCGCGCAAAAAGCGCCAATAGCAGGTTTGCGTTAGCAGTAGTCCGTCGACTTGATGGACGGAGGCGTTCGTGGATCGAAAGTACAGCCACCGCGGTTATCGCGACGCGGAAAAAGACGAAAAAAAATCCAAAGTTCATCATGATCGCGGCAAACCGCCCTCCGGCGGCCCGCGCGGCGCCGACCAGTTCGGCCCACGCACCCCCAGAATGGTCGGCACCGTCACCCGCGGCCGCTGTGCAAATTGCGGCGCAGTTCTAACCCCCGGCTTCGACCCCAATGGCACTTGCCCGAAATGCCAGTTCGAACTTCACTCCTGCAAGCAGTGCCGCTTCTTCGATTCCGGCGTCCAGTTCGAATGCACGCAGCCCATTCCAGAGCGCATCACTCCCAAGGACGCCAAGAACAATTGCACGTTTTACGAATTCCGCATGACCATCGAAAAAGATACCGCCCCCACTTCCTACTCCCAGCCTTCCACAGCCACATCTCCACCGCCATCCCCGTCGCGCCCCACAGACGCCCGCCAAGCCTTCGAAAACCTCTTCAAAAAAATGTAACCATTGGTTGTTTGTTTTAAGAGGTGCTTCAAACTCGTCCCAATCGGACATCAAGATAGTGCAGCATCGTTCAAATCGCATTCAATACCAGCATGGCCTCTGGTGGATCAAGCAGTGTGTTCGGATGGGCCAGAGATTTGTTATTGCGGATTGGATTGAGTGCATCAATTGCGCGCGCAAATCCGCGTAGGATATTAACCGTCATTTTGTCCGTTCGTGGATCAGAAATCCTGAGCCTTGGGTGCTGTTCGCGTAATTGCGCAAACAACGTTGTGATGTCCGAGTCATCGGCGACAACAATACCTTCGGTGTCACATATTTCTTTGAGATAGCCATGGAACGTCGTGTGAGCTCGGTCGATCGCGTTTGGCACGCCACTGGCGCGAATTAACGTTTCGGTGTCTCGAAGAGCGGCTCCGACAACTTCTGAAGTTGTCCGCAACCGAGGAGCAACGACCGCTTCAACACCCTCCTGCATATTCAAATCCGATACGATGAAGCGGAGGGGAGCTTGTTTCGAGAGGACTTCATCGAAGGCCGCACAAATATCTGGGAACGCATAGTTATGAAGGTAATCATTTCTAGCCAGTTCGCGTTCCATCTCCGTATACCCCTCGATATTTGTTTCGTATCGGAGTATATGGAACTTATCGCCAAACCCATTGGTTGCAGTCCACAATTCGTAGGGCGTCTCATCCAATCGCACGAGACTTCCGTTGAAGCACATCCGAGCCTTCATCAGTCGCAATGCCTGGCGTTTCATCACGAGCCACTGCTGCGTCGGGACTGGCTCGCGAAGATCAATCTCCTGAGCGCTGGTTTTCCAGCGTGAAAACATCAAAAGCATTAACGGAGTCTATCAAATGCCGGCGCACACTCTGTGGAGGAGCTACTGCGCGTCCGGCGCGATTGCCGTCGCAAGCGGAAAAAGTGTCGGCTCGGCCGGCCGCGAAGCAGCAATCGCATCCAGTTGCGGAAAATGCTGCCGCAGCGGCTCCGGCACATTAACCTTCGTCTTCGTGAGAATGTTAATCAGCTGCAGCGCGTTCACCACACCCTTGCCCTGGTAGTGATTATTGGTAATCACAAAAACCGTGCCGGCCTGCTTGCTCACTTTTTGAATCCGCTCAGCCCAGGGCTTTAGCTCGTCACCGGAATAAAGATAGTTGTACCGTTCATGCGGCGACACTTCAGGATCGTCCGTAAACCACGTATCGTAACGCCTTCCGTGCAATCGCACATATCCCACCGGAGCAGTCGCCGCAGTGGAAGGCTCTAAAGACCGCCCAATAATCGGCTGATCGATGTTACAAAACCCCGCGTTATGCTCCCGCAGCAACTCAAACGTGCCAGGAATATTCCACGACGAATGCCGCACCTCCACCACCAGCGGATAAGCAGCAAACCGCTTCAGCAACCGAGAGAGATACTCAACAGTTTCGCCCTCGCGATGAAACGAAAAAGGGAATTGCAGCAACAAAGCTCCGAGCTTTTGAGCCCCGTGCAGAACATCCAGTCCCGCCCGCGCCTCCCGCTCGTCCGCCAAGCTGGCGTCATGTTCATGCGTGAATTTCTTCCACAGTTTGGCCGTAAATAAAAAACGTGGATTACCGGTCACCCGCTCAATCCATTGCGCAGCGTGATCCGCCTGCATCGGATGATAAAACGAAGTATTTATCTCAATCGTGTCGAAATATTCGGCCAGAAAAGTAGCCGGATGAAAATTTTTCGGACGCGGCTGTGGATAAACATACCCAGCCCAGTCCTTGTAAGCCCAGCCCGCCGGCCCGATGCGCAGCAGCGACATGCCGCTGGAATTTACAGAGGCAAGCGAACTCTCCCCAGGCGATGTTTGCGAAACTTTGGAACCACGTGATCGTGGACTCATCGTTGTCCGAATCAGCACCGGCCATATTTCGAAATGAGCTTAGGTGTTCCCGCCGCGCACTGTCAACGCACGTTACAAATTAGCGAATCTCATTTGCGGCGCAACCTTCCGACCTGCTAGTCTGCTGCTTGCCGCCAACGAAATGCCACAGGTGCTTCCGATGAAATTATCCATCAGTTACAAACACGTCGATGCGCACGAAGCGATCGAGAAGGACGTCGACCGGCACGTCGCAAAATTAAATAAACTACTCAAAGCCTATGCGCCCGACCTTGTGCAACTCCACGGCGTCTTCGCCGTGAACACCCACAAAGGACAGCATTCCTGCACCTTGAATCTCTCCTTGCCCACCGGCTCAATTCACGCCACCGGCACCGGAAAAAACGAACGCGCCAGTTGCAAAATGGCCTTTGCAGAGTTGGAAACCCAAGTAAAGAAACATCAGGCCTTGCTAAGAAAAGATTACCAGTGGAAGCGCAAGCGCCCGCGTGAGCGCGAACTCTTAGCTTCCTAAAATCCCGACTCCTGTCGCGTTCTACAGTACATTCTGTCGAGCTCACGGCAACCCGCTATTCATCGCGGATTTGCAGCCTTCCATATCACCCGCCGCGGCCCCGCTCTCTAATGAGTTCACCGTATGTGATAGTTAGCAAACAGGATGTACACTAGCGCGATAAAACTGAGATGGCAGTCTCGGCGAATATTTTCAAAACTTCACCATAAACCGAGCACCCAGAATCGGCGGAGAAAAAATCACTATGAGCCAAATCAGCAGAATGGCACCTATCCTAACTCTGGCGGCAGCATCCCTCGCACTCACTTGCGCCTTCACGGGATGCAATAAATCGGCCCCAGACAACACTGCCCAGACGCAGCCAGGCGCTGCCCCAACTGATCAGACCCAGGATCCCGCCGCCTCTGCCAACTTGGCTCCTGCAGCCGCCCAGCCGGCGACCTACGATCAACAGGCCCCCAACAATTCGAATACCGATTCGCGCAACTATTCCAGCCGCGATTCCCGCGACTCCCGCGATTCCGGCAGCTATAACGATTCGGGTAGCTACGATGACACCTACAACTATGACAATTCCGATGACAGTTACGGCCAGCCGGTGCTTTACGCCTCCGACCCGCCACCTCCACTCCCGGAGTATTCCCAACCGGAAATCCCAGGTGACGGATACATATGGACCCCTGGCTATTGGAGCTGGTCTTCAGAAGGCTACTACTGGGTTCCAGGCGCATGGGCGCGTCCACCCGAAGTCGGCTATCTGTGGACCCCCGGATGGTGGGGATATAGCGGCAACCGCTACCGATATCACAATGGCTACTGGGGCTCGCACATCGGCTACTACGGCGGTATCGATTATGGAAATGGCTACACCGGGGCTGGTTACCAGGGCGGATACTGGCGCGGAGATCGGTTCAACTATAATCGCGCCGTCAACAACGTCACTACCACCAACGTACAAGTCTATAACCGCACCGTAACCAACACGACCATCAATAACACCACTATAAATAACACCACCACTCGCGCCAGCTACAACGGTCCAGGCGGCGTCACTCGCCAGCCTGCTCCCGCGGAACTCGCCGCCACCCGCGAGCAGCGCATTCCGCCGATGACCACCCAAGTTCAGCATCGCGAACAAGCCGCTCAGAATCGCCAGCAGTTTGCCGTTGTCAACCACGGCAAGCCCGCCGTAGTTGCGGCAGCGCAGCCAATTCCCCAAGGAAAGCCCATCGCCGCCGTAATTCCCGCGCGCCCCGCTCCCGCTCCCGCTCCGCGGCCTGCGCCGAGCGCCGCACCGCCTAACGCAGTTCGCCAACCCAACGCGGCGCAGCAAAATGTTCAGCCCAATCGCAATCAGCCGCCCGCCGGACGGCCGGGCGCGCAGCCAGCGCCTACTCCTGCGCCAGCCCCACAACCACCCGCGCGCCAGCAACAGGTTCAGCCGCAAGCGCGTCCGCAACAAGCGCCTCCGCCGGCACAAAACAAGCCAGCGCCAGCGCCCCAGCGCCAGCAACAG
>Ga0185299_10000285_pt1 | contig 153070 bp, 123 predicted proteins | sample PaiPotPPA55metaG_FD_128002 | JGI IMG/M metagenome (GOLD analysis project Ga0185299, IMG submission 128002) | Iron sulfur acid spring bacterial and archeal communities from Banff, Canada, to study Microbial Dark Matter (Phase II) - Paint Pots PPA... ...
GTTCGAGCAAGGAGTTCTGGACGGGCACGGACCCGCCCAGGTAGGATTAACTTCTCCTTTGTGAAAGAGACTGCACCGTTTCAGGACTTAGCCAACAACACCTGCGGTTCACACTAGCCGCGACCCGAGAGGGGAGCGCGGCTTCGTAGCATCCAGGCCGCGCTCCCCTATCGGGTCGCGGCTAAAACGTCGGCTAAACGTCCGCCGCGCCCGGCTGGACTCCCATCCACTCCGGTAGCGCTTTTGGCAATTCTTCAATGAACCTGCTGCGCGGCAATACGGGGTTGCAACCGGCTTCGCGCGCGGCCTGCAATGATGCCGTGTCGACATGCGAGCCATAGGCCACCACGCGCGTCGTGTGGGCGCCGCTTTCCTTCAGGAAGCCGAACAACGCAGCCAGGTTTAGACTGGGATTAGCCAGATCGATAATGACGCAGCGCGGGCTTTGCTGTGCCACGAGCGTGTGCAACGAATCCAGCGAACGCGCCGGTTTGATTTTCAAGCCAAGTGTCTGCGCGGCGCCCATGATGCGGCTTGTGAAAATCATGTCGTCGCACAAGACGTAACCGATCGCTTCTGGTGAAGGAGCAATATCCGGCATGTTACCTCCCCGGTCTCTGGTCATATCGCTTCCGGTCCGCGTTCGCCGGTGCGAATGCGGATACAGTCTTCGAGCGGCAAAATGAAAATCTTGCCGTCGCCGATGCGTCCCTCCGGGCCGGTGCGGCCCGCCGCGATGATGGCGTTCACGGTCGGCTCGACGAAGTCCTCATTGACGGCAATCTGCAACTGCATCTTGCGCAGCAGGTTGAGGGTCAGTTCATGGCCGCGGTAGACCTCGGAGTGGCCTTTCTGCCGGCCGAAGCCCTGCACGTCCACGATGGTGAGACGGAAGACCTCGACCTTGTTGAGAGCTTCTTTCACCGCCTCGAGCTTCGACGGCTGAATAATGGCGAGGATGAGTTTCATGATGCGCCCGCGGGTTCTGTCTATCTGGATATAGTGGCTCAGTATCTGGTTAGGCAGTATCGGAAGGCGGGTCCGTGCCTTTAATCTGGGCATTGGCAATAACGGTCTGCCGCTTTTTCCTCAGGCGGTCCGCTTTATCACGCAACATGGCGGCCTTTTCAAAGTTGTCCTTAGCGACCGCCTCTTCTTTTTCCTGATTCAGCTTGCTGATCTCAGCATCCAGCTCGCGCACGGCGGCTTGTGTTTCCGGCGGCAGTTTGGACAAATCAACCTCGGTGGCTTGCGAGCGCGATCGCTGAAGCGTTCGTACATGGATCACCTTTGGCGCGTACGTGCCCCCGTCAAGAGTTTCAACTCGCCAAGCAAAAGGACGACCACGAATGTCAACCCGCACACGAGAGCGTCCCCGTTCGCATGATCACTCCCCAGGCATAACATGGCAGTCAGACCGCCGGCCAAAGTCAATGTAAGGCCGATGATAAAGATGCCCACCAGAGGGCGCATGTGGAGCCATGCGCCCGGACGTCTGGCATAATATGGCAATCTGCCGTGATTCGTCTTCGGGCTTGTCATCTGCCTTTCGCCGCGCCTTGCTTTGAAGTTCTTGAATACCTTGTCCTCAAGCTATTTTTCCCGGGGAAATGGGATCGCCAATTCGCGACAGATCTTCCTAACGGTAATCGGTTCGATTTCCCGATGTCGCGGAACAGGAGATTGCAGGTTCATACTTGAATTCCCGTAGATCGTGTGTCCTGCGCCTTCGCGAATGAATCGGCAGCCATAATTCTCCAGATGGCGAATGAGCTTTCGACGTTTCATCTAATGGCAGCGGTCTGAAAGCGAGTGTTGAGCCGGATCGATTCTTGAAAGTCCGCCTTTGCAGCTCTCCGAGCCTTGGCCCTGGGATTGGGCCGCGGCAACGATTCGCCTTTCTCCACGAGAACCTCCGCCATCAGCTTTAAAGCATCACGAATCATCCAGCGCGCCGATTTCAAGGTCTTCCCCTGACTAAACACCGCAGCAAAATCGAGCAGCTCGACGAAGTACCAGCCGTCTGGCTGCTTGAAATAAGCCGCATGGTAACTCAATTGCATGATGCTTTCTCCAGCTCTACATCAAAACTCTTGCTATTCGGCATCCCCGTGCCATGCGTATCGCGGCCCATCAATCGGCTGGATGAAGGTTTCCGGCTGGCGGGCTTGCATAGAAGCAATATAGCAGCGCCGGGGCGGCGGGAAAACGCGATTGAGTGCCGTCGCGGGCGGCTTAGGGCTTGAATGCCAGCAGCTCCTCCAGGTGCGCGCGGACCGACTCCGCCAGGGCGTCGAGGTGATAGCCGCCTTCCAGGCAGCTTACCAGCCGGCCCTGGGCGTGCGTTTTTGCCACGTCAAGGACCTGCCGGGTAAGCACGGTGAAGTCTTCCAACTCCAGCCCCAGAGAACCGACTGGGTCGCGGGCATGGGCGTCAAAGCCTGCGCTCAGCAGCACCAGTTCAGGCTTAATCTTTTCCGCCGCCTTTTCCAGGACGCTGCGGAAACGGCTGTGGTAATCCTGGCGCGAAGTGCCGTAGCGGACGGGCGCATTAAACGTGTGGCCCAGGCCTTTGCCCTGGCCGGTTTCGTTTTCCGCCCCGGTGCCGGGATAGAAATTGTTGCCGTAGCGGTGAATGCTGTAGAAAACGACTGCTGGATCCTCATAGAAGATGTCTTGCGTACCGTTGCCGTGATGCACGTCCCAGTCCACGATCAACACGCGGTTGAGCTGGTGCACCGTCCGGGCATGCTGCGCGGCCAAAGCAATATTGTTGAAGAGACAAAATCCCATGCTATGGGTTCTGGTAGCGTGATGGCCGGGCGGGCGCACCAGGCACAGGGAAGTGTGATCCTGGCCTTTCAGCACGGCGTCCACGGCCGCCGTGCACGCTCCTGCCGCCGCCAATGCCACCGTGAAGGAGTCAGGGCTGACGACGGTATCCACATCGAGATGCCGGCCGCCATGTTCCGCCACCTGCTTGACCTGCGCGACCAGTTTGGGTGAGTGCAGTTTGCCGACCGTGTCCTCGGCGAGCGGTTCATAGTCGCCGCGGCAGCAGCGTTTTGCCAGACCGGTCTTGTCAAGGAGTGCCGTGATCGAGCGCAGCCGGTCGGCAGTCTCGGGGTGCCGGCCGGTGTCGTGTTTGAGAAACAGCGGATCGCTATAGAGGATAGTCATGCGGGTACCCCTGCTGGCGGTGGTTTGAACAGCGCGCGTGGAACGCCGATGTCCACCAGGTGAACCTGGCCCGTCCAGTCGCGCGAACGCGGATTGGAATAACCCTTCTTCAAGGCGGCAAAGGTCACGGTGTGCTGGGCGCGAATGGTCGGCTCGGTCGCTTCCCCCGTGTCACAATCCAGGCCCGACGGGATATCCACCGCCAGGACACGAGCGTGGCCGGCGTTGATGGCTTGCAGCACCGGAACCATCGGCCGCCGCACCGGGCCGACCAGCCCCGTGCCGAAAAGAGCGTCCACGATCCATTCAGCACGGGCGAGGTCTTCGGAGAATTGTGCTGGATCCACGGCGCCTCCCGGGAAAACCGTAATCGCCAAACCCGCTCTTTCGATCACCCGGTAATTCGTGGCCGCGTCGCCCACCAAATCCTCTGGTCTAGCAAAAAGAAAGACCTGCACGGGCAAGTTCCAGTTGTCCAAATGGCGGGCCATGACGAAGCCGTCGCCGCCGTTATTGCCGCCGCCGCAGCACACAATCACGCGGCCGTGAATGCCCAGCGCCAGAAGCAGTTCTGCCGCGCCGCGGCCGGCATTCTCCATGAGCACGATCCCCGGCATGCCGAACTCCTCCATGGCCCGGCGGTCCAGGTTGCGTGCCTCCTCGCGGCTGAGAAAAATCGCACTCATGGCTATCGGCTGATTCGCAATCCCTGGCCCTGCAGAAGCGTCTCCACTTCCGCGCGCGTGATCCAGTTGAAGTCCCCCGGAATGGAGTGCTTCAGGGCGCTGGCGGCGACGCCATAATCGAGGGCTTTCTGCAGGTCGTTATCGAGCAGGCCGTGGATGAAGCCCGCCGCGAACGAGTCGCCCGCGCCGAGGCGGTCCACAATTTCGACTTCATAGCTTCTGGTGCGCAAGACTGTGCCCTGGCGATAGGCGATGGCCGTCCAGCTATTGCGCCACACCAGCGGGTTGTCGCGGAGAGTGAGCGCCACGATCTGCACGGGAAAGCGCCGTGCTACCAGGGCCGCGACCTCCTCGTAATCCTTGCCCTTGATTTGCAGAACGCGCTCGATATCCTCCTCGGTGGAAATGAGCGCGTCGCAAAACTGCATGAACTCGGTCATCCAGCGTCCCGCTTCGGTCGTGCTCCACAATTTGGCGCGGTAATTCAAGTCGATGCTGATTTGCAGACCGGCTGCGCGCGCGGCGCGCAACGCCTCCCGCGTCGTCTCGGCAGCACTGCCGCTCAGCGCCGGAGTGATGCCGGTGACGTGAAACCATTTGCCGCCGGCGAAGGCGCTCGACCAATCGACCATGCCGGGCTGAATCTTTGAGATCGCCGAATCCTTGCGATCGTAGAGGACATTGCTGGCACGCGGGGCGGCGCCAAACTCGAGAAAGTACACTCCCACGCGGTCCTGGTCGGTCCAGACGATGTGATCGGTCTGGACGCCGGCCTCGCGAGCGCGATTGGCGATCAGGCGGCCCAGGGGATTGTTGGTCAAACGCGACACCCAGCTCGCCGTGCGTCCCAGGCGGGCCACGCCGACGGCGGTATTGAGCTCGGCCCCACCGGCGAACATCTCCAGGCTGGTCGCCTGCTCCAGGCGTCGAAAGCCGGGCGGATGCAGACGAATCATCGACTCCCCAAACGTAACGACGTCAACGGGCATGGTTTTCCTGTTCAGCTCGGGCTTGTTTAACGACGGCGACATATTGGCGGGCCAGGTCGCGGATGCGATTGAAATCCCCTTCCGCCACCGCATTGGGGTCGACTAGGTGCCCGCCCACGCCCAGGCAACAGGCGCCGGCCCTGAGGAAAGCAGCGGCCGTCGTCAGATCGACGCCGCCCGTGGGCATGAGGCGGATTTGCGGCAGCGGACCGCGCAGGGCCTTGAAGAAGGCCGGCCCCACGACTTCCGCCGGAAAAACTTTGACAATATCCGCTCCCGCCTCCCAGGCCGCCAGGATCTCCGTGGGCGTGAACGCCCCCGGCATCACCAGCTTGTCGTAGCGCTGGCACAGGCGGATGACTTCAAGATTCACCGTCGGCGCGACAATGTACTCGGCGCCGGCTAGCAGCACCGCACGCGCTGTCTCTGCATCGAGAACGGTCCCGGCGCCGAGCAGCACGCGCTCACCCAGGGCCAGCTTGACCTGGCGGAGTACGTCCAGAGCGCCGGGCACCGACATGGTGATTTCCACCACAGTCGCGCCGCCGTCCGCCAGCGCGCGACATACTTCAACCAATTGGCGGCTGTCCGGGGAGCGGACGACGGCAACGATGCCGCACTCGAGCACCTGGTGAAGCTGGCTCTCCTTGCTCATCCGTTAATCCGGCGTTGACAGCGGAAAATCGCGCCCTGGACTATTATGGACGCTCGGCCGGAGAGTGGAAAGGTCCCGCTTTTTACGCCAAGGGCGTTGCACAACAAAGCCCAGGGTCGCGGCAGCGCACCCTGGGGGGACCAGATTCGCCAGGTTCTTCTACCCCGAAGGGGTTGCACAAAGCCAATGGACGCGTTTTGTCCAACCCCTCTCAGGGTAGATGACGCGGGGCAACCGATGTCTTCCGAGGGTGCGCTGCCGCGACCCTGGGCTGTGTTGTGGAACGCCTTCGGCGTAGAGCCAGGACAGATCAACCCCTATCCCACTTTTTTCAACGGGCTGCTACGGTTATTTGCGTTTTTCGATGAGCGATTGCGATTTGACGATCGTGTTCTCGGCCGGAAAGGTGTGAAAGGTGGTCAGCATGAGACAGTTGGGCCGGGCTTCCACGGTGACGAAGCCGAGCGGCGCGATGGCCAGGCGGTTGTTCGGCTGAAAGTTGACCAGCAAACCGCGGCGATTGCCGTCGGCCACGAGTTCGTCATGGACGTGCAGGTAAATATCGGGCGGCAACGTTTCCACCTGAAAACTCATTTGATAGTGCACGCCGTCCGCACAAAGCAGGCTATCGCAGTGTTCGCCGCGAATGCGATGGCTGAAAAGGCGCCGGCGTTCGGGGAGCGGTTGATCGGCGGCGGTGGCCACTTCGGTCAGGAACACATCCCGGTTTTCCCAGGTGATTACATGCCCCGTGCGCGTAATGCGCACGATCAGCTCGAAGTCGTCGCGCTCGACCTTGCGCAAGGCCAGGATATCGAAGAACTCGGGATGGAGCGGCCGGCCATAAAGCTGGAAGACCAGATCGCACACCCGAGGCCGCAATAATTGAACGCTCATAGCCACTCAACCTGGCATCTCTCCACGTCGCAGGACTTTGCCATTCCCGGATTATAGGCATGGCGTTTCGGGGCCACAATGTGTATTCCGGGACAGGCGGGATCGGCACAGGCAGGGCGTGGAGTCGCAAAACGATGGGGAAAACTTTAACGCGGACGGGTCTGCGCTAAGCCGCTTCGCGCCACGCAGGGCGTAATTTTCAAGGCCATTAATCTTCAGGTTGAAAGAGGCCTCTACGTGTGGCCGGGGCTGGAGTCTTTGGAAGCCCCGGCCAGACAGCTAATCCTGCGGCACTTCGCCGGGGCTTCCGAAGACTCCAGCCCCGGCCACACACGGGACATTAGCTTTCTGAAGATCAATAAAACAAAAAGGGGAGAACCCAGCGGTCCTCCCCTTGCCCCATTGCGTTGATCCAGGATCTCTGGCGTTATTGCCGGTCCGGGGTTCTCGGCTCCAAAAACACCTCGGCCGGCATCTCCCTTCTGGGCAACCGTTACAGTTACTGAGGGAAGTCGAGTTGCACCTGGACCTCTTCACCAGCGCGAACGGCAATGTTCTTGCTGGTCGTGAAAGTGCGGCCGTTACGAACGATCTCGCCTTCCAGCGTGTAGTGGAACTCTTGACCCGGTTCGAGAGACGGGGAAGCGAATACGCGGGTCGCGGTCGTTGACTTGGTGGTGTTGCCGTCGATCAGCAGCTTGGCTTCGGCGGGCAGACTGACCACGATCCGGGCCGGAGCGGGCAGCGAAGCTTCTTCGGTAGCCGGCTTCGGCGGGGCCTTTAACTGTTCGCCCTTGGGCGGGGGCGGCATCTGCATGGGCGGGGTCATGGGAGCGCCACCCTGCCAGCCGCCGCAAGTCGAACCGGAGTAGCAGGTGTGGTAGCCGTTGCAGCCGCCATTGCAGCCATGGCAACGATGCCGGGCATGGCAGCCCCGTTCGCGGTGATGCCGGGCATGGCAGCCGTGTGAGCGGTGGTGCCCGCCGTGGCAGCCATGGCTGCTGACGCCGGCGCAGCTTGCATTACATCCATGACACCGATGGCCAAAGGAGGGCGCCTCAGCGCCGCCCGTGAGTGCCATCATCAGCACAATACTGTACATTCTGGAATACCTCCAACAAAAAAACTGTTAAGAATCATCCACGCACCGAGAAAACCTGTCCGCCATCCGGAGCCTGGTGTGGGGACCGGCTAACTTCTGCAAAACCACGCCGCTGATAAGTGCTACGGCTCAAAGGATCCGAAACCAAGTTCTGGCATAGAGTTGCGCGTTCCACTGGAATCCAATCCCTGCACGCATCGAGAAAAAGCTCTTTCCTTAACCGTTCCATCGCGCTGGCGGAAATTTACTAGATGAGTGGAATAGTAAAGTTGGGGAAGTGAAGAGTCAATAGTAATCTGGGATAGATGGATGATTTATTAGCAAAAGGCAAGCATTTTTGCGATTCCGTCTAGCAAATGCCTTTCCCTATGAGAGCGCGGCGGGGTGGCGGTGTTACTCGCCGTGTCATCCTAACCTATTGCCTAGCAAATGGTTGTGAACCAAACTAACGCCGCCACTATACGGCAATGTTGGCGGTGTTACTTGGCAACGTCTCCAGTCCGTTCTGTGTGTGCGCTAGCGCAGTGCAATGCATTAAGTCGATTGGAGAGGGAACTTTACACAATCTCCCCTTTTCCTGACGCCCAATGACCTGAGAAGCCGACCTTCCGCGTATTCCTGCGTGGGCGCAAGCGCTGGCTCATTCCGCGTTCTCCATGCACCAGGTTGATAAAATAGCAAGCGGGGCGGCTTTTCTGGCGTTCTACTTACAGCTAATCTGCGGATCGAGTATCTTTGAGGCGGTAGGACAACCGTTTGATTGGCATCACTGGAGTGGGGTCCGGCCATGGCCCAGAATCCCGGCATCGTTCGCGGCGACCATTATCTCCTCTTCACCAACCCCTGGCCAGCGCTCACCGTGGGCATCGTGCTGACTGCTGGGGCGTCCCTCTGGGACTTGCTGGCGGGCCAGGCGGCGCCGTTGCTCGTCTTCTTCGGGCTGCTGGCCTCGGGCATCGGCGTCAATGTCAAACCGCGTTCCGTTTTAGTTCTGGCGACGGCGGCTTTTTCCGGCGTCCTGGGCTGGTTCGGACTGCAATGGCACGAAGGCGTCGGCGGAATGAACTGGGACTCCGCGCGGGTGCTGGTGGCCGTGCTGACGGCCATCGCCGCCCTGGCAGCGCTGCTCGTCGTTGTGCCGCGTGTCGCGCGCAGGATCGTGATCAGCTTGCTCGTGCTCTTCCACTTCGGCGGCATCGTCACTGCAGTGACTTCTATTTCGCCCAACCCGTGGCTGTCGAACATGTCATGGACTTACGTGTATCGGCCTTATCTTGAATTCTTCTACCTCGGCAACGCCTATCACTTTTATTCGCCCGATCCGGGGCCGGGCACGCAGATCTGGTTTTACGTGCAATTCGAGGACGGCAAGATAGTCGATTACATGGTTGCCGACCCTCAAGAATGCCCGTTAGTGCTGGAATACCAGCGGCGCATTTCCATTACGGAGAGCGTCAACCAACGGGCCAACTCTCCCTTGACGGAAACCACCCAGAGGCTGCGCGAGTCTGCCGGGCAGATCGACGGCATTCCGCTGTACCCCGGCATGCCGCCCCCCAATCAGTACCGGCCGATCACGTCTTGGTATTCCAAACGCATGCTCGAGTCCTATGTTCGCCACGTTGCCGGTAAGGTGAAGCATCCGCTGAATCAAGACAAAAAAATCACTGGCATCAAGGCTTATCTGGCCATCCATCGCATCCCGGATCCGCTCGAGATTGCCAAGGAGGTCGATACGACCAGCAAATGGATGTATGCCCCGTATTATCTTGGCGACCATGACGCCCAGGGGACGCTTAAGGATCCCAACGACCCGTATCTGTACTGGCTGATCCCGATCTTGAAGGAGCCGATTCCCGTGCAAAAGGTCAACCAGCAGTTCCGCCCTCTCGGCCCCGGCGGCTTCGTAGGCCAGGACCGCATCGCCAATTTTCTCGACGTGCATTTATGGCTGAAGACCGGGCGCTTCGGCCAGCCGGGCGCGATCCCAGGCGTGCCCTAACGTAGGACGGATTGGCAATCCGTCCTACTCGGCAAGATCCGTTAGGTTGTGCAGGGAGAAGAAGAATGTCCGCTCCATCTCAAGCGCGATCCTTCACCGAGTTTCTCGCGGACGGCTTTCGCGCGTGGGATCGGTTCTGGTTTCGCCCGGCTGATCCGACCACGCTCGGCCTCATGCGCATCTGCTGCGGCCTGATGGTGCTCTATGTTCATCTGGCTTACACCTTTGACCTGCAGGCATTCTTCGGCGCCAACGCCTGGTTCGATCTCAAGGCGGCCAACGAATTCCGCTATGACTTTCCCAATGCCGCCCAGCCGAGCGGTTGGACACAGATTCAGCCCGGCCACCCGGACAAGGATGAGGAGGTGGCCTACAAGCAGAAATGGTTCTCCCGCCCAGAGGACGTGGCCAGCGGGCAGATTCACAGCCGGGGACAACATCGCTGGTCGATCTGGTACCACGTGACCGACCCGACCCGGATGATGGTGGTGCACGTCGGCTTTCTCGTCGTCATGTTGCTGTTCACGATCGGACTGGGCACGCGCGTCACCGGCGTGTTGACGCTGATCGCGATCCTCAGCTACATCCACCGCGCGCCCACGGTGCTGTTCGGCGTGGACACGATGATGAACCTGGGCGTTCTGTACCTTGTGCTCGCGCCAAGCGGGGCAGCCCTGTCCGTCGATCGCCTGATTCAGAAATACGTGGCCAGGCGCCGCGCGGCGCGCGCAGGCTTGCCCGAACCGCTATTCGGTCCGCCGGCGCCGCAGGTCTCGGCGAACTTTGCTCTGCGCCTGCTGCAGATCAATGTCTGCCTCGTTTACTTCATCTCCGGGTTGTCCAAGCTCAAGGGGGACCTCTGGCTCAGCGGCAACGCCTGCTGGTTCGTCATGGTGAATAATGAGTTTTCTCCGGTGCACTCGGCGCTGTACATGGCTCCCATCCGCTTCCTTTGCGAGCATCGCTGGCTGTGGGAGCTGACCATCACCTCGCTCACCTACTTCACGCTGGCTTTTGAGGTCAGCTTCATCTACCTGATCTGGTCGCGGCGGCTGCGCTGGACCATGATCGCCGCCGCGGTCATGCTTCATCTTGGCATCGCGGTGTGCATGGGCCTGGTGACGTTCAGCATGATGATGCTGGTGCTGGTGCTGTCGTTCGTTCCGGGCGCGGCGATTCGCAAGCTGCTGGAGCGCATGAGCCGCCGGCAGGAGGGCTTTGTCCTCGACAGCGTCCGATTGAATGGCCACGGCGCTGACAGGGAAGCCAAGATGGCAGGTTCGTTTGGCGCCTCGGCCCGCACTTAGCCAGCTTCAATCGCCCGGCCGCCGGGGCCGCCGCCAGCGTCATTTTCACTCCCTTGCCGCGCACGGCTTGCCGTGTCTCTCTTGCGGATTCCTTCAAGCTTTCCTGCCTTTCCAGACGATGATGAGATGAGGACGATTAGACCGTGGAGAATCCGGCCAACGGTGCGGGCGGTGCCGGTCTCCTCAAAATATAGAGGCTCTTCCGCCATGGCCTTCTTTAACACCTTGAGCGCGCCAGCGTCGGTCGGGAAGCGCTTCCGTGCGGTCTGTGTGTTTGCGCTGGCATTCGTCCTGGCCCTGGTGCCGTTACGATCCGGTATAAGTCCGTCCGCCCATGCCCAGGGGCCCGGCGTCAACGGCATCTTCTATTCCAACCAGGCGAACTTTCGCATTCCTTTCGTGATCGAGGCCGGTGCGGCACGACTCCAGGAAGTGCAACTGTATGTTTCCGAGAACCAGGGACAGAGCTGGACATACGTCTCCAGCACCGGGCAGGAGCAGCGCGGCTTTGATTATCGCACCGACCGCGACGGGCTGTACTGGTTTACGGTACGCACCATCGACCTGCAAGGGCGTGCCGCCCCGCTTACGTTGAAGGAAACGGCCCCTCAGCTCAAAGTCTACGTCGATACGCGGAAGCCGAACATCACGTTGCGTGCGCGCACGGCAAACCCCGGCCAGGTCGCCGTGGAATGGGATATTCGCGAGGAGAACCTCGACCCCGCCAACTTTTATCTCGACTACCGCGTACAGGGCGCCCGGGATTGGATTCCGCTCACCGTGGATCCCGTTCTGGCCGGCGACCGCGCCTGGAGCCCGGGAACCAACGCGCCCGTGGAAGTGCGTCTCCGCGCGCGTGACCTGGCGCGCAATGAAAGTGTGGCCCTGATTGTCCTCACGCCGGGCGGCAGCGACTTCCGCCCCTCCAGCAATTCGTTCGACGCGGAAAACAGGCAACCTGCCAGCGCAGCGCCCGGCAGACGCTACGTCAACGACCGACGCATTAGCCTGAACTACAAGCTCAAGGAGCAAGGGCCGTCGGGTATTTCGCTGGTTGAGTTATGGCAGACGAAGGACGGCAGAAACTGGGAGCAGGTCGATAAGGACACCGATGGCAATGGGAAGCGCCCGTTTGTTTATACCGTGCCCGGGGAAGGACTTTATGGGTTCACGTTGCTGCCGCGCAGCGGCGTCGGCCTGGCTGAGCGCCCGCCACGAAACGGCGATCAGCCGCAGGTTTGGGTCGAAGTGGATCTGACACCGCCTGTGGTGCATGTAGTCAAGGTCGATGTGGGCCGCGGCCAGGATTCCGGCAAACTGACGATCATGTGGAAAGCCACGGACAAAGGCGACAATCTGGCAGCTGAACCTATCACCCTCAGCTACGCCAAGCAGGAGGACGGCGAATGGAAGACCATCGCCGCCAACGTGCCCAACAGCGGTTACTACGTCTGGACCATGCCGACGGACGTGCCTTACAAGTTCTTTGTGCGCGTGGAGGCCGTGGACCGGGCAGGCAATACCAATAGCAACAAGACCGTCGAGGCAGTGATTGTGGACCTGGCTCTGCCGCACAGCGAAATCCTCGAGGTCACACCCGCGACGAAACTTTCTCCCAGCGGACGCTAGGCGCTGCCTAACTGTCGAATTGATAAGATAACCACATCTCGCCTGCGAGTAGCCATAAGCGCCGCGTTCGTTCGATTTCGGCTAAACGAGGCGCGGCCATGAGCGTATCGAGTCGCAATGGACAGCCTGATCTTTCTGCAAGAACCCGACAAGCACAAGCTCCAGCCAGTTTATGTGTTGCATGGCGATGAGGAATTCCTCAAGCGCCAGGTGCTGGCTGCACTACGGGCCGTGGTGCTCGAGTCGGAAGACAATACTTTCGGTCTAAGCAACTATCCCGGCGATAAAGCTGCTTTCGCGGAAGTGCATGACGAGTTACAGACCATGCCTTTCGCCGGCCCGCGCCGGCTGGTGGTCGTCGATAATGGCGACCCATTTGTCACAAAGTTTCGCTCGCTGCTGGAGAAATACGTCGCCGCACCGGCGGCGAGCGGCGTCCTGGTGCTGGACGTCAAGACCTGGCCCGCCACGACACGCCTGGCGAAGATGGTGCCCAACGACAGTACCATCGTTTGCAAAGCGCCGCCGGCATACAAGCTGTCCGATTGGTGCGTTGGCTGGTCGGCGTCCCAGTATGGCAAGCAGTTGGCCGTTGCTGCGGCCCGGCTGCTCGTGGACCTGGTCGGAGCGGAAATGGGTCAGCTCGACCAGGAGCTGAAGAAACTCGCCATCTATGTGGGCACGGCAAAGCGGATCGACAATGCGGACGTCGACAAGCTGGTCGGCAGCAGCCGGGCGGAAAACATGTGGAAGATCTTCGATGCCATCGGCGCGGGCCAAAGCGGCCAGGCCCTGGACATCCTGGAGCGCTTGCTCGACCAGGGCGAAGAGCCGATTCGCATCCTCGGCGCCTTTAGCATGCAGTTGCGGCGTCTGGCCCAGGTGGCCCGGCTTTCCCAGCAAGGCAAGCCGCTCTCCCTGGCCATGGACCAGGCAGGCGTGCCGCCCTTCGCGCTTAAGGGCACCGAGCAGCAGCTTCGTCATCTCGGACGGCGGCGACTGGACCAGCTCTACGACTGGCTCATCGAGACCGATCTTGGTCTCAAGGGCTCCAGTCAGTTGCCGCCCCGAACGTTGCTGGAACGCCTGGTCATTCAGTTAGCCAGACCTGCCGGCGGGCAAGTAGCATCTCCGGCGTAGAGCAGGTTTTTCAACCTGCTGTGCCGCGCCAGGCAGGTTAAAAACCTGCCCTACGAGGACTCTGCAATATGAAGGGGCAACCGCGATTACTGATCACCATGGGCGACGTGGCCGGCGTCGGCCCCGAGATCATCGCCCGCGCCTGGCCGGAGCTGGTCAGCCTCTGCAACCCCATCGTGGTCGGCGACCCAGACTGGCTCAAGTCTGCCCTCGTCGTGGTCAAGTCGTCTGCACGCGTAAAGATCGTAACCCAGCCCGAAGAAGCAGAGTCGTCTGCCGAGGTGATTCCATGTCAGCGCGGCAGCGGAGAAGACCTGGGCCCGGTTCGCATCGGGCATGTCAGTGCAGCGGCGGGCCAGGCGGCTTACGACTTCCTGTGCACCGCCATCGATCTGACGCTGGCGGGCAAGGCCGATGGCATCGTCACGGCCCCCTTGCACAAGGAGGGCCTTCGTGCCGCGGGCCTGGCTTATCCCGGGCACACAGAAATCCTTGCCGAGCGCACGGGGGCCCGGCAGTTCGGCATGATGCTCTACGCCGACGGCCTCGGCGTCGTGCATGTTACGCTGCACATGGCCCTACGCGACGTGTTTCGTCACTTGACGCCGGAGGCGATCCTGGACAAAATTCGCCTCCTCGACCGCATCATGGCAACGTTAAGCAGCCAGCGGTCGCGGCTCGGTGTGGCGGGCTTGAACCCGCATGCCAGCGACGGCGGCCTCTTTGGCGCAGAAGAGGCGACCATCATTAGCCCGGCCGTTGCCAGGGCCCAGCAAGAGAAGATCAACGTTTCCGGTCCCTGGCCGTGCGATACGCTGTTCGTGCGTGCCCGCAAGGGCGAGTTCAACGGCGTCGTGGCCATGTATCACGATCAGGGCCACATCGCCATGAAGCTGCTGGCGGGTTGGCGCGCGGTGAATATCAGCGTTGGTCTGCCGATCGTGCGCACCAGTGTGGCGCATGGGACGGCCTACGACATTGCCGGCCAGGGGACTGCCGATGCCACGAGCCTCGTCGAGGCCGTGCGTGTCGCGGCCCGACTCGTAGAAACTTCGCCTCGGACAAAAGAGGTTCACGGATGAAGACAACGCTCTATCTTATTCGTCATGGAGCGACGGAAGCCAATCTGGCCCAGCCGCCGATCCTTCAAGGGCGCAAGCAGAATGCCTCGCTGGCTCGTCTGGGGGTGCACCAGGCGCAAGCCACGCGCAATCTGCTCGCCATCCGGCCGATCGACGTCTGCTATTGCAGCCCGTTACTGAGGGCGGTCGAGACGGCGCAGATTGTGGCCGCGCCTCATAATATAGAACCGATTCCGCTGGAGGCGCTGACCGAATGTGACATCGGCCGGTGGGAAGGGCTCGACTGGCAAACCGTACGCTGCAGCGATGAAGCGGCGTACCATCGCTTCATGGCCGGGCCAGGCGACGGTTATCCCGGCGGCGAATCTTACGCGGATGTCCACCGACGGGTTGCGGACGCACTGGAAGATCTCTTTGCAAACCATGCCGGGCAGGCAATTCTGGTGGTCGGCCACCATATCGTCAACCGAACCTATCTGGCGGGCCTACTCGGCCTTCCTCTTCACCAGGCCCGCCAGGTGATTCTCGATAATTGCGGCATCTCGATTGTCATCCGGGATAATGGCGAGACCTCCGTGCAGACGCTCAACGCCGGCTTCCATCTTCAGGGCATCGCGGCCTGATCACTGGCCGCCGCCGATGGCGGGCAAGAAATGAACTTCGCTCGACTCGGCCACCGAAGCCATCAAACCTGATCGTGCAATCTGCGTATCGATAGCTACAGCAATGCCGTGGCGAAGGTCTTCGCCCTCGCACAATCGGCCTCTGATGCCAGGGTATAGCTGTTCCAACTTTGTGACGATTTCGGCAACGGTTGAACCCGGCACGGTCACGACCTGGTTGCCGTCGGTGAGATCCTGAAGAAGGGACGGGATCCAGACCTTTGCCATGACGTCATTTCGCTGCCGCGAGGATAGCCTTGGCCACGCGCGGCGGCGACATGGGAAGCTGCCTTAGACGCACTCCCGCGGCATGGTAGATCGCGTTCGCAATCGCCCCTGGCGGCGGCACGATGGGCACCTCGCCGACGCCACGTACTCCGTAGGGATGACCGGGGTTCGCTACTTCCACGATGACCGTATCAATCATCGGCAAATCCAGGCAGGTGGGCATGCGGTAGTCCAGGAAACTGGCGTTGGTCATGACGCCCTTATCGTTGTAGACATATTCCTCATTCAGCGCCCAACCGATGCCTTGCACTGCGCCGCCTTGCATCTGGCCTTCGACGTAGCTGGGGTGAACCGCCTTGCCAACGTCCTGGATGGCGGTATAGCGCAGAATGGTGACTTTGCCGGTGTCGGGATCAACTTCGACGTCGACCACGTGTGTGGCAAAGGCGCCGCCGACGCCCGGCGGGTCCACGCTGGCGCGGCCGACAATTGTGCCGCCCGTGGCGTGGAGCTGGGCTGCCAGTTCCTTGAAGGTCAGCTTTTTCTTGGGATCGGTCTGGCACTGGAGCAGGCCGGCATTGTAAGTAACGTCCTCGGGCTTGGCAGACCAGATCTGGGCCGCGCGGTCGATCATCTGCCGCTTGATATCCTGCGCCGCCTCGTAGGCAGCCCAGCCGGTCGCGAAGGTAACGCGGCTGCCGCCCGTCACGTCGCTATAGCCGACCATTTCGGTATCCCCCACAACGGGATGCACGTCCTCGGCAGCGATGCCGAGCGTTTCGGCCAGTTGCATGGCAATTGAGGTGCGCGTGCCGCCGATATCCGTGGAGCCCTCGACCAGGTTCACGGTGCCATCCGCGTTGACGCTCGCCGTGGCGCTCGACTTCAGACCGATGTTGAACCAGAAGCCGGAGGCGACCCCACGACCGCGATGGGCTCCGCCGAGTGGAGCATGGTAATGCGGATGTTGCCGGGCTGCTTCGACCGTTTCGATCATGCCAATGCGCGGGTAGACCGGTCCGTCGGCGCGGCGCGTGCCTTCCCGCGCGCCGTTTTTGGCGCGGAAATCAAGCGGGTCGATCTTCAGTTTCTCGCACAGTTCATCGACCACGGTTTCGACGGCGAAAGCGGCATTGGTGGCGCCGGGGGCCCGGTAGGCGGAGGTTGCCGGCTTGTTGACGACGACGTCGTAGCCGTCCACGGCAACATGCGGTATGTCATAGCAGGCGAACACGCACATGGCCCCGGCGCCGACCGGCGATCCTGGATAGGCGCCCGCCTCATAAGCCAGGTAAGCCTGGGCCGCCGTGAGCCGGCCGGATTTGTCCGCGGCCATTTTTACGCGGATGAACGAGCCGGGCGTCGGTCCGGTCGCCTCAAAGACGTCCGCGCGATTCATGAGCACCTTGACCGGGCGGCCGGATTTGCGCGACAGCAGCACCGCCACGGGCTCGAGGTAGACGCGAATCTTGCCGCCAAAACCGCCGCCGATCTCGGTCGGCACGACCTTGATCTTGGAGATGGGCAGCGCCAGCAATTCCGCGACTTGCTGCCGCGCCGTGAACGCCCCCTGGGTACTTGTCCAGATGGTCACGTTGCCGTCCGGATTGTACATGGCGGTGGCGCTGTGCGGCTCGATGTAGCCCTGGTGCACGGTGGCTGTGTGAAATTCGTGTTCGATGACAACCTCGGCCAACGCGAAGGCCTTTTCCGCGTCTCCTAGCTTGAACTGGAAGTGCTTGGCGATGTTGGAAGGTTTGCCCGAGGTCTTGCCTAGGGATTCAGTAATTAGATCATCGTGCAGCAACGGCGCGCCCGCGCGCATGGCGGCCTGTACATCCATAACCGGCGGCAGCGGTTCATAGTCGACTTCGATCATACCGAGCGCCTCCTCCGCCACATGCGGGTTGGCGGCGGCCACGGCGGCCACGGCGTGTCCCTTGTAAAGCACCTTGTCCTTGGCCAGCGTGTTGTGGCTCAGGTGCCGAAGCACAATCGCTCCCTCACCCAGCTCGGCAACCCGGTCGCCTGCGTCCGGCATGTCGGCTCCCGTGACCACGGCCTCCACACCCGGCAAGGCGAGGGCACGCTTGATATTAATGCCGCGTATGCGCGCATGGGCGTGGGGACTGCGCAGCACGCGGCCGTGCAGCAAGCCCGCCAGTTGTACGTCGGCGCCGTACACGGCGCGGCCGGTGACCTTGTCAACACCGTCATGCCGGATGGGGCGCGTGCCGATGACGCGATATTCCGATGTCTTGGTCATGAATGGCTTCTCCCAGATTTACCTGGCTGCTTCAAGGACGGCGCGGACGATCTTGTCGTAGCCGGTGCACCGGCACAGATTGCCAGCCAGCCAGTGCCTGATTTCTTGCTCGGTCGCTTTCGGTTTCCTGTCCAGCAGGGCCTTGGCGGCCACAATGAAACCGGGCGTACAAATGCCGCATTGCAGCGCCGCCTGCTCAAGGAATTTTTGCTGAATCGGGTGCAACCCCTCAGGTCCGGCAATGCCCTCGATGGTCGTAACCGAATGCCCTTTGACTTCCACACCGAGCACCAGGCAGGAGTTCACGAGCCGGCCGTCAAGGAGAACGTTACAGGCGCCGCAATTGCCGTTGTTGCAGCCTTCCTTGCTGCCGGTCAGGCGTAGCTCATCGCGCAGAACTTCCAGCAAGCTCTGTCGCGGCTCGCACAGCAACTCCGTGTCCTTGCCGTTGATTTTTGCTTGAATATGGACTTTCGACACCGCTAGTTCTCCTTTGCCCGCCCGATGGCTTTGTGCAAAACGCGTTTGGTCAGTACTCCCACGAGGTGCCGTCGATAGTCCGCATCGCCGCGCATGTCGCTGATGGGCTTCGCTGCGGCCTGGGCCAGCTTGGCCGCCCGGTCCACCAGTTCATCGGTCAAGGCGCCGTCGATCAATGCATCGCCGGCCTCGGCTACCAGAAGCGGGGTCGGTGCGACGGCCGCCAGGGCGATGCGTGCACCCGTGCAGCGGTTACGGCTTTCGTCCAGGGTCAGCGCCGCACCGACGCCGACGACGGCGATATCCATCTCGTTTCGGGGAATGAAACGGAGATAATGCGCTCCCGTGCGCGGCCTGGGTGGAAGAACCTGCAGGCTGAGAAGAAACTCGCCCTTGCCCAGAACCGTCTTGCCTGGCCCGCTGCAGAAGTGCTCGACGGGAACCTCGCGCGTGCCGTTCGGCCCGGCGATCACGCAAACCGCGCCATAAGCGATCAGGGGCGGAATGGTGTCGGCGGCGGGAGAGGCATTGCACAGGTTGCCGCCGACACTCGCCCGGCTTTGAATCTGGATGCCCCCCACCAGCGCCACGGCATCGATCAGCCCAGGGTAAACCTTGGCAATCCTGCCGTCCTCATAGATGCGGTAGCAGGGCACGGCCGCCCCCAGCCGCAAGCCGCGCCGGGAGTCGAAGCTTAGCTCGTTGGCTTCCGGGACCGCCTTGATATCTACGAGCACATCCAGCTCGCGCCGGCCTTCCCGAAGCTGCACGATGATATCGGTGCCGCCCGCCAGAATGCGTGCGGGGTCGCCCTTGTCGGCGAGTATGGCCACGGCTTCGGCAATGGTTTTTGGCGCGAGGTAGTCGATGGCTTTCAAGGGAATAACCTTTGCATGAGTCTAAAGGATGTAGGCGGTTTGATGCCAGTCGTCGGGCAATAAAGCTGTGCCCGCGATGTTGGGGTCGGGCACAGCCTGCTTGCCCTTCATGCTGAAGAGCACATATTGTCCGCAACCAGGACAGCGACCGACCAGCCCCGGCCCTTGCCACCAGGCCGTCAGTAGTTGCGTGTAGCGCGTTTTGTCGCTCATCTTCTCGAGCTGGAAATCAACGCCCGCAATAACGAAGCTGCATCCGAGCCATGGGCAAGCAATAGCAGAGCCATGATAAATAATGTGGGGCATGGCGCGTTTCTCGAAACCCTGCCGGCGGAACTCCGCGATCCGGCGTTCCTCTTCCTCAGGGGTTACATTGGTAGCTCTTGCCGTTGTGCCGCTCATGGGCTCTGCTCCCGTTAGCATTAGCTGTCCCGTAACTTGTAAGAGACTGCCTTGGTCTCCAAATAAGCCTCGAGCCCCTCGTGTCCCAGTTCGCGCCCCAGTCCGCTTTCCTTCATGCCGCCAAAGGGGCTCTGCGGTGTGGCTGGCACGGGATCGTTAATGCCGATAATGCCGGCCTCCAAACCTTCAGCCATCCGCCAGGCAACCGTAAGGTCATTGGTGAACACGTACGCCGCCAGGCCATAACGGGTGTTATTCGCCGCCTTGATGACGTCGTCGATCTTGCTGAAATCCAGCAGCGGCATGACCGGAGCAAAAGGCTCATCCGTAAGGATACGTGCATCGGGCGATAGGTTCGAGAGGACGGTGGGCTCGAAGAAGTAGCCGCGCTCGAAGCGTTCGCTGCGTGCGCCGCCGGTCAGCACCTTGGCGCCGTGCTTCCTGGCGTCATCGACCAGCGCGGCCGTCTGCTCCAGGCCGCGTTTTTCGAACATGGGGCCGACTTCGGTCCCCTCGTCCAGGCCGTTGCCCAGCTTGAGATTGCGGGCACATTCCACAGCGACTTCGGTAAATCTCTTCTGCACGTCTTTGTGGACAAAGAAGCGGCTGGGGGCAATGCAAACCTGGCCGTTATTGCGAAACTTGCCGATCACAGCCGCCTTGGCGACGGTTTCCGGGTCGGCGTCGGGAAAAACGATGAGCGGGGCATGGCCGCCGAGTTCCAAACTCAGTCGCTTGATCTGCTCGGCGGCGCCGCGCATGAGCTGCTTGCCCACCTCCGTGGAGCCGGTGAAGCTGATCTTGCGGCACGCGGGGTTTTCCAGAAATTCGTCGGCCACTTCCTGAGCCGCGCCCACGACGAGATTGGCTACCCCGGCAGGCAGCCCGGCTTCGATCATGCACTCAAAGACCTGGATGAGGCACAGGGGAGTTTGGCTGGCCGGTTTGCACACAATGGTGCAGCCCGCGGCCAGGGCCGGCGCGATCTTGCGTGCCTGCAGCGTAATCGGAAAGTTCCACGGACTGATAGCGCCCACGACGCCAACGGGATGCTTGACCGTCATGTAGCGTTTGCCGGCCGCCGAATGCGGAATGACCTGCCCGTAGGCGCGCTTGCCCTCTTCGGCGAACCATTCAAAGGTATCGGCCGAGTGCAGGATTTCCGCCTTTGCCTCAGGAAGCGGCTTGCCCTGCTCCATGGTGAGGGTCCGGGCAATCGTGTCCAGGCGAAGGCGCATCAGCTCGGCCGTCTTCTTCAGAACCTTGGCCCGGTCCCAGGCGGACTGCTTCATCCACGCCGGCATGGCCCGGTGCGCCGCTTCCACGGCGCGGCGCGTCTCGGCCCGGCCGCCATAGGCCACCTCCTCGATCACTTCTTCGGTAGCGGGATTAATAACTCCGACCGTGCGGCGGTTGTCGGCCTCGCACCATTTACCATCGATATACATGCGCTTCTGAGGAGCGGTTGCCGTAACTGCCATCGAGCACTCCTTATGCTGAAAACTCGGCGGGCAAAATTTGTCGCGCGGCCTCTCCTTATTGTAATGGGAAGTCGGCTGATAGGTCAGTAGATACGCGGCAACGACCTGCAGCCACGCCGCCGCCGTTAGGGCATGCCCACTTCAACCAACTCCGCTCATCCCGCCCGCCAGTTAAACGCGCACTAGACTTTCGCTAACGAGGAGGGTGCGCCTTGCTTACCGCTTTTTTTGCTCAAGCAGCCGTTTCCCCAGGCAGGCAGAGAACGTTTCGCTGGCTGGTGGGCTGCCACCTGGGTATGGTTCTTGGCTGCGTCTGGTGCGTGCTTCATTTCGGCCGGGTCGGCGCCCTGGTGGCGGCATGCGTGCTGCTTACCGCGGGTATTGTCGAGGGCGCCATGCTCATCGGCTGGCGGCTGACGCAGCTGCCGAAGAGCCAGGCCCTGGAGTTTCTCCTGGTGAGCCCGATGCGCGCCGGCGGCGTTCTTCTCGCAGAGGCATGCGTGGGACTGGGCCGGCTGGCGCTGGTGACGCTTTCCGGTTTGCCCGTCCTTGTCCTGCTGGTGAACGCCGGCTACCTGGACCTTGTTGACGTGGCGCCTCTCCTGGCTATGCCGTTTACCTGGGGCGCAATCACCGGTTTGAGTTTGACGGCCTGGGCTTACGAACCGGCAGCGGTTCGCCGCTGGGCCGAGCGCTTCATGTTTGTCATGACTGTCATCTATCTGGTGGTAGGGGTACTGGCGGGCGAGCATCTGGCGGATTGGCTCAAGGGCCTGCCGGCAGATATTGGCCAATGGTGTATCGAAAGCGTTCGCGCCTTCCATGCCTACAACCCGTTTGCGGTAATCGCCTACTGGATAGCGGAAGATCCTAAAATCGCCTGGGAGCGCATGGCCGGTGTCGAAGCCGCATCTTTGTGCCTGGTGCTGCTGCTGTTGCTGCGCACGGCGCTACGGCTGCGCGGCCATTTCCATGAGCGGCATTACCTGCCCGCGACCGACAGGAAGAAGGACAGGCGTCAGGCGCCCGGAGACCAGCCTCTGTCCTGGTGGGCGGTGCGTCGCGTGACGCAGTACTCGGGCAGGGTGAACCTGTGGCTGGCGGGTGGTTTCGGGCTGATCTATTCGCTCTATACCATCATGGGGCCGCTCTGGCCGAACTGGCTGGGGCGAAGCGTTTTCCAGGTGTTCGATCGCGCGGGCGGCGTGCCGTTGTGGGCGACGGCCTTGACCGTGCTCGCCGCCGTTCCGGCTGCCTACCAGTATGGACTGTGGGACAGCAGCGCCCAGGACCGTTGCCGCAGGTTGGAGCTATTGCTGCTGACCTCTCTGGGCGGGGTGGACTACTGGCGAGCGGCTGTGCTGGCAGCCTGGCGGCGCGGCAGAGGTTACCTGGCCATCGCCGTGCTCCTGTGGGCCGCGGCGGCAATCTCTGGATCCATTAGCCCGCTGCGCGCCCTGGCCGGTGTTGCCGCGGGCGTCGTACTCTGGGGACTCTATTTCGCGCTCGGCTTCTGGGCTTTTTCGCGCGGCATCCAAGCGAACAAGCTCGGCTTGTTGCTCACGGTCGGCTTTCCGCTTGCGGCTTATTGCCTGGTAAAGCTAGGCTGGCCGACCTTGAGCGGCCTTTTGCCGCCGGGAAGTGTGTACTATGCGGCAACGCCTGCTCCGCCCTGGACATGGAGCATCGGCGCGGCTACGGGCGCCATTTTCATGCTCGTCACGGCGCGCTGGGCGATGCGCCGCTGCGAAACGGAGCTGCGCCATTGGTACTCGGAACATCACGGCTCGATGGTTTTGGATTGACCCTACTGGCAGCAGCCAGGCACATGCTGCGCGGGAGCCGTCCAGTTCGCTTGTGGCGCATAGCCTGCGGGAGCGCAACCGGAGGGACAGGCGGGAGCGCACGGCTGGCAGCAAACAGGCTGAGCGTAGGACGGTTGTTGGGCGCAGTGCTTTTCCCAGAATGAACAGCATCCGGATAGCCCGGACAGCGCCATAACCGCCGCGCAGCCGCCAATCATTTTCTTGAGCATGGCCAACCCTCCTCGCTTGTCCGATGTGACCGCATGCGCGATGATCGCGGGGGCAGACGGTCGAACCTGATGGATTGAAAACCGGGTCTCGATGCCTACGAGCGCGCTAGCTTAGCTGGCGCCCTCAGGACGGGTGGCGATAACTTCTCCTGATTTCCCGGTCAAGGTCAATCGACTTCACCGAGCCTCGTCCACATCGACGATTCTTCTGCTTGGGCTTGCTCCGGCCGTGCAGTAACATGTCTCGCAGGACTTTGCAGAAAAGAACTCACCGGGAATCAGCATGCCTTACACTCCCGTTCTGGCTACGCTCGGCTACGTTCTTTCTCCGGACAGGCGAAAGGTCCTGCTGATCCATCGCAACCGCCGCCAGGAAGACGCCCATTACGGCAAGTACAACGGCCTGGGCGGCAAACTGGACGCAGGTGAGGACGTGGTCGCCTGCATGCGCCGCGAGATTCACGAGGAGGCCGGCATCGAGTGCACGTCGATGAAGTTACGCGGCACCATCAGTTGGCCGGGTTTCGGCAAGCAGGGAGAAGATTGGTTTGGGTTCATCTTTCTCATCGAGCGCTGGAGTGGACAAGCCCGAACGGAAAGCGCGGAAGGGGCGCTGGAATGGGTGCCGATTGATCGACTGTTGAAACTGCCTTTATGGGAAGGGGACCGGTACTTTTTGCCGGTGGTTTTCGAGGACACAGAGCGCCAGTTTCACGGTGTCATGCCTTATCGGGACGGTAAACCGGTGAGTTGGTCTTACAGTTTGCTTTAATGGAATGTTCGGTAAGTAGTTTACAGATGCCCTACATCACCCAGATACTTCTTCCCAAACGCAGCAATCTCGGCCAATCTTACGGGCATGAGCGCTACGGCGCTTTTCATGCGCGCATGCTCCGTAGATTCGGCGGCTGGACTCGCAAAGGACAAGTGGAAGGGGCGTGGCTCAATCCTGCCGGTAAACTGTTCATAGAAGAGCACTGGGTCTACGAAATAGGCCACTCGAGCCGGGACCTGCGCTTCTGGCAAGCGGAGAAAGAACGGCTTAAGGAGGAGTTCAATCAGGAAGACATCTGGATCATGCAGTACGAAGGACGTTTGATATAATTTGTTCAGTTCAGGAGACCTCGTACCATGTCCAACGCACAACCTTCGGCGCTGATAACCGACAACGGCCAGAAGATCCTTCTGCGCATTCAAGGTAGGTTCTACGAATTGAGCCAGGAGGAGTTGCGGACGTTGCTCGATCTGCCGCCAGGTCCACCCGGTTTGGGTATTACCGTTGACCGCGGTTCCTTGCGCTTTGAATTCCCGGCGGACAATCAAACGGTCGAAATGACAGCGGAGCGGTTGCAGCGCAGGCTCGCCAAGCAGTTAACCTGAGAATCTTGTTCGTTACACGAGAATGTCGGAAATGATCTTCCCGCCATTGATCGTGGCGCGCTCATCGCGGCCGTTGTAGAGATAGGTCAGCTTCTTGTGATCCAGACCGAGACAGTGCAGGATCGTGGCGTGGATATCATGGACGTGGACGGGCTTGTCCACGGCGTAGAGGCCGATTTCGTCCGTGGCGCCATACGTGATGCCTCCCTTGATGCCGCCGCCCGCCAGCCACATGGTAAAGCCGTACGGATTATGATCCCGGCCGTTCCCGCTTTCGCTCATGGGTGTGCGGCCGAACTCGCCGCCCCAGATGACGAGCGTGCTGTCCAGCATGCCGCGACGTTTGAGATCCTGGAGCAGCCCGGCGATCGGCCGATCGCTCTCCTTGCAATAGCGCCCGTGGTTGCCTTCGACGTTGGCGTGGGCGTCCCATTTGCTGCCCGAGCCGCAGTATAGCTGCACGAAGCGCACGCCACGCTCTACCAGGCGGCGAGCCAGCAAGCAGTTGCGCCCCATCCGCTCCGTGTCTTTCTGATCCAGGCCATAAAGGCGGCGGGTCTCCTCGGTTTCCTGGGCGAAGTTAACGGCTTCCGGAGCGGCGGATTGCATGCGGTAGGCCAGCTCGTAGGTGGCGATGCGGGCTTCCAGTTCGGAGTCTTCCTGCCGCAATTCATGATGCCGGCGGTTCAATTCTTGAATCAAATCGAGCTTGGCCCGCTGTCTGGCCTTTGCAATGGGCTGATCGGGGTTGAGGTACAGCACGGGCGAGCTGCCTTCGCGGAACTTGGTTCCCTGGTAGGTCGGCGGCATGAAGCCGGTGGACCAGTTACGGCTGCCTCCCGGCGGGTCCTCCGGATAATCCAGAAGCACGACGTAACCCGGCAAATCCTGGCTCGCGCTGCCCAGGCCGTAAAGGGCCCAGGAGCCCAGGCACGGGCGGCCGCCGAGAATGCTGCCCGTGTTCATCTGGCAAATGCTGCCGACGTGGTTCAGCCCGTCCGCCCGGCAACTCCGGACAACGGCGATGTCGTCCACACAGGTGGCGATCTCCGGGTACCAGTCGCTGACCCAGATCCCTGACTTTCCGTGCTGCTGGAACTTCCGCCGCGTGGCCAGCAGGGGCGTGTAAGCCGTGCGGCCCATCGAAGTCACCGGACGCTTGAACGTTCCTGGTAGAGGCTTGCCTTCGAGCTTGGCAAGTTCGGGCTTCGGATCAAAGAGGTCGATATGACTGGGGCCGCCGTCGATAAAACACCAGATCACGCTTTTGGCCCGCGGCCGGAAATGGCTGGGCTTCGGCTGGAGCGGATTGACTGGCTCCGCGGGCGAAGTTTCACTGCCGTGGGCGTTGTCTTCCAACAAGCTAAGCAGGGCAAGCAAGCCAAGTCCGCCCCCGGTACGCGCAAGAAAATCGCGCCGCGAATGGACGAATTCCCGGTGTGCTTCACGAAATTCCATGGGTTTGCTGCTAGTCGATGTAAAGGAACTCATTGGCATTCATAAGCACATGGCAGAAGTCGGCCACGATCTCTTCTTTCTTTTCGCCGTTGGACAATGACAGACGCTCCGCCTGATCGTGCAGGAATTTCAGCCCGAGGCGTATCTCTTCGTCCGAGGCTTGCCGTCCCCAGGCGGCGCGATAGGCGCCGGCCACAAGGCCTTGTTCGTCTCCGTGATGCGCAGCCATCAATTGCGTCGCCCAGGAGCGTGCCCGCTCCAGCGTAAAGTCGCCGTTAAGAAGCAAGAGCGCCTGCGGCGCGGTCGTCGTCTGCGTGCGGCGGGCGCAGCTATTGTGCATGTCCGGAAGATCGAAGGCATCAAACATGGGATAGCGCATGTTGCGCTTGGCAAACAAGTAAATAGAGCGGCGCTGTTGATCCTCTACCTTGGCATCGGGCTTCCACGCATAATTGCTGATTTTTTCGGGCAGCTTGGGGTGGGCGCTGACGCCGAACATGCGTGGGTTCAGATCGCCCGAGAGGCTCAACATCGCATCGCGCATGGCCTCCCCTTCCAGACGCTGCCGTCGAGCGTGCCAGAGGAGTTTGTTTTCCGGGTCAACGGCGGATGCCTTGACCTGTTCGGATGTGCCCGCCGAGATTTGCGACGTCTGACAGTACGCCGAGGACATCACCATGAGCCGGTGCATGTGCTTGAGGCTCCAGCCATGTTCCATGAACTCCAGCGCCAGCCAATCGAGCAGTTCCGGATGGCTCGGCGGGTCGCCTTGGACGCCAAAGTCGTTGGGCGAGCCGACAATGCCGAGACCGAAATGGTGCTGCCACAGCCGATTCACCAGCACGCGCGCAGTCAGCGGGTGCTCCTTTGCCGTCAGCCAGCGGGCCAGAGCGGCGCGCCGGCCGGTGCTTTGCGTTTGACCGTTCAGGTGCGTTTCCGGAGTAGCCGCAGGCAAGAACTCCGGAAAGCCCGGCTGCAGTTCTTCGCGTGGCTTCCGCCAATCGCCGCCGGCGAGACGATGTGTCGGCGGGGCTTGACGGCCGAGGTCGTTCATCGCCATGGCATGCCGAAGAGGCTGCGGCTTCTTGGGCGTCACGTCGGCAAGGCGGCGCTCCAGATCCTGGTATTCTTTTTTCTTGTCGGCAGGCAGGCGTAGCGGCGCGTCCTTCTCCGCCCGCGTCATTTGCAATTCCGCGAGATAGGCGATCTGTCTCTGGTAGGGCGTGCGCTCTTGTGCCGGCGTCAGCACAGCGTGCTGAATCTCAGGCCGGAACTTCTCGAGGGCCTTCTTGCGCAAATCGGCGCGTTTATCAGCGAGCAGCTTGTCTATTTGCTGCCGAATGTCGCGCGTCGCATTTTCCCAGGCCGTAAGCTGCTGGCGGTAGCGCTGGACTGCCCCAGAGTCCGCGGCAGGAAGGTCATCCCGGGGTTGCATCGGCGCGAAGAATGCTTGAAGGCGGTAGTAGTCCGTTTGCAAAATCGGATCAAACTTGTGATCGTGGCAGCGGGCGCAGCCCACGGTCAGGCCGAGGAAAACCTGGCCGGTGACGTCGGTCATGTCATCGAGAATTTCCTGGCGCCTTTGTTCCAGCGTTGCGGAGTTGTACTCGTCCGGCCAGAGGCGATTGAGACCGGTGGCGACCAGCGCTTCGGGATTTCCTGGCTCCAGTTCATCGCCGGCGAGCTGCTGGCGAACAAAGCGGTCGAACGGCATGTCTTGATTCAGCGCCTTGATCACATAGTCGCGATACTGGTATGCGAACGGCCGCAGATCGTCCGCCTTGAAGCCGTCCGTCTCCGCATAGCGCACCAGATCGAGCCAGTGTTGCGCCCAGCGCTCGCCATAATGCGGCGAGGCCAGCAGCCGATCGACCACGCGGCGGTATGCTTCGGGCGAGTCATCCGCCAAAAAGGCTTCCTGCTCGGCGATGCTGGGAGGCAGACCGGTCAGGTCGAAGGTGACTCTGCGCAAGAGCGCCGGCTTTTCGGCGCGCGATGAAAGCGACAGACTCTTTGCTTCGAGCTTGTCCAGGATAAATGCGTCGATAGGATTCGTAACGCTGCTTTGATTCTTGACCTTTGGAAGAGCGGGCCTGCGCGGCGGCGTATAGAACCGCGCGCGATCAAATCCGGAAGCCCCCGCTTGCGGCTTCGCGTCCGCCCCATCCGCCCCAAAGACAGGGGGACCAATCAAAACAACTCCCAGCATAACGAAGGGAAAACCGCGAGGCATGGAGCAATCCTCGTTCGGGTGGGAAACGAACTCGCTCGGCGAGTCCGTTGAAGTTAATCATAAGGTTACGGCGTTCGAGGAGCAAGAACGAAGTCAATCCAGGTGGCCGGTCTTCACCACGGTCGCGCGCAAGCCTGTCAGATCCCGCTTCAGGAATACCAGCCCGCCCACAAGAAGTAGGACACCGGAAGCGATGTAGAAGAACGACGCCGACGAAATGGCAAAGGGCATCCCACGATGCTGCGCGATGTAGCCGATCACCACCGGCGCCGTGGCCCCGCCCGCCAACCAACCCACCATGTTCATGAAGCCTGCCGTAGAGCCGCGCGCGGCAGGCGGAATGACCTCATAAACCGCGGCGAAGATATTGGCATCGTAAAATCCCTTGAACGCGCCCCAGGCAGCAAGCAGCGGCAAGATCTCGCCGAGAGATTCGACCCGGCCACAAAAGAAAACAAACGGCGCTCCGCACATGACGGCGAACGCTTGCACCAAAATTCTTCCGGTCGGCGTGCGTTGCCGGAGCCAGTCGGCCAGCATTCCCCCCAAAGGAGCAGCGGCCATGCTCGCGAGTTGCGGGAAAAGCGTGGCATAAAGGGCGGCCCGCGTAACGCTCAGATGAAAGCGCACGTGCAGGAAGTCCGGCATCCAAGAGAGGAGTACCATGTTCACAAACATGGCGCACATGAAAGCAAACATCAAGCAGCAAGCTGTCGGCGTGGCCCAGATGAGCTTCAGGGTCACCCGCACCGGCAAGCGCTGGATTGCTGCCAGGGGCGATCCCGTTGGATCAACTGCGTCCGCAGCACCGCGCTGTGGTTCCAGCAAGAGACCGTGCAGCAGCACTCCCAGCAAAATGCCGAGCAAGCCGAAGACAACAAACGACCATTGCCAGCCGTAATGCTCGCCAATGAGTCCGGCAAAGAAGCCGCCGCCGATCGTGCCGGCGTACACGCTGGTCTGGTGAATCCCCAGGGCAGTGGAGCGCGTGCGGTTGCCGTGGTAGTCACTCAACATCGACATCGACGCGGGATAATAAAACGTCTCACCGATCCCCTCCGCAGCCCGAAAAAGAAGAAGCTGAGCGAAGGTGCGTGAAGAGGCAGTGGCCAGGCAGATCACGCTCCACACGTGCAACCCGCCGAGAATCGCGGTTTTCCGACGAACGCGATCGACCACCAGGCCGGCAAACGGAGCACCCAGCCCATAGACCCAGGCGAAAGCCGAGCCCAGGAGACCAAGCTCCACTGGGCTCAGCTCCATTTGCTCTTTCAGCAGTGGAAATACCGAGAACACGGCCTGCCGGTCGGCGTAGTTGAAGAAGGAAATCCACCACAGCATGCCGACCACGTACCATTTGTAATGCCGATTGGAAAGGAGAGACTTGCGCTGGCGGCCAATCCACGAATCGCCCAATGCGGGATGATCGTTCATGCACCCGATTTTAGGGCCGGTCTCCGGATCAGGCCATCGCGCAGAGCAATGAACTGGAGACCTTTCCTTTGGAGAACGATAGATAGCGCCGTCAAAATTGTGGGAGGTATTCCACCGCCACCGCCCTCTATTATGGTGGAAGGTAGAGGATTCCAGGAAACATGACTACGACCCCTCTGGAAGGCGTGCTTCCCTGTCTGCGGCGCATGTTCGCGGCAAAAGGAAACGATAACGTTGCCGACGCCGAGCTCGTGCGGCGTTTCGCACAGCAACGCGATGAAGCCGCCTTCGAGCTGCTCGTCTGGCGGCACGGCCGCATGGTGCTGCACGTCTGCCGAAGAATCCTCGGCCACGAGCAGGAAGCCGAGGATGCTTTCCAGGCTACGTTTCTCGCCCTGGCACGGCGCGCCGGCGCAATCCGCAAGCAGGCCTCGGTACCGAGCTGGCTGCACACGGTGGCATCTCGAATCGCGTTTGCGGCGCGGGCGCGTGGCGGGCGACGAAAGACAAGGGAGCAAACGCTCGACCAGCCGCTCCAGGGAAATGCTCCGGACCCGGCGACGCTGGCCGCCTGGCAAGAACTGGGTGAGATTCTGCACGCGGAGGTCGATCGCCTCGGCGAACGCTATCGTCTCCCGTTCATCCTGTGCTGCCTGGAGGGAAAGACTAATGCCGAGGCGGCACGCGAGCTGGGGTGCCCGGTCGGCACCATTGAATCACGCCTGGTTCGGGCTCGGGAACGGCTGCGCGCCCGCCTGACACGCTGCGGCATCACGTTGTCCGCGGGCTTGCTCGCGCTCGCCCTGGACGGCCCCGCGCGGGCCATATCTGTGAATCCGGCCTTGATAGGCCGGACTGCGCGCGCCGCCTTGCTCTTTGCCGGCGGCGGCAATACCGGCGCCGCGCTCATTTCCGCTCATGTGTTGTCCATGACAGAAGGGATATTACGTACCATGTTGCTTTCGAAAGTGAAACCGCTTGCCCTTGCCGCACTGGTGCTTGTCATGGCCGGCGCAACCGCCGGTCTTTTTGGCCGATCGGCCCTCGCATCGGGCACGCCGCAAGCCAAACCGCCTGGCGCCACCGGGTCCGCGGCGCATGCGAAAGATGCGCCGGCACAAGCCGGCAAGCAGTTCGTTCAGTCCGGCACCCTCAAGAAGATCGATCTGAAAGAAGGCACGGTTCTGTTGCAGGTCCAGACGCAGATGGCTAACGCAACGTTCTTTACCTCACCCTATGTTTCCGACATTCAGACCTGGTGGATCGACAGCGTAAATCCGAACCTGGCGCCGCTGAACTCGGCTGGCAAGTACACGCTGGTCCCAAAGCAAACAGGCGCTGGGCACTGGACCTTAGCCGGTAATGCCCTCATCGCAGCAAATAACACTGTCTGGTTCCCGTCCGTGAACGGGACGCTTGAGATTGCCTACCGCGACGTCCGGCACCAACTTGGTCCGTTGGTCGAAGTGATCATTGACGCTAAGGCCGGGAAATTGACGGACTTGCCTGCCAACATCTGGGTCACGCTCACGGGGGACAAGGACGGCCGCGTGACCCGCATTCAGGCTGACGGCAGCACCATGGACAACTGCATTGTGGATTCGCTCGACCCTGTCAAGCATACGCTGGCTTTCGGCCAGCAAGAGCAGCGCTACCAGTACGAGCTCGCCCCCCAGGTGGAGGTCAAGGTCAACGGCAGAAAGAGCACCCTGGCGGACCTGAGGCCGGACATGCCGGTGTGGTTGCGTTTTTCGGCAATCAAGCAATCCATCATTGACATCCGCGCGAACGGTCCGACCGTTGAGTGCCTGCTCAGGGGACTCGATGCCGAGCGCGGACACTTGACAGTTAGCCTGAAAAAAGAACATCTCACGATACCGAATCTCATGGTGGCGGCGGACGCTGAGATCATGATTGACGGGCATGGCGCCCGCCTGGTCGATCTGAAGTCGCGCCTAGGCAAGCCGATCAGCATCCGCATGGACGCCGACCCCGAGGCAAACCGCGTGCTGGGTATCTTCTGCAACCCCGGCAAAAGTAAGTAGTGCGTTGTGGCGGCAAGTTTCCAACTTGCCGTATTCTTCCCGGCAGTTGGAACCTTGCCGCCACATAGAGTAGGACGGATTGGCAATCCGTCCTACAGGCCCTTGCGCCCTGCCTCAACGGCGGACGATCACTACCTGGAAGCCGCGGAAGCTCAGGTCGCGAGCCACGTCATGGGCGTAAGACCGGCTGCGGTACGGGCCGGAGATTTGCCACAAGGCAAAGGGCGACGGCCGGAATTCCACGAAATAGCGAGCATGGCGATGGACCACCGGCGCGGTCACGATCACTTGCGGCTGCGCTTGCGAGGCCGCCGGAACCGCCAGCGGGGTCAGGCTTGCCAGGCCCATTACGACTCCTGAAGTAATTTTCGAGAACATGAGTTTGCCTCCTTCTTCTGCTCTGGGTAACTGCCTCCAGTAAACGAATCCCGGCCGCAAGCTTGCGCCGCGCAGCCTGCGCGCGGTGCGGCACTCTCATTCTTTTCTCAGAAACAGCAAGAACCTGGGATACAGAAAGCGAGCCGGCATGTCTATTATTTGAGGGGTCCCATTAACTGGACGAACCGCATGGGCGATCGTGATCTAGCCGTGCTGCTGCAAAGCATTCGCCGGACGGCGGCGGAGGTGGGCGGCGTCAGCGATAGTGAATTGCTGCAGCGCTTTGTCGCGAGCCGGGATGAAGCCGCGTTCGAGTTGCTGCTGTGGCGGCATGCCGGCCTGGTGTTCGGCGTCTGCCGGCGCGTGCTGCGTGATGTGCATGACGCCGAGGATGCCTTCCAGGCAACGATGCTCATCCTGGCACGGCGGGCCGGCCGCATTCGTAAGCAGGACGCACTTGCCGGCTGGCTCTACAAGGTGGCGTACCACACTTCTCTTACGCTTCGCGGCAAACGCGCCCGGAGGTTGGCCCAGGAGCGTCGCCTGGCCGCCGATGTTGCCGCACCATCCAGCTTGGCCGATGCGGCCGAAGACCAAGAAATACAGGCAATGCTAAGCCACGAGGTGAGCCGGCTGCCCGAGCGGCTGCGCAGTTTGATCGTGTTGTGCTACCTCGAAGGCAAGACGGTAGACCAGGCCGCTGCTCAGCTCGGTTGCCCACGTGGTACAGCAGCCAGTCGCCTGGCACGAGCCCGCGCAAGGCTTCGTATCCGGTTAACAAGACGCGGCCTGGCGCTGACCGCTGGCCTGGCCGTGCTCCCGCAGGCCGGGGCCGCGCCTCAACCAGCGCACTTGATCTCGACGCTCCTGCCGTGCGTTCTTGGTTCCAGTCGCGCGGTGCCAGGTGAGCCGACGCTTTCGCAGAGTGTTGTGACTTTGGCCAACGAGGTACTAAAGACCATGTTCTGGCAAAAACTCAGAATCACGACCATTCTCATAGCCGTTGCCGGCGTGCTGTTGGCGGGCGGCGGCGTAGCCGTTCATCTCCGTGCCGGTTCTGGCGCCGAGCCAGCGGATATTGCCGCGGGAGAGAATCCTAAGCTCTCGCAACAGGGCCAGCCGGTTGTCAAGGAGCAGCCTCCCGACAATGTTGGCGTAAAATCGGTCAAGGTGAGCAAACCTCAGCGCCGTGAATACGTCCCCCACAATGATTACATCGGACGCCTGGAAGCCCTGCGCACCGTGGAGGTGCGTGCTTCGGTAGGCGGACGCTTGGAAAAGATAAACTTCAAACCCGGCGCGGAGGTCAAGAGAGGGGATGTGCTGTTTGAGGTCGACCCGGCTGCTTGTCGGGTCGCTGTGGAAAAGGCGGAGGCGTCCCTGGAATCGGCCGACGTGGACAAGAAGTTCCGGAACAGCCAGCTTTCGCGGGCCCGCCAGCAAATGCAAAACAGGGCCATTGGCCAGGAGGCTTACGAACAGATAATGGCCGACGTCGCCACTGCGGAGGCAAAATGGAAAAACGCAAAGGCAAACCTTGATCAGGCCAGGGCAAACCTGGCGGCCACAAAGATTACCGCCACCGTGGACGGCGTCATTGGACGCGTGAATGTGGAGCTGGGGACTTTCGTATTCGAAGAGGGCGGCCGGTCTGCTCTTCTGGCAACGATCACTTCCGTCGACCCGATCCGGCTCTCCTTTGACATGGATGAAGCGTCTTTACTGCGCTACCGGCGGCTGCAGCGCGCGGGCGACGTAAAGGGGACCGGCACCTCCCTCTCCATGGCACTTTTGGACGAAAAGGATTTTGCGCGGGCGGGCGTCCTGGAAAGCTTCGATGTACGCATCGATCCAAAGAGCGGCACGATTCGTGTCTCGGGAACATTCCCCAATCATGATCGCCTCCTTTTGCCGGGGATGTCGGCCCGCGTTCGCATGCCGTTTGGCAAGCCACGACCGGTGATGCAGATCCCTCCAAAAGCGCTGATGGGCCAGGAAGGCACGTACTGGATTTACGTGGTTAACAAGTCGAACACAATCGAAAGGCGTTTCATTAAGAACATCTTTGCGTATGACGGCATCATCCTCGTCGAAGAAGGCTTGCAAGCGGACGATCTGGTTGTGGTTGAAGAGTTAAACGGCATAAGTCTCGGCGACAAGGTGAAGCCCGAGCGCATCTCAGAGCCTGGCCCCAAATCCAACAAATAGGGCGTAGTGACTCCTTGACGGTGCGAAAACAACCCCCCAGGTATCGTTGACAAGATTGCCAGTTTGCCAAGTTCGTGGCCAGGGGTGGCAAACATGTTTTGTGCTGCAACTGATTTCTGCAAATGACCTTACGAATTCACTAAAGGCATGTTTGCCACTTTGCCACGGGCCACGGCGGCCAGGCCCGGCGACTGAGGAACTCCTCAAAAAAAGGCGGCCAAGGCGGCCAATCCTGACATAGAGTCTAGGTGTGGCGTAAGGGATCCCCTTGAGAAGAATCCCCTGGACTGCGCATGCCCCTTCAGACTCAGCCCGGCGCGGAAATCATTCCTGGCTATCGACTTGAGCAAAGACTCGGCACCGGCGGCTTCGGCGAGGTCTGGCGGACCACGGCTCCCGGCGGGCTGACCAAGGCGCTGAAAATCGTCTTCGGCCACATGGACGAATCGCGAGCCGCCCAAGAGCTCAAGGCCCTGGACCGCGTCAAAAGCGTTCGCCATCCCTTCTTGCTGTCCCTGGAACGCGTCGAAATTGTCGACAATCAGCTCCTGATCGTCACCGAGCTGGCGGAGCGGAGCCTGGTCGAGCGCTTTCAAGAATGCCGGGCCGGAGGTCTGCCTGGGATCCCGCGCGACGAGCTGCTGGCGTATATGCGCGACGCCGCCGAAGCACTCGATTATATGAACGAGAACTTTGGCTTGCAGCACCTCGACATCAAGCCGCAAAACCTGCTACTGGTCGCCGGGCGTATCAAGATCGCCGACTTCGGCCTGGTCAAAGAGCTGCGTGGCGGCTCTGGAACCATCACCGGCGGCGTCACGCCTTTTTACGCCACGCCAGAAGCCTTCGACGGACGGGTAAGCCGCTACAGCGACCAGTATAGCCTGGCCATTGTCTATCAGGAGATGCTGACGGGCCTGCGGCCGTTTCCCGGAACATCCACGCTGCAACTCGCCCTGCAGCACAGCAACAGCGCGCCGGATCTCGAGCCGCTGCCGGTTGCTGACCGACCCACGATCGGCCGGGCCCTCTCCAAGATCCCGAGCCAGCGCTTTCCGACTTGCCGGGATATGGTGGCGAGCCTGCAGGCGCCTGCTGGGTTTGCAGCGGCGCCGCCACCGGTGGAAGAGAAGCCCGCGGACGCCAACCCGCCTGTGTCGCGCAAGCATGGCTCTGGGGTGAAGGTGCGCAAGCTGCGGCCCGCCGCGGGAGCCGCTCCCGGCGCAGGCCGCGATATGGGGCCGGCCAGGCCCGATCAGCCCGCCGCTCTGCCCGCGCTCCTCCGGCAGATGGACAGCCGGCCGTTGGACCGGCTGGGTTCCTTGCCGTTGACCAAACCTGCTGCCGACACCGGCTTACGGCCGACCTTGCTGGTCGGCATCGGCGGCATCGCCGGTTGGACGCTGCGCAAACTGAGACAGAAACTGTACCGGCGCTTCGGCGATCTCAGTGTCGTGCCGGCCTTGCGGCTGCTCCTGGTAGACACGGATCGCGTCGCGCTGCAGCAGGCGCGGCAAGGAGAAATCGGCGAGGCGCTGGAAGCCAGCGAAACGTTGCTCCTGCCCCTGCAGCGGCCGCAGCATTACCGCGGCGCAGCGCTGGAGCTCCTCAAATGGCTGGAACGGCGCTGGCTCTACAATATCCCCCGCTCCCTCTTGACGGAGGGGCTGCGGCCGCTGGGCCGGCTGGCCTTGATCGACAACTTGAGCGAGGTCTTCGAGCGCGTCCGGCAAACGTTGGCGGCCATGACCAGCGGCGAGGCCAGGGCGGCCACCACTGAGGCCAGCGGCATGGAGCTGCGCAGCGACCTGCCGCAGATCATTGTGCTGGCCTCGATCGCCGGCGGCACCGGCAGCGGCGCCGTGCTTGACTTTGCCTACGCCGTTCGCCAGGTGCTCCACGAATGGAAAATGGCCAGAGCGAGCGTGTGCGGCATCCTGGTGCACGCCAGCAATCAGCGGCCGACGGAAGAGGACCTGGCGCGTTTGAATGCGTTCGTGACCTTGCACGAGCTTCAGCACTACAGCCAGCCGTCCTGCCAGTTTCCCGGCGACGCCTTCCACGGTCTGAAGACCTTTGGGCCCAATGTGCCGCCGTTCGACGACTGCTACGTGATCCATCTCGGCGATCAGCTTGCGGCCGCGGACGTCGACGCCCGCACCAACAAGCTGGCCGAGTACCTGTTCGTGAACATGGCCACGAGCGTCGGCGCTTACCTGGAGCGCTGGCGGCGCGGCAGCGGCAGCCTGGCTGTCAACCCGGACGACCGGCCTTCTCTGCGCCTGTTCGCGCTGCAACGCTACGGTTCGCCGCGGCGGCGGCTCGCGCTTTTGGCTGCGGGCTGCTTGTGCACGCACATCGTGGAGCGCTGGCAGGGAGAGAACCTGGGTTGCTCCGAGGAATCCATGCGTCAGGAGATTGCCGCCAAGATCGCTGCGCTCGGCCTGGAGGCGCAGGCGGTCGAGAATGCCTTTTGCGCGGCCGCCTTGCGGACGCTCGGCGAAGATGCGGAGAAGTACTTTGTCGAACATATCGCCGGGCTGCCGAGCACGCCACCGGGCAAAGCCGCAACCGCCCTTTCTCTGGAAATAATCACGGAGTCGCTGGCCCGCATCGAGAGCTATTTCTCCGGCGGCGGCGCCGTTCACGGCGCTGCAGCCTCCGCGCTGTCGCTTGAGGCGGCCCTGTCCCGCAAACATAAGGAGCTGCTGGGGAATCTTGGCCCCCGGGCCATCGAATGGCTGATTGCCCTGGTCGAGAATCCATCCCGCCGCGTGCTGGGCGCCGTGCATGCCTCGAACGCCTTGCGGCAGCAGATCCATGCCGGCGCCGCCGGCATCAAGCAACAACTGGAGCAGGTGCGCGCTTATCAAGCAACCCTCCGGAAGCGCCTGCTCTGCGAGGAACAAAGCGACACGGACACCGGCATGCACTGGCTGGGCGGACTCCGCGCCAAGCAGTCGCTGAGCGGCTCTTACCAGCAGTTGGCGGAGTACTTCCTGTTCCGGCTCAAAGAACAGACCATGCTGAAGACCGCGGCGGTGCTGGAAGCGGCCGCGACGCAGATTACGGACTGGACGCGCGAACTCGATAGCGTACACGACAAGCTGCGCAACCTCGGGCGGTCCTTTGTGCCGGCTTATTCCGCGCTCGATCTCCCCGCGACTCGGAGCACGCCCGCCGCGCAGGCAGACTTGTTGCCGCAGGAGACGGAATCGCTGCTCGACGCCGCCAAGAAGCTGGTGGGCGGCCTCGTGCCCAAAATCGGCACGGATTTCGAAGAGGCCTTCCAAAAAGATGTCATCGACGCCAGCGGCGGCATTTGGGGCTTCATGCGCGCGAGCGACGAACGCGCCCGCCTCGTCAAGGAAACGCTGTTTCGCCGCGCCTTCGACGCCATGCTGACCGCGACCATGGACCTGGACGCCGCCCAGCTTTTCCTCGAATCCCGGGCTGATCCCGAACAAGCCAGGCAGGAATTGAGACAGCAGACCTGCAGTCTTGCCCCGGGCGTGGAAATCCCCAAGGAGATGCAGCAATTGATTGTTGCGACTCCCAAGACCCCCGCCGGAGCAACCGTGGTGAATCTGCTGGAACCCGCCTCTTTCGCCATTCCGTCGATGCTGCTCGAAACGGACGGCGACATCATCCTCTGCCACGAATCGGCCGGCGTTCCTCTGCAAGTCATGGCCCAGGCCGTCGCCAGCAACCCGGAACGCTACGCTGAGGTCGCAGCGCAGGTGGTCACGCGCACGGATGTGGCGTGGTCATTTTTGGAGCTGAGCGCGTCGAAACGTTAAGTTCTTGTGCTAGATGCGGCCAGTCGCCAGGCATTCTCCACCATCAACTGTTCCGCCTCAGCCACAAGGCTGTTCCAGCGCGGCTTTGTCCCTGGATGTGATGGTTCCTTCGCTGTTCTTTTCCAAGAGACGGTCCAGTCGGCGCTGCTTCGCGGCGGGAAACCTTTGTAGCTTCGGGGGAATGGGTCTTTTCATCGTTCGCAACCCACATTTCATAATTAAGCAAGACACTTCGAATCGCATCGCTTGCATGCTTATTTATAGGGCAAATGCTGTATGACATTCACCCATTCTGCCGGATCGGTGGCCTTGGCGATCAACTCCAAATCCTTTACGTAAGTGCCTACCGTTACGCCCAACTGGTTGCCGAACAACAAACCCGAGAACGGCTTGCCTTGGCGTTGCCAAGCTTCTGCCATCGCCTTGAAACGGACGTCCTGGGTGAAAGTGATTCGACCGAGATCCGTCGCACGTTGCAGCAAATCCTCATCAGTCATCTCTCCCGCACCATCGTCCTGTGCCCGAAGCACATCGACGCCGCGGAGATGAAGTTGATCGTGAATCGCCTTATCAACGTGAACATCAAAATACAGCTGAACCGGCATCGGCCCTACCCTGAATCATGGCACACGCCTTGTCTAGGAACTTCAACGTGGAGGCAACAGCCCTTGCGCTCGCAGGCGCAGCTCCACCGGCGTGGGCCTCGCATTCTTCCGCGACTCTTCGACGAGCCGCTGCTCTACCTCGATCTCACCGTCTATCTCGGGTTGATGATCAAAATAGTATGCCATCGCGGAGTGTACTTCCGCGAGCTTCAGGTGGGGATAATGGATGCAGATTTCATCCGCAGACCAACCGTGGTTAAGATAGTCGATCACAATCTGCGCGACCCGAATGCGCGGCATTCGCTTAAGGCGGGCCGAGCTGCCTTCGATCTTTTCAATGTGAGGGTAGGTGACTCCAACAGGCATACCGAACTCCTCGGGTAAAGTCGGAATGGCCATGACCTTATGATATCGCAAAGACTGAAGGCAGATGCTAAGGCTCCTTGCACCGCTGCCAGCTGAACAGCGAGTCGTCGGGCCTACGCACGACCAGGTCTGACTCCGTCACTGACTGAACTATGCACCGGTCGACCGGTTTCACCCACTGGATGCTGGGCAAGCGTATGGAACCGATGACCGAGCCTATGGCCGACATGCGGATGGGAATTGCCCGATCCCAGCCATTCCGCCAGTCGCAGACAAGCGTGTCGTTTTCTACATACCAGGTCCCGGTTAGCCTTCGCTGCTCCACGCCCGAGGCCTTATCAATGGCTCGGATCAGACAATGACGGTCTGGGCGGAAATCGCAAATGACCGTCGTATCGTCCGGAGCGCTCAGGCGGCAAGTGTAGCACCACTTACCGACGAGGGAGTGTTCCCGCGGCGATAACCATGCCGGCATGATAAGCCACAGCATACCCGCAGCCAGCATCGCGACGGCCAGAAGCACACTATGTCGGCGCCAAAGCATAAGTTCTTCGTCTGCTCTATTAGCCTGGCGAGAATCTGAAGCCACTGCGTTTGTTCACAGCGCGACCTTGCGTTTCTGCAGTTCCTTGGCAATGCGCTGCATGGCCTTGTCGGCGTTTTCGCGCTCTCCCTGCGAGGCCGAGGCGTTGAGAATTCCTGCGGCCAGGTCGTACATGCGCAGCAAGGAATTGCTATCCGAGCCGCGAATGTCCCAACGATCGAAAGGTACTCCTTCGCTCATCTTTAGTTACCTCTGCGGTGGTGTGCGTCTTGGTGGTGAACGCCCTTCCGGCGCTTATGCCATTTTTGGGAGTTCATTCAACTTAAAAACGCATTCTAACCCCCGAAAAAGCGGAAAGCAAGCGAGTTAGTTCAGGCCATAAGCGCATCACCCTTGAGCAAGATCTGATCACGAGTAATGCTCATGCTAGAGAAACAGCGCTTGCCGGAGCCCTAGGCAGCGGTTATCTTTGCCCCAACCATGAGCCGGCACAGGGTTTGCTTGGCTCTCGCATTCCAAGAAACAAAATGACCGAGGTGAAATTCCAGGGAAATTCGCAATGCTCCGGTTACGTCAGGGATTTACGCTCATCGAATTGCTCGTCGTTATCGCCATTATCGCCGTATTGATTGGCCTGCTTCTGCCCGCCGTGCAAAAGGTGCGCGAGGCCGCCAACCGAGTGAAGTGCGTCAACAACCTGAAGCAGATCGGCCTTGCCTGCCACGATTATCACGACGCACGGGGCTCTTTCCCGCCTGGCTACGCGGCCGCCTCCTCGTACCCGGATACCGCTCCAGGCTGGGGATGGGCTGCCCATTTGCTGCCCTATCTGGAACAGGACAATCTCTATCGGCAAATCGATTTTCGCCGGCCCGTGGAACAATCGGCTGCGATTCAGACCATGGTTCCGGTTTACCTCTGTCCGTCCGATTCGCCACCGCCGGTTCCGTTCGCGATCAGCGATGCGAGCTTCACACCTCTGTGCCTCGCGGCTCCCTCCAGCTATGCGGCCACCGTGGGGCAAGATGCTTCTGAGGTCGACGATCTCACGGGCGACGGCGTGTTCTACCGCAACAGCAAGACGCGCATTGCCGACATTATCGATGGCACGAGCAACACCACCATGCTCGGCGACCGGGCCTGGTCGCAGAGCAACGGCATCTGGGCCGGCGCGCCCAGCGGCGCGGTCACGCGCGCCGGCGCGCAAAATGCCTGGCCCAATGCGACCGGTCCGGCCCAGGCTCTTGTTCTTGTCCATAATAACTGGGTGAACATCACCACCGATGCAGATGGCGGCCTGGACGACTTCTCCAGTAACCACCCGGGCGGCGTGAACTTGCTGTTCGCCGATGGCGCGGTTCACTTCCTGCCCAGTATTACTGTGGACGGCCAGGAACGCCGGAGTTTCTGGGCTCTGGGTACGCGCGCGCGAGGCGAGCCCATCGTCGGCCTCGACTATTGAGACGATCCTATGCAGAAGTTTTGCGTGCTTGTGTTGGCCGGCATGCTCACCGGCTGCGGGGAGCAGAAGCCGACGACGATTCACGGCAAATCAGTAAATCACTGGGTGCAGGCATTGCAGGACCACGACACGAAAGTTCGCAAGAAAGCCGTGGAGGCTCTCGGCAACGTTGGTGCGGCCGATCCGGCGGCCATACCGGCCCTGATTGGCGCCCTCAAGGACAATGATGCGGGGGTGCGCGCAGCGGCAACGCTGGCACTGCTGAAGATTGGTCCAGACGCCCAGGAGGCGGCCGATGCTCTTGCGGAGGCTCAGAAAGACAAGGACCAAAAGGTGCGCGACCTCGCGGCCAAGGCCTTGCAGAGAATTCAAGGGACCAAGTGATCGCGCGCCAGGAGGGCAGAACATCATGGGGATCAAAGCAGCGCTGAGAAGCAGAGGACAAGCGGCAGGAATCAAGCGCACGCCCCTGGTGCCGCGCGTGAAAGTCTGGCTGGAGACAGAAGGGCACTATGCCCTCGGTTTTGGTTTAAGCCAGATACTGGAGGCGGTTCAAAAAGCCGGTTCTATCAAACAGGGCGCCGCCGCACTCGGCAAAAGCTATCGCTATGTCTGGGGACGCATCAAGGAAGCAGAACGGGCCCTGGGCGCACAACTCGTCACCACGCAGGTGGGCGGCCAGGGCAGCCAGCGCAGCATGCTGACGCCGGCCGCGCGCGGCCTGATGCGTGATTTCCTCGCTGTGCGCCGGCGCATGCAGGCCATCGTGGTCCGTGAATTCGGTCGGCATTTCTCCTGGCCCATCGCGCGCTCCTTGTGAGCGGCCCCCGCAAATGGAATTGGTTTGCTTCCTCGCCTCCGGCTTCATAGGCTGACTCTCAAATAGCACGCCAGTGCCATTTGAGCACTTCCCCCATGAGAGGAGTTCGTCCCATGCGCACCCGCCGAGGCTTCACGTTGATCGAACTGCTGGTAGTGATCGCCATCATTGCTATCCTGATTGGTTTGCTCCTCCCCGCTGTACAGAAGGTGCGCGAGGCCGCCAACCGCACGACGTGCGTCAACAACCTGAAACAGATGGGGCTTGGGCTGCACAATTATCACGATGCGCGCGGCTCCTTTCCTGCCGGGACGATTTCCCGGTTGAGCAATCCGTCCTGGCAGATGCCCGCCGGCAATTGCAATGCCGAGGCGCCGGAGCTGGGGCCGGGCTGGAGTCTGTTTGCCCTGCTGCTCCCGTACATCGAGCAGGATAACTTGTATCAGAGCATTCGCTTCGACTTGCCGGTCGCCGATCCGGCCAACGACGTGCCGCGGCGCACGCCGGTCAAGACCTACCTTTGTCCCAGCGACACCCAGGCGGCGATTGTCAACGTGTGCGATTGCGGCAACCCGCCGTCGGTGACGGCCAGCCCCGTGGTCATCAGCGACGGCGCCGTCAACAGTTACGTGGGCTGCCTGGGGGGCGGCAATGCCGCCAATCCCGATCCGCTGTGCGGCTGCTACGAGTGGCAACCGTTCAACGGCGTCTTCCACCGCAACAGCCATATTCGCACCGCCGATATCCTGGATGGACTGTCCAACACTGTCGGCATCGGCGAACGGAACAGCGGTTTCGTGCAGAGCATCTGGGCGGGCGTCATTCCCGGCGCCGAGATCATCTACAACCCGAATAGCCATCTGAAGCCGTTCAATCCCGCCCTCCCCGGTTGTCAAAACTGGCGGCCTTCCATCACGGCCGTCGTGGTGCACAGCCGGCAGTACACCGTCAACGACCCGAACGGCAGCCCGGCAAGCTTCCATTCGGCTCATCCCGGCGGTGGTAACTTCCTGTTCATGGACGGCTCGTGTCACTTCCTTGCCAACACCATCAGCCTGACGACCATGCGCGCCCTGTGCACGCGCAACTATGGCGAGCACATCTTGCCGGATTCGTATTGATCAGCCTCAAGGTTTGCTCGAAAGAGGACGCCATGAGCCGGCGCTTTGCTGACTGGCCCGCGCAGACGTACTGGGGCTATATGCTGCTCGCCACCGCAATTGGCTGTGGTCAATCGGCGACCCCAGTCGGGAACACATCCATAATGGCCGTCGCCGATGAGGCGGCTGCCCCGAAGGGCAACGCCATTGCCGACCCGGCGCTTCGCGAGGCACGTGACCAGGCGGATGAAGTTCTGCACGGCTTGCTGGCGGGGATGTTTGATCAGGATGAAAACCTGGCGGTTGTGGCAGAGAAAGTGAAAGGGTACACCTCCTGGTCCATCAGGTCTCAAAAGATCGTCAAGGGAGGTATGGCAGAATTCCAGGGAATGTTAAGCAGTCCCGCAGCCAAAGCTACGTTCACCATGCTGCTTGTGAAGCAGACAGGCGGCCAGTGGGCCGTCGCCATGTTCTCGGGTCCTAATCCCCAATAAGTGAAGTGGTTAGTCGGTTTGAGGAGGAATCCGGATGTCCGCAAAATTGGCTGCCCTCGGGATCGATCGGCTAAGCGTTGCGGAGCGCATCGCACTGGTTGAGGAAATCTGGGACAGCATCGCCAGCGAAGTGGAGCAGGCTCCGCTCACCGAAGGAGAGCAACAAGAGGTAGACCGCCGCCTGGCCGGCCATCGTGCCAATCCACAGGCGGCAATTCCCTGGGAGCAGATAGAGGCAGAAGCCCGCGCCCGGCTCCGCAAATGAGTCTTCCCATCAGGCTGCCAACATCAGCACGCTTCGGCTGCGTTGTTTGTCACATGCATGGGAGACTTCTTCGACGTGAAACGTTGGCTCCGGGCTCCAAGCCGCGCGCCGACGTAGGCCGCAGGTAAGAGAATCGCCTCGCCCGGCATCCAGTACCACCAGAGATGGGGAACCATGGATGTTATGACAAGGCCTGCCGCCAGAAGTAACGCGCCGACCGCCAGCCCGTGGAGTTTGGGCGCTCGTCGCACCAGCGAGGCGGCAAGCCAGGCGCCTAGTACTGTGCCAACTACGGAAGACAGAAACACTTCCAAGAACTCATTGATGGGCAGCTCGCGGGCGATGCTTTCGGTCACGAGATAAGCGTCCTGGTAACGGCCTTCCGCCAGCAGGTTGCGAGTCACCGCCAGCCGGCGGCGGGCTTGCTCGATGGGCGCCTCCATCTCAGAGCAGCCGTATCTCTTGGCCGGCAGATTCAAACGGCCGCACACAAGCTCGCCTGCGGCGATGACGACGCTTGCAACCATAAAGCCGGCCACGATGGCGAGAATGCTGCGGATCATGGGCTGCACTCGTGTCAGAGCTTATTCCAGCCAGCTCAGCCGATACTCCGCCGTGAGCCGGAGTTCGTTGCGAACTTCTTCGGCCAGAGTCTCGCAAAGTCTGCGCGCCTCATGGACAGGAACGCCGGACGCCGGGTTAGCGGTGATTTCCACCATGGGCCAGAGGTCGAGGAAGTGCAGCGCCGCAGGCCCTTGGGTCTCGCGCAACGCGACCAGGGCGTTGAGCGGAACCTGTTGACCGCGGGCATTACGGATCGTGAGCTTGGCGATGTCCTTCGGCTGGTCGCCGGCGCCGGCTCCGCTGCGGACTTCTACCCGCCAGGTTCGGCCGAAGCGGTGAAAGTCGTTGACGCGGTAGGCGTCGCTGTACACCTGGAGCGTCGTGAAGATTTCGTGCAGGGGCACACCCAGGGCAGCCGCCTTGGTTCGATCGATGTCAATGAAGCGATGTCGCCGCGGCGCGGAATCGGGATTCACCAAAGAGTCAGCCAACTTTCCACTTTCCCCAAGCCGCTCATTCAGCTTGATGGCCCACACCCTCAGCCGGTCATGCTCCGTACCATGGAGAGCCAAATCAATTGGGTAAGCACAGCGTGGAAAACGGCTGGTCCCCGACAAGTCCCGCACCCGCAGCGTCGCCTCCTTTATCTCCTGGAGCCGCGTGCGGATGGTCCGAACGATGTCCTCTCGGCTGGATTTCCATTCTTCTGAAGGAGCCAGGCGGACCAGGAGGCACGGGCCGCGACCGAAAAGATCGAAGGGATTGTCGGGCAGCGTCAGAGTGTGCGCGACTGCCGGGAGCCGGTGCAGCAGCGTTTGGCAGCGCTGCAAAAGCTGCTCCGTGCGCTCCAGGGAAGCGGAAGCGGGCACATCGACGTCGAACAGCAAGTAGTCGGGCGTTGTCGGCCGCTCCGGCGTGCTCCAGTTGGCGGTGAAGTCAAAAGTCTCGTCCAGTTCGAGGCCCTGAGGGAAGCGTGTGCGGATTTCCGCCAGCCGTTCGCGCAGTGCCGTGCGCACCCGTTGCGGACGAACTTCCCCCGTCGCGTGAACGACCAGGGTAGCGACCGGCTTGCCGTCGAGGAACGCCTGGCTTTGTCCCTGGTTCACACCGAGCTCGACCCGAGCGACATCGCTCAAACGGACAATGCGGCCGGCGTCGTCGGCTTTGACAATGAGCTCCTCGAACTTGTCCGGATCGAATTCTCGATGCTCTTGCTGCTCGTTGAGCGCCCGCACAACTTCCCCGGCATTCAGATTGCGGGCGGCCAACTTATCGGGATCGAGCCAGAGGCGCAAGGCGTAATCGCTGTGGCCCAACACCTCCACGGCGCCGACGCCGGCCAGGCGAGCCAGTTCGTCCTTGATCTGAATGTCGGCGTAATTGCCCAGGTAAAGGCTGTCGTACTGACTATTGGGAGAGAACAGGTTCACCATCAGCAACACGCCGGCCGTTCCCTGCTTGACGTGCACCCCGGCTGTTTTCACCTGAGCAGGAAGCATCGGTGTGGCCAAGGCCACGCGGTTCTGCAGCCACACCTGCTCCATCTTCAGATCAACGCCGCGCGCAAAGGTGACCGAAAGCATATAGCTGCCGTCGTTCGCACAGCGCGAGCGCATGGCCTTTATGTTTTCGAGGCCCGAGACTTGTTGTTCGACGGGCGCGCGTACAGTATCCGAGACGACCTGGGCGTTCGCCTCCGGATACACCGCTTCCACAAGGATCCCGGGCCCGGTTGCCCGGCGCCCGGTCGAAGCGGCAGGGGGCTCGGGGTTATCCGCTGAGGGCGGGGGCTTCGGAGCCGGCGCGTCCGGTTGTCGAGGACGAACAATCATGCCGGGCTGCAGCTCGTTCTGGCGGCCGATAACGACTCGGTCCTCCGCTGTCAAACCCTGCCTTATCTCTCTCCAATCATCGAGCTTCGTCCCGACCACTACCGGCCGTTTGGCAATCTTGTTTTGATCATCGAGCACAAGAACGAACTTTGCGCCCTGGTCACTCAGGATGGCCTGCTCCGGGACAAGCACGGCCTTGTGCGGCGCACCGACCGGCAGGCGAACCCGGGCAAACATGCCGGGGAAGAAGACCCTCTGCTTGTTGGGCAACACTGCGCGCAGACGCAAAGTGCCCGCGTTTGGGTCTACGCGGTTGTCGGCGAAATCGATTACGCCGCGATGCGGGAAGCCCTCCTCGCCTGCCAGTCCAACGGCGACCGGTATTTTTTTTGTGTTCGGCGCGGGTCTCCTGAGCCCGTCGTCACCGGATCTCCTCAGGCGGAGCAATGTCAGTTCATCGATATCAAAGTAAACGTAAACCGGATCCCGGCTGACGGTCACCGCCAGATTGGTCTCATCCGCCTTAACGAGGTTGCCTGGATCGACAAGCCGCCGGCCGATCTGGCCGCTGATGGGAGCGTGCACGTGCGTGAAGTCGAGGTTAAGTTTGGCGATCTCGAGCCCAGCTTTCGCCAGGCGAACTGCCGCCTCGGCCTCGGCAACCTCGGCGACCGCCTTGTCGAGGTCTTCTTGACTGACTGTATTGCGGGCCTGGCCTGCCGCCGCCCGTTTATGCACTGCCGCCGCGAGCTTGAGCCGCGTCTCGGCGACCCCCACGGCGGCCGCTGCCCTGTCCAGCTCGGCGCGGTACGGCCGTTCGTCGATTTCGAAGAGCACATCGCCCTCCTTGACCTCCGCTCCCTCCTGGAAAGGCGTTCTGACAAGAAAGCCGCTGACCCGGGCCCGCAACTGGACCGTAGCGACCGCCTCCGTGCGGCCGGTAAAGTCCTCGAAGTCGGTGACTTCGCGCTGCACCGGCCGGGCCACAGGAACCTCGGGAGCTTTCGCAGGCTCCTGGCCGATCAAGGTAGTGCTGAGGGCCAGCATCAGGAAAAAACACGACACGCCTGCAAGGAGAGGTCGAGCGTCCATGGGCTGATTCCTGTAGCCGATGTTTTGAGGTTCGGGGTCACAGCGCGTGTCTCGTAGAACGGAATTCATTCCGTTGAGCACCGCGAGCGGCCCAGTACTGAACGGAATGAATTCCGTTCTACGAGATACGCCGCTTACCCTCTTTTGAGATCATAAGCCCGCTTATAGTCGTATAGCAAGCATTTATGAGCGCCGGGGATCGGTTGGCGGGTGTCCAAGAGAAAAGCCCCGCTTTTGCAAGCGGGGCTGGGCAGTGCGGCTTTGCTCGATCAAGGCAGCCCAGTTTCTTCACGAAGCCGGGCTACTGACTATCACGGCATGTCGATCTTCTGCTCCTTGGCGATGGTGCGCAGCTTGTTCATGATGCGGACATTGAGCTGGCGGACGCGCTCCTTGGTAATGCCCAGCTGCTGGCCGATTTCCTCCAGGGTCATGCCTTCGGAATAGTTGTCGAGGCCGGCCCGCATCTGGATGATTTGCCGTTCGCGCGGGTCAAGATACTGCAGCAGACGGTTGACCCGGTTCTTGGACTGCTCGACCGAAGCCACCAGCTCCTGCTCGTCGCTGCGCGTATCCGGAGCGATCTCGAACATTTCCTCGTGGCCCGTGACGTAGCGTTCGCGGCGGCGTTTCTCTTCCGGGATGCTGCGGGCAAAGTTCTTCATGATCGCCCAGCTGGCGTAGGTGCTGAATTTGTTGCCACGGCTGTAGTCGAATTTCTCGACCGCCCGGATCAAGGACATGTTGCCGTCGGACAGCAACTCGAAGAAGTTGTCGGTCTGGGCGGCGTGCCGTTTGGCGATGGCCACCACCAGGCGCATGTTGCTGCTGATGAGCTGGTCCTTGATGGCCGTGGCTTCCATCTGCAGGTCCTCGATCTGCTTGATGTCCTGGATGCGGGCATGGGCCGGATCCAGCTTGCCGCGCAACTGGTTGGCCTTGTGCTTGAGGTAATTCATCTTGCGGAACAGATGCTGCTCCTGCTCCTTGTTGAGGAGCGGCATCTCGTAAAGGGACGCCAGCTCCGGCGGCGCGTCCTTGGGGATGCGCATTTGCCGCCGCTGCGTTTCATACTCGTCCAGGTTCGGCATCCGCCCCATGATCTGCAGGTCGGCAGCGGGATCGTCGAAGGCCGGGCTAGGAATGTATTCCAAAGGTTGGGAGAGCAGACGCTGGGCGCGAACCTCGTTGAGGATGCGATACACAGAAGTGCGCGTCCGCTGAAAGCGCTTGGCTAATGTCTCCACGGGAATTCCTCGCCGATGTAGGCTGAAGAGGGTTTGTTTAGTCTGTGCATCCAGGACGCCGGTCACCGCGGGAAACAGCGCCTGCTCCGGATGCGCGCGGTCATGATTCTTGATGGTGTAACGCACGGTCTCCGGCGACCGGCCCAGGCGGCGGGCAATGCGCCGGCTGATTTCGGTAAGCGTACTGCTGCTCACGCGCGCCAGGCGTTTGGCCCGGCGCAGAATGTCCTCTTTCTCCTGGTCCGAAAGCTGCGAGAACCGGGCGCTGCGCTCCACGCGATCCTTGTTGGCGGTAAGGAAGCGATCGACCATCGATTTCAGATAGCCAACCTGCCGGCGGCCGTTGCGCAAAATGCGCCGGCCCACCAGGCCGCGCTCGCGCCAGCGGCTGATCGTCTTCGTGGACACGTGCAGCTGTTCGCTGACCTGCTCCAGGGTCAACACCGGCTCCGGCATCGACTCGACCGGCACGGCCGGGGTCGAGCGCGACAGCGCTTCAATGAATGCGTAAAGATCGTGCTCCAGGTCCTTGCCGTCAATCCGCAGATCGGGATACGAAGTCGGGCGGAACTCGGTGATACGGAAGCAGATATACTGGTAGGGATACTGCTTATCGTGCTCGATCTGCGTCAGGAGCTTCTCAGCGCGAGCCAGCTGGTCCAGCCGCCGCGCTGGGGGAGCGAAGCGCATCTGTTGATCGGCCAACTGCCTCATGGCTGGGTTCTTGAACTCGCTCATGGTTGCCTCCTGTCCCATGTGGATCAGCCGCCTGATCCTGCCGAGCACGCTCGCCTAATAAGTAATACGCTTTGCTACTAATAATCGTTACAAAAAACACTTCAGTTTTCGTACAACTTGGACGATCTAAACCAGTTCAGCCCTCAGTTAGACGCTTGGATTGCACTTAAAGGTTCGGATTGTCGGGGAAAATCCGAACAGGTTTGTCAAAACACGCGGACGCCGCGACACCCCTATAGTTGCTTCGGCGTCCTCTTGACGCCATTTCGGGGATCGCTTCGCTGTGCTTCCTGCTAGCGAATGGCTTTCTACTTTACCTCAAGGGGAGCAAACTGCGGGCCGTTATCTCGATTTTCGAGAGGTCCTCTGCCATTGGCCGTTGACATGATAACGTAAGTCGTTATCTTACAATAGTTTACAATATATCACATCGTTTGAACGAAAATCAGCGATCCAAAAAGCGTCGTGTAGTTTCTGCCTGCCGGCATATACATTTGCACAAGAGCTGGAGTAAGTTGCAACTGGTGTGATCATTATTCCGTCGTCCCTAAATAGGACGCGGTTTCCGCCAAATCTTTCCCATTCGCTAAAGTTGCTCCCTCTTCACAGAGAAATCGGTTTCGGATCACGAGGATGCCTGGTCGGCGACGCCTTCTCCCTGTGTAGAATCGAGGGGCAGCATTGCCCATGTGATAAGGCGACTACCCTGGAGGATACTTCTATGTCACGTTCGCTCCAGTCAGCTGGTTTGGCGCTCCTGGGGCTATGCGCCGCTTGCCTGGGAACAGGCTCCTTGCGAGCCGAAGAGGCGCCCCTGCTGCTCCGGGAAGCGTTTCCTGCCGGGTATCAATATCACGTCAGTTGCCGGGTTGAGCTTTCGGGCAATCTGAGTTTGCCGGCGGAAAAGGCGGGCACGCCGCCGCGCGCGCTCACGGTCACCGGCAATAGCGCCATCGAGTATGACGAGCGCGTTCTGAGCGCAGGAAAAGACGGTCAGGTCGACAAGACCATGCGCATCTACCGCCGCATTGACTTTCAGCGCAAGGTTGGCGACCGGCCGCAAGAGAGTACGATCCGGCCGGGCGTGCGCCGGCTGGTGGTGCTGCGTCATGAGAACGCCGAGGTGCCGTTCTCGCCGGACGGCCCCTTGACATGGGGTGAGATCGATCTGGTTCGCACCGACGTATTCACGCCCGCCCTGACCGGCCTGCTTTCCGACAAGGCAGTAGCCATAGGCGACCGCTGGAAGGCCACCAGGGGATCCATTCAAGAGTTGACCGACATGGAACGCATCGAAGAGGGGGAGGTAGAGTGCCGCTTCGACCAGGTGACCACGCTGTCCAACCGCCGCCATGCCCGCATATCGTTCTCGGGCACGGTGCGCGGCATCAATGAGGATGGGCCGAATCGCCAGCAACTCGAGGGCCATTTCTTCTTCGATCTGGAATCGCAACACCTTAGCTACCTGAGCTTGCAAGGCGTCAGCTCTCTCCTGGACAAGGACGGCAAGGTGCTGGGCGCCGTGGAAGGCCGCTTTGTCCTGACGCGCCAGGCCCACAACCGGGTCGCGGAATTGAGCGACGCCGGACTGCGTGGCGTCAACACCGAACCGGACGCCGAAAACACGCTTCTGCTTTACGAGAACGCGGAGTTGGGGATTCGTTTCCTGCACCCGCGCCGCTGGCATGTGGCGGGCGTGCGAGGTCAGCAAGTGGCGCTCGATGAAGCGAACGGCAACGGCGTTCTGGTCACCGTGGAACCGCCCGAGCGCGTACCGAAGGCGGCACAGTTTCTCGCCGAATCGCGGGACTGGCTGGAGAAGCAAAAAGCCAAGATCGTGCGTGTGGAAGAGCCGCGCAGCCTCCGGGTGAATTCCCAGGAGCTGGAGCACTTTGCCATCGATACGGAAATCGCCGGGCAGAAAGTGCTCATGGATTACTACGTGAGCCGCCAGGCTGCCGGCGGGGCGACGCTGGCGGCCCGGCTGCTGCCTGCGGATGCAGCGGCCTTGAGCAAGGAGATCGAGCGCATCGCACGCAGCCTCCAGGTTGCCAAGAAAGCCTCTGGTCCCTAAGTCTGGTGATGGTGAGCGCTGCTCCTCACGCGTGAGGACTCACCAGGCCGCACGGACCCCATGGCAAACGATTACGAACACAAATTGCTGCTGGCCTCTTCCGAGGTGGTCGGCTTTGCCAAGACCGGCGGTCTGGCCGATGTGGCCGGCGCCTTGCCGCGTGCCCTGGCCGGCCGCGGCTGGGAATGTGCCATCATTCTGCCGCTATATCGCGGCGTCCGCGCGGCCAAGGTCCCTCTCGAGCCGACCGGCCTGGAACTGAGCATTGCCATCGGTCATCGCATCGTGAAAGGGAGCCTGTGGCGTTCTGTTCTGCCGGGATCGCAGGTTCCGGTTCATCTCGTGGAACAGCCCGATTATTTCGAGCGCGACGATCCCACCAAGGGACGAGGCCTGTACCAGTTCACGGCGGCCGGCGGCCAGAAACGCGACTACCCGGACAACTGCGAGCGCTTCATTTTCTTTAGCCGGGCGGTGCTGGAAGCGATTCGGCTGCTGGAGTTGCGGCCGAGCATATTGCACCTCAACGACTGGCAGACCGGCCTGGTGCCGGTCTATCTCCGCGAGATGTACCGGAAACAGCCTCTCTATGGCAGTATCCGCACGCTCTTCACGATTCACAACATTGCCTACCAGGGGCAATTCTGGCACTGGGACATGCTGCTGACCGGGCTGGATTGGAAACTGTTCAATCCAAGCCAGCTCGAATTCTACGGCCAGCTCAATCTGCTCAAAGCGGGCATCGTTTTCTCCGATTACATTTCAACGGTCAGCCCGACCTATGCCCGGGAGATCCAGACGCCGTATTACGGTTGCGGTTTGCAAGGCGTGCTGAGCGAGCGGCGCGAGCGTCTGTCCGGCATCGTGAACGGCGTGGACTATTCGATCTGGAATCCGGCCACGGATTCCCGCCTCGCGGCCAACTACGATGCCGACAGCGTGACCAGGGGAAAGCCGGTTTGCAAGGCGGCTCTGCAGCGCCGCTTCAATTTGCCCGAGGAGGCCCGGACTCCCCTTCTCGCCATGGTGGCCCGGCTGGTCGAGCAGAAGGGCGTGGATCTAGTCGGCAAGGCCGCGGAAGCATTGCTGCGCAAGAATGTTCAGCTTGTGGTGCTTGGCGAGGGGGACCGGATTTACCACGAGATGCTGCTGAGCCTGCGCGGCCGTTTTCCCGATCGCCTCGGACTGATGCTCGGTTTTGATGAGGCGCTGGCCCACCAGATCGAGGCCGGCGCGGACATCTTTCTCATGCCCAGCTTCTACGAGCCCGCCGGCCTGAACCAACTGTACAGCCTCAAGTACGGCACCGTTCCCATCGTCCGCGCCACGGGAGGCCTCGCCGATACCATCACGGATTGCACGCCGGAAAGGCTCGCCGCGGGCACGGCCACAGGCTTTTCCTTCATAGCCTATACCCCTGCGGCACTGCTCGAAACCATCGATCGGGCCCTGGTCCTTTATCGTCAACATCCGGAGCAGTGGCTATCCCTGATGCAAACAGGCATGCGGCAAGACTGGTCCTGGGACCGCATCGCCGGCGAGTACGACAAGCTGTACGCCAAAATTCAAGGTTAGGGGGCAGGCGCTAGAGGTCAGCGAGGGCAGGAGTTAAGGAGTCACTAATGTTGGTCCCTCGTCGTTCGCAGTACCGAGTGCCGAGTGCCGAGTGCTGGGTACTGGGTACTGAGTACTGAGTACTGGCTACTGGGTACTGGGTACTGAGTACTGGGTACTGCGAATCACGAACGACCGACCAATGAACAGCAAGCCTAAGCTTGTACCCCTGACCCTAGCCTCAGACCCCCAACCCCTGATAAAGTTCACTTGTGGACAAGACGCTCGGAAACATCAGCCACCTGTTGCAGGGTTTGCCAATGCCGGAACTGCGCAAGGATCCGATTGTGGGCCGCTGGGTTATCATTGCTACCGACCGGGCCAAGCGTCCGGTGGTGCCCAAGATGGAGCCGCTCCCCGCCAGCACGGGCCCGTGCCCATTCTGCGAAGGCCAGGAGGGCCAGACGCCCTACGAAATCATCTCCTATCGCGATCGCAACACCAAGCCGAATGAGAAGGGCTGGCGCGTTCGCGTCGTGCCCAACAAGTATCCGGCGCTGCAAATCGAAGGCGACCTGAACAAACGCGGCGAGGGGATTTACGACAAGATGAACGGCATCGGCGCCCATGAGGTCATCGTCGAATGTCCCTTTCACGAAACCACCATCGCCAAGCTCTCCGAGGAGAACATTCGCGAGGTGCTGTGGGTCTACCGCGACCGGCTGGTGGACCTCAAGAAGGACCGCCGCTTTGTCTACGGCATGCTGTTCAAGAACGTGGGCGCCGCCGCGGGGGCGTCGATCGAACATACGCACTCGCAGCTCATCGTCACGCCGATCGTGCCGATTAACGTTCAGGAAGAGATGAACGGGGCGCTGGAGTTTTTCAATTATCGCGGCCGCTGCATTTATTGCGACATGGTGCACCAGGAGCTGTCGTCGGAGCGGAGAGTCGTCCTGGAAACGCCGCACTTTGTCAGCCTGGCGCCGTTTGCGAGCCGGTTTCCGTTCGAGACCTGGATCATCCCCAAGAGCCATAACAGCCACTTCGAGAATATCCAGAAAACCGAGGTGGATGAGCTGGGGACGGTTCTGAAAGCCATCCTGCTGAAGCTGGAGTCGGCCCTGGAGAATCCGGCTTATAACTACATCATTCACACCTCGCCTTTCGATTCGCAGGCGCTGCCGCACTACCACTGGCATCTCGAGGTGATTCCGCGCCTGACCCGCGTGGCGGGATTTGAATGGGGCACCGGCTTCTACATTAATTCCGTGCCCCCCGAGCAGGCGGCGCAGTTCCTGCGCGAAGTGGCGGTCGATCCGGCCCTCAAGAGACCAGCCTAACAGGTTCCGAAAAAAACCTTTGTTGTGTGGCCGGGGCTGAGTCCTCGAAGCCCCGGCATGCAGCGAAAACCGGGGCTTCGAGGACTCAGCCCCGGCCACACACACTTCCTGGGAATCGGGGTTCAACAGGCTTCGGAGGCAAGCGATGCGCATCGGCGTCTGCGGCGGCACCTTCGACCCGGTCCATCTCGGGCATCTGGTTCTGGCCGAGCAATCTCGGGAGCAGGCGGCGCTCGATCAGGTCTGGTTCATTCCCTCGGCGCGGCCGCCGCATAAGCAGGATCGATCCGTGACTCCTTTTCATCATCGACTGGAGATGTTGCAGCTAGCGATTGCCGGACACGCCGCCTTCCGCGTGAACGACGTGGAGGCGGAGCGGCCGGGTGTCAGCTATACGGCGGACACCCTCAACGAGCTAAGAAGCCGGCACCCGGGTAACGGCTTTGATTTCATCATCGGGTCCGATTGTCTGCCGGACCTGGTGCACTGGTACCAGCCGGCGCGTATTCTGGAGTTAGCTGGGCTCATTGTCGTGAAACGCGAGGGCTGGCCGCTGTGGAGTGAAGAAGAACTGCGGCTTGCCCTCCACCTACCAGCGGAAGTGCCTATCCGGCAACGCGCCGTCGAAATGCCGACGATTGCCATCTCTAGCAGCGATTTGCGCGGCCGGGCGGCGACCGGCCGCAGCCTCCGTTATCTCGTGCCCCGCGCCGTGGAGTGCTATATCGAGACACATCGTCTTTATCAGCAGCAAAGTTGAAGAGGACAGGGGTCATTGGTCATTCGTCATTCGTCATTCGCGAAAGACGAATGACCAATGACTACTGACTATTGACGGAGTCATTCGTGTCACGCACCAGCAGACATTGCAACAAGCATTCAATCGCTCGCTCGATGTAGTTCGGCTCCTCGTAAAGGGGAATGCCGAGCGGCGCGGTCAAGGTGTAGCCCAACGCCGTGCGAATCACTTCCCAGGCCCCGACGCCCGGCACCAGGGACTGGCGAAAGACGCCGGCCGTCTGTCCTTCGGCGATAACCCGCGCCAGCAAGCGCTCGCTATCCAGATAAAAGGACCGCAGAAAGGCGCCGATTTCTTCGTCATCGGTTTCGATCAGCGTGCGGTGCATGATGCGGAATTCGATGGCATGTTCGCGGGTCGTGCCCAGGTACAGATCGATGATGCGGCGCAATTTTGCCAGTGGATCGTGCAGGTCGCCGGTTTCCGCATGCCAGCGCGTCAGCGTAGCCTCGCGAATTTCCTGAAGCACTTCCAGGAACAGACCCTTCTTGCTGTCGAAATGGCGATACAGAACCGGCTCCGACACTCCGGCGGCGCGGGCGATCTTCTCCGTGGTCGTATTTTGGTAGCCCAGCGTCACAAAAAGGTGCTTGGCGTGAACCAGGAGCTGGCGTTTGCGGTCCGCCTTGCGCATGCGCGGCGCGGTCTTGAGGGGCTCGGCCCGGCTGCGTTGGGGCACGCTCATCGACTTCCTCACCGGTCCTTCGGTTGCATGACTTGATCAGGAGTATTCTAACCGGCCTGCGAAGGGCGTCCCAGAGCAACTTTGGCGGCCGCGGGCTGAGTGCGAATTCCCGCTGTTGTGAAGAGATCTGCTAGAACACCGAACGAAGCACTTCGCCGCGGCTGATAACCATGGGCCGGCCCTGCGTGTCGCGGAGTTCGGTGTCGGCCGGGAAGCCGAGGCATTGGTAGATGGTAGCCGTCAAATCCTGCGGTTGCACGCGGCCTTCCCTGGGGTGGCCGCCGATGCGGTCGGAGGCGCCGTGCACCTGGCCGCCGCGAACGCCACCGCCGGCCAGGGCGGCGGAGAAGACATGGCCCCAGTGATCGCGGCCGCCGGCGGCGTTGATTTTCGGGCTACGGCCGAATTCGCCCATCCAGACGACGAGCGTCTCGTCCAGCAGGCCGCGGTCCGCCAGGTCGGTCAGCAACGCTGAGTAAGCCTGATCCATGGGCGGCATCAAAGCCGTGCGCAGGCGCTTGCTGTTGTCGCTGTGCGTATCCCAGACAGGATTCGTGTCCTTGTCTTCCTTGGTGCGCGTCCAGTTGACCTGCACCAGGGAGACGCCGGCTTCCACCAGGCGCCGTGCCAGCAAGACGCTTTGGCCGAAACGGCTCATGCCATAGCGTTCGCGCACCGCCTCTGGTTCGAGTTGCAGATTGAAAGCCTTGCGTGCGCGCGGCGAGCGCAGCAGATCGAAAGCCTGTCGTGTTTGATTGTCATAACGGGCCATGTTATTGCTGCGGTCCAGGTGATCGAGATGCGTATTGACCTGCTCCAGCAGAGAACGCCGTTCCTGTAGCCGCAACGGCGGCACCTCGGCGGGCAAGCCCAGCTCCGGAACCTGGAAATCCGGGGCGGACGGATCGCACAACATGAGCCAGGGGTCCGCGGTCCTGCCCAAGAAGCCCGCGTTCTGACCGGGCCAGGTAATGCCGCCCGTGTTCCAGATGTGCTCCGGCACCGTCACCGACGCGGGCAACATGCCCCCGCCCGGACGCAAGCGCCGGACCACGGCGCCAAGGCACGGCCAGTCATTCGGCGCGCCGGGAGTGGCGTTCTCCACGTTCGTGGGCTGGTGCGGATAACCGGTCAACATCCAGTAACCGCTTGACGAATGGGCGTTGTCGTTGGTGGACAGCGCCCGCAGCACGCAGCAGTGGTGCGCCAGCCGGGCGGTGCGCGGCATCAATTCGCCCACGCAAAGGCCGGGGACTGAGGATTGAATCGGTTTCAGATCACCGCGAATTCCGACCGGCGCAGCGGGCTTGGGGTCCCAAGTTTCATGTTGTGGCGGCCCACCCATGAGGAACAGCACAATACAGGATTTGGCCCGGCCGAACGCTTGCCCCGAGCGCGCGGGCGCGGCGACGGCTTGCCGGCTGCCGAGCAATGCCGGAAGGGAAAGCCCGAACACGCCAAGGCTGCCTGCACGCAACCATTCGCGGCGGGTTACGCCGTCGCACAGTCGCGCCCCAGTGTCATGGATACTCAACATAAGGTACTACCGCCTGGGTAATACTGTAGACCCGGCGACGGCAGCAAACAAGTCGGGAAGTTGGGTAAGCATGGCACACATCCTCGTCCTAAAGTCTGTCGCTGCTTCCCTCCGATGCTATAAGAAGAGCCCCAAAGCCGACTGAAATTCAGATCGCCAGGCGAAACCAGGTAAAAGCGGGGAAGCAGGGATGACCGACACCCAGGTGCTGTTGAGAAAGATCGCCGCCCTGCGCCAGCAGTTGGAGCAGGTCCAGGGACTGGCAGCCGACACGGCAGCGACGCCGGGTCCGGAGGCGAACGATACAGCCGGCCGGATCGAGCGCCTGGAACGCCAGGTGTCCAACGGCGCTCAGCACACGGTGTTGCTCGATACGACGCTACGCCAGTTGGCCCCTGCGCCCGCGGCCGCCGCAACCACGCTCCCCCGGCAACTGACCGCCCGTGCACGCCGCATTCTCGAGCAGGGCCGCGAACTGGTGGCGCAGCTCCGCTTACTGGGCGACGAGTTTCCGATGCCGCAGCCGTCCGCGGACAGTGCCGGCCCGGAAACGAAAGATGCCCTGGCACGGCGCTACCATGAAACAGCAGCCATGGCAGATACAGCGCTGCGCATGCTCCAGGCCTTTCCCGATGCCGCCAGCGTGCAGTTGCGTTTGTGCGAAGGACTGGAAGCAATGCTGGGCGTGGTTGCCGAGCGCATCGCCGGCTTGCATGCCGCCGTGCAGCAGCGGCGCTTCGAGCAGCGGCGGATCGATGTCTTTGCCGATCTCATCACGCAACTGCACACGGGTCTGCCGGTCACTCTGCAGCCTTTCGCCGACATCGCCGAAGCCATTGTCGCGGAAGCAGCCGGGACCGGCCCGTTGCGCTTTCTCAGTGCCGACCCGCGCCAGCCGGCACGCTTTGTCGCCGGCCATGGCTTGACCACCGCACAGGTACTGGCGCGCGTCGTGCGTGACAATGCCGAGCTGCGCTGTACGCCGGCCGAGGCCGTGCTCGCCGCCCTGCTTCATGATGTGGGCATGCTCGGCATCGATCCGGCCATTCTGACGCGGCCCGGCCCGGTCAACGACGCGGAGCGCCGCGCCATTGAAGGGCACACGTATGCCGGCGCGGACATGTTGACGCGTCTCTTGCCAGGCGGCGCCTGGCTTGCCGAGGCGGCGCTGGGACATCACGAACGGCTCGACGGCACCGGCTATCCCGGGGGCTTGCGCGATCAGCAAATCGCGCCGCTCACCCGCCTGATCGCCGTTTGCGATATCTATGCTGCCCTGTGCACGCCCAGGCCGCATCGACCCGCTCTGGATACGCGGACGGCGCTTACCGATACGCTGCTGCTGGCGGAAGGGGGCGGGCTCGATCGCTACCAGGCGGAGCGGTTGCTGCAACTCTCTTTTTACCCGGTCGGCTCGCTCGTGGAGCTGGCGGACGGCGCGGCGGCTCTGGTGGTCGCCACGCCCACGAGCCGGCGCGACTTGCAGACGCCTGCGCGACCCGTGCTGGCCGTCCTTACCGACGGCGACGGCCAGCTTTTACCTTATCCGCGGCATGTGGACCTGGCGCAGTGCGAGGGGAGAAGCATTGTGCGCTTGCTGACGCAAAGCGAACGCAGCGACCGTCTTGGCGGCCGCTATCCCGAACTCGTGTAACCAGAGATCGCCGATTGCCGAGCGCCGATTGCAGAGGGACGACAAGGCAGGCTGCCCAATCTGCAATCTGCAATCTACAATCAGCAATCTCCTCCGACATCCCGCGGAGGACACGCATGCGCCGCCCGGGCGGCTATCTTTGCGCGACCCGGCATCCCTGGTCGTGCCTGTTGTTCCTGGCTCCGCTCCTGGTGGTCTACGAAGCCGGCGTCCTCTGGCTGGGTGGACCGCAGCCGGAGTTGCTTCGGAACGGCGCCGACACCTGGCTGCGCTGGGGGCTGGAATCGTTCGGCCTGTCGCAGCTCTATTGCGCTCCCGCGTTCATCGTCGCGGTGTTTGTGGGCTGGAGCCTGCTCCGGCTTACGGATCGTCCGCTGCGGCCGCTCAACGTCTGGCTCGGCATGGCCCTGGAGAGCGTGGGGTTTGCCTTCGGCCTGTGGGCGCTGAGCAAGGAGCTCGGTCCTTTCCTGGAACAATTCGACATCCATCTCAGCGTCGGCCTGGACAGCAAAACGCTGGGCCGCGTCGTCACGTTTGTCGGCGCCGGCATCTACGAGGAGATGCTGTTTCGCCTGTTGCTGTTCTGTGTGCTGGGAATCGTCTTTCGGCTCATGGGCGTGCCGCGCATCATCGCCGCGTTGCTGGTCGGCATCGCTTCCGCAGTCCTGTTTGCGGCGGCCCATCATATGGGGCCGTACGGCGAGCCCATCAACGGCTACGTCTTTCTCTTCCGCAGCCTGGCCGGATTCTATTTTGCCCTTCTCTATCAATTGCGCGGCTTTGGCATCGCCGTGGGCGCGCATGCCTGCTACGACGTGCTCGTCGGCGTCCTGATCGTCTAAAGCGTCAAAAGCAGCGCCAAGGCGACCGGCAATGAGGCGGCGCCGATCACCAGAATAGCCAGCAACAGCCGCCGGCGCAAGCGCCGGCGCTGCTGGATGTAGGGTTGGAAGCTCAGGAAGAAGTCGTGGACGGGCCTTCTACGCTCCATGCTGGTCTCGTGCGAGTTGGAGAAGCATTTCGCTGGGTTCGATTGCCATCTTATCAGCCGCTATGCCCCTGGCAAGTCGTGAACAGAAATCCTAAATCAATCGTCTGTCCATTGAGCAACGCTGAATTCGAGCAACCCGCCTGCGACAGAGAATCCAGAAAAGCCAGAAGGAGATTCCATGCCGAAGTACGCTCTCTTGCCCCTGGTGCTTGTGTTGGTCTTGCACTCGGGCGCGCGAGCACAGGAAGCGCGGCTGCTGCGTTTCCCCGCCAGCCACGGCAACCAGCTGGTCTTTACCTATGCCGGCGACCTGTACACCGTCAACGCCAGCGGCGGCGTGGCCCGCAAGCTCACCGGCCACAACGGCTTCGAGATGTTCGCGCGCTTTTCGCCGGACGGCAAATGGATCGCTTTCACCGGCCAGTATGACGGCAACACCGAGGTCTATGTGATTCCGGCTCAGGGCGGCGTGCCCCGGCGCCTTACGTTCACCGAGACGCTCGGCCGCGACGATGTCTCCGACCGCATGGGCCCGAACAACATCGTCATGGGCTGGAAGCACGACAGCGAGCACATCGTCTTTCGCTCGCGCATGCACCAGGAAAACGCCTTTCTCGGGCAGCTCTATACCGTTTCGATCAAGGGCGGGCTGCCCGAGCCGCTGCCTTTGCCGCGCGGCGGCTTCTGTTCCTTTTCTCCTGATGACGGCAAGCTGGCCTACAACCGCGTCTTCCGCGAGTTCCGCACCTGGAAACGCTATCGCGGCGGCATGACAGACGATGTCTGGATCTATGATTTCAACACGAAGAAGACGGAGAATATCACCAATAACCCCGCTTCCGACATCATCCCGATGTGGAGCGGCGACAGGATCTATTACCTCTCCGATCGCGATGAGCACAAGCGCATGAACCTCTATGTCTATGAGACGGGCAGCAGGACGACCCGCCAGCTCACCCACTTCGATGAGTTCGACATCAAGTTTCCTTCGCTCGGCGACAAGGCCATTGTCTTTGAGTACGGCGGCTACCTGTTCCGCCTCGATCTCGATACGGAGCGCGTTACCAAGGTTCCCGTGCAGATTCTCGAAGACCAGGTTGCCGGGCGCGGCGGCTTGACCAACGTGAGCAAGAACGTGGCCTATTTCAGCATTGCTCCCGATGGCAAGCGGGCTGTCTTCGGCGCCCGCGGCGATATCTTCACCGTGCCCGCGCATACGGGACCTACCCGCAACCTGACCGGCACCCCCGGCGTTCACGAGCGCGATCCCGAGTGGTCGCCGGACGGCAAACACATCGCCTTTATCTCGGACGCCAGCGGCGAGGATGAGATCTATGTGACGGCCCAGGACGGCAGCGGCTCTGCTCAACAGCTCACGAAGGGGGCCGATACCTACAAATATGAGATCAAGTGGTCGCCCGACAGCAAGAAGATTCTCTGGTCCGACAAGAAGCTGCGCCTCCAGTACGTAGACGTAGCCTCCCGGGCCGTGACGACGGTCGCCCAGGGCAAGGCCTGGGAAATCAGGGATTTCGCCTGGTCTCCCGACAGCAAGTGGATTGCTTACGTCCACCCCGAACGCCGAACCTGGGACCGCATCGTGCTTTATTCGCTGGATAAGAATACGACGCTGGAGGTGACCGATACTTGGTTCGACTCGCGCAGTCCCGTCTTCAGCGCGGACGGCAAATATCTCTTCTTTGTTTCCGATCGCGAGTTCAATCCTACTTACGCCCTGAACGACTTCAACCATGTCTACCAGGACATGAGCCGGATCTTCCTGGTCACTCTGGCCAGGGACACGGAATCGCCCTTCAAACCAAAGAGCGACGAGGTCGGCGTGGAGGCGCCGAAGCCCGAGCCGGCCAAGAAAGAAGGCGTCGTGGTCAAGGTGGACGCCGACGGCCTCAAGGACCGGATTATCGAGCTGCCGATTCCCGCCTCCAGTTATCGCAACCTGGTGTCGGCGGGCGGAGCGTTGTACTACCTCCGTCGCGGCAGCAAGGACCCGCGCGCGCTGCTGCAGATGTATGACCTCAGCCTGCACAAGGAGACCGCCCTGGGCCAGCTGGAAAACTATGAAGTCTCCGCCGACCAGAAGAAGATGATCGTTTTCAAGGACGGCAATTACGGCATCATCGATCTGCCGAAGGGGCCTGTCGCCGTCGCCGAGCCGCTTAACCTCTCCGGCATGGAGGTAAAACTGGACCGGCACAAGGAATGGCGGCAAATCTTTAACGAATGCTGGCGGCAGATGCGCGACTTCTTCTATGACCCGAACCTGCACGGCGTCGATTGGCCGGCCGTGCGCCAGAAGTATGAGCCGCTGCTCGCCCACGTCAATCACCGGGCCGACCTGACCTATGTCATCGGCGAGATGATTGGAGAGCTGAGTGCCGGCCATACCTACGTCGGCGGCGGCGACATGCCGCAGCCCGCCCGCATCAAGACCGGCCTGCTCGGCGCCCAGTTGCAGCGCGACGACAAGACCGGCTACTACCGCATCGTCAAGATCATTCGCGGCCAGAACTGGGACAAGTCGGTGCGCTCACCCCTGACCGAGCTCGGCGTCAACGCCCGCGAGGGCGACTTCATCCTGGCGGTCAACGGCCAGCCGACCAACGAGATGACCAATATCTACGAGGTCATGGTCAACACCGTCGATAAGCAGGTCGTGTTGCGCATCAACTCCGAGCCAACGGCCAAGGGCAGCCGGGAAGTCACCGTGATCCCCACCGGCGACGAAACCCAGCTCTACTATTACGCCTGGGTGCAGGACAACATCAAGAAGGTAAACGACGCCACGGCAGGAAGAGTCGGCTATCTGCACATTCCGGAAATGCTGCAGCCGGGGCTCAATGAGTTCACCAAATACTATTATCCGCAGCTACAGAAGAAGGCGCTGATCGTGGACGTGCGCGGCAACGGCGGCGGCAACGTCTCGCCGATGATCATCGAACGCCTGCGCCGCGACATCGCCATGGTCGGCATCGCCCGCAACACCACTCCCAACGTCGATCCAGGCGGCCTCTTGCTTGGTCCCATGGTCTGTCTCTTGAACGAGTTCTCAGCGTCGGACGGCGACCTGTTTCCCTATCGCTTCCGCAAGGCGAAGCTGGGCCCGCTCATCGGCAAGCGGAGCTGGGGCGGCGTGGTCGGCATTCGCGGCAGCCTGCCCATTGTGGATGGAGGTTTTCTCAACAAGCCGGAGTTTGCACGTTATGATGTGGAGGGCAAGGAATGGATCATCGAAGGGCACGGCGTGGAGCCCGACATCGTCGTGGACAACGACCCCGCGCGCGAATACGCCGGCATCGACGATCAGCTCAACAAGGCGATCGAGGTCGTCCTCGAGGAGCTAAAGACCAAGGCCAAGTCGCTGCCGCCTGCGCCGCCCTATCCGAAGAAGTGAGGCTGCCCTCATGCCGTCCCTGAGGAACCACGCATGAGCTTCCGCTGGGGCCCTGGTCCGGTCTTCCACTATGAATGGGTCACATCGTCCCGGCGCTGGCAGATGTACGCGGGACGCTCGCTGTTTGTCTTGCTGCTCCTGGCCGCCCTGTTCACCGTCTGGTACACCGACGCGAACCAGTACTCCTCGGCGACCGGCCTGAGCGGCTACCGTAAGATTCTCGCCGAGATGGGCGAGAAGTTTTTCTACGCCGTGGTCGGCACGCAATTGACGCTCGTCCTGCTGGTCGCCCCCGCGCTGACGGCGGGGGCGGTTTGCGTGGACAAGACGCGCGGCACGCTGCTGCACCTCCTCACCACCGACCTGACCAATGCCGAGATCATTCTCGGCAAGCTCGCGACCCGGCTTGTCACGCTATTCAACCTGGTTCTGTGCACCTTCCCGGTTCTGTTCCTGTGCACCCTGGAAGGCGGCATCGACCCGGACGCGCTGATCGGCGCCTTCCTGATTACCCTCGGCATCGCCATCTTCACCGGCACGCTGGCGCTCACGCTGTCGGTGTGGTGCCGCAAGACCTATGAGGTCTTGCTTGCCGTCTACATGATCGTCTTCTTGCTGCTGATCGTGAACCCACTTCTGAGATTCTGGGGACTCAAAGTGGCGCCGCCGTTCTGGATTGAGGCGCTTAACTTTTACTGGGTTGCCTTCGCCCCGTACATGATCCCCGGGGCCATCACGCTGGCCGATGACTGCGCCTTTCTCGGCGGTTGTGTGCTGGCCGCCGTGCTCTTCGTCATGGCCGCCGTGTGGCGCGTGCGCGCCGTGGCGATCCGGCAATCAAGCCAGGTGACGAAGCCGCGCGGCCGCTGGCTGCGTTTCCTGGACCTGGGCCGCTTGACCTGGTGGCTGCCCGGCTTCGGACTGGATTTCAACCCGGTGCTGTGGCGCGAGTGGCATCGCAAGCGGCCGTCGCGCTGGGTGCGTGCCGTTTGGACCGTGTATGTGACGCTGGCGCTGATCTTTACTGGAACGGCGATATGGCAATATTTCGCGACTACAAACCGCACCGAATTAGGGCCATTCGTCAACGCCTTTCAGGTCGCTCTCGGGCTGCTGCTGGTGAGTGTCGGATCGGTGACGGCGCTGTCGGAAGAGCGCGTGCGCGGCACGATGGACCTGCTGCTCACCACCACCATCCCGACCTGGAAAATCGTCTGGGGCAAGTGGTGGGGGGTGTATCGCACGGTTATCCTCCTGTCGCTCTTGCCGGGCATGCTGATGTTCGCACTCGCCTGCCGAAACGATTTTTGGCCGGGCGTGCAGGTCATGGTCGGTCTCGTGCTCGCCTATGGCGCCGCGGTAACCAGCTTTGGTTTGGCGCTGGCGACCTGGAATCGCCGTCCGGGCCGGGCCCTGGCTCTGAGCGTCATCGTCTACGTCGCCATCACGGCGGGCTGGTTCTTGATTGTCTTCCTGTTGCTGCGCTGGAGTTTTAGCGACACGGCGCAAGGATTGGCCATCGGCAGTCCGTGGTACGGCAGCGGGCTTCTCACCGCCGATATGGAAAGTCAACGAATAACCGGTGCCGGCTTGCAGTATCCCTCTGCATTCAATCACCTAGGCTGGGCGATCCTGTGGACGGTCCTTTACGCCCTCGCGGCCGCCGTCCTACTCGCCCTCACCCTGGCGACGTTCAACGCCAGCCTGGGGCGCATGCCTTACTATCCCGGGCCGGTTCACGAGGCGGTCAGACCGACGCGCGCACGCGCGGCACGGGCAAGGCCGGCAGCAGCACGCTTAGTTCGGCGCCAGTGAGAGGCGGCAGGCGCACAAAGCCTTGCCGGGCCAGGCGCGCCGAGCGCACCGCGCATTCTTTCTCCAGCAAATAGTAGCGGTTATAGCCCTCGCGCAGCTCATTCACCGGCGTGAGATCGATCTGCTGCAGAAACTTCTGCCAGCGGCGATTGAACCGTTCGATGCTTTCGCCTAGCTCGACAACGGCACGCCGCAGCACGCGCTCGGAAGAGGTCGGCGCCACCGGCGCGCGCAGTCGCGGCGCCAACTCGGCGTACATTCTTTGCAGCAGGCGCAGGGCTTCCTCCGCCACACAATTCGCCAGCGTCTCCCAGCTTCCTGCCAGGGCATACAGTCTGCCCAGCCGGGTCCGGACGTGAAGCAGCCATTGTTCGCGCTGTTGGCGGCAGCGCGCCAGCAATCCGTCATAGGCGTCCTGCACTTGCTGGGCGCGGCGAACATACGCGGGCACGTCATATTGAGCGAGGAAGCGTTGGAAGAGTTGCACAGCCGGATCGGGGCCGGCAATGGGAATATCGTCCATGAGATTTCTCTCATTCTTCGGAAAGCCCGTCTTATTCTCAATACTGTTTAGCTTAGGCGGGGTTAGAAGCTTTGGCAGCGGTTCTCTATCGCGAGCTTAATTTCCTGGGCGAGAGGCGCTCAGGTGAAGTGAAAGTATCCGACATGTCCTTTTTAGGAGATTGGCGATGCGAGCAACGTGCAAAGTCTTATTGGTGCTTGGCGTGGCGGCCCTGTTAGCTGCTCCCGCGATGGCGCAGGGGCAACGCAAAGGCGGCGGCTTTGGCCGCGGCGGGTTTGGCCCGGGAATGCTTCTCAATAACAAGGGGGTGCAAAAAGAACTTAAGCTGACGGACGACCAGACCAAGAAGGTCACCGACGCACTCAAAGAGGTGCAAGACAAGCACCGGGATGAGTTTACCGGTCTGCAAGATCTGCAAGGCGACGAGCGGCGTGAGAAGATGCAGGAGATCATGAAGAAAGTCAATGAAGAGCAAACCAAGGCGATCTCCGAGATCCTCAGCGCCGATCAGGTGAAGCGCCTCAACCAGATCGAGTTGCAGAACAGCGGTCCTCGGGCCTTCACTCAAGAAAAGGTGCAGAAGGACCTCAAGCTAACGGACGATCAGAAGGACAAAATCAAGACCATCGCCGATGACCTGAATCAGGAGATGCAGGGGCTTCGTGGCGGCGGCGGAGATTTTCAGGAAAACATGAAAAAGATGGCTTCCATGCGCAAAGAAGCCATGGAGAAAATCACCGCTGTCTTGACCGACGATCAGAAGAAGACCTGGAAAGAATTGACCGGCGAACCCTACGAGGTCAAATTTGAGCAGGGTCAATTCGGCGGCCGGCGCGGCAAGAAGAAGGATGGCGTGTGATTGCCTCGTGACCCAGACAAAGAGCATTCCTGAGCCGCGAGCCTCTAGGCGCCAGCCGGGAGGCTCGCGGCTTTCATTTCATCGCGCGGTGACACAGACGCACAGACGCGTGCAATGCAATGATATGAAAGCAACGAATTTCCCGAAGTCCTTGTTTTCCAAGTACTTGGCAATAATCGGCCGAAGCTTACGGCGAAACCTGCAGTTCATTGCGAAGGGTATTTACGCCGGGGGTAAGAAGGGCCAGGCCCTCGGCCATCTGGCGATCGCGCTCGCTGGGCACCTTGCCGCGCAGCACAAGCATGCCGTTGTCCACGACCACGTTGATGTTCCTGTTCCCGGAGATCGACGTCGAGCGCGCGAGCACGCCTTGCACCTCTACCTGGGCGCGAGGCGATACGCTCAATCTCTCCGGTGGCCGGCCAAGGGGTGCCGTCGGCTGTTCCATGGCGATACCGTACCGTGGCGATTGGGTATTCATCATGTAGCCGCCGGCCGAGCCGGAGCCGCCGGCCCCCGCGCCGCCGCGTGCGCCGCCCGAGGAATTGGTGGTGGTCACGGTAGCATAGATCGGCTGCCCGAAAGTCGCGGTTCGGGAGACGTTGAGTGTTCCCGGCGTCAGCGGGTTCATGTAATACTTGCCGAACATGTTGCTGGTGGCCGCGGTCGGGAAGAAGGGCTGGTTGCTGCCGCCGCGGCCGGCGCCGTACTGGCCGGTGCTGCTGCCCGTGCCGCTGCCGCCAAAAGCGGACCCGGTGCCGCTTCCGAACGGCGAGCTGGTCGTCCCCGTGCCAAAGCCGGTGCCCGAACTGCTGCTCATGCCCAGGGTGCCGGAGCTGCCGCTGCCGCTCAGGCCAAAGGAGCCGCTGCCGCCGCTGCTCCCCCCTCCGGTGCTTCCGGACAGACCAAAGCCGCTGGAACCGCTGCCGCCCCCACCTGTGGAGCCGGTGCCAAGCCCTTGCGCAAAGGCCGGAAGCGCCAGGGCAAATACAGCCACGCCGCTCAAGCCGTAGAGCCAGCCGCTCTTAACTCCCCGATAGCTGAACGAGCACATGGCAATTACCTCTTTGGGACGAACGCGCGGTGAGCATCCGCTTCCTTATCGGCAGATCCGTGTTGCCTTGCCTATTCCATAAATACGCTAGCCATTAGTTTTAACCCGCCGGCGGCCAAGGAGACTCGCCAAAAGCATAAATCCCACGCAAATAGCGCTTTCTGCCACGCTAGCCTCGTGTACGATGGACAAAGCCGGCCCACACTACTTTTCATAATTTACCGGGTTTAAAGAGAGGTGAGTAGTGAGTGGTCGAGTGGTGAGTGGTAAAATCAGCCACTCACCACTCCACCACTCCACCACTCACCTCTCACCACTCACCTACATGAGGCTCGCATGCAACTGCTTCAAACCTTGATGAAGAAAGGCCTTCTTACCGAGGCCAACCGGGAGCGCGTGAAAGAAGCCCAGGCTGCGACGCCTTCCAAGCCGGTCCACGAAATCCTCATTGAAAAGGGCTTTGTCAAGGAAGAGGTGGTGCTGCCCTTGCTAGCCGAGGAACTCGGCATGGAGCTGGTTGACCTATCGAACCGGGTTGTCGATCCGGAAACACTAGAGACCATGCCGCTCCGGCTGGTGCACCGGCACACGCTCATGCCGCTGTCGCGCGAGAACGGCAGCATGGTCGTGGCGACCGGAGACCCGTTCGACGTTTATGCCCTCGACGAATTGCAAACGGTTACCGGACTCCACGTCATCCCCGTGCTGGCAAGTCCGCGCGAGATCGCCCGCCTCATCAAGACCCACTTCGGCGTCGGCGGCGAGACCGTCAGCTCCCTCATGCAAGAGCGCGCCAGCGACGGCGTCGAGCTGCTCGAAGAGCTGGAGACCGACGACAGCGAACTGGCCAAGATGGCCCAGGAGGCGTCGGTCGTCAAGCTGGTGAATGAGATCCTGATGGAAGCGGCCAATGAGCGGGCCAGCGACATCCACATCGAGCCGGGCGAGAATGAGTTGCGCATCCGCTACCGCATCGACGGTCTGCTGCAGACGCAAATGCTGCCGCCCGAGATTAACCGCTTCCAGGCGGCGATCATCAGCCGTCTCAAGATCATGGCCCATTTGAACATCGCCGAGAAGCGCCTGCCGCAGGACGGCCGCATCAAGATGCGCGTGCAGGGGCATGAGATCGACGTGCGCGTCTCGATCATCCCGATGGTGCACGGCGAGGGCATCGTCATGCGCTTGCTCGACAAGACGCGCATGGTGTTTAACCTGGCCAACGTCGGCATGGCCCCGGACCACTACAAGACGTTCAAGCAACTGATCGACAGGCCGCACGGCATCATGCTCGTGACCGGTCCGACCGGCTCGGGCAAGTCGACGACGCTGTACAGCGCGCTGAACGAGATCAAGGAGGAGACGCTCAAGATCATCACGGTGGAAGACCCCGTCGAGTATCAGCAGGCGGGCATCAGCCAGATCCAGGTGCAGAGCAAGATCGGCCTGACGTTCGCCGCCGCCCTGCGCAGCATCCTGCGTCACGACCCCGACGTCATCCTCATCGGCGAAATGCGCGACCTGGAAACCGCCGAGAGCGCCATCCAGGCGTCGCTGACCGGCCACCTGGTGTTCAGCACGCTGCACACCAACGATTCGCCCAGCGCCTTCACGCGCCTGATCGACATGGGCATCGAGCCGTTCCTGGTGTCCAGCACGGTCGAGGGCGTGCTGGCGCAGCGGCTGGTGCGGACGATCTGCCCCGATTGCAAGACCAAGTTCGAGCTGCCGGTCGAGGATGTGCCGAGTGACTTCCCGCGCGACGGCAAGGTGGTGCAACTGTGGAAGGGCGCCGGCTGCCGGGCCTGCCGGCAAACCGGCTTCCGCGGCCGGCTCGGCATCTTTGAGCTGATGGTCACCGGCGACAGCATCCGCGAGATGTGCGTGCAGCGCACCAACGCCTCGGCCATCCGCAATCAGGCCTTGAAGGAAGGCATGATCACTCTAAGGCGCGATGGCTGGCGGAAGGTGCAACAGGGGATTACGACCATTGATGAAGTCGCCCGGGTTACGGCCGGGGATATTAGCTAGTTGCAAGGCAACAATACTGAATACTGAAGGCAGACAAGGGGAATTGGACAGTGTCAGGGGCGAAGAAACAGAGAGTCTACGACTTGGAAGATCGGTTGATTGCGTTTGCAGTGAGAATTATGGAAGTGGTCGCCTAGTTTGGAACAGCAATGCCAGAGTTCACCTATGAAGCACTGGGCTCCGCCGGTCAGCGAAACAAGGGCACGCTGACCGCGAATAGCGAGCGCGAGGTCATGGCCATGCTCGACGCCCGCGGCCTTTTCCCGGTGACGATTGCGCCGCTCAAATCCGCCGCCGGCCATCGCTGGGGCGGCGGCGGCCGCAAGATCCGGGCGCGCTACATGTCCACGTTTTATTCGCAGCTTGCCGACTTGCTGCGTTCCGGCGTGCCGCTCCTGCGCAGTCTCGATATCCTCGAGCGCCAGCACAATCAGCCGGCCCTGTCCGAGGTGATCCGCGAGGTCCGCGCCAAGGTGGCCGACGGCACCAGCCTGGCCGAGGCCATGGCCCACCATCCGCGCGCGTTTAACGAACTGTCCGTGAGTATGGTGCGCGCCGGCCAGGAGGGCGGCTTCCTGGAAGACGTGCTGCGCCGCATCGCCGACTTTACCGAGCACCAGGAAGACCTCAAGGCCAAGGTCATCGGCGCCCTGGCCTATCCGATTTTCCTGGCGGTGGTCGGCATGATCGTGCTGGTCGTGCTCGTGGTCGGTTTCGTGCCGCGCTTCGAGCCGATCTTCAAGAAACTGGAGGAGAAGGGCGATTTGCCGCTTATCACCAGCGGTCTCATGGGCACGAGCCATTTCATGATCGGCAACTGGTGGTGGGTCACGGCTCTCGTGGTGTTCGCCTGCATCGCTTACCGGCGCTGGGCCAGGACGGAGAACGGCCGGGTGCGTATCGATAATCTGAGGCTGCACATCCCCGCCGCCGGCAAGATCTATCTGAACTTCGCCCTGTCGCGCTTCACGCGCATCCTGGGCACCTTGCTGCATAACGGCATCCCGATCTTGCAGGCCCTGCGCATCGCCAAGGATTCCACCGGCAACCGGGTCCTGACCCAGGCCATCGAGAAGTCCGCCGAAAATATCCGCTCCGGCGACCCCCTGGCCGCGCCGCTCGCCGCCAGCAAGCACTTCCCTCGAGACGTGGTCGAGATGATCTCCGTCGGCGAGGAGAGCAACAACCTGGAGAAAGTGCTTGTCGATATTTCGGAAGCCCTGGAGAAACGCACTTCACGCCAGCTCGAGCTGTTCGTGCGCTTGCTGGAGCCGATGATGCTGCTCGTCATGGCGGCGGTGACCCTGGTGGTGGTGGCCGGCTTGCTGCTGCCGGTTTTCAAGATGAGCCAGACGGTACGTTAATCTGTCGCGGCTTCCCGTATCTGCGCAATTCGTTTAAGCCCTCGCTTATTCTTCAGGAAGCTATCCGAGGATCAGGTTGACTTTGTCCGCCCTTGGCCGCCATAGTTCGCCCGCCAAGTGACCTGGCGAACTATGGCGAAGTTGAAAAAGTTGCTGAATTCTTTGCGGGAACCTTGGGAATCCTCTTGACGGTTCGCACGCTTTATGCATCGAGCGTCTCATGATGGCCAGGTGACCACCTTGGCCATCTTCGCCGCGGGTTACGGAGTGTAACTTGCGTTTGAACCAGGTCCTGAAGATCAATAGACGAACAGCGGAACTCCGGCGCTGCTGAGCTTTTAGGCAAGACGCTGTGAGGGTAAAATATGCGAGTCGGCGCGAACTCACTCTCCTCGCAAAAGAGAAAGTTACCGTCATGCGTTTGAGATATATTTGTGGCAAGTTCCTTGCCGCAGGTTGTGTTTGGTGGTTCACCTGGCTCACCATCGCCGCAGCCCGCAGCGCTGAGCCGCCCTCTGCCGCGCAAGTTACCGGTAAGGTTCACGACGCCGCGGACAAGCCGGTGTCTGCCGCCAGAGTGAGCATCAGCCAACGACCGGGCGAGTTGGCTTCGCCCGACCGGCTCGTTGCCATTACAGGCAAGGACGGCGCCTTTTCCCTCTCCATCAATATCGCACCAAACAAGCCCTTTGTAGTTCGTGAAGTGTGGGCTGAAAAAAGCGGCTTCGTGCGCGCGGAGGATCGAGCGCTCCATGAACTGAAAGCCGGTGCGAAACTCGTGTTGGATTTTCGGCTGGCGCGCGGCGAAGTACTGGCGGGCAACGTCGAAGTGCCCCTGTCGCTCAAGGAGCGCAACGCGGGCGTGCAGATGACCGATCGTCAGTTTGCTCTGGTCGTATCCGGACCGTCCTTCGCGCAGACGCATGTCACCGCCAAGGGCGGGAACTTCAAGCTCTGGGTCCCCAAAGGGGAATATGCCGTCGAAGTGCGTGCGCTTGCGCCTGCCGCGGTCGTGGTGAAGCCGCGCAAAGTGAAATCCGGCTCGAGAAACCTGGTGCTGCGCAACCAGTTCCTTTCCGAGCAGGAGCTGGCCAAGGCTTTCGATGCTGTTTGGGAAGAAATGGACAGCAAATATAGCTATTTCTTCTTGAAGAAGGACCTGGACTGGAATGCCTTGAAGGAGAGCTATCGCCCGCAGGCCGTACAGGCCGTCGGACTCTATGAGTTTGCCGAAGTCCTGGCGGATATGCTCGGGCGCCTCGAAGACAGCCACGTCTGGATCGCCATGCCGGGAGAACGACTGGACTCGTACAGCAATCCCGGACACAGCAATCGCAATCTTGCCGTCACGCTGGCCGCTCTGGAGACGCCCACCAAGTGCGGCGACTTTGCCCTGGTCGGCAAGACCCGCGCGGACGGCTACGGCTATTTCCTCATGACCAAACAAAGCGCCGCCACGGAAGAAAGCGTCCGCCAGGCGGTGAAGGCGATGCGGCAGTTGCAGGACGTGCCCGGCTTCATCGTGGACCTGCGCGAAGCCAACGGCGGCAATGAAGCTTTCGCGCGGCAGATAGCCGGTCTCTTCTGCGGCAAGCAGACGGTCTACGCCAAGAGCAAGTTCCGCAGCGGCAAGAAGCACGACGATTTTGGTCCGGTCTTCGATCGCGTCCTGCCGCCGTCGGACCGACCCTATCTCAAGCCGGTCGTCTGCCTGTTCGGTCAACGCTGTGTGAGCAGCGGGGAAGGCTTTGCCCAGATGATGAAGTCGCTGCCGCACGTGACCACGGTCGGCGAACGCACGCGCGGCGTTAGCGGCAATCCGGGCGGCTTCCGCTTACCGGGCATGGATGTGACGGTGTGGTTCTCGCGCTGGGTGGACTTGATGCCGGACGGCAGCACGTTCGAAGGCGAAGGCATTGCCCCGGAGGTCACGGTCGAACAACCACCGGAAGCCTACCAGGAGCGCGATCCGACGCTGGAGAAGGGGCTGGAAGTGCTGCGGCAGAAGGTCTGGGATGCCAAGAAGTGAAGCGCCTCAAGAGGACAGCAGGTCATCCCAGGTAGCCACATCGTCTAGGCGAGTAACCAGCTGCTCTAGCCGACTGACCGAGGTAATCGCTTCGATGGCTGAGAGGTTCCTTGCACTGGGCATCCCGTAGCGCTTGGTCCCCAGTGCGAGCAAGATCTTTTTAGAAGCCTGCACGGCCCCCTGCACGGCCCCTTCAGCGCGCCCCTCGATTCTTCCTTCGTCCAGAATGGCCTGATATGTCGCCGACTCTTTCATAGCCTGGACTCCTTGAAGCAATTCAGTCGCCACCTCACGAGTATAACGCAGCCCCATCAGAATAAAAGTCGAGGTCCATAGTTTGGCCTCCTCGCCCGGCGTTGCCTCGTATATGCCGCAAAAAAGATAAATCCGGCAGAATTGTCTTCCCACAGCCCGCACCGCCGTGCGATAATTACGGCTAATCACCCACCGCATAGCCGTTAGCGCGGCCGGACTGGCGTCAGTCCTTCCGGAGCGCTGCCGGTCAGACTTTGCCAGGCTTGCCTGGCTGTCTTCCGTGAAATAACTGTAAGATTCATAATTCTTTAAGGTTCGACGTGGTAGTGTTAGTCAGGCGAAGTGCCATTCAAAATAGGGGGGATCCAGCCATGTTAATGCGCGAAAGACGCGCTCGCGTGCGCGGCGGCTTTACACTGATGGAAATCCTGGTCGTCGTTGCCATCATCGTGGTGCTGGCAGGGGCGGCCGTGCCCATGTACATGAAGTACCTCGAGGATGCCAAGTTGGATCGCGCCTGGCAAGATTCCGTGACGCTTTCCCATGCCGCGGAGGCTTACAAATTGCAGCATGGCGGCAATCCGCCTGACTCGCTGCAAGTACTGACGCAGGTCGATGAGAATGGCAATGCTGTTCTCGAACCGAAAAATCTGGTCGATCCCTGGGGCAAAGAATACCAGTACTCCGCGCAGGGCACGCACGGAACCACGGGCAAGGTCGAAGTATGGTCGACGGGGAAGCTTGGTAATTCGATGATCGGCAGCTGGATGGCAGGCGCGCGCGACGGTAAGTAACGAACGGGCACTGGACGGCGCGTTGTCTCTGCCGCGGCCGCAGGCGTGGCAAACTAATCCTGCCTTCAAAGCGAATGGCAAATGATGGGGAGAGCGCAGCAATGGCAAGGAATCGATCTTGCTCGGGGTATGCGCTCTCCGTGCGTCTTTGCGCTCCTGACTCGCGCAAGGCCTTCACGCTATTTGAATTGATTCTGGTAATGGCGCTCATTGTCCTCCTCAGCGCCGCCATCTACCCCAACATCGAAGCCATGTATGGCGATTCCAAGGTCACCGCCTCCGGCGACATGATCCGGGCGGCCTGGGCCGAGGCGCAGGCGCATGCCATGAACGAAGGCCGCCCGTATCGCTTTGCGGTCCGTCCCTACACCGGCGACTTTCGCGTGGCGCCCGACGGCTCGGATTACTGGTCGGGAGGAAGCGGCGCGCCGGATACCTACGATCCAGCCAACCCCATCCTGGTACAGGAGTCATCGCTGCCCAAGGGCGTTCGCTTTGGCGCCCCGGAGACCAGCAGCCTCAATCCAGGGAACAACGTTGCGTCCCCGGCAGCGGGCGGTTCCGATTCCGGGTCCGGTTCCTGGAACACCGTGGTGACCTTCCTTCCCGACGGTACGGCGCGCATTCAGGGCGACCAGCAGGACGCCTCCATTGTCATCAACGCCCGCGGCGCCAGGCCCCTGGAATGCCGGATTCGCGGCCTCACCGGCGTGATCACCGTGAAGACCGTGGAGGGCAAGCATCCATGAGACTGTCCCGCTCACAAGCCCGTAAACGGCGCGGCTTCTCCTTGCTCGAAGTCATCGTGGCCCTGGCGATCTTCCTGCTCGGGCTGGTCGGCATTGGTCAACTGATTACGCTGGGCGGCGATCGTGCCCTGGAAGTCCAGCAGCAATCGGAAGCGATTCAGCTTTGCCAGTCCAAGATGGCCGAGGTCATCGCCGGGGTTGTGCCCCTCGGTTCACAGAGCGACACCCCCTTCGACGAGGACGCGGACTGGAAGTGGTCGATGGATGCCGAGCAGCAAGGCGACGCGGCCAACTTATGGACGGTCAAGATTTCCGTGAGCCGGGCGGGACCGACCGGCAGCAAGCTGGAGGCGACGCTGTCCCAGATGGTCTTCGACCCACAGCAACGCGGCAGCACCCTGGACGTGGTGGCCGCGGCGGCCGCGGCCAAACAGGCCAGCAGCAGTGCTGCGGCGGCCAGCCCGAGCACCGGCGGCGGCACCGGCTCATCGAGCGGCGGCAACACCTCGCCAACCACCGGCAAGACAGGAAAAACACCATGATGCGGCGAGCGCGGCCGGCACGGCCGGCCTACACTTTGCTCGAGGTCCTGCTGGCTTCCGCCATCGGCGTGCTGCTCATGGGCGGCCTGTATGTGGCCGTCGATGTGCAGTTGCGCCATGCCCAGGCCGGTCGCGAGGTCGTGCAGCAGGGCACGTTGGCGCGCGCTCTGCTCGCCCGGATGACGAGCGATATCAATGCCAGTGTGGGACCCGTACAGCCTGTGGTGACCGGCTCATCCGGCGGTTCCGGCTCCGGCAGCGGCGGCAGCGCGGGCGGCGCCATGTCCGGCGGCGGCGCGAGCGGCGGGGCCAGCACCGGCGCCGCGAGCGGTGCCGGCGGGGCCACGGGATCTGGAGCAGTGGCTAACGCAGGCAGCACGCCGGCTGCCTCTTCTTCCGCGCCGGCGGGCAACGCCGCACAGATCAACAGTTTTCAAGGCAATAACGAGGCTCTGGTCGTCACCGTGAGCAAGTGGCCGCGTGAGCTGGACCTTTCTCCCAACGCCTCCCCCGACTCGGAGCCGACCGGCGTCAGCGACCTGCGCCGCATCACTTACTGGGTGGCCGGCGGCAGCGGTTCACCTGTGGGCCTGGCCCGGCAAGAGGTCAAGGTCGTGACTTCCAGCGATGCGAACCTCGCCCCCTCCATACCGCCGAGCGTCCCCGATGAAGCGTCGTACGTCATTGCGGAAGAGGTCAAGAACCTGCAATTTCAATACTGGGACGGCACGTCGTGGCAGGATAGCTGGGACAGCACCCAGGCCGGGGCAGACGGCAGCACGCCGCAAGGTCCGCCCCTGGCCATTGCCATTACCATGGACCTCGCCCTGCCGGGCTCGGGCAACGGCAACGGCCAGGAAGCCAAGCCCAGGGTGAAGAGCTATCGCCACGTTGTACCCATCCTGACCGCGAACGGCGCGACTCAGGCCAGCACCACCAGCACCACCACGACCCCGTAAAACCATGCCGCGGCATCGAACCAGAATCAGAGGTCGGAAGTCAGAGGTCAGGGATCCGCGTTCCCGAACCGGGGCGTACGCGCGGCGCGCTGCGGACCGGCGGGGGCGCAGAGGCGTTGTCCTCATGATCGTGCTGGTCGTGCTCGTGGTCCTGTCGCTGGCGGCGTACCAGTTCAATGAATTGATGATCTCGGAGGCCAGGGCCGCCGACAGTTATCGCCGGGCCATCCAGGCGCGGGCGTTCGCCGAGTCGGGCGGCATCTATGTCATGTCCGTGCTCAGCGATGCCAACGCCTTCAGCGGCTTCCTCAACAGCAACCCCTTCGATAACCCCGCCTTCAGCGGCACCATCGTCGCGCCCAATGACAACCCCAATCTGCAGGGCCGCTTCCTGATTATCGCCCCCATGGATCCGGACGATCAATCGGGCGGCGGCAAGCAGTACCGCAACGGCGTCGTCGACGAGAGCGGCAAGTTCAACATCAATGCCCTCATGAAACTCGACCCCAGCGGCACCATCCTTTACAACGTGCTCATGTTGCTCCCCAACATGACGGACGAGATCGCCAACTCGATCATCGACTGGATCGATGCCGACGACACGCCGCGGCCCAACGGCGCCGAAAGCGATTACTACAGCAGCCTCAGCCCGCCCTACCAGGCCAAGAACGGCCCGCTCGACAGCATCGAGGAGCTGCTGTTCGTCAAGGGCGTGACGCCGCAACTGCTCTATGGCAACGACCTCAACCGCGACGGCATTTTCGAGCCCGAGGAGGACGACGGCAGCGGCGCCTTCAACCCCGGTTGGGCCGGCTACCTGACCATCTATAGCCGGGAGCAGAACGTCGATTCCACCGGCGCCCCGCGCATCTTCGTCAACGGCTCGGACCTGCAAGGTCTCTACAACCAACTGAGCACCACCCTGAGCCAGGACCTGGCCACGTATATTGTGGCCTACCGGATGTATGGCCCGGCCGCGACGCCTTCCGGCCCGTCCGGCGCAGCCGGCAGTGGAGCAAGTGGCGGCACAAGTGGCGGCAACAACAGTTCGCCCAATAGCGGCAAGCCGACGACTCCAGCAAGCCCGATGAAGCCCACGACGCCCTCGGCGGGTGGCGGCGGGATGGCCGGTGGCGCTACCGGCACGGGGGGCGCTGTTTCCAGCGGCGCCATGGGCGGCACGGGAAACCGTACCACGGCGCCGGTCTCGATGAGCTCGTTGGGAAATCTCTCGCAAGCCCAGCCGAAGCCCATCGCTTCGCTCTATGAGTTGATCAACAGCTCGGTTTCGATTCCCAGCAGCACGCCCAATGGCCAGCCGACGCTTCTTCCCAGTCCGCTCACTACCTCCACGCTGGCCACGCTGCTGCCGGAGGTCCTGGACAAGCTGACCACAGTCAACGGCGGCGAGATCCCGGCGCGGGTCAACATGCTCACGGCGCCGCGTGCCGTGCTGGCGGCCATGCCCGGACTCGCCGAGAGCGATGTGCAAAATATCCTGTCCAGCCGACCCGGCTCGTCCTCGATTGACGGTTCCGACACCAGTTACCAGACCCCGGCCTGGCTGATCACGCACGCGAACGTCAACCCGAAGACCCTGCAGTCGCTGGACCGCTATATCACGTCGCGCACGCAGGTGTATCGCGTGCAGTCGCTGGGCTACTTCGACCGCGGCGGCCCGACCGCTCGCATCGAAGCCGTCTTCGACACCAACAACGGCCGCCCGCGCATGCTCTACTGGCGCGACATTACTGAGCTCGGAAAGGGCTTTAACCCCCAACAAAACAATCAATAATCAATAGTCATTGGTCATTAGTCATTCGCTTTGCGAATGACTAATGACCAATGACGAATGACCAATATGACGGATCTCGGACACGAAAGGGGAGAATAGTTGGCCCGCTTTTTAGCGATAGATTGGGATCACCAGCAATTACATATTGTCGCCGCCACGGTGGGACGGGGCGGCGTGGTCGTGCAGCGCGCGGCGCTGTGGCAGGAGAGCCAGGATCCCGGCTCCGCCAATGCGGAAGCCCTCGGGCAACTGCTGCGCGAACGCTTGCGTGCGGCGGGCATCGCCCCGGCCCCCGTGCTGGTTTCCATAAGCCGCGATCGCCTGATTCTGAAAGAAGTGAATCACCCCGCCGTGCCGCCGGCCGAGGAGCCCGCGATCGTGCGCTTCCAGGCCGTCAAGGAGCTGACTGATGCGGCGGAAGACGTCGTCATCGATTACACGTCCACAGGCGAGCCGGCGCCGACCGGCGAGCGCCGCTCCCTGGCCGTGATCGCCCGCCGGGAGCTGGTCAACACCTACCAGACGCTTTGCAAGGCTGCCGGCCTCAAGCTGCTGGCCATGGCGCCGCGGCCATACGGCTCACTGGCCTGCTTGCAACAGGTGATCGGCACCACCGGGCTCACGCCGCCTCCCGACCCGCCCGACGCCACCGTGGCCGTGCTCACGGTGACCGAGCGCTGGGCCGAGTTCTGCGTCGGCCGCGGCGAGCAACTGCTGCTGGCGCGCTCGCTGGCCATCGGCGCCACGCTGGCGGGCGAGGTCCGCCGCAATGTCAGCGTGTTCTCCGGACAGTCCTCTGACCGGCCGGTGAAGGCGGTCTATGTGTCCGGCAGCGCCGAGCACGCCGCCCTGTGCGAACGGCTCGAGCAGATGCTGGAGACGCGCGTTTACCTGATGGATCCCTTCGCCGGCGTGGACCGCCCCGAGTTCCCGCAGGCGCATCGCGGCGGCTTTGCCGGCGTGGTCGGCCTCGTGCACGCCTGGTCCAGGGGCCTGCCGATCAATTTCGTCCGCCCCAAGCAGCCGAAACCGAAGCGCGATCCGAACCGGCGCAAACTGCTCCTCGGCGCCGGCATGGCGGCAGCGGTGCTGGTGGCCGCCTTCTCCTGGTGCTACAGCAAGCTGGACGCGAAAGAGACGGAACTGGCCGCCCTGGCAGCTCAGAAAGTCAGCCTGGATCAGCAGCTCACCAAACTGGAGGACGAGGCCAAACGCATCCAGGCCCTGGACGGCTGGGCGCAAAGCGAGATCGTCTGGCTCGACGAGTTGTACGACCTGACCGCGATCTTCCCCGACACCAACGCCATCCGCGTGACCAACCTGGTTTGCGAGCCGCTCACCGTCTCGGCCAAGGGCAAGTCCGGTCCGGTGGCGAAGATGGTCATCAACGGCATCATGAACGGCCTCGAACCGCTGGACGAGTTGCGGAATAAGTTGATCGAGGAAAGCAATTACAACGTCGACGCCAAACGGGTCAATCAAAATCGCTCCGGTCTCGAGCGCATCCGCTTTTCCCTGCAGTTCAGCAACGACGTCGGGGTAACCAGGCGGCCCAGGGACAAGTACACGCTGCACATCGAGGAGAATGAGCGCGGCCGCGGCGGCTTTGACTTCAACGGAGGGGCGCCATGAGTGCACGCGAACGCCTGCTGGCCGTCGCCGTCCTCCTCGTCGTCGTGCTTCTGGTCGGCGGCTTCCTGTTTCACAGCCTGTTTCTGGCGCCGCTCGCGCAGTCCAACCAGGACATCCAGGCCATGCGCCAGCAGATTCAAACCAAAGAGGACCGCAAACGCCAGATTGAGGCGGACCTGCCCCGCCTCGACCGCATGCGGCGCATGAGCTTGCCGGCCGAGTCGGAGACCTCCAGGCGGCAATACGGGGATTTCCTCAGCGAGTTGGCGCGCGACAGCGGTTTCCCGCCCAGCACCAGCATCGTCCCGCCCCGGCAGGTCGATGATAAGTCGGCGCCGGCCATCAACAAGACGCCGATTTACAAGAAGCTCGACTACAACATCCAGGCGCATACGAGCCTGAGCAACCTGGTGACCTTGCTCGAGAAGTTTTACCAAACGGGCCTCTTGCACCAGATCAAGAAGCTGTCGATCGTACGCCCGCTCACGCCCGGGCAACAACCGACTGATTTGGACATCACGATTACCGTGGAGGCGCTCATCCTGGACGGCGCGGAAAAACGTCCCACCTTGTTGCCCGGCCTTTCGCCCAAGCTCGGGGCGCTCGACGTGATTGCCGGGCTGCGCGGCGCTCCCACGGCGATCACGCTGTTGCCGTGGATCTGTGGTCCGACCGGCCCATTCGGGCCCGGCACGCTGGCGCGCAAAAACGCCGACTACGCCGCCATCGGCGACACCAACATCTTCCTCGGACCGACCCCTCCAGAGCGCAAGGCGGAGGAAGTCGCCGTGACGCAGTTTGTGCGCCTCAACCACATCACGCACAACGACAAGCGCTGGGAGGCCTGGCTCTACAACCGCTACGACAACAAGTGGACCCGGCTCCGCGCCGAGGCCGGTTTTGATTTCTTCCGCATCCTCAACGAAAAGGGCGATACCCTCGTGCGCGGCAAGGTGGTGACTATTGATCCGCGCGAAATCGTTTTCAAGGTCGACGACAACTACTACTCGGTACACATGGACCAGACGCTCGAGGACGCGATGAAAAAGCCGTTGACCAGCGAGCAACGCAAGGCCGTGCAGAAGCCGGCGGCGGCGCCGGCAAACGGCAATGGCATGAAGCAGAAGCCGGCGCCGACGACGGTAAACGGCAATGGCAACGGCATCAAGCTGGCGCCAACCGTGCTGAATTTTAAGAAGTAGGAGAGCCTCGCGAGATGGCCGGAGAAAAAAGGTGCACCAGCAACACGGGACCCGTCCGGAGCCCCCGTGAACGTCCTTGGTCGGCACTTCGACCGAAGGGCGAGTTTGGAAGTTGCGTTTTCTGCCAGATTTGAAGTTGCGGCACGACCCCTGCCGGCTTGCCCAGCAGGTGAAACAGTTCAGCAGCTAGGAGAGCTGCCCCGAATTCGCCCCGACCCCTGCCGGCTCGTCCGGCAGGTGAAGCAGTTCAAGCAGCTAGACCGCAGCCAGCCGACGAACTCCTTCACCCGCCGGACGAGCCGGCAGGGGTCGACGACAAGAACAGCGCCTGCTAGCCCCCGAACTGCTTCACCTGCCGGACGAGCCGGCAGGGGTCTGGCCAGACCAGCGTTAGAGAAAGCGCAGCTCCAAAATGGCGCTTCGGGCTGGTACCGAATCACCGGCTTGTCGGCCTGGGAGACGTTTTCTCATTAGTTAAAAGTGAAAAGGCCCCCAACGATGTTCAAGAACTTGCGCCGGCTTTGCCGATTGTTACGAAAATAGGGGTGCCACTGACGGTTGCGCGCTCAATGCGCTCTTTCGGCGGATATAATGACGTTTGGTTTCAAGTGGATAAGGGTGGTGCATCACGTCACATCTCACGCATAAACGGCAGGGTACGCTCATGAGCAAAATTAGCTGCATCTTGGGGCCGCGCGGTCTGGTCGTGGGAACCCTGGTCGCCCTGGGAACCTGGGAGATCGGCGCCTTCGCCGCGGGACCGGATAACTCCCCGGCCGTGGCCCAGGCCTCCTCCGAGGAATTCGCCCAGGCCGGCGCCGATAAGGCGCCCAAGGCGGAGCCGGAGAAGCGCTTTGCTTTCGAGATGCGCGGCACTCCCTGGGAAAAGGTCATGGAATGGCTGGTGGATATTTCCGGCATTCCCTTCGGCGGCCCGGACAAGCCGACCGGAACGTTCAACTTCATTACGCCCAAGAATCGCAAGGAAGGCTACACGCTGCCGGAAATCATCGACATTCTCAATGAGTCCCTGACGAGCCAGAACTTTGTCATCATCAGGCGCTCTCAGACGTACACGATGGTGCCCTCCGACAAGCCGATTGATCCTGCCATCCTGCCACGCATAGGCCTGGATGAATTGAACCAGCACGGCAGGACCGAGGTGGTCTCCGTCACCCTGCCGCTCAAAGCTCTGATGGCCGAGGACACCGCCAAGGAAGTCAACCAGATGATCGGCCCGTTCGGCAAGGTAGTCGCGCTCAATGGGCCGAACCAGCTGCTCATTCAGGACACGGTGGGCAACATCAAGCGCATCAAGGACACGATCCAGGGAATGGAGGACAACGAGAAGAGCAGCGACAGCTTCAAGTACAACTGCATCAACATCGATGCCGAGGACGCGGAAAAAGCGTTGAAGCAGCTGCTGCCGAATCCGCCCACCGAAGCTGCCCAGCAACAGGGCCAACAGCAACAAGGCGGCCGGGGATTTCAGTTCCCGTTCCAGCAAATGCAACAGCAGCCCGCCGCCGCGCCGGCTGCGCCCACGCTCAACAAGCGCGCGGTCAATATTGCCGTGGATGAGCGCCTCAATGCCGTGCTGGTCACCGGCCCGGCCGATCGCTTGGCGCAGGCGCGGAAGATCCTACGCGAACTCGACGTTGTCCCAGGCAGCGAAAGCTCCGCCGCCACCGGACGCGTCATCAAGCTGCCGGGCGGCGCCAGCGGCGCGGCCCTCGCCGAAGAGCTGGAGCGCATGCTCAAGGAAATGTATCCGCAGAGTCCGATCAAGGTCATCACGCCCGGCAGCGAGAAGAAGACCGAGCCGATGCCGAAGCCGGCCCCGCCGCCCAGCGACCGCAAGGACAAGTCGGCCCGCGCCGACCTGGAAGACGGCGCCATTTACTATGTCAGCCAGATCGTCGATCCGCAGCAAAAGCCGGCACCGCAGGTCAATCCCCAGCAGGGACCGCCGATCACGATTACCGCAGTGGGCAACAGGCTCATCGTCACCTGCGACGATCCGAAGATGGTGTCACGCATCAACGATATGATCCGGCTCTTGACGCAGAACGCCAACGAGCAGGGCCCTTTTGAAGTGCTTCGCCTCAAGAACGCCAACGCGGCGGAAATTGCCAAGGAGCTCGACGAAGCTTACAACGGGCCCAGGCAGCAGGCCCAGCAAGGCGGCCGGGGCTTCCCCTTCCCATTCCCACAAATGCAGCAGCAAGGCCCTCCGGCCAACCAAAAGATCCGCGTCGTGGCGGATATCGGCAGCAACTCTCTGCTCATCAAGGCCAATCTCCTCGACTTGCTGGAGATCAAGAAGAACCTTCGCGACGTCCTCGACAACGAGAAGAACGAATCGAAGGCAACGATGAAGTCTCACTTGATCGGGCCGCTCAAAAACGCCACGGCCACCGAGGTCGCGAGCACCATCCGGGATGTCTACCGCGAGATGATGAATCAGAACGCGGTTGTGCAGGTTGGCTTTGGCGGGCCGGGTGGTTTTGGTTTTCAATCCTTCCGGGGCCGTGGGCAGCAAACGCTGAATGTAGACGCCAACGGCAACCCGCGCCAGGTTGCCCTTACCATCGGCGTCGAAGATCGGACCAACACCCTGATCGTGAACTGCTCCGATGCCCTCTACGAGGACATTAACAAGCTCGTCAAGCAACTCGACGAGGCCGCGGGCAAGGCGACCAAAACTATCCGAGTCGTTGCGCTCAAGGGCATTGACCCGACTGTAGTCCAACAGGCCATTGACGCCATCCAGGGCCGGCGCACCAATTTCCGGCAAGGTCAGGGCGGCCAGGGCTTCCAGGGCGGCGGCTTCGGCCAGGGCGGCGGCTTCCAGGGCGGTTTCGGCGGCGGCATGGGCCGCGGCGGCTTTGGCCAGGGCGGCGGCTTTGGCCAGGGCGGCGGCTTCGGCCAGGGCGGCGGCGGCTTCAACCCCGGCTTTGGCGGCGGCAGAGGCGGGCCGCAAGGCTCCCTCGGCAATCCAGGTCCGCGGCTATCCCCGGACGTGCCCGATGGAGGGCCGGGTTTTTTCGTCGAACGGGTCAAGGATGACCCTCAGCCGTCCGGCCTCTTCGATCCGCAGCATCTCTTGAATGACGGTCAGCACTTCGCGACAAGCACCTCTGCCGAAGCGGGCCAGGAAGCCCAGGAAACCCCGAACATTCGCGTTGTCAGTGCCGAAGAACAACAGCCGGCGACCGCCCCGCCCCCCACGGGGCTGCAGGGCGAGACCATTCGCGGTCCGCGCTCGCCGGTGACCGCGGAAGCGCTGCCGGAATTGGGCGGCATCATCATCAGCGGCAACAATCCGGAAGATGTCGAGCTGATCATGAAGGTCATCGAGATGATCCAACGGGATTTTGCCGGCGCCGAAGTGCAAGTCGAACGCGTGGACCTGCTCTATGCCGATCCCACCAGCGTGGCCACGACCTTGACGCAGCTTTTCCAGCGCGTGCAATTCACGCCCACGGGCAACGTCGCCGGCCCGCCGACGACCCGGCCGGGCACGCCGACCGGGCAAGCGCCCGGGCTCTTCGGACAGCCGGCGCAATTCGGTCAGGCGGCGACGACGCCGTCGGTGGCCACCGCCGCCTTGCCCACGGGTGCGGGCAACGTGGTGCTCTTGCCGCTGCCGCGTTTCAATGCGCTCTTGATCGCTGCGCCGCGGGCGCGCTTGAAGGATGTGATTCAGGAAATCAAGCGGCTCGACCAGCCGACCAGCGCGTCGGCGCACGCGGTCGCCTTCCCGCTCAAGATCGCGGCGGCCTCGCGCGTGGATACGTTCCTGAACAACTTCTGGGCGCAGCGCTACCCCGGTGAAACCGCCACGCAACACCAGATCCGCATCACCCACTACGATCCGAACAACACCGTCTACGTCCAGGCCGCGCCGGCCGACCTGGCGGAGATTCGCGATGTCATCGACCGCCTGGACAAGCAGGAATCGTTTGCCATCAACGACCTGCGCATCATCTACCTGCAGAACTCGTTGTCGGACGAGCTGGAACAACTTTTGACGCAAGCCATCCTGCAAGGCGCCACGCCCATCGCCGCGCCAACCCCGGTCCGACCAGTGACGCCTGGATTGCCCGGCGTCCCAGGATTCCCGGGCGCTCCGACTACCCCCGCGCCCACAACGCCCGTCGTGCCGGCGACGACCACTGGCGCCTCGACCGTGACCAAGAGCACCACGCTGCGCTTCATCAGCGGCCGGCCGGGCCTGGGCATCGCGCAATCGGGTCTGCTCGAAGACATTCACATCACCTCCGATCCGCGCATCAACGCCTTGATCATCTCCGCGCCGGCAAAGACCATGGAGCTGCTGGCGCGAGTCATCGCCGATCTGGACGTGCCGCCGCAGGCGCGGGCCAACGTCAAGGTCATCACGCTGAAACGAGCCGACGCCGGCTACACGGCACAGATCATTCAGCAAATCTTCCTGGGCACCACCGCGACCGCCCCCACGGGGGCTGGTGGCGGCGGCGCCGGTGGCGCGACCGTGACCATCGCGCCTTCGCCGGCAGCGCCGGGGTTCCCGCGCGCGGTATTCACGCTTGGTCCGGTCACGCCCACCGGAGCGCCGGTGATTCCGCTCAGCCTGGCGGTCGATACGCGCACGAACAGTTTGATCCTCGCCGGCAGTCCCAACGATATCGACGTGATTCAGATCCTGGTCAGCCGGCTGGAGGATGCAACCCTCGTTCACGAGCGCCGTCATGAGGTCATCGCCCTGCGCAACGCCAGTGCACCCGACGTGGCCAACGCCCTGCAGGGCTTCATCACGAACTCGCTCACCGTCTTTAGCCGCGCCGGCGAGCTGAGCGCGTTCGAAGAAATGATGCGCGACATCGTCATTGTGCCGGAGCCGTTCACCAACAAGCTCCTGGTCAGCGCCACGCCGCATTACTTCAATCAATTGCTCCGTCTGATCGAGGCGCTCGACGAACAGCCGCCGCAGGTCGTCATCCAGGTGCTGGTCGCCGAGGTGGACCTGAATGTCGCCGAGGAGTTCGGCGTCGAAATCGGCCTGCAGAGCCCCGTGCTCTTCAACCGGAGCGTCTTTCCGGCGCCGCCCTTCGTGGGGACGGGCACGAATGTTCTCACCAATACGGGGGCCACGACCAATCTGGTGCAGCCGGGCGTTACCGTGAACACCACCAACCCGGTCGCCTTGCAGGGCTTCAATTTCAACAACGCCAGCAACTTTGCCCTGCCGCTCGGCAGCAACCCCGTGGTTAACCCGGGTGTTGTCGGCTTCCAGGGGCTCAGCAACCTGGGCGTCGGCCGGACCTCCCCGACGCTGGGCGTCGGCGGCTTTGTCTTCTCGGCATCCAGCGATGTCTTCAATCTGTTGATTCGCGCCCTCAAGGTGCAGGGCCGCATGGATGTGCTCAGCCGGCCGCAAGTCATGGCCACCAACAACCAGGTCGCCACGCTCTCGGTCGGCCAGAACGTGCCCATCATCACCAGCACCAGCGTCAGCCTCGGCACCACGAGCACGAATATCGAGCGGCTGGCCGTCGGCGTCAACCTGAGCGTCATCCCGCGCATCAATCCCGACGGCACCGTGCTCATGCACGTCAAGCCGGAAGTCTCCTCGATCATTTCCCAGACCGTGCCGCTGGGCAACGGCATCTTCGGCACGTCGTACAACGATCAGACCGTGGAAACCACCGTGCTGGCCGGCGACGGCGAAACCGTCGCCATCGGCGGCCTGATCCAGAAGAGCGACAAGAAGAGCGAGAACAAGGTGCCCTGGCTCGGCGACCTGCCTTACCTGGGCACGCTGTTCCGCTTCCGCACCCAGGACAAGACCAAGTCCGAGCTGATCATCATCCTGACGCCGCACATCGTCCGCTCGCGCGCCGATGCCGACCGCATCCTCGCGGAGGAGGCGAAGCGCATGGACTGGATCATCGGCGACGTGATCAAGACGCAGGGCTCGTCGGGACTGGCGCCGATCCTGCCCGCGCCGCCGTCCGGCGGGGGACCGTTCATTCCCGGTGAAGCGCCGCTGATCGCACCGCCCGGCACGGCGCTGCCCAGCGTGGAGATTGTCCCCGATCCAGCCGGTCAACGGACTCTGCCCACGCCGCGCAAGGCGCTGCCGCCCATTACGCCGCCGCTTGTGCCGCCGGCCGCCGTGGTGCCCATGTCCTCTTCCGCGGGTCGTTTCGATCCGGGGGTGCAGGGCAGTGCCTATTCATCAGCGCCGCTCCCGGTTTCGCCGGCGGCAACGCTGCCGTCAACCACGGTATCGCTGCCCCCCGCCGACGCTCGTGCTGCTCCCGGTGCCATGCAAGGCGCGGCAGCACTGCCAACCACAGTGATCTTACCTGAGAACACGCCGCCGGTGTCCGCTACGGGGACGCCCGCTACCACATCGCCCGGTGGTTATGTGCCTGGCGTCGCGGATAGCACGACAGCGCAACAGGCAGCCCCGAATCCGCCGGCTGGGTCCATGCCGGCAGCCGGCGCCGACCCGGCAAGGCCAAGCAACAATTCGGACAAGGAGAAGAGCCGATTATGGAAGATCTTTCATCCCGGACAGTAGACAGGAATCAGATGTCGGAGGTCAGAGGTCAGAGGTCGGGGAAAAAGCGGTGCTGGCCCTGGCTGATCGCTCGCTTGCTGCCGTTGACGCTGCTCGGGTCGGGCTGCACCACGACCAGTTCCTTCGTGTCGCTGGGCGACCTGGAGAAGCCCACGGGCGCGCCATGCCATGTGGTGGCGGCGTGGGTCCCGGAAGTCCGCGCCAACAAGGACCCCTTGCGCCGCGGCCAGCTTTGTCCCGGCCTGGCGGGGCGGGTCTTTCTGTTCGGCGAAGAAATCAAGTACCCCCTCGTGTGCGAAGGCACCATTGCGGTGGATTTGTACGATCGCACACCGGGCAGGCCGAAGTCCGAAACTCCTTTGGAGGTGTGGCGTTTCGACAAGACGACCCTCAAGCGGCTGGAGAGACGCGACGCAGTCGGCTGGGGCTACACCCTGGTCCTGCCCTGGAGCACGTACCGCCCAGACATCACGCAGGTCGAGCTGCGCCTGTCCTTTCAACCGGTCAACGGCACGCCGCTGTACGCGGACAGCGCGCCGGTCACTTTCAAGAGCGACATGCAGGTGATCAGCCAGGAAAGCACGCACATCGTCAAACCGCAAGACGTGCCAAGGACCGAAGAGCTTGATCAAAAGGATCGTCGCGTTCAAGAAGATGTGGGTCCGCAGTCGCAGCCGGCAGCCAAAGGGCTTCCCGGGCCGCGCTGAGGCTTATGCCTTAGTTTGGTTTGCAGGTTGGTTTGCAAGGGGCCACGATTGTTAGTGGGCGTCAAAGCCCCAAGGAGTCTACCTAGGCTCCGCGTTTGGACCGCCAGTCGCCGCCGCCTTTGCTGCCCTTACCTCGCCGGCTGCCATCGCCATTCTTGCCTTTGCCGAAGTCGCGCTGTCCGTTCCAGCCCTGTGCGCCATTATTGGCGCCCCAGCCGGGCTGTCCGCCGCCGGGGTAGAAGCTGGTTCGTCCCGGCGCGCCGGGCGTCATGCCGAACCCGGGCGTTTCATTGCCCGCTCCCGCGAACGCGCCTCCGGCCCCGCCTGGGGCCGGTCCGCGGCCCTGCGCCGCTTCGTAGCGCAACACTTCGTCCACGGTCAGGAAGCCGTCGCCGTTGCGGTCGATCTTGTTGAACTCGTCGAGCGAGCGGCCGCTGGTCTTCCACTCGTACAGGCCGATTTGCGCGTCCTGGTCCACATCGAGCTCCGCGAACCAGGCGGGCAGCTCCTTGGGCAGCTTGCCGATCCGATAGCCCACGGGCGGCTTGCGTTCGCTGTCGCCTTGGTCCGCGCCGCCCTGGGCTGAATTGCGGTCGAGCACGACTTGTTGCATGCGCGCCTGGAACCAGGCCTTGAACTCGTTGAGGTCGATGAGGCCGTTCTTGTCCGTATCCCACTTGTCCAGTTCGGTACGGAGATTCTCGGGCATCTCATCGTGGTTCAGAACGCCGTCCTGGTTCGTGTCCTGTTTGCGGAACATGTTCTCGGCGGCGTTGTCAATCCAGTTGCCGCCCTGGGCTGCATTCGGGCCGCCGCCTGCTGCCGCGCCGCCGCCGCCCCGGCCGCCGCGCATCTGCGACATGCCTTGCTGGAACTGCTCGCGGGTCAGCTGGCCGTTGGTAACGTTCGCGCTCTGCGCGATGCGGTCGAAGAAGCCTTGCCCGCGCTCATCGCGAATGTCGGCGCGGACCCAGACGTCCTTGCCGCCCGCCATCATGTTGAACAGTTGGCTGGGATCGCCCATGCCCATGCCGCGCATGCCCTTGCCGCCCCCACCACCACTGCCGCCGCCGAAACCGCCGCCCCGTCCGCCGTAACCGCCAGGCCCCTGCGTAAGTCCCGGCACGACGGCGATCAAGACAATCGCAAGACCGAGGAAAATGGCGAGCTTGGTGCGCATGGCAGGTCTCCGCGTGAGGAGGGCAAGGAAGCTGACCACCAAATTCTAACACCAGGCAAAAGCGAAAGACACGCCGAAGTGCAATAATGAGAAGGATTTAATACTTTCGCCGACTACGAAACGCCGGTGATTGTCCGGCTATCATCGGCTTGCACCTGGAAGTCGAAATCCGGCCAGCGCTGGGCCAGTTTCGCCAGAAGGGCGCCTACCAGTTTCGCCTGCTTTTTCGTGCCGTGATCGTGCAGGTGATACTGGTTGCCGTCGTCGCCCAGGACGGTGATAACCAGGTCGCAGATTTCGGCGTTGTTCGTTACGTGGAGGGTGTAGCCGGTGGTAGTGACCGTGGTCGCCATGTTTGCTGCTCCTAAGGCCCTCGCTGGCGCGTCGGGTTAAAGTGCTGCGCCCGTGATCAAGGGGTGGGAGACGTCGTCTGGTTGGCGCGGATTCGGCCGAGCGTGTCCATCACACGCTGCGGAACCGGCGACGGCAGCGGCGCCTCGGGTGGATACAGGTAAGAGTATATCCGGACTTTCTTGTTGAGCAGATCGTCCGGCCAGGCTCCGCGCAGCTTGGGGCTCCACTGGGCTTCGAGCCGCCGTGTAGGAGCGCCTTCGTCCACGGGTTTGTTGTCTTCGGTCGTATAGATCTGTGAGACAGGAATCTTGACGGTGCGTCCGTCCAGCTTCAGCACCAGCAGACCAATGGAGTTGGGCACGTCAGCGCTGAAAGTCAACGTGGCTACCACGGAATCGCCGCGGCCTTTGGCCTCGCCTTTGGCCTCCTTGAGCGCGATTATCTGCACCTCGTAGGCGCCCGGCGGCGCCGTCTCCGGGCCGCGCAGCAAGCTCGTTTTGAGGACCAGGCTCTGAAAGGCGGGGCCCGCTTCCACGGGCACGAAGTACCATTTGTGGCCGCATTGCCGCCGGCAGATCACGGCGCAGCCCGGCTTGGTGTCGGAGGCCACCAAGAGATTGGGGTCGGAGGCGAAGGTCAGATAAGTTTCATAGACATCGTTCTCGGTGGTCACCGGGTCGGCGTAGAAGCTCATGATTTTCGCCCGGCTGCTCATGGCGTTCAGGCCAAACATGTGTCCAAACATCCGGCTGATGGAGGTGAAGACGCCCGCTGCGCCTGTGCTGTGTGTGGCAGACTCCGACCAGCCCGCGCTAGCGCTGCCGCTCAAGGTATCGGTGTCCTGCACCAGGAGGTCCCGGTAGGTAAGTTGCACGAAGGGCAGGCCCTCGCGGGCGCGGATCAAATTGTCAAACGCCTGGTCGGTGTACATGTCCAGCAAGGCGTGCCGAAAGCTCTGGCCGTCGTGCGCCACCTGCACCGCCTGGCAGCCGCACAACAGCAGGCAGCAGACGCACAGACATGGCACTACAGGTCGCCTCATGGGCCGTTCTCCCGCGGCAGACAGCTCGAACCCATCTTCTCCGGAAAACTCGCTTCGATCTGTAGAATTTATCGTCAGGAAAGCGAAGGTGCATTGACGGTAACTCCCACGAAGCTGGGACGGCCGGGCAGCCTGGGCGTATGAGGGGAGAGTGCGAAGCGCAGGCTGACTACGTCACGGGCGTCTGGTTGTCTCCTCCCTCTTGTCCGAATAGGGTATGAGAAATTCTATATGACCATGCGCCGATCGGCAGCATAACCGGCACCGCGGGGCTAGTCCGGCTTGTCCCCGTGGAGCGCCGATTGTCAGCCGGGCCGTCAGTCGTGGCTCCACCGGGACAAGCCCGATGGCGGCCATCGGTATGTATGCATCGGTTACTGGCCACCAGTCATCGATCCACCGGGACAAGCCCGGCGGAGTCGTTACTGCAAAATCGGCCACGGTAATTTAGGTTGAAGGGCAGGCTTCCATGACAAAGTTCTTCGTGCCATCATTGGCGATGATTTGTCTCATCGCTTCAGCAGCCCCGGCGGCAGACAAGGAAAGCCAGGCATCCTGGCCGCAATTCCGCGGGCCGTCCGGGCAAGGAATCAGCCCAGGCAGCCTTGGGCTGCCCGTGGATTTCGGGCCATCGAAGAAGGTCATCTGGAAGAGCCCCCTCACGCGCGGGCACTCATCGCCGTGCATCTGGGACAACCATATCTATGTCACCGGTTTCGATCCCAAGACCAAGAAACTGGAGACGATTTGCCTCGATCGTGCCAGTGGCAAGGTCGTCTGGCGACAGGCAGCGCCAACCCAGAAGCTTGAGCGTGTCCACCAGCTCAATACGCTGGCCTCGTCCACGCCTGCCTGTGACGGCGCGCAGGTCTATGTCTATTTCGGCTCTTACGGTCTACTCTGCTACGACAGGAATGGTGAGCTCAAGTGGCAACGGCCGCTCGAGCCGATCCCGACCATTTTTGGCTCCGGCACCTCGCCGGTGGTTGCCGGCGAGCTGGTGCTGCTCAACAGCGGCAAGGGCCAGTTCAACTTCACGTTGCTGGCCCTGGACCGCCGCACCGGCAAGACCGTGTGGCAAAAGGATCGCCCGCGCGGCTTTGCTACCGGGCTCTGGTCCACGCCCGTCATTCGACAAACGGCCCAAGGCGGCCAGGCGATCGTGACCGGCGGTCAGCAGGTCGTGGCCTATAATCTTGCCGATGGCTCGGTGCGCTGGCAGCTCGCCGGCCTGCCGGGGGTCTCGCTGAGCACGCCGGTGGTCGGCGATGGCTTGCTGTTTCTCACGCTCACCAACCCCATTGGCGATCTGGACGAGAATGTCGTCAAGCTGCTGCCGTTCGATGAAATGCTGGCGAAGTACGACAAGAACAAGGACGGCAAGCTGAGCGCCGACGAATTGCCCAACGACCTCGTGCTCTTCACGCGCAACCGGCCCGACAAGATCGGCAACTGGGCGAAGGTCCGCGACATGCTGGCCATGTATGACAGGGACAAGGACAAGGCTCTCAACCGCGAGGAATGGCAAGAACTGACGCGCTCCACGGCGCAGATGACAGCCGGCATGGACATCGCCGTGGCCGCCGTCCGGCTCGACGGCCAGGGAGACATCAGCAAGACCCACGTCGTCTGGAAGGAAAACAAGCAGGTGCCCGAGGTGCCTTCCCCACTCTATCACCAGGGACGGCTGTACCTGGTCCGCGAGACCGGCGTCGTGACCTGCCGCGACGCCCAGACCGGCAAGGAGATCTATCGCGCCCGCCTCGGCGCCCGCGGCACCTGTTATTGCTCGCCGGTCCTTGGCGACGGCAAGATCTACGTCGGCACGGACGGCGGCATGCTGGTCGTCTTCAAACCGGGCGATCGCTTTGAGGTGCTGGCGCGAAATGATTTGCGGGAAGGCATCGTGGCCACGCCGGCGCTGGTCGATAACCGCATCTACGTGCGGACGGAACGGCAGCTCATGGCGTTCGGGGAATGAATGCTCTGCGTAAGCGTCCGGTTACTAGCCCCAGCCGCCGTCCAAGCGGATGCCGCCTTCCGGAAGCGCCTTGCGGCTTTCTTTCAGCCTGCCCAGGCAGCGGTCGAACGTCTTGAGGGTCACCAGAAACAGACACGCGGCCAGCCAGGGATAAGCGGCGGTCCAAAGCGAGGCCCAGGCGTCCCAAACATCAATTTCTCCTCCGTAAAGGACAGCATTCGTTAGCTCGCGGACCATGAAGAAGGGACTCGCCAGGGACAGGAATGAGCCCGTGAAGCCGAGGCGTTCCGACAACAGGGTAACAGGAAGCCAGCTAATGCTCACGAGCACATAAATCGTCACGCTCATGGTCAGCGCCCGGCCCGGTTGCTTGATCCAGGTAGCCAGGGCCAAGCCCAGGCTGGTAATGACGGCGCCGTAGCCGAGCACCAGGCCAAGCATGCGCATCACGTCGGGCCAGGGGTTTCTGACCGGAGCCAGCAAATAGGCCAGCAGAGCCGGAAAGACCGCCAGCGGCAGCACCTGGCGGTAGGACGCCAGCCACTTGGCAGCAATAATGTGCCAGGAGGGGAGCGGCGTGGTGAGCAGGACATCCAGGCTGCCCCGGTCACGCTCGTCAATGAGCGAGGTGACCGAGGTAACGCTCAGGAGCAAAAGGCCGATGGCCACCAGCGCCGCATTGACCAGGCACGGGAACTCGCGTTCTGCGTCAGACAGAGTGAACCACGGCGTCGGGTGGTGTCGGGTGAACGCCGCCTTTATCGTGAGCAGCGTGGCGAGCAACACGTACATAGTCCAGGTGATGCTGCTCACCAGTGTGGCGCGGCGGCGTTGCCATTCACGCCAGAGGACAGGATTCCAATCCAGGGGCGGCCGCGGCAGCCAGCTCCGGCCGCGCCAGCGAAACAGCGCGCTCCAGGTCGGCACGAGGCGGCGCTGCGCTTGCCCGGACTGCGCCAGCGTCACGCGACGTACAGTTAAGATCGCAACCACCAGCAACAGAACCGAGAGGACTGCCATGATGCCGAAAACACGCACGGCAATGTCCATGCTGCTCAGACCGGGCGCTCCGGAAACACCCCTTACTGCCGCCACATTTCCGGTGGTTACGGGAGCAAGCACCAAGCCCAGTAAGCTGTAATCGGGGTCGGGAGCTGGGCGCGGGGAGGCCGTCGGAGAGGTTCCACGGGGGACAAAACCATTCATAAACCAATCAAACGTTCGGATGATGGGATTGGACAGCAGCACCACCGCCCAGAATGAAAACGCCACCAGCATGACTTCGAAGGTCCGCCTGGCCACCACCGAAATGGCAAGCGAAAGCGTGCAGCCCAGCAACGCGATCCCCAGGAGCACCAGAAATGAACCGACCAGCGGTTGCAACTCCACGCCGCCGAAGAGCGTACTGAGAAACATCACGGGCAGGCTGCAGCCGATAAGACCGACCAGAGGGATGAGCCGCGCCATTAGCTTGCCGCAAATGATCTCCGTGTCGGATAAATCCGTGGTGAAAAGATGGAACAGCGGCCCACGGGCCTTGTCCTGGCACACGGCGCCGGCCGAGACGCTGGGCGCGACCAGCACGACCAGGGCAAAGAGCGTGGTCAGCAAGATGGTGCCGAACGTGCTGCCGACGCGGGCGTAAACATCCAGGCCGTGCCAGGTGCGCACGCCGGCCAGTTCCCGCCACCACACCACCGCCAGGGCCGCAAGAAGTACGGCAATGAATAGCGAGCGCACGGCATACATCTGCCAACGGCGCGCCGTGGTCATCCATTCATAGTAAAAGACAGGGCCCAGGCCCAGGCGGAAACGCATTGGTGGTCTCTGGTGCGGCCGGCACGAGCTGTGACGGTCGACCTTCGAGCTTAACAGGAAGCGCGCGCTAGAGCAAAGGTGCGTATGGAATCTACATCAATATTTCTGCGCGTGATTTAGCTATTCGGCAAATGGCATTGAACTTGCACCAGTACTCTTTGGCGGATGACTCCGTTCGCCATAGGGAACTCTGGGGAAGCCCCAATGGCAACGGAGCATCCGCCAATTCCCTCTCGCTTGCGCTCACGATGTTAACCGTGACCGCCTGGCTCGGCTATCTATCCTCAAATGGCTGATGGCAAAGTTGGCCGAGCAATCCTTGTAACCGCTGTCTCCGGCAAACACGTTTCTACCGAATTACTGCTCCCTCATGATTCGGGCAAGCGCAAGGACATGCTCACCGGCCGGGGACAGGCGTCCCGATAAAGGAATTAGTTTCGCAGTGGGACTGACCCAGGGACCACGCCATGCGCTGCACTGTTGTTCTGCTGACTGGATTGCTCGGATTACTCCTGTCCGCCCAGGCGGCCCGCGCTCAGAGGGTGGAAGAGATTCCGCGGCCGTACGTGGCCCCAGCGAACCAGTATGCCCCGCCAGCAGGGGATGCGCAGGAAGCGCCGCGCCTCTACCTGGGACCGCCGAACCTCTATGCTCCGCTGGCTCCCGAGGAAGACTTGATGCAGCAGCTTGGGCTCTATCCCACCGGACCGGAACCGAAAAGGCATCATCCGATCTCGAATGCGATTCATCAACACCCCTGTTACTGCGTAGCGCACCATAACGGTCTCGGCTGCGGCAACCTCAAGGCAGAGTGTGTGTTCATCTTTGGCGGCTGCCGGGAATTCTACGGTGAACCGTGCTACAAGGGACCGGACCCCTATCCACCGCATCATACGTTGCTTCATAAAGACCGGCGACAAGGAACGGGCTGCAGCACGTGCGGGCCGTAGAACCAGAGGTCAGAAGTCCTAACTCAGAGGTCACGGGTCGGCTGACCTCTGACTTCTGATTTCTGACCTATGATTTCCCCACTTCTTTGCTAACCGTCAGCTTGTCCATCGGTGGCCGCCGCAGGTGGAAGCCCGTCGCTTGCTGGTAGGCGTGGCCGATCGCCAGCAATTCCGCCTCGCCGTAGAGCCGGCCGGTGAACGTGAGCGACACCGGCATGTCCGTATCCCCTCGTTTCTGAAAGCCGCCGGGGAGAACCAGCGTGGGATGCCCGGTGAGGTTCGTCAGCAGCAGATCGTTGCCGCCGACGTAGAGATCCACCTGGGACATGACTTCGTCCATCTCACGCATCATCAGCGCGCGGATGCGATTGGCGCGCAGGTATTCGACGGCGGGGATGAACTGGCCGGCGCGGAAGGTGCGCGGCCAATCGTTCAGGCCGGCGGTGATGCCCTGGCGCGTGAGGTCGTCGAACGCCGTGGCCGCCTCGGCGTCCAGGATCATGGTCATGGCCCACATGTTCTGCTTGTCCGGCAACTTGATAGGCACCAGCTTCACGCCCAGGTCGCGCAGCACGTTCAATTCCTTCCGCTCCTTGGCCGGCGTCTGGCCCTCCACATAACCGACGCGCAACGAACGGATGTCTCGCGCCAGCGGCCAGGCGAACGGGCGATCCACGGCGCTCGGATCGAGTCCGTCGGCGCCGTGGATGGCGGCCAACACCAGGGCACAGTCTTCCACGGAGCGCGTCAACGGGCCGATCTTGTCCATGCTCCAGGCCAGGCTCATGCAGCCATAACGGCTCACCCGGCCGAAGGTCGGCCGCAGCCCCGTCGTGCCGCACTGACGGCTCGGCGACACGATGCTGCCTAACGTCTCGCTGCCCAGGGCGAACGGCACCAGCCCGGCCGCGGTCGCCGCGGCGGATCCCGCCGACGAGCCGCTCGAGCCCAGCCGAGGATTCCAGGGCGTGCGCGTCTGGCCGTTAAACCACTTGTCGCCCATGGCCAGAGCGCCCAGGGAGAGCTTGGCCACCAGCACCGCGCCGGCATCCTCCAGCCGCTGGGCCACCGTCGCCTTGACCGAAAGGATTTGATCGCGGAACGGGGCGGCTCCCCAGGTCGTGCGATAGCCGGGATAGCCGATCAGGTCCTTGGCGCCCCAGGGAATGCCGTGCAGCGCTCCGCGGTACCTGCCGGCGGCTATTTCGCGATCGGCTTGCTCGGCTTGCTTGAGGGCCAGCTCCTCCGTGTAGGTAACGACGCAATGCAGCACCGGATCGAACTGGCGCAGTCTTTGCAGATAGAGCTTGGTGAGTTCTAGCGCGGAAATCTGCCGCGTACGGATCAAGGCCGCCAGCTCACTGACCGGCATGAAGGCCAGCGTTTCCGGCGACTCGGGCCGCTTGGGCGCCATTTGCTCCAGCGGACAAGCCGCGCCGCGCGGCCCATCCTGCTTCTGCACCTGCCAGGGCGCCGGGTTGAAGCACAAGGCCGGCGGGATGCTGTTGTCCAGTTTGACCTGGCGGGTCGTCTGGAAGTTCTGCAGGAGCCGCTGCAGAGCCTGGGCCGTCGATTTGCGGTCCTCGTCGGAGAGAGTCAGCCCAGCGATCCATTCCGCCTGTTTGACCATGTCCGGCGTGACGGTGGCCCCTTGCTGAGCCTGCGCCACCAGGGCACGCTGAAATACCACCGAACCAATGCCCAGGCCGCCAAGAATCTGGAGCAGTTGCCGGCGGCTGGGGCCGGCCGGATTATTCGCGTCCGCATGAGCCATGATGTTGAAACCTCGGTGAAAAAGAAGCCAAGCCTGTTGCGCGCAGGAGCGATCATTGTCGCGGCTGCAAGGGTCTGGAGCAAACAGATTCTCGGAGTGTAGGCCGCTCACTCCGTGAGCGGCGTCCCGCTCGCGGAGCGAGCGGTCTACACTGCTGGTGCAAATGGGGTTTCCAAGCCATCCGCAAATCGTTATCCTCCGCCAGCATTCGCGCCTTGCTATTCATGAATTCTGCCGACACGGAGGTCGCATGTTCGCCGAACGAGCTGCCACAATTCAGGAACCCAGGACCAAGACGCTTCTCTGGCTGCCCTGGGGCGCCCTGGCTGTAGCCGCGGCCTTATGTCTGGGCGTAACGCGCGGTTTTGTTTCGTCCCAGGTGTCCCCCGAGCAGGTTGCCGCCGAGCAGCCGAAGGCGACGCCCCAGCGTACCGTGGTGCTGGCGGGCAAGCTGGACGATGACAAGATGATCGCGCTGACCGCTGCCCTGGCCCCGCGCGGCAATGGCGGCGTGTTCCTGCTCGATGCCCCGCAGGCGGCCCGCTACACCAGGGATTTCCTGAGCGCCTTTTGCCCCGAGCATGTCATCCCCATCGGCACATTTGCCGACGGCACGGCCGCTTTGGAGCATCGCCTCGGCAGTCCGGTGGACGAACCGCTCAGGTCGCCGGCCGCGCTCTTCGCGCGCGCCGAGCACGTGGTGGTTTGCCCCTCCCAGCCGCGCCGGCTGTTGCTGCAGGCCGCCTGTCTGGCCGGGATCCTCAACGCCCCGCTCTGGATTACCCATGATGATGCCGCGGAAGCCGCTCCGCTCCTCGAGCAATTGCTCGCCTGGCGCACGCGCGAAGTATTTGCAGTGGGCAGTGCCGCCCGGCTCGTCGAAAATTCCGCGGTGGCCCATTTCACGCTCGCCGACGAACAGGCCGTGTCTGCGCGCTATCTGCGGCACCTGCGCAAGCAAGGTCCCATCGAGACCATCGTGGTGACCAACCCCGCAGACATGGAGGGAGACCTGGGCGGTGTGTCGGTGCTCGCGCCCTGGCTGGCCTTGCAACACCGCGCCGCCCTACTCTGCACCAATGACGCAGGCGATAACACCACCGCCCTGGTACAAGCCGCCGTCAAGCAACCGGCGCTGGCGCACGTCGATGCTGTGCTCCTGGCCGCCTCGCTCAAGGCGATTCCTACCGAGCGGCGGCCGAACCCGGTGCCCGGCAAGGACGCCGTCATCGAGATGGAACCCTTGACGCCGGCAGGCACGGAGCCATTCAGTTTTGCAGTCGGCCGGCTATTTCACGAAGACCTGAGCGTGCTGCCCCTGCTCATGGCCCGTCAGGGGCTGCTGAACGAAGCGCCGCGCGCCGGGCCGCGGCGTGCCCTGGTGGTGAGCAATCCGGGCGGCGGCCTTGCCTTGCTGGAGACGTTCTCGCGGAACACCGCCAAGGAGCTGCGCAACTGCGGCTATGAGACGACCGCTCTCTTCAATGAGACGGTCACGCGCGAGCAGGTGCAATCCCTGCTGCCCAGCCAGGACATCTTCCTCTGGGAGGGACACTATCGCACCATGGTGGACCGCTACGAGATGCCGAAGTGGACCGAGCCGCTGCAACCGGCGTTGATCTTTCTGCAAAGCTGCCTGGCTCTGAATGAGAAGGAGGCGCAGCCGCTCCTCCGCCGCGGCGCCCTGGGCGTTGTCGGCTCGGCAACGCGCATGTATTCCGGCTCCGGCGGCGCTTTCACGCTCTCCTTCTTCAACGGTCTCAATTATGACCAGCGCAGCCTGGGCGGCAGCCTGCGCCATGCCAAGAATTACTTGCTGGCCTATTCGCTCTTGAAGGAACAATTGCTCGGCGACAAGGCCAAGCTCGGCGGCGCCAATTTGCGCTCGGCGTGGGCCTTCACCCTGTGGGGCGATCCCACGCTCAAGCTGCCCCGGCCGCAGCTCCCCGAGGACGCGCTCGAACCGGTCCACCACAAGCTGCACGGCAACACGCTGGTCCTGTCCCTGCCCAACACTGTCTACGAGAAAGTGATCAACCAGCAGTATCAGGCCCAGATGTGGCCCAACGCCCGGCTCGCCGGCCTGCTGCGCAAGGGCGAAGAAGACGAACGCACCCTGGTGCCCTTCCTGTTCGCGGAGGTCCGCTTTCCCAATACGCACGCCGGCAAGAAGCCCACCTTGACCAGCAAGGTCCCACACAAGCATTGGGTCTTCTGCTGGGACGACCGTCGCCATTGCGGCTACGTCCTGGTCGCGCCACGGGCGAAAGATGAGCACGAGGTCCGCTTTCATGTGGGCTGGGGCGAGTGAGCCCCCGGAAAGCATGATCATTTTCATCCGCAAAAGCTTAATATAACACAGAAATCATAAAAATCAGACACGATTACTTGATTTTGTCATGTAATTGTGTACACTATCACTTCGGGACAAGACGGTTCAACCGCAGCTGTCATCCCCCCGTTTTCAACGAAATTCGCAGAACCGAGGCGTTCGGTCGCGTCCTTGGTTCCGGGGGATTACATCATGTTGTGCCGCCGCTGCCGCGCCCGTGCCGCCAATCGGCGGCGGGGTCTGTGCTGGAGCTGTTATCGCTGCAAGAGCGCGCGGGCTCGATTTCCTTCCCTGAGCAAGTTCGCACGGCGCGGCGTAGCCGATTATTGCGGCGCCTCCAAGCCGGCCTCGATGCCGACGCGCGCCTTGCCGGGCATGCCGGAGAAGATTGCCGTTCTGGCCGAGCGCGCCCGCCTGGGTCAGGAGCTGTGGCATCCGCAAGATGCGCCATGGGAGGAATTGGCGGCCAGTTGAGCACGGTTACCGGCGCGTCGAACGCTCATTGAGCGTTATCCGTTTGATCGGCGACTTTCTTCTGATTGGCGACTTTATTCCGCAGGTCTTCGGACCAGCGCGGGAAGGAGTCGGTCCGGATGCCGAACTGGTCCAGGGCCCGCCCGACGGATTGATCGATTATCTCCTCTAACGTCGTGGGCCGGGTGTAAAAGGCGGGTACCGGCGGAAAGATGACACCTCCGGCCTCCGTAATGGTTACCATGTTCCGCAGGTGAATGAGATTCAGCGGCGTCTCACGTACCATGAGCACCAGCCGGCGGCGTTCCTTGAGCACCACATCGGCGGCACGAGTCAGAAGTGAGGAGGTCACGCCCGTGGCGATCTCGGCGACCGAGCGCATGGAGGCGGGAGCAATGAGCATTCCCAGCGTCTGAAAGGAACCGGACGACAGGGGGGCGGCCATGTCCATGATGCCATAGACGTGGTCGGCCAGCGCGGCCAGGTCCTCCTTGCTGAGGTCCGTTTCGTACGCCCGCGTCAGCTCCCCCGCGCGGCTGACGATCAGGTGCGTTTCGACGCCCAGGGAGCGAAGCAATTTGAGAGCCCGCACGGCATAGATGATGCCGGTGGCGCCGGTGACGCCGACAATGAGTTTTTCTTTCCGCGATTCGGCCATGATGCGTTGTCATGCCGTTCTACGGAAGGGAAGATGCCGCGGCAACCGAGCAAGCATTCCTGGAACCAGCTCAAGGGACACTGACATTTTGAATGCGCTGGACGCGGCGGCGACGCCGGGTCTTCTCCGTCACCAGCAGTTGCAGCGCCGCATTCTGCCGCTTCACCATTTCATTCTTTGAGCTTTCATCCAGAAGCAAAGGGAGCACCGACGCGCAGCTCCAGAAGCTGAGTCTGCTCCCCTCATGGCGAATCTCTTTGCAGAGGGCGCCGCCAATATGCTCGCCGAGTTGACGATAGGACTCGAAGCGATCCTCGTCATACAACTGGTCCGGCGTGGGATGATGCGGAAAGTCGCGGTTCTGAGCAGCATAGGCCTGCAAGTCGGCCTCCTCATCGCCCGTGAGCGTCGGTTTGACGTAAAGCAGATATCCCGGATCTGCGTCGGGATAGTCAATCCGTGCCAGGAAGAAGTGCCGCATCGAGCGGCGATAACCCGGGCGGAGGCGCCCTTCCGCAGCATGCTGCTGCATTTGCTCGTCCGTCGGTTCGTCGGCGGAACGAAGCAACTCCAGCAGATTAGCCAGTTCCTCATCATTCTCGGCAGAGTCGAACGCGGGCCCGGTGACCGCTTTGAGCTGAATGCCGCGCTCGAAACGTGCCCGGCGGACGACCCGCAGCAGGTCTGCGAATCCCGAGGTCCCGTCTTCGGAGGCGTCCGAGGCAATAATCAGCCGGCAGCGACGCTCCAGGAGCGGCCATAGTCCGAGGTTCTCGTGGTGCCCGCCGTCGGTAATGAAATAAAGGCGGCGCTTGCCCCGGTCATTGGCCAAACGATCCAGCCCCAGGCTAATGAGAGTAGGCCCCATGACGCCGGTGAAGCGGTCGCCAATCCATTGCATGAGACGGGCCAGGGGGGATTCCTCCGCAGGGGCGCTTGCTTCGCTCCGTGGCCGTGGCAGCCACTGTCCGGTCCGCGCGTTGAGGGCGATCATGAGAGCGACCACCAGCCAGTTGGAGAGTTGACTCGGGCTGACGGCGGCGCCGGAGATGGCCATGGCGTCCGCGACGGTCAATTCGCCGCGTAAGTAATCGCGCGTGCGCTGGTAGCCTTTGCTGCTCGAGCCGCAATACAGCGCGGACAGGAGAAAGTCTTCCGTGCGCGTCTGGCCGAGATTTTGCGGATCGAGCTTGGACGGCGACGGCTCGCTCGGCTTGCGGTTGAGTGTGGCGGAATACAAATGGTAAGGCCCGCCCCAGGCTGCCGTCGTCAACTCGTGCAAAGGCAGCCCCTTGTTTTCCGCCGCGTAGATGAAGGCGCCGGCCAGGCGGTCGCGGTAGAAACTGTGCATGGAAGTGGCGTTCAGATTCACCAGCAAGCCGGAAATCAGCACGATGACAAACACCCAGCCCAGGGTGCGCAGGCGGCCCTGCTGATCGTCGTCGATCGTGTTGGTACGAATAATCTGGTCCTGGCGCACAATATCGTTCGGATAGCAGGCTTCGAGAACAAGGCGGTTCAGCTCCGCGCGTTGCCCTTCGTCAAGCTTCTTTTGTTGAGCTAGATAAAGCTGCCGTGCGATATCGTCCGCGCGCGCATGGCGGCTCAGAATCGTACGATAAAACCAGCCGTCCTCAATTTTCTGCCCCTCTTCCAGGCCGTCGTCCGCCGCTTCCAGGGCTAGCTTGGTGAAGCGCGGATTTTGCAGCACCTCTGTGCTGAATGCCTCGATGAGCCGGGCCTTGGCTTGCCGATCGTCGGGGTCAATGGGAACGCCGACGCGATTCATGGCCTCGAGCCCCGTCGGCTTCCTGGCGACGGACCTGCCATCCTGCAGCGCGTCCGTGAATTGGCGGTGCAGGAACCCGCCGATCTTATCTCCTCTTTGACTCTGGTAAATGAGGCGCTCGTTGAACTTTTCCAGGTCATAGATGTCTCCTATGGCCAGTTTCCTTGAGCGTTCCGCATTCTGGCGGGCAAAGAAGTCGTGGTGGGCAAAGAGCCAGATTAACGCCAGCGGCACACCGAACAGCAAAGCGGAGGTCGCGATGGCGAAGACACGCTGCTCCCAGATACTCTTGGGCCGCAAGCCGCTCTGGAGCAACCGCTGCGGTCGCAGGAAAGGCACCAAAGCGGTGAACAGGATGCCAAGCAGCGGATAGGCGAGACTTTTGGTCTTGTCCGTTAACTGGGCTGGGGAAGTGGCGGGATGCAGGGTCAACAGGCTGGCGGCGTTAATGGCCGGGTTGGCCAGAAAGACGGCTACGCCGATCAATAAGGCGCAAACGGCAAGCACGAAAATGCGATCGGCAATACGCGACCAGCCTGCGCTGTCCTGCGCTTGCCCGCGCAAAAACCAACCCCGGTATACCAGGTAGGCCGTGCCGATTAGCGCCGGCGGCCCAAGGAGCAGCAACAGCCAGGGTGAGCCGAAGACAACCACAAAAGCCAGCGCGGCTGCGGCCAACAGCGAGGTGACCGCCAGCACCCAGGCCAGGCTGCCGGCAATGGCCGCGATGGCCCGGTGACCTCCATCACGGAGCCATGCCCGGTGCGCGAACATCCACGCCGCCATCCAGAAACAGAGCAACAGCAGGCCGGGCAGGAACGGCCGGATGGCTTCGCTGAGTCTATACTGCGTTGCCGTGTAGCGCTGCAGATACTCGTGCAAGCGATAGTACAGCCAATAGACGGCGACGTTGTCATCCATCGCCCGCCAGCAATAGGCGATGAGCAGACAGACAAAAACCAGGACGCTCAGAATGGCGATGTTGGTGTAGAAGAGACCGATACTGTATCGGCTCCAGACCTGATCCATGCGATCAAGGTATTTGCCGTTCCGCGCCAGTGCGAGCACGGCACGAGGCTGGCGCCCGCCCTTCTGCGACTGCAAGTTGCCGGCCAGGCCGCTGTTCGCCGTGTGCAGGCGCGCGGCGGAGCTATGGATCAGCGAAGAGAACCAGGTGCCGATATAACCTCCGCCTGATACCGTGGATAGGTAATCCACGTGGCGAATGAGGCCTTGACGGAAGAGCGACTGGAGCAAACCGAGGTTAAAGGCGGCCGAACGTATGCCGCCTCCCGACAAGGCCAGACCGACCAGGCTTTCTCTTGTCTCGACGCCCGCCGGCGCCTTCAGCGCTGTACTGCTCGTGAACGTGGCGCGGCGCCGCCCGATCAGCTTCAGTTCCTCTTCGAGCAGCTCAGCAGGTACGCCCTGTTCTAGCCGATCAGGCGCGATAAAGGGAGCGGCGTCGTCTTTGTCTGGTTGTCGTTCGTTTGGGCTACCAGCTAAATGCGTTGTGCCGTTAGCGCGCTGCGGTGCATTTTTCCACTTGAACCAAGGTTTCGCGGTCATCGGGCAGTTCCTTTGCTTGGTGTTGTTACTCGGTCCATGAGCGCGCGCAAGCAAGCAAGCGCATGGCGGCAGGCGCACCGCCTCCGCCAGCCCCGTGGCCATCCTGGACTGTCTGCGGAGCCGATGAATGATGTTGCTAGGTTTTCACCGGAAGTCTGGTTCCAATGCAAAAAACGCGCCCCGATAACCTGGATTCTGAATTTGCCGCAACCTGTCGTGAGCCTGAGAATTATGTCAAGAACTAAACAGGCGGGAATTACATCCTTGACGGCATGTGCCGAGAATTCGGACAGGCTACCTAGCCTTTAGGCGGCAGCGGCAGCGACTGGAAGCTGCGTCCGAAAAAAGATTGAGTTGCCACTCCAGGGAAGTTGTCCGCAAGAAATAGGAGAGCTTGTTAGTTCTTGCGCGGATCGTCGCCCGGGTTTACATACTCGATCGACCACGGTCCGCTCCCGTGAAATTGCAGAACCGTTTCGCCCTTGGCCCACACAAAGTGCTTCATCCCAGGCGGCCAATAACCATAGGTCCCCGAAGGCATCTCTGTCGTCGCCTTCTTGTCGAATTTGTCGCCCATGCCGATGTTGAAGGTGCCGGAAAGGACCGTGACGCGCTCGGTCTTCGCATGGGTGTGGGGCGGCACGCGATAGCCGTCCGGCAGTTTGAGCCGAAAGACGAACGGCCCTTCCTTATTTGGATCGCCCTCCAGCATGGCGATCTCGGCGCCTTTCGGCAGAGAGGGCGGGCCTTTCTGCCATTTGATCTTGTCGGCAGCAAATAATTCGATGTCCGCGGGCTCCCCAGACCCGAGTCCGTGAGACTGGCTGCGCACCGCGTCCCCCAATACCAAGGCGCCTGCCAGGACGAGCGTGCCGGCAGCAAGATGGCAATTCATTGGCGTTCCTCCTCTGCAGAAAGATCCTCGTCTTCTATCAGGGTAGGCGTTTGGGAGCGAGCGCGTTACGTCGCCCGTGTAATACGCCTCGCTTGGCTCATAAGCGCTGACTATGGGGTTGGAGAACTGATCGGCTGTGAGTCGAGGAACATGAGAAATAATCGGGCAGGCAGCGGCAGCACGCGGCGCCGGTCTTGCACGACGAACATGTCCCGGTCGCAATGCAGGTCGCTGACTCGAAGCGCGTGTAACTGACCGCTCTTGAGTTCTTTCTGCACGGCGTAAGTGGACAGCACGGCGGCCCCGACGCCTTTCAGGATGGCCTCCTTGATGGCCTCATTGCTGCCCAGCTCCAGGGCGATCCGCAGGTCGGCCAGGGAGAGTCCGGCCTTTTCCAACGACTTCTCGAAGCAGTGCCGCAGTCCGGAGCCTACTTCGCGCAGGACCAGCGGATAGCTCGCGAGCTGCTTCACCGACACCCTTTTGCGCTTGCTCAGGGGATGGCCTGCGGGCACGACCAGCGCCATGCGGTCGCTGGCGAGGTAGCGGAAATCTAAATGCGGGTTGTCGGCCTTGCGACCCACCAGCCCAAGGCTGACCTCGCCACGTTCCACCTGGGCCATCACACCCATGCTGTCGCTGACGGAGGCACGGACCTGAAGGTGCGGGTGCCTCCGCGTGAAGATCGAAAGCAGGGCAGGAAGCAGGTGTTCGCCCGGGATCGAACTGGCGGCCAGGAGCAGTTCGCCGGCGGCCGGAGAGGCATGGCCGGTAATAGTGCCGCGGGCCTCCCGGTGGAGTGCCAGGATTCGTTGCGCGTATTCATAGAGTTTCTGCCCCGCCTCGGTGAGCAGAACCCGACCTCCCTGCCGTTTAAATACGGGCGTGCCGAGCGCTTTCTCGAGAGCCTGCACGCGCTGGCTGACCGCAGCCTGGCTGAGGCCGAGGGCCCGGGCGGCCGCGCTGAAACTGCTCAACTCCGCAGCCTTGGAGAAGGTGTCCAGATTTGGCAATTGATCGGCATTCATGGGAGCGCTTGATTTGGCAATCGACATAAAGTGCCGGCGTTGCTTTGCATCGAGGCGATCGGTACAGCCAATACTAATTCCATCCTACCGCCAAAGGGGATGCGGCACACGGCGACCCGTGATTGAATCCCTGCCGCGGACAGCGAACCGCGCGGCGGTTCGGCATTGTTGACTTTCCGGTCTCCAACGTCGATAATCCAGCACGTCATGGCCCGGCAGCAGCCTTATGCCTTAGTATTTGCTCCACAAGTAAGAAATCATCTTAAGGCCATTGAGCGTAAGTACCGCTCCCTAATCCGGGACAAGATCAATGAGCAGTTGCCATGGGAACCAGGAGTTCAAACTGCAAATCGAAAGTCCTTACGCACGCCTGTGCTCGGAGCGGATTGGGAGATCAGGTTTGGCCCGGGCAATCGCTTCCGGGTGCTGTACGACATCGATGAAGAAAACCAGCAAGTGCTGATTCTGGCAGTCGGAATAAAGGACGGAGAGCGGCTTCTTGTTAGTGGGGAAGAGGTGGAGTCATGAAGAAGGCATCGCTGGCAGAAATCAGGGCGGAGTTTGGCGCTTTCCTGAACGAAAGCCAGAACGGACCTGTAGTCGTCATGCGCAACGGCAAGCCGATTGCGGTACTCATCGGCGTGCATGACGAGGACGAAGTAGAACGACTCGTTTTTGCGTCCTCACGCCGGCTTCAAGATATCCTCGCCGCGGGGCGAAAAGAGATCCGCGAAGGTCGTGGAATTCCTAACGAGGCATTCTGGAAGCAGATCGAGGCAGAGCAACGCGGCAAGAAAAGAGCCAGAGCCAAACGAGACACTGGCTCAAAGAGGTCTGCTGCAGGAATCGCTCGCTTGAAATCCAGCACCGTTGATTGACGAGAGGAGTCTCCACATGTCAGGCACACCGAAAATACCAGCCGTTGCGTTGCTTCTTGCCCTCGGCTTGGCGAGCTGTGACAAAGTGGCTCAAGGGGAAGGAAGGCAATCGATAGCGCCAGGGACCGAGCAAGCGGAGGGTGCCAAGCCGGGGACTCGATTCCACTCCAAGGAATCAACCGCGGAGCGAGCCGGGTCAGTCACGCTTCTCCGCACCCCCAACGGCGGCATTCAACCCCAGGCACTGGTGGATACCAAGGGGACGCTCCACCTGATCTATTTCAAAGGCGACAACCCGGGCGCAGGAGATCTCTTTTATGTCCACCGGCAAGCGGCTGAGGAGCGCTTCTCGGAGCCGATCCGCATCAACAGCCGGTCGGCGAGCGCCTGTGCGGTCGGCAGCGTGCGCGGCGGTCAAATGGCCCTGGGGAAAGGCGACCGCATCCACGTTGTCTGGAACGGTCTCGGCACAGACTACGCGCGACTGAATGATTCGGCGACCGCTTTCGAGGAACAGCGCAACCTGATGCGGCAGACGCATACGCCGGACGGAGGCGGAACCGTGGCCGCCGACAATGCCGGCAACGTCTACGTGATCTGGCATGGCATCGGCAAGGGCGAGCAGGCGCGTGAGGATAAGCGCAAGGTTTGGCTGGCACGCTCCGAGGACGAGGGGAAGACCTTCTCCCTGGAGACACCCGTCTGGACGCAACCGACAGGCGTGTGCCCCTGCTGCTCCACGCGCGCCTTCGCTGACCGCAAGGGTTCCGTCTACTTGCTGTACCGCTCCGCCACTGCCAGGGTCAACCGAGACATCTACTTGCTCTCTTCGGTGGACCGCGGCCAGAGCTTCCACGACTTGCTGGTTCACAAGTGGAAGGTGCCCGGCTGACCGATGAGCACGATGGCCTTCGTTGAAGGCCCGAGCGGCGTGGTCGCGGCCTGGGAGACCGACGGGCAGATTTACTTCACTAGCCTCAAGTCCGGCACAGACAGCTTTACGAAACCTCAGGCTGCGCCGGGGACCGGCAGAGAACGCAAACACCCGGCCCTGGCGGTCAACGCCAGGGGGGAAGCGATCGTGGTCTGGACGGAAGGCACTGGCTGGGAACGGGGCGGAGCGCTCGTGTGGCAAGTCTTTGATCAGAGTGGAGCGGCCACCGAGGACAGCGGACGAAGCGACGGCGGGATTCCGGTCTGGGGGTTACCGACCGTTGTAGCAACGGATAGAGGTTTTACCATCTTCCATTGAGACAGATGGAGCGGCCCTGGGCCATCAAGCGCGGGACCGCAGGCGCTCCCAGAACGAAGGGAGCGTAATGGCTTCGGCATCACCCGTCTGGGGCACGAGCAGCGCGAATTGCCGGCACGACTGCAGCGGTTCCGGCGACGGGGGCCACGCCGCCGCCACGCGCTGCAGCAGCTTCGCGCCCTCGGCCCAATCTCGATTGTTCAAGCGACAGGTGGGTTCCACCTCACCATCGGTCGACTTGCTCACAAACAGCTCCAGCCAATGAACGCGCGCTGCCAGGGGGCGGGCGCGCAGCACAGGATCGAGCAAGGGCCAGAGCGCTTCGCTGAACCCAGGGGGCGGCTGTCCTTCCGTGCAACCGCGCAGGATCGTCGGCCCGCCCAACAGGGTAAAGGAGCCGCCGCGCGTTTGCAGCTCTCGGTTATTGCTCAGACACGAATGCTGTCCCCGCCAGTGGGCCAGCACCGGCAGGACCCCCAGTGTCCAGTGGCCCACGGCTTCCACCACGGCGGACCGCATGTCGGTTCCGATGCCGACGCAGGTAACACACAGGCCGGCTTGCCCTTGGTGGGTGGATGTGGTGACCTCCGAGATAAAGACGGCCAGGAAGCCGCGGTCCAGCGCCTGGACTTGCCGAAGCCTGAGGAAGAGGCGCAGCTTGTCCAGGTAGACGACTCCCGGCCCCCGATCCTGGGGTGCGTATTCCTCGGCACCGGCCAGGAGCAATTCCTTGCCCACACTTACGGTATCCATGAGATCACTTCCTTTCATGGCGACGAGGGGCTGGACAGCACTATGCCCATTGTGGACGCATGGACGTTGCCCGGCCACTATTTGTTCAGATTGCTGAGGTCAACGCGGTTAACATCAGCCAACCTTAAGCGCCTGGTTCCGCCGCGTGCCTTCCTCGATGCGGTGATTGCCGGTCAAGCGCCATTCCTTCAAGGTTGGTCCCATCCCCAGAACGAGCACCAGGCTTACGCTGAGCGCCGGCGGTCCGCCGAAGAGAAGATCCACGCCATAAAGCCAGCAGACCCAGAGGAGCATCGCTCCGAGAAGGGCGGCCAGGAGCGGGGCAACAAAAACTTGGTCGTAACCCGGTATCAGCCAGCGGCCTGTCAAAATGCGGCCGCCAAGGCTGATCGGCGGGGCATAGCCGTCACAATAAACAGCCAGACGCACGATCGGCACGAGCACCATTCCGCAAATTGTCGCGATCATCATGGCATTGGCACGGTCTTCTGGTCCGGGGATCAAAGAAACCAATGCAAATACCCACCAACCACAGAGCAGGCTGACAAGCACGGCGTGGCGCAAGGGAATTCGCCAACTCTCCTCAATTGCTGGGGCCAGCCGGCCGAAGGGCCAACCAAGGGCGGAGGCGTTCACGCCGCAGCTCATTTTTGCCTTGAGCGTCTCGAGCCAGGTGTCATTCCAGGGAAAACGCCGCAGCGAGCGTTGCAGTCCCACGTAAGCCAAGCAATACGTGACCAATCCCAGGGCCAGGCTATAGGTCGCATTCTGCCACTGCCACACGACGGCTCCCAGGCCGGCGGCCACGACGTAGCCGAAACGCCACTCCCCCGTGACGAAAAGGCTCACCGCCAAATCAAGCAAGTAAGCCGTCAGGAACGCTTGCGGCACCGCGAGAACGGAGGCAGGCCAAATCAGCCAGGACATGCCACAGAGAATGGCCAGAACAAAAGCATCCTGGGGCACGAGGTGGACTGGCCAGGGCAGCGGCTGTCGGCCTTTCCAGGGCGTCGTCGCCAGCCAGTCACGATAGCCGGCATTCGCGCTGGGATGGAATGCGTACACGCGGTACAGGCCATAAGCAACGGCCGCGAGGATCACCAGGCCGCGCGGACCTTGCCGAAGCTCGGGCAGCCGCGCGCCCATTTGCCACTCGAAAAGCAAAATGCCTGCCATGCATGCGGCGCAGCACACGACCAGGATGGCCAGATAGGACGGCGACGGCAGCACCACGCGCAGCCAGCGTTTCATGAGTGTGGGCCCTCAAAGTAGTCCGCTAATTTGCGAACGGTCTCGGGGTAGAGCAAGCGCTCCAGAATGGCGCCGAGCGAACCGTTTTGGCCAGACAGCCGGCGCAGGCCCTCCAGGGTGTCGAAGGCGATCACCTGGCCCTCGCGCAGGACGATGATCCGGTCGGCGATTTCCTCGACGATTTCCGGCACGGGGCTGGTGAGGACGACAGTGGCCTTTTGCGCCGTCACGCGCCGGCGCAGCAGGCGTTTCAGCGCCAGGATGCCGGCCGGGTCGAGGCCGCCCGAGAACGGCTCATCGAGCAGGAGAATCGGCGCCTCGGTGATCAGCGCCGTGCACAGGGCCAGCTTCTTCTGCTGGCCGCTGGAATAACTGCGCATCGGCCCATCGGCCTGGCCGCTCAGGTCGAAAAGCGCCAGCAAGCGCTCTGCATGCTCCAGGAGGCGGTCTTCGTCAACGCCGTAAAGCCGGCCCACGGTGAGCAGGAACTCGCGCCCGGTACGCTGCGCCGGCAGCCACGGGTGGTCGGGCAGATAGACGGCCAGGCGCCGCAGGGCCGATTCGTCCTCGACCGATTGCCGGCGGCGCGTGCCCGCGATCGCGACGTGCCCGTGCTGTGGCTGCAGCACGCCGCCCATGACCCCAAGCAGCGTTGTCTTGCCCATGCCGTTCGGGCCGACCACCGCCGCCAGTTCCCCTCGCTCAATGCGCAGATCGATGCCCTTCAGGACCGGCCGAATGCCGTAGTGCTGCGTGACATTCACGACTTCGATCATGGATTTATCGTAGCAAAGGGCCGTGGACAGATGGCTTCCACCTCACCATCGGTCGTCTTGCTGATTCCTTGCCCACACTTACGGCATCCATTAGATCACTCCGTCGCGGCGACTGACCCTCCCTCGAGCCCCAAACCGGCGACCTGTCACTTTGGGCTGTCTTGCTGCTTCACGACTTTGAGAAAGTCGAGAACGGCGCGGTTGAATTCGTTTGGCTTTTCCATGTTGACGAGGTGGCCCGAGCCGTCGACGACAATCTTCTTTACGCCCGGCACGCGCTTCTCCAGCAGTTTGCAGATGGCCTGGATGTCCGCAACATCCCGGCTGCCGACAATCACCAGCATCGGCGCGCGGATGTCACCCAGCCGGTTGGCCGCAGGCGGCTGCAATTCGCGGCCCAGCAAGGGGTTTACCAGCCAGCAGCGCGCGTTTTCCAGAGCCAGGCGATGCAGCCGTTTGGCGAGCGCCGGGTTCTCCATGGCCGGCGTCATGTAGGGATCCCTGAGCCATAGTTCGGCTGCTTTTTCCGCCCCCTGATCGCGCGCGGCCCTGACGATGACCATCGCCTGACGTTCGCCCTCCGCCGACCAATTGAAACCGCTCAGGCCCGGGCCTGCCGCAACCACGCTCCGGACCCTTTCGGGATGTTGAAGCGCGAAGTCGATAGCAATCCTGCCGCCCAACGACAGCCCTACCAGGTGGGCCTTGTCGATGTGCAGAAATTGAAGCAAGCCGAGGAGGTCTTCCTCGTCGGCGTAGGGTCTGGTTGGCAGATCGGATTTGCCATAGCCGCGCACGTCGTAACGAACCACCTGGAAATACTGAGAGAATTGCTGGAATTGATCGTCCCACATGCGGCAATCGAGTTGCCCGCCGTGGATGAGGATCAACGGTTCTCCTGTGCCGCACGACTCATAATAGAGCACGGGTTCCGCTACGGCCGCCGTCCCTGTAGTTACCTTCCCGGAGGGGGGATCCTTACTCTTGGCCTCAGCCTTTGGCAGTTGTTTCACCTTCGGTGTCACGGCTCGCGTCTGCGTAGTCCCCGTAGTCCCCGTCGTGACCTTGCGTGCCGATAAGTACTTCGACCAGGAAGTCCTGAAGACGTCGTTCATCACGATGGTAAACGGCAGCATCACGACGAGCACCAGGATGAGCGATGCGACAGCCACGGCCCGCCAGCGATTGCGCGATTTCACCGCTTGCGTGAGAGTCTCCTGATTGTCGAGCATTGGTCAGCCCCTTCAGATTCGTCGGTTTTGCCTTCGGCCGTCGCACGGGATTGGACCACGACAAGATGAATAAGCGACGCCCAGGACATGGAACGCGTAAGGAGTTTTGCAATGAACTTGAGGCGTCAACTCTAATAACGCATGCCGTGTTGGGCGGCTGCCATAGTACCTTTACTTTGGCACAAGTGCCACAGCGCACACGTCCTCAACGCGTATCCCTCCCCCCATTACTTTCGCTCCGGTGTCGTGATTCTTTAGGGGAGCAAGAACCCTGCACAACCTGGGGCTAAGCGCGAGCAGCGTTCTCCACAAGTATGAAGCGGCCTGGTGAACAACACGTAAAGGGGGGAGTAAGGGTGACCATCTTGGCCGCCTTGGCCAGAAAAGGCAACCAAGTGCTTATCCCAGAGCGTCCAAGGTCCGGCTTCCTGCTCTACCCCCGGAAAGCTCCGGCCGCCATTGCCGGATGAAAGAGATAGGAGTTTGTGGAAGAGCAGAACCTCAACACGCGCTGTTTACGCTTCGCCGCGTGTGTCGCCACACACGACGCAAAACTCGCTTCCGGGTGCCGGCCCAGCTCTCCCGGACGGGATTGATTACCCGCAAGGTCTCGCGAAAGGTTTCCGAGCTGCTTCCTACATCCCTTCCCCCTTTCCCAGGCTTCCCTGACGCAATGGCAAACTGGCAAACTCAATTTTTCTTTGGGCACAACTTGCATGGCTGCATGCTATTACGACAAGGAATGAGTTTGCCAACCGTGGCAAACTCACTTGGCAAACTGGCAAACTCGATTGGCCATCTTGGAGAAGACGCAGCAGACCAGCCAATATGCCTTGTGTGTCGCAGCGCAGTGCAATCCATTTAGGCTCAATAATCGGTTGTTGCCAGTTGTCGCGCCGCTGCCGTCAGCATGACGACGGCGAAGGCAACGGAACTCACTAACGATAGCTCCGGATGGAATGCCCCGGATTGCTGCACGCTGTTGAAGACAGGAACGGCGCCGAAGTGATCGGCCGCGTGCAGGGCGCTTTGCAAGAGCATGCTGAAGTCGGCCGGCTTGGGCAAGATCCAGTACAGGACATCGACCATGGACAGAAACGCCGCAGGAAACGGGGCGGTTTCAGAGTTCAGCGAAGGCATCGCCACAAGCAATCTCATCCGCGTTAATCAGGCGGCCGACTTCCCAGATACCCAGGAGCAGGACCATGATAAACGGCAGCAGCAAGGCGAATTCGACAGCGGCGACACCCCTCCTGCGCTCGCATTGTGGCTGAGCGTGGATCATGGAGTTCTCTCCCTAAATTCATTGACGGGTGCGAGTGCAGCAGGGCCAGTTCAGATTCTGGACCTGCACGGCCAAATGGCCTGAGATGGATGTGGAACTCCGGGGGAGACCGAATCGGCGAGGGCATTCGTCGTTCGGAAAACGGGGAAAGCGCCCCATCATGCCCGGCGGAGCACGTCCTTGTTGCAGGCCTTGATGCCGCTACGGAAACATAGGTTATGCGGTGAAAAATGCAAAATGTGCTGCCGGCATAAAATTGCGAGCCCAAATCGTATGCTAGTTTTTCAATGGAACACTTGTCTTCTGTTCGAGTTTGCAAAGAGGAGAAGGACATGAAACTCCTGCGGAACTTTCTGACGAATCTGTTGTTGCGCGAGAGCGGCGCGGAACCGACCCAATACGCGATCGCCCTGGCGCTTATTATCGTTGCCGTAATTGGCGGACTCCAGCTGCTCGGAGGTGCCGCCAATAACCAGAACAATGCGACCAGCAACATGCTCCAGAATGCGGCGACGCCATCCCCCAGCGGCTCGTGATGCAAGATTCTTCGCGCTAAGAATCGGCTCCGAATACTTCGTCAAGTGCGCGCCGCATCTCGTCTGAATTCGGCTCCCTTTGAATTGACGACATGTTATTTCTTCTTCCCCGCCGCCCGGTCATATTCCGCCTGGGCCGTCTCCAGGTAATCGGCGAGCGCGGGCATGCCCATTTCCGCCCGGCGCTTATCGACGTGGGCTTCATCCTCGATGGGCCGCGGCTTGAAGGTTCCGCCTTTCACCATGAGCTGGGTGCCGTAGCATTGTTTCCTCTTCTCGGCGATGAGCAGACAGTCGGTAAGATAGGCGATGTCCGGAAGTTCAACTTCGCCTTTGGGGGCTGCCTTCATCAGCTTGAGGGCGCGCTTCTGAAAGGTTAGGTCGCGATCGGCATGCTGCGCCAGGAGCCAGGCCGCATGCGCGCCGTCCTGGCCGACGAGCGACTTGCCAGGCCAGCCGTATTTCTTGACGATTTCCTTCAGGCGGGTCCGGTGTTTCTGATCCATCTCGTGCATCTTGCGGGTCGGTTCCAGAAGGGCTCTTACCATTGCAGGATCCGAGATTGGCCTGCTGCCGCCGAAAGGGATGCCCTTCGCGCCAAGGTCCTTGATGACGCCGTTGCGCATGTCGACATCTTCCCTCTCCATGGCCAGCAATTCCTCGCGCAGGTCAGGCTCTCGGATGGCCGATTGCTTGACCTGTCCTTTATTGCTCCCTTCCTGTCCCCGCGCCAGGAGGGCGACGAGCAGCAGAAGCGAAGCGGCTGGTGTGATTTTCATGGCGAATGGCTCCCTAGTGCCTCCCCATCAATAGCTCAATTCTAGCGATGCAGACGCGGCTCCGGTGTCGATGATGAGTCGCACAGGAATTGCCGCTGGAATGGCCCTGCCCAGGAGGAGGAGAGCTTGCTCGGTGCCCTGCGGTAATCGTATCTGCCCGGGCAGGATCAATCGATCTTGAACGGCGGAACGATATCGACCCATGGACCCCCGCCAGAACAAGCTAGCGGTTCACCCACTTTATGGAGGGATGGTTGAGATCAACGATGCCGACAAAGTCAGGCGGCTCTTCCGGTCGAATGTCCTTGATGATTAACGGCACGTCGCCGAAATGCCGGTACCCTGACAGGACGGCTTCGTCGAAGGTATCAAAGGGGCCGAAGACCTCATCGTGGTGAATGACCACGAATTTGCCGAGATGATCCCCCATGAGGCGGTCGCGCTCGCGTGCATAGGCTTCTTCGCGCTGCCATTCGCGAGGCGGATCGTCCGGGCCGGGGAAAGCGTAGGGATCCTTTTCATCCGGTCTCTGAGAGTCGTTCATGTTTTTCCCCCGCGGGCCGAACAGGCGCAGCTCCATTATAAGGCGAGGCGGTAGGGAGTGCCATGTTCTTTGACCGAGCAGTGACCGTCATGATTCGGACGCTAGTTGATGGGTATCGCTCGGTGATGCGGCGGACGCATGCAGACGCGGCAGAGCTCGTGAAAACTGCGGCGCTCTAGCACCGCCACTCTTCGATCAGCGATGCCACGAGCGCGGTCCAGCCCGTCTGGTGCGAGGCGCCCAGGCCGGCGCCGGTATCGCCGTGAAAGTATTCATAAAAGAGAATCAGGTCACGCCAGTGCTCGGTCTGGAACTTGCCCTGGTTGCCGAAGACCGGCCGGCAGCCGCTGGAATTCTCCGCGAAGATGCTGATGAGGCGATCGGCAAGGTCGCGCGCCATGTCTGCAAAGGTCAAGGCGTTGCCATTGGCAGCCGGGGGACGCAGCACAAAATCCTTCCCCCAGGCCTTGCCAAGCTTGCGCAGCGACTCGATCAACAAAAAGGTCGTGGGAAACCAGATCGGCCCGCGCCAGTTCGAGTTGCCGCCCTTGATTTTCGTGACCGCCTCGGCCGGCTCGTAACTGACAAAGCGCTCGCCCAGACGAAACGGCATGCGCTCGTGCACCTTGGAGAGGGCGCGCAGGCCGTAATCCGAGAGGAACTCATCGACGTTCCAGACCCGGTCCATCAAGCCGCGCAATTGCTCTTCATCGACGATGGTCAGGACGTAGGTGCCGACGCGGCCATCCGGTCCCAGGGCGCGGTGCACGACATCCTTGACCAGATCAGGCCGGTTCTTCAGGAACCAATCGAACGCACGCGAGAACTCGCTAAACTTTTCCAGCCACTCCACCTCGAGCCGTTCGACAGCGAACAGCGGGATCAGTCCGACCAGCGAGCGCACGCGCAGCTTGTGGAAGCTGCCGTCGGGAAAGCGGAGCACGTCGTAGAAGAAGCGGTCGCACTCGTCCCAGAGCTGGTAATTGCGCCCGCCCATGTCCTTCATGGCATGGGCCACGTAGGTGTAATGCTGGAAGAACTTGGTGGCCAGGCCTTCATACACCCGGCTGCACTTGCGCTCGGCCAGTTCCAGGGCGATGCGCATCAGGCTCAGGCAAAACATGCCCATCCAACCGGTGGCATCCGCCTGCTCGAGCATGGAGCCGCCGGGCAGTTTGTCGCTGCGGTCGAAGATGGTGATATTGTCCAGGCCGAGAAAGCCGCCTTCGAAAATATTGTTGCCCTGGCTGTCCACCTTGTTGACCCACCAGGCGAAATTGATCAGCAGCTTGTGGAAACAGCGCTCGAGAAAATCGAGGTCGGCCTTGCCATTGTTGCGAATGCGATCCATGTGGTAGACGCGCCAGACGGCCCAGGCGTGCACCGGCGGATTGAGGTCGGAGAATTCCCATTCATACGCGGGAATTTGCCCGTTCGGGTGCTGAAACTGCTCGAAAAGCAGGACCCAGAGCTGGCTCTTGGCGTAGTCCGGATCGACCAGCGCCAGGGCCACGCACTGGAAGGCCAGGTCCCAGGCGGCGAACCAGGGATATTCCCACTTGTCCGGCACCGTCATGACGCGCATGGAGTTGAGATGTTTCCAGTGCTGATTGCGAATGCGCATCCTCGATTCAGGCGGTGGCCAGTCGGCGCGGTCGCCGCGCAGCCAGGCGTAAACATCGAAGAGATAGCTCTGCTTGCTCCACAGCAAACCGGCGAGGGCCTGGCGCTGCACGAGGCGCTCGTCGGGGCTTGCCCCGGCGGGATGGATAGCGTCGAAAAATTCATCGGCTTCCTGGCGGCGCCGGGCCATGACAGCGTCGACGTCGGCTAGCGGCTTGTCGATATTTTCTTCCGGGCACAGGCGCAGGTGCAGCGTGACCGAACCGTCCTTTGGTATGTCGAACTGATAATGGATGGCCGCTTTTGTCCCCGCCGCCGCGGGGTTCGTGCAAGGCTGGCGCCCGATAATGTGCCGGTGGAAGGCGTCCTTCACATACGGCGAGCGGCTGGCGCTGCCCGCGCCGTAGACGCGTGGCATGTTGGTTTCATTATTCGTGAACAGAAGCGTGCCTCCGGGCGACGCATAGAGGAAGCGCCGGCCGAGCTCAAACGGCACCGGAATGTTAGGCGGGATCGGCACCCGGCTATGGTCCGCCACGAGGCTGAGTGTGCCCCGAGCGCGCGAGCCCGCCTGAATCACCGGCTCCGGCCCGGGCACGGGTCCCCAGGACCAGGTATTGCGAAACCACAAGTGCGGCAGAATATGCAGCGTCGCCTGTGCCGGCCCGCGGTTGAAGGCCTGGATACGGATGGCAATGTCTTCCGGAGTGATCTTGGCGTACTCGATGAAGATGTCAAAATAGCGCTCCTTGTCAAAGACACCCGTGTCGAGCAGCTCGAATTCATCGCCCGCGCCGCAGCGATTGCGATTCTCCGTAATGAGACGGCTGTAGGGGAACTCCGCCTGCGGGTACTTGTACAGGAACTTCATGTACGAGTGCGTGGGCGTATTGTCGAGGTAGAAATAGTACTCCTTGACATCCTCGCCGTGGTTCCCCTCCTGGGGCGTCAAACCAAAGAGGCGCTCCTTGAGAATCGGGTCCTTGCCGTTCCAGAAGGCCGGGGCAAAAATCAGGAACTGGTAGCGATCGCAGATGCCGGCGATGCCGTCCTCGCCCCAGCGATAAGCCTTGCTCCGGGCCAGGTCGTGGGGCAGGTAGCCCCAGGCGTTGCCATCGGCGCTATAGTCTTCGCGCACCGTGGCCCAGGCGCGATCGCTCACGTACGGCCCCCAGCGCCGCCAACTGGAGATGTCGTCGCCGGCAGGAATTTCCTCTAAGCGTTGTTGTTCCTTGGTTGGCATGGGGAGTAGAGGTTAGGCATCAGGCATTCTTAAGTAGAACGGAATTAATTCCGTTCTACGAGACCGCCCCGGGTCGGTTCATCCGCAAGAAGAGGATGGCGCTCGCTTTTTCAGGCCCCGGCTTCATTTTAGCGGAATTCGCGCAGAAACGCCGCCTAACAAGCGTAGCATATGCGCCCGTCGTGGGCAGACGTGCTTGCCGCCAAAATGACCTTCTGCTCGGTGACCGCGGCCTGCTTGCACGGCTCCGGCTCTCGCACCACAGGGGGTTGACATCGGCGTTAGGTCGCGGAATCGCATACGATGCTGTAGAATGGGGATTGGTTTTGAGAGATCCATCACGGGAAGATTCCCATGCGCCGGCCCCTGTTGTCTCTCTGCATCATCCTCAGCGCCCTGGCGTCGGTTTACGCCAATCCGAGCCGGGAAGAAAAGGATGCCGGTCCACCTCTGGGCCGGCGTGAGGCGCAGAACTTTGCGACGCAACTCGCCGAATTAACCCAGTTCATTGCCGAGCAATATGTCCGCGAAGTCCCGCGCGCCGAACTGGCGACGGCGGCCTTGAAAGGCCTGTATGAAGCGGCCGGCTTGCCGGTTCCCGCCGGGCTGCCTGCGGAAGTGCGCAAGGCCACGTCGGAATATGAATTCCGCAAGTTGTTCGCCAACGTTCGCCAGCGCGTGGGCAATCCGCCGCCGCTGCGCGGTAGCGGCGCAATCCTGGTCAGCCTGCAGGCCATGACAGCCAGGCTCGATCCCTACTCCACGGCGGTCACGAGCGCCGAGGCTCAGAGCACCAATCCGCGCGATCCCATTCAGGGCTTTGGCCTGGAGCTGCTCGATACGTCGGGCGCGGGCCCCCTGGTAATCAAGACTGTGGTTGCCGGCGGCCCGGCGCAGAAAGCAGGGCTGCGCCCGGGAGACGAGATCACGCGCATCAACGAGCAGGAAGCCAACACGGGCTCCGCCACGCCGCTGGCGCTTTCCCGCCTCGATGCGGTGCAATTACAAATCGCCCGGCCCGCCGTCACGACGTCGGGCCTGCACCAGCCCGAAGCGCCAGCGAGGCCCTCGCTCGCGCATCGGGCTGGTGCAGCGGATTCGCGCACCGTCATGAAGGTGTCTCTCAAAGCGGAGGCGTTTTATCCCGAAACGATTCTCGGCGTGATCCGCAAGCCAGATAATTCCTGGGACTTCATGCTGGACCGCGGCAACAAGATCGCCCAGATCCGCATTGCCGCCCTGAACCAGGGCGTCGCCGAAGAGTTAGCCAAGGCGTTGCTGCAATTACGCGAGGGGGGCATGCGCGGGCTGCTGCTTGACCTGCGCTGGTGCCCGGGCGGTTTTTTGGACGACTCCCGCGACGTCGCCGACCTTTTCCTGGGCGAATACAACCTCAGCCACTTCATGCAGCCGACTCCCTGCAGCCTGCTCGGCGCCGCGGACCTGTTCCTCGACCATCACGTCCGCAATGCCCGCGTTCAGTCGCGCGGCGACGAACCCAATCGCCGCATCCAGCACGTCGTGGGCAGCTTCACGAATTTCCCGGTAGTCGTGCTTGTCAACGGCGAGACGACCGGCGGCGCGGAGTTGGTGGCCGCGGTCCTGCAAGACAACCGTCGGGCGCTTGTCGCCGGTGAACGGACGCGCGGCAAGGCCAGTGTCCAGCGCAAATACAGCCTGGCCGGCGAAGTCGCAGGGCTGTCGCTGACTGTGCCGGTCCCGAACATGGAACTGAAACTGACAACCGGCATTCTGGCCAGGCCAAGCGGCAAGAACCTCAATCGTTTTGCGGACAGCAAACCGACGGATGACTGGGGCGTGCGCCCGGAGCCGCGGTCGGCATTCCTGGTCTCGGCTGAGCTAGCCCAGCGGCTGCAGCAGTGGTGGCAGTTCCAGAGTCTGCGCCCCGGTTCCGACAACGGCGCCCTGCCGCTCGATGACCCCGCCGCCGACCCGCAGCGTCAGGCCGCTTTGCAGACTCTTCTGGACATGCTCAAATAATCAATTCCTCGGTTTTTTCAGGGAATCAACCAGCACGCCCACTTCGCCGGCGATCGGCACGACCATGTGATAGCAATCCGTGCACGGTACGGCCTGCCGCGAGCGCAGCGGCCGGGTGCCGGTGGGACTTCGCCAGGAAAAAATGCCGGCCACCAGGGGCACGAAATCATGGAAGAAAAAGCGGAACCACTGTTCCAGGCGATGCACGAGATCGGTTGGGTCGCTCAACCAGGGGAAATGGTAATCATTCAAGATGACTTCATAGCGAACGTAATTCACTTCCTTGCGTGCTTTCATTTCCACGCGCCGCGGCGGCTGCGTGAACAGATTCTCCTGGAAAATCAGCCCCCGTCCGCACACATCAACCGCCGGCGTCGCATGATCGACCAGCAGCAGGTCGGGATATTTTTCCAGCAAGCTGCCGCCGACGTTGGCATCCCTGGCAAGGCTGAAGACCATGACGGCGTTGCTCCAGCGACTCCACGGCTGGCTCGGCCGTAAGGACCAGAGCAGGCGAAGCTGCGCCAGCGCATTCGGATTTTCGCTTTGCAATACATTCCCCAGCGCCGGCGCGGCCCGGCCGGCGGCAAGGAGGTCTGTGACTTCCAGGCCTTCCTCGAAGGCACGGTCGCAGAGCAGAATCCGCAGCCGCGTCAGGTTCGCCGGCGACCACCAGACGGCTTCCCAGTCGGCCAGCAACTGCTGGGCGAAGATCAACGGTTGCTTACCTTCAAAACATCGCGCCAGCGCCGCGGCGACCTCGAGGACCGGATCGTGCCCGGCGGCGGCCCGGTCCGCAATTTCCAGCCGTTTGAGCATCGCTAGATGGGAAATGGGCGCGGCACTGCCGGCGGCCGCGTTTTCGGTCAGGCGGAGAATCCGCTCGAGCGCCCCGGCGCGGGCCGCCGCGGCGCCATGCTTCATGCTGATCATGGCCAGCCCGGCCACAAAGGTCGAATCCTCGATGGAAAAATCTCCCGCATGCAGACGCGGCACCAACCAGGTCCAGGCATAGTCGATGGCGCGGTGCAGCGGCCGCGGGCTGCTCCACATCCGTAACTGCACGACCACGCTGGCTAGCAGGGCCAGCAGCAGCGCGCTCGCGACCGGCAAGCGCGGCGAGATCTCGAAATAGGGCAACCCCAGGGCCAGGGCCAGCGCCGCCAGCACCAGCGGACCGGCGACCAGCAGCGTGGCGCCGCGCGGCGACAGCCAGCGGTTCGGTTCGCGGCCGCGATAGATAACCTCGCGCGGATCTTCTATCCACAAGCGCGGCGACAGTCCGGCTTCCCGGACCTCCACGCAGTACCCGGCCAGAGACAGCCGGCCGCGCGACTGATTGAGCGGCCGCGGCAGCGTTTCATCGGGCATGCCCACGAGGGCGTAACAGTGCGGGCATAGCGAGGCGTTGCGTTGCCTTGCTCCCGCCAGCAACACCTGCCGTGCCTCGATGTCGTCCACATGATAGGCCAGCACCAGGCGATGCACGCGCTGCAAGCCGTTGTCCGGATCGAGTTGCTGGCCCAGGGCCCGGCACTGCGTCAGCAGCTCGGCATCGCCGCGGCGGCGGTATTCCTTGATGCGGTCCTTGACCACTTGCCACGGCTTTTTGGCCGTGCGGCCGTCGAGCAGCAAGTCATGCTCTTCCCACAGATGACGGGCCATTTCCGGGCGCAGCAGCTCGACACCGCAACGCGGACAGGAGAGCCGGATCTGGTTCGCGATGCTCGTGCATAAATCGGTAATCGCATCCAGCGTACCGCATTCCTCTTCCAGGCGGTGCAAGCGCTCGAGGGCGCGCACCTTGCTGCAACGCGCGATCAGCGTGCCGAGAAGCTTCTCCAGATTACGGCCTTCCATGCCAATGGTCGTCACCAGGGCGCCGGCCGCGGCAATTTGCAGCCGCGCCGGCGCGCGCTTGCGGATCAGCAGCGGCCGGATCGCGCGCACCAGCGACAGGGGCAAGGGTTGCGGCAAACGCGTCACGGCGCTCAGCACGAGCTGCCTCACGCAGCGCCCGGGAACGCCGGCCAGGTGCTCGCACAGACGCGTCCCGGCTGCGCTGCCGGCTACCACCTCGGCCAGTGCCGTCACCGTGTCCCGCTGTCTCCTGGCATCCATGGTCTTCAAGGAACCCGCCAGCCTGGAGGCCAGGAAGGTTTCTGCGTCGGCGCCGAACTCATCGTAGGCCAGAGCTTCGAGCGTTTCCCAGTCCTCCGGGTTCGGCCGCTCGCTGCATAAGGCGGCCATGACCGCGTCGACGGTTTCCGGCAACGAGCGCGCGACGCCCTGGAACTGATAGACCCGGTGGACTTTGCGCAGGTGCGTTTCAATTTGCGATTGCGGCACCGCCAGCCCGCAATTCGGACAGGCCACCGGCCGTTCTTCCTGCAGTTGCCGCAAGCACTCCTTGACCGGAGCGACCGCAGCGCCGAAATGTGGCAAGCGCTGACAAATGCGAATCTTGTCCCAGACGTCCTCCATCGGGCAGAGCTTATCCAGCCAGCGCCGCACTTCGGCGGCCGTGACCCGGTCGCCGTCCAGGGCCTGGCCGACTTCAGGCAGGAGCAGCTCCCGGCCCAGGTGGCGCAGCCGCGCTTCCGGTACGGTCAGCAAGTCCCAGTAATACACCCGCGCCGCCTGGCTCTTGCGCAGGTTGCGCACCAGACGCTCGATCTCGCGCTTCTTTTTCGATGACCCGCCGAAGAGCCAGCGCAGCAGCTCCGCCTCGAGCGCCGCGACATAGGGAATGCGCCCCCTGGCGTCCGGCTGATTTCCCAGGAGCAGGCACAGCCGCTCATGGGCCTGGGGGTCGCCGGTGAGCAGCACGCGGTCCCACAAGCAGGTCAGCGCCACCGAGCGTGGCAACAGCGTTCCGGAAAGCGTCAGGTAATCATGGACCGTGATGAGATGCTCCGGCAGCGAACGCTCCGCAACCATCAAGCCGCATTCCGGACAGAAGTTCGGTTGAATGGCGACCGAGGTGGCGTTCCAGCGTGGCCGCGAAGCGGCCGGCATGGCAAGCTGCGTCGGGGCGCCGCCTTTTTGAAATGAATTGTCGCGCCTGGCGGCGTCCGGCATGGCTCTACCTGCTTCGCTTCGACAAGCGAGACGTGGGCTTCTCCCCCGCGCCTATTATGGCAGAACAGCCGCGCGCTGGCTACATGGCGGGCTTGCTTCCGAAGACTCCAGCCCCGGCCACACACGGGGCATTAGGTTCCTGAAGTTCAAACTGGCAAGATCTCCTATTTCTTGCGGACACCGCCCTGGAGATTGGTCTGGAATGCTTCGGGTTTGCCTGGCGGAGCGATCTCGAATTTGACGGTCGCCTTGCCGGCTTCCTGATTCACGTAGGAAAGCCGGTAACGGGGCGCCGAGGGCCTGGCATCGCTCAGGAAAATCAACGCCTTGCCATCCTGGGAAATGCTGGGTGTGTAATGGATGACGTGGCCTTCACTGTCAAAGTAAATCGCTTTGGGCGCCTTGCCGCCGTCCTCCCGGGACCGCGGTGCGCAGCCAGTCTCACGGACTCGGGCCCAAGGAGCCCGCGGACATCGAATTATTTGCTCCCGACAAGATCAAATGGCAGAAAGGCCCGCCCTCTCTGCCGAGAGGCGCCGAGATCGCCGTCCTGGAGGGCGATCCAAATAAGGAAGGACCGTTCGTTTTTCGGCTCAAGCTGCCGGACGGCTATCGCGTGCCGCCGCACACACACCCGAAGACCGAGCGGGTCACGGTCGTTTCCGGCACCTTCCACATCGGCATGGGCGATAAATTCGACGACAAGGCAACCAAAGAAATGGCTGCTGGAGCCTATGGCTATTGGCCGCCGGGCATGAAACACTTCGTGGGGGCCAAAGGCGAAACGGTTCTGCAATTCCACGGGAGCGGGCCCTGGTCGATCCAGTATGTAAACCCGGACGATGATCCGCGCAAGAACAAGGATTACGAGGGGAAATCCGCCGGACGCCATTAGTCTCTGGAATGAGCGCTTACGGAAAATCTAAACTCCTTGACGGCGCTCCCGCTCCCCGTTGTCAGATAAGCGCTTGCCGATTTCGGTCCAACAAACCGTCTCGTATCCAAGGCAATGGTTAATTCGGCTCGCTCGTTGGGCTTGAGCAACTTCTTGTTGACCGAGGCTTTCAGGCAACCGCAAGAAAGACGCACGGAAAGAAGTTGCAGGGGCGCGTCCGAAGTATTGATGATTGGAAAAACATACTCGGGTTGCGTGCCCCGAGGCATCACTCCAAAATCATACTCGCTCCCGTTGGGGAACATTTTTCGATCGGGCTTGTGGACAGCCGCATCCTGATTTTCCTTTTGGATGTCGACGACAATAAGCCCGGCCTGGTCCACCGCTAGCTCCAGGGTGACGCGCGTTCCCGTTCTTAGGTCCGCGAATTTGATTTCCTTGCCAGCATCTCTGATCTTAGCGTCTTTTGCCACCGGCAGGTCAGTGAGCTTCGCCTGGAAGAAACCGAAAGATCTGCTCCCTTTCTGTCCAGCACCCGCCAGGGTCCTGTCTAATTCGTGTGAGTGCCAGTAGCTTGCCGTGATCGTGTGGGTTAATGCATTTATTGCTTCCAGATCAACACGGATTCTAAGCGTCGTCAGTTTGACCGGCTGACTGGGCTTTGCCATGCGTGCCTCGGTTGACTCTGCTGATTTGCTCCGTCCTTCCGCCCGCGCACTATGCGTCAACACGCCGATACCGCACCAGGCAAGAGCGGCCAGCAGGATCGTGGCTGTGACGACTTTCACTTTCGTCATGAGCATGGCTCTTAGCACTCCTTCCGCAAGCGCAACAACCTTTGCCGAAACCAGCCCTTCGACCGCCGCTCGACCCGCCTCGTAGGAGGTTGCAGCTTTGATGGTCGAAGACACTAACGACAGCGGCAGACAGGCCAAGGCATTTTGCGCTAGCATTGCCGCAAGCAACCCGCCTGATAGCGCGAAGCCGCGCCGGGCCAGTCGAGCCGCCAGCATTTTCCTTCCCCTCGCCAGACGGCCCGCAAGCGTTCCTTGGGGCCAGCCGAGAAGGCGAGCCGCCTCCCTGATTGATTTGTTCTCCAGGTCGCACAGGACGATGGGAATCCGGTATTTGTCGGGCAGACGGCCTAATTCCTGGTCAAGGACAACCTGCATATCATCCCAGGTCGCTGATTGCGCCGCTTCAGAGCGAGGTTTCTCCATCGCCTTCCTCTCCTTGACTCGCCGCTTGACAGCCGCTGCTTTGGCGCGAAATGCCGTGGTGCGCGCGACCCCATAAAGCCAGTTGCCGACCATGTTTCGAGGTACAACGGAGGCTGCCTTGCGGACTAGGACAAGAAAAGTGGCCTGAAATGCGTCCTCAGCGTCGTGCTGGTTATGCAAGACACGTTGACAGACACCAAGGACCATCGGGCCATGTCGGCGCACGAGCGCTTCAAACGACAATTCGTCTCGTTGCTCAATAAAGCGGGTCAACAATTCCCCGTCCGTCAGGCCGGTCGTCCCCTCTCTTAGCGCTACTCTGCGAAGATTTTGGATGACCCTCTTCATCGGACTGTCAATCATTGCACTATCTCCCTGGCTTCGTGCCCGGTCAATTTCTCAATGACTATTCCTCGCCCAGGGTCGCTTTTATACACTTTTTTGCCAGTGTGAACGATTTCTTTTCAGGGTTTCAGCGCGTTGGCGCAGCACGGAGGGGACAATCTCTGGCAGTATGTAAACCCGGACGATGATCCGCGCAATAGGGGCTAGGGGCAGAGGTTAGGGGGTCAGGGCTAGGGGTCAGAAAGGCAAAATCTTGCCTTTTCTGACCCCTAACCCTGAGCCCTCGTTTTCAAGAGCCTCCCTATTTCTTGCGGACACTGCCCTGGAGATAGGTCTTGAATGCTTCGGGTTTGCCCGGCGGAGCGACTTCGAATTTGACGGTCGCCTTGCTGTCTTCCTGGTTCACATAGGATAACCGGTAACGGGGCGCCGCGGGCCTGGCATCGCTCAGGAAAATCAAAGCCTTGCCATCCTGGGAAGTGCTGGGCGTGTAATGGATGACGTGACCTTCACTGTCAAAGTAAATCGCTTTGGCGGCCTTGTCGCCGTCCTCCTGGTAGACGATCAGCAAATCCTCGTGTGTGAACGCCGGCCTGCCGGCGCTGGCAGGGTATTCGGCGCGGTTCTTGCGCACCAGGATCTTGCCCTGCAGTTCCTCCGCAAACGAGAACTGCCCCTTTCCCTGACCCGGCTGGCCCTCTCCTTCTCCAACCCACTCACCGAGCAAGAAGCGGTAGGCAGCCCAGGGATCGACGCGGGCTGGGGGCTCCTCCGAGTCCGCTGGGAAATTCAGGAGCGCAATGGCCACTGCCGCACAAAGCAAGTTTCGCATCGATTTGTCCTTTCCTCGTTAACGCATTGCAGGCATTTCGGTGATGAAAATTTCCAGGCGGCCGATCTTGCCGCCGTGGATGGTAAAAAGGTCGTAACCGCGCATGGGGCCGGGCATGCTCTTGCTGGTGCAGGTCCACTCGGCGCGGACGGCGCCGCCGTCCATATCGACGCGATCCAGCTTGAGCGTCAAATCGGGCGCGCGATGCTGCGCCATCTGGTTCAAGCTGGCGCGAATCGCTGGTTTGCCGGTATGTGTTTGCATCGTGCCGGTAAACGGCTCGACGAGCACGCCGTCATCGGCAAACAGCGCCAACAGTTCTTCAAATGCGGACGGCCCGGTTTGCATGGCCCGCAAGAGAAGAAAACGAATCTGCCGAACCGCGCCGCGGTTGCCGCCGCCTACGTTGGGCGATGATATCGTAAGGGGGCTTGATTCGGGCCGCAATCAATCTTTAGATGGGATTTGTAAAGACAGTCCCACGACCGGCGATCATGGCGGCCATTGAGTTTGCCAGATGGTTTTGCGGCATGGCCTCATCCCCTTTCCGCGTCACCTACGTGTTTTATCAGCATGCGCCCGCATGAGTATCAGGCACTTCTGCGCGACTGGTCGGCTCCGCCCTTGTGGCAAATTGGGCTGAGTTTGCTCGGCACAACGGGTTTTCCTAAAGGCGAAGGTTAACGGGCGACGATGAAAGGGACGTGCGCTTCCCCGTCGCTATCACAACGGCGTTCATTACACTCCGCGGCTTGGGCCCGAGACGAACGGGGCCATATCATGTCGCTTGAAGCAAAGGTTTGTACTACGTTTCTGGCGACCGCCTTACTGGGCGGCTGCACGGCCCGGTTTGAATTAGCTCCCTCGGTCGCGCCTGCGATGGGCGTTGCTTCGTGCCCACAGCCCTTGCCTGCGGCAATCCCCTGCAGTTTCGTTAGTGCTTCCTTGCCGGCAGATTCAAGCCCGGAAAATACACTGGCCGAAAATGCTGCATTGACGGCGGATATGCTGGTCGAGCAAGTCTTGGCCCGCAACCCTATGCTGTCGCAAATGGTAGCAGCCTGGCAGGCGGCTGCCGCTCGGTATCCTCAGGTTATGGCGCTAGATGACCCCATGTTCGGATTCATGGCGGCGCCGGCCTCCATTGGGTCGAACAGTGTTGAGTTCGGCTATCGGGTGGAGTTAGCACAAAAGCTCCCGTACTGCGGGAAGCGTGAACTACGAGGACAAATCGCCGTCGCCGAGGCCAGCGCTGCCGGGCATGATGTCACTGAGACCCGGCTGCAATTGATCGAGAGCGCGCGCAGTGCCCTCGCCGATTATTACCTGGCCGAGCATGCCCTGACCGTGAACCAGGAAGGCTTGAGACTCCTGCGCTCATTCCGCGACCGGGCCAAGGAGCGGTACGAGAAGGTTGCTGGAGCCAACGAACAAGATGTGCTCCAGGCAGATGTTGAACTCGGCCGTCAAGAGCAGAGACAGATCACACTGGCACGCGCTCGCTCCGTCGCCGTCGCACGCATCAACACGCTCCTCCACCAGGCGCCGGAGAGCCGCTTGCCGCCGCCGTCTCAGGAACTGGCTGTAAGGGCCGAACTTCCAGACGCAGCAAAACTGAATACCCTCGCCCTGGCCCGCCGGCCGGATTTGCAGGCGCTGGCGGACCGCATCCGGGGCGAAGAAGCATCCCTGGGGCTTGCAGAGAAAGAGTATTATCCGGATTTTGAAGTATCGGCGGCCTACGACACCATCATGGGCAACGGGCCGATGCGTGATTTGGCCCCGCAAGTCGGCGTGCGCGTTAACGTGCCGCTGCAGCGTTCGCGCCGGGACGGGGCCTTGGCAGAAGCACAAGCACGGCTCGCGCAGCGCCGCGCCGAACTGGCGCGGCAAACTGACCAGGTAAAGTTTCAAGTCCACGAAACCTACGAGCAGGTCCACGAGAGCCAGCGGATCGTTCAGCTCTATCAGGAAAAGCTTCTTCCGGCCGCCAGGGGCAACGTAAAGGCCGCGGAAACTTCCTACGTCGGCGGCCGCATCCCCTTCGTGAGCCTCATCGAGGCGCAGCGGAACCTTGTGGAGCTTCAATACCGCTTCTATGAAGCACAGGCAGAGCTATACCGGCGCTGGGCCATGCTTGAGCGTGTGGCCGGCGGTCTTAGTGAAATGTCACATTAGTTGCCCTGCCCGGATTGCTGCCCGTTGAATCTGAAGTAACAACTCTTAGCAGGTAGAATGAACGGGAGGCCGGTGGACCGTCCCATCTACTTTTCTTGCTTGAGGTGATTGAGATGGATCAGGATTCGACCCGTAGGGAATTCCTTCGAGCCGGCACGCTGGCGACGGCGGGCCTGCTGGCTGCGGGAGCAGCTCCACGGGCTCAGGGCACGGAGCCGCCCCAGCACCGGCATCCGGACCACATGCAGCCGGACCACAAGCATTACGATAACCAAACCTATCCTCGAGACCATGCCGGCCCGGGCGGCCCCGTGGGAAGTCCGACCGACCGGGGCAAGCTCGTGCCGGGCCTCCGGGGCACCGCAGAGCCGCCGGTGCTCGTGGAGACGCCGGACCTTCCCAACAACCTGCCGTGGAAGCTGGTCAACGGCGCCAAGGAGTTCCACCTCCACGCCCAGCCTGTCAAGCGCGAACTGCTCCCCAACGATTTCATGAACCACTGGGGATACAACGGCAGCATGCCCGGTCCCACCATCCAGGTGACCGAGGGCGACCGGGTGCGTATCATGCTGCACAATGAACTCCCGGAGCCGACAACCCTTCACCTGCACGGCCTGGAGCTGCCCATCACCATGGACGGGGTCGCCTACCTCGCTCAGGACCCCATCAAACCCGGCGGCATGGGTGTTTACGAGTTGACGCTGCACCAGAACGGCACCTATTTCTACCATGCGCACGGGGCCATGCAGGAAGCCATCGGCATGGTCGGCCTGTTCATCATTCATCCCCGCGCGGCCTATAGGCCGGTCGTCGATCAGGACTTCGCCCTGATCACGCAAGAGTTTGACATCGGGCCGGCGAGCAACACGCCGGACACCACGAGCATGACCTTTCATTGGCTTACCTTCAACGGGCGCTGCGGTCCCTACGTCACGCCCCTGGTTGTGCGGCTAGGGAATCGGGTGCGCATTCGCGTGCTTAACTTCAGCGCGCTGGACCACCACCCGATCCACCTGCACGGCCACACCTTCTGGGTCACCGGCACCGAGGGCGGCCGCATCCCCGAGTCGGCCTGGATTCCCGGCAACAACGTGCTGGTCGGCGTGGCCCAGGTCCGCGAGTTCGAGTTCGTGGCGAACAATCCCGGCGACTGGCCGCTGCACTGCCACATGTTCCACCACATGATGAACCACATGATTTCCGGCGTTGGTCCCGGCAGTCGCGGCCTGGCGCGGGGCAACCAGGAAGACCCGCGCTACAAAGTGCCCGGCTTCCCGCAGGAGACCGGCATGATGGCGATGATGGCGCCGGCAGAGATGGCAAAAGTCGAGAAGAATCCCAGGACGCGGGGCATGCGGCCGATGTGGCACATGGAGGTGATGGGCTTGTTCACGGTGGTGCGCGTGCTGCCCCCGGATCTCTACGACAAGGTGATTTCGGGAAAAGGTGAAGTCCCTCCGGGCGCCAGCGTTCCCGGTTCCAGGCCGGCTCACGACATGGGGCACATGGACCACATGAAACACTAAGCTAAGAACGCCTAAAAAACGGGGACGCGACTTAGGAGTCGCGTCCGGCGGTACTGGACCCGCGGGCTGTGCCAAGCACGAAAAGGTCAACCGTGTTCGAGAACATCATCTCACCGACGCCCTTTATCAAGCCATTCCCCGCATTCGAGGATGTCTTCAATGAGCCGATGCACCTTCACAGAAAGCACTTTCTTCCGTTGGTTTCTGTCGATGCCTCCGTTGTTTATCGCGACCTCGACTTTTGGCTCCATTTTGTCACGCCGATTGAGCCGCTTCTCGAGCTTGATGTCGGATATTTCACGAAGGAATACCACGATTTCTACAACAAACAGGGTCAAGTAGCGTTGAAAGTCACAGAGGGCAAGTACACTTTTACCGGGGATTTCAACTACTTCGCTTACCAGTCTGGCGCCATCTTCAAAGCTTTCCCGAACAGGGAAGAAGACATCAACGAGGACTATCGGATTAGAGTTGCATCATATGAAGAAAACCGTCAGCGCTTTCTACAATACGGCCGGATCCCTTGGAGCGCATATTCACAATTTGATCCCACACGGCATCGACACGGACCATTGCTCACCCAACTTGGCGGCGAGCCAGTACTCGGGAATTGGCAGGGAACCGGTCTGCCCGTAAACCGCACTGGCACGCCATTCCGCTACATTGGCGAGGTCCAGGGATTCTCGTACTGCGATGGTGGGATTCAAGCAATCCAGCTTTATTACGATTCCGATGAGCAAATCGCACTCTTTCGATTTGACTACACCTAGCAACGTAATGGCCGAGTATGTGGCAAAGTAGGCAGCGGAATTGGGTGCCGCAACTGACCATGTCAGCGCGGGTTGGGGCTCGCCTCCAGGTGTCCGCCCGGTGGCGGGGCGGGCGGTACCGTCAGGCCGTCTACCAGCAGCAGCCCGGCAATGCTCACTTCCGCTTCGCGCAGCTCCAGCAAGCTCTGGGTGTATTTCGCCTTCACGTCCAGCACGCGGCGCTGGAGGACGACCACCTGGGGCCAGGGGGTGCGCCGCTTCTTGTACATGTCCAGTTGTATTTCGTAGGCTTCGGTGGTTTGCGGGATGATGGAAGCGCGGTAAATCTGCGCGGTCTCCAGGGCCGTCTGGTAACGATTGAAGGCGTCGGCCAGGCGCTGCCGCAAGGACAGTTCCACGCGCGTGACTTCGGCGTGCGCACGCGCCAGATCAGCCTCCACCTCCCGGATGGTGCCCTGGTTGCGGTTCCACAGCGGCAGCTCGATGCCCATCTGTGCCCCGGCGACGGCGTTCCGGCTCTCGAAGCTGTACCCGGCGGCCGCCTGGAGCTGGATGTTCGGGATGGGCTCCACCTTTTCCCGCTGCAAGGTGATCTGGTCGTAGACAACGTGGGCGTGAGCCGCTTGCAGCTCCGGACTTTCTTGCAGGAGCCGGTTCAGGCTGGCGTCCCAGTCCAGGGGCGGCCCGAGTCGTTCCAGTTGCCCCTGGAGCGGCGCCGGCGGGCTATCGGGCGTACCGATCAAAGCGGTCAGGTGTTGCCACAGGGCCGGGTAACGGTTCTCCACGGTGCGCAAGGCGATCCTGGCGTCGTTGACCGCGACTTCCGCCAGTAGCACGTCCGCGCGGTTGGCCTGACCCGAGTTGAACATCTCCTTGTAGGTCCGCAGCGATTCGTTGGCGTTGTCGAGCATGCTGCGGTTCAGGTCGATCGTCCGGTGCAAGGCCAGCAGTTCATAGAAGCGCATCCGAACCCCGTTGAGGACACGGTATTGCTGCCCCAGGGTCCGGAGCTCCGCCTCGTAGGCTTCCTGGTGGTACTTGGCCCGACTCAAGCGCAGCTTGCCCGCGGTGACAATCGTCTGCTGCACGAAGCCGCCCTGGAACTCGCCGGCGCTCCCGGCGATGCCGATATTTTCGCCTCGGTAGCCGATGGTGGGGTTGGGGCACAGTCCGGCTTGCAGGGCCTTGCCGCGCGAGGCGTCGACCGCGGCCGCTGCCTGGGCCAGGGTGGGGTTTCGCTGCAGGGCGATTTCTTCCAGATCTCCAAGCCCCAGCGGAACGCCTTGCACGGCCGGACTAGACGGAGCAGAGGTCGCGTCACCCGGATGAGGGAGAGGCGGATCGGCTGCACGGGCCTGCAGGGAAAATCCTAGCCCAACAAGGACGCAGGCGAGGAGAGAGCGCATTCTCCACCGCCAAGTTCTTGACATCCGTGTATCCCCTAACATGGAGCATGCGCGCCCGCCGGCATTTCATGTCCGGTTATCCCTGTTATCGACCAAGCCGCAATGCTCGTTCGCCGGCTTCGGTTGCTCCGGTTTGCCAGAGCTGAGAATCTGGAGAATCCGTAAGGCTTGTAGGATAAGCGCCCGCTGCGGGCAACCAGATTAGTCCACGAGGAGCGCCCGGGCTTCCTGCTGACTGCTCGGTGCCGGCGTCTCTCCCAAAGCCTTGCCCGTCTCCCGGAGCTTCAGCCAGCGGGCGCGGCGAACCCAGTAAAACCTTACCGGCAAGAAGATATCTACCACCTCGTCAGAAATCAGTAATCCGCCCAGGACAGGCACCGCCATCGGGGCGATGATCTCCGCGCCGACACCGGTGGCCCAAAGCATGGGGGCTATGGCAATAATGGCCACGCCCTCCGTAAGCAACTTCGGGCGGAGCCGGTGCACCGCGCCTTCAATCACGGCCTGGCGAAGCTCTTCAAGAGACGCAATCTTCTCCAGCCCGCCGCGTTTTTCAAGCGCCTCGCGAAGATAGACGAGCATGATAATGCCGGTCTCCGTTGCCATGCCGAAACAGGCGATGTAGCCGACCCAGACCGCCACGCTGAAGTCCATCGGCGGCGCGGACCAACCGTGCAGCAGCTTTGGAAAGAGGAACTGGAAGAACGCGCCGCCTGCCAACGCTTCCGGCACGGCGAGCATCATGAGTCCGGCATCGGCGAGATCCTTGTAGGTAAGGTAAAGAATCACAAAAATCAGCAGCACCACGACGGGAAAAACAAACCGCAGCGTGCGCGCGGCCCGCACCTGGTGCTCGAATTCTCCGCTCCACTCGATGTGCACCCCTTCGGGAAGCGCCACCTTCTGGTTGACCACGCGCTGGGCCTCCTCGACAAAGCCGACGATGTCCCGGCCGCGCACCATGAGCGTTACGTAATTGACGAGTTGACCATTCTCGCTGCGCATCATCGCGGGCCCTTCGACGATGCGCACGTCCGCCACCGAGCCGAGTGGGACCTGGAGAGGCGCGGTCACCCTCGTCTGATGCCCGGGAGCGGCCTGGTGCGCGTTTTCACCGCCCATTCCCCCAGCAGCGGTTGGTGGGCCTTGTGCTCCACTCTCCATGGCGCCTGCGCCCGTGGCGTTGGAGATTTCCGGTCTACGTCCCATGCCCGAGCCATTGACCAGCAGACGGCGCACGGTTTCCTCATCCTCGCGCGACGCCCGCGGGTAGCGGATGCGGACGGGGAAGCGCTCCCGGCCTTCCACGGTTTGGGTTACGGCCTGGCCGCCGAGCGCCACCTCCACGGTGTTCTTGACGTCTTCGACGCTGACGCCGTAGCGGGCGGCCTTGTCGAGATCGATGGAGATCTTCAAATAGCCCTTGCCCATGACCGGGGCGGCGACCACGTCGCGCGCGCCGTTGATCGGCTTCAGCACGGCTTCGATGTCCTTGCCCACGCGGTCGATGATCTCAAGATTGGGTCCGAACACCTTGACGCCGATGTCGGTGCGCACCCCAGTCGACAGCATCTCAATGCGGTTGATGATCGGCTGCGTGAAGATATTGGACCAGCCGGGGACTTGCAGGACTCTGCCGAATTCATCGTCCACGAGGTCGCCCTTGGGTCCGCTCTGCCGGGGCCACAGAAAGACCTGGTCGGCAAAGGGCCTTTTAAGATCGTCCACGAGCGCGACGAACGGCTCGGAGGCACTGTTCTCTGCCATTTTCCCAAGCTGGGCGTCGAGCGCTTCCCTGGCAAAGCGGGCGGACTCCTGACCGTGGTCAGCGCCGGAAAGGAGGCCGACGTCGCCCGCGGCTTTCACCACTTCTTCGAGGGAAAGCCAGGTGTACGCCTCCACGCCGCGGTCGAAGAGTTCCCAGTTAATCTCTGTCACTTTCTTCAGCCAACGCGCCTGCCGCTCGGCCACAACGGCCGCGAGGACTTCGCTCGGGAACGTCTTGGGTGAGGCGCCCACGGCTTGTCCTAGTTGCGTGAGCAAACGCTGGAGCGGGCGCTCCTTGAGGGAAAGCGCGGCGGCCGGGTCGGGGATCGCGCCCATAGTATGAAGCCGCCGCGCGACTTCGCCCGTGAGCCGGGTGACGTCTTCCAGCGCGGGATGCTTGGCCAGGGCGGAAGCGTAGTCCGCGGAGAGTTCGCTCGCGAGCGCGACAGCAAACTGGCCTTCGTTCATTTCAGGAGGGTACTGGAAGCCCCGTGCCCTGGGCATGCGGCGCATGGATTCGGACACGGCAAAGCGCATCAGTTCCGGCCCGAGCTCCATTTCAAAACTCTCGTAGCGGCGCAGCGCCAGTTCGCGCGTCACTTCATCGAAACGCTCCAGGGCTTGCTGCGTGGCTGTGACAAGCAGATTGTCGCGGTCGTCCTCGTGGGGCGCGTGCAGCACAAAACCGCGCTCTTCCAGCGTCCGCAGGGCTGCACGCGTCTGGCGCGCTGCATCCTCATAACGCAGGACGCGTTTAGGCCAGAATTCCTTCGGGCGGAAATTGACAAACGTTTCGACCATGTCCAGCGGCGCCGGGTCGGTGGGGGTATCGGCACGGCCGGACTTGCCGATCACCGACTCGACTTCCGGGAAACCGCGGAGCAATGCATCTCGTGCTTTGAGGTCGTCGGCAGCCTGGGTCACGCTGGCACGCGGCACGGTCACCGGCATTTCGAGCGTACTGCCTTCGTCAAGGGCAGGCATGAAGGCCACGCCGATCCTTGGCAACTGGTACGAGAACAAGGCGAGAAGTGTCAGACTGGCCAGGCCCGCGAGCTGCCATTGCATGCCGCGAATGAGCAGAACGGTCAATGCCATGACCAGCGCCAGCACGGCAAGAAAAAAGAAGTGATGCCAGCTCGAGCCGAGCCCGAAGAGGGCCTCGAGCGGGAAGAAAGCCGCCGGCGGTACGAGCAGCACCGCAAACGCCCACATGACCAGGTTGCGCCTCGGCAGCGCCCAGGTCAGCACCGGCTTATAAATGTTGATGAAGCTGCGCACGATCCAGTTGTCTTCCTCGCTCTTGAGCTTCCCCTTGACGAAGGTTGGGATGAGCGCGGGCACGACGGTCACCGAGATCAAGGCCACGCCCACAAGGGCAAAACTCTTCATAAAGGCGAGCGGATGGAAGTATTTCCCTTCACGGCCGCTCAGCGCGAATACCGGGATAAAGGAGACAAGCATGATCATGACCGAAAAGAAGATCGGCCGGCCGACGGTGCGGCAGGCACGGATGACGATATCGCGCGTGTCCCCCGTGACCTTGCGCCCGCCAAAATGCTCCTTGAGGTGATGCGTCGCGTTCTCCGTCATAACGATGGCCTGGTCCACCAGGATGCCGATCGAGATCGTCAACCCGGCCAGCGACATGACGTTGGCCTGGATATCGATGACGTGGAGGTTGCGCAGCACCCACATGAGCAGGAACGAGAACAACACCGAGAGCGGCAGCGTCACACAGATGACGAAGGCGCTGCGCACGTGAAGGAGGATCACAAAGACCGCCAGCGCGGCGATGATCATTTCTTCCCACATGGCCCGCGTCAGCGTGTGGATGGCGCCGTGAATGAGCCGCGTGCGGTCGTAGGCCGGGACTATGCGCACCCCCCTGGGGAGGGCCGGTTGCAGTTGCTGGATCTTTTCCTGGACCCGCTCGGTCACTGCCAGCGGGTTTTCTCCGTAGCGCATGAGCACCACGCCGCCGGTCACTTCGCTGCCGTCTTTCTCGAAAACGCTGCGGCGGAACTGCTGGCCGAGCTGGACGGAGGCGACATTCTTCACCAGGAGTGGCGCGCCGCCTTCCACGCGGCGCACCACGGTGTTTTCCAGGTCTTCCTTGCCCTTGATCCAGCCGACGAAGCGCACCAGGTACTCGGCATTGTTCTTCTGCACCACGCCGCCGCCGGCGGCATAGTTGCTCTTGGCAACCGCCGCATATAGCTCGCCCAGCGTCAAGCCGTAAGCGCGCAGGGCTTCCGGATGCACGTCGATTTGATACTCGAGCGGGGCGCCGCCCACGACCGCTACTTCGGAAACGCCGCGCGCGGAATTGAGCTGGGGAACAATCTGGTACTTGTTCACGGCCCACAACCGTGCCGGATCGATGGGGTTATTGGGACTCGGCTCCACGGTGTACCAGAAAATCTGGCCGAGTGCCGTGGCATCCGCCGCCAGTCGCGGCACCACGCCCTGGGGCAACAAGGAGCCGCCGCGCACCTCGTCGAGCTTTTCCAGCACGCGCTGGCGGGCGAAGTAGAAGTCGATGCTGTCCTCGAAAATGATCGTGATCATCGAGAAGTTGAACTCGGACGAGGAGCGGATGGTGCGCACTCCCGCCAGCCCCTGCAGCTTGAGCGACAGCGGATAGGTCACCTGGTCCTCGATCTCGTTAGGACTCCGCCCCAGCCAATCGGTGAAGACGATCACCTGGTTCTCGCTGAGATCGGGAATCGCATCCACGGGCGTATCCAGCACCGCGTACACGCCCCAGAGCGCCAGTCCCAAGGTGAAGATCAGGACCAGGAAGCGATTGCGAATGCAGTACTCGATGACGTTCTCGATCATATTGCCTCAGCGTTTCTCGAGCCGGGTAATCAGATACCTGGATTTCTCTTTCACGAGCTCGCCTTCGATCTGGTCGCCCGGCTTGATGCCGTTCAGGACTTTCGCGTCCTCGACATCGAATTCCATTTCCATGGCCTTCATCAGTCCAGGAATGTCCTCGTGGTCGAGCTTGATGGCGGGTTTCTTGGGATCCACGCTTACGACCTTGCCCTTGATCTCGTAGCGTTTAGTCGAAGCTTCTTTTCGTGCGGTTTCTCCGGAACATCCCACAAGGAAAATCGAGGAAAGAACCGTCAGAAGAAGCCAAAACGTCGTGTGTCTCATCATGGCTCAAAGTCCTTTCTGGTCATTGTTTGGCAGGGGCTTTCGACTGTGCCCTCAGTGCCTTTGCCTTCTCGATTGTTTTCGCTTCATCCCGCCGCGCCTCGCCTTCGCAGCCATCGCAACAGAGCATTACCGGCACACCTTGAAGCACTACCTTGAACGGCGTGCCCATCGATCCCAGGGGCTTCCCCTTGATCGGGCACAGCTTCTGACTTTGGACAAGCTTCTGGTCCTCCTCACTGAGTTCCACCGGCGTTGAAGGCCGGACTGGGACGCCGGCAGAAGTTGCCCGATCCGTGCCGGCCCCGTAGTAGATGGAACCGGCAGCCGGATTGAGTCGGGTCTCCGCATCAATGAGAAACGAGCCATTCGTCGCCACCTTGTCCCCGGCCCGCAACCCGGCAAGTACGGGGTAGAAGGTCTGGCCGCTGCCGTGCCGGCTCATGCGCGGCCCCAAGCGGACCGCGATTCCTTCAAACGTGTCGGGCGAGGCCTGCCGGTAAACAACCTTGAGGTTTCCCGTATCGATAACCGCATTTTCCGGTATTGCGAGCACGAGACTTTCTTTCGGTCTGGCCTCCGTGGGCGGCGAGACCGTTTCGCTTCTGGTGACTGTGTCGGCGGCCTTGCTGCTCAGCCCGAGATCGCCGGGAGCTACCGAGATCCTCACCGTGGCATACATGCCCGGCTTCAGTTTGTGGTGCAGGTTCGGCATCTCAAAGCGCACCATCTGCGTCCGGGTCGATTCATCCAGGTGCGGGAACAGAAAGGTCAGCTTACCTTTGAATTCCTCGCTAGGCTGTGACAGCGTGGTGGCGCTCACCGCCTGGCCTTCGTGCAGAAGTCCCTGGTCGGACTCATAGACCTGCGCCTCCACCCAGACCGTGTCCAGGTCGTCCACGTCGTACAGAGGCGTCCCTTCGTCGATGTAATTCCCTTCTTTCTGGTACTTCCGAATAACATGTCCCTTGATGGGTGAGCGGATCGTGAGCTGCGTTCCCACTTTTCCGGTCCGGAGAAACTCCTGCACTTGCTCCGCGCCGATGTCCCACAATTCGAGACGTTTGCGGGACATATCCTCCAGTTCCTTGTTGCCGTTCTTGCGGGCGCGCAGCAGGTCCTCCAGCGTGACGTTTAGCTCCGGACTGTAGCGCACATCGAGGATGGCCAGCTCTTCGCCCTTGTCCACCATCTGGCCGGTGTAGTTGACGAAGAGCTTGACGATGCGGCCTTTCTGGCGGGCGGTGATGCGGCGCTGCTTGGTTTCGTTGAACTCCACGGTGCCGAAGGTCACGATCTCCTTCGTCAGCGGCAGGTAGGTCACTTCACTGGTCTCGACGCCCGCCAGCACGATTCGGTATGGGCTGAGTTGCACGCGACTTACCGTGCCTGCGGGCAGAGGCTCCGGATTGGCGGAGCCCTTCTTGCGCCGCGCGAGCTCCATATGGCAGATCGGGCACTTTTCCTTGGGCGTATCGCGGACAATGAACGGGTGCATCGGGCAGAAGAACTCGACGCTGCTGTCCGCTGCCTCCTGCGTGCCGTAAAGCGGCCGCGTCCACTTTTCGTAGTAATTGTTGATCCTGTCCCAGAAGCCGATGATGGCCCCGACGGCAACGAGGATCGCGACAAAGCGAAGCCGCGCCTGAACGACCTTGAGCACCTGCCAGAGCTTCCACCAGAAGCCGTGGCGCGGTGGCCGTGTCGGATCCTCTTCGGAACGAGAGCGCTTAAGGGTGATCGACATAACAGTGGTTCCTCTGACTTCTGACCTCTGCTCTGGCAGGCGCGCCTGCTCGCCGCGCACGCCTCGCGGCAAGAGGACAGTCATGACGCAAGCTATGTGTTGTTGGTTAACGACGCGCGGCTCTTCCAAATCCGGAAGAAAACGCGGCAGGGCGACTGCGCGTCTGCGCTATGTCAGGACGTGGATCTAAATCAGGAAGCGATGAAGAATGGTAACCAGGTCAGGCGGTGGAGTATGGTGCGGAAGAAGCCACGCCGCACAGTTCCAACTAGCGGAGGAACCGTCGGCAGGCGTCGGCAAGATTACCGGCGGCAAAGGGGAAGCGCTGTCCGGCGACCAGACCTGTGCAGAACTTGGCGAGACAAAAACTGCCGCAGGCGCCAGTGATACCTTGCACGTGGTTTGCCACGCGAGCGATCCGCTTGCGGCAGTAGCCGTTGAAGTGCGGGAGTCGTTTTGACAGCAAGGTTTCTTCTGTCCCTGCTCGGCGGCAGATGCGCAACAACTGCCGCCACACGAGCAACTGCGCGCGACCAAAGCCTTGGTGGCGGCAATCGGCTGTCCGGATTTACCAGCACAGGCGCAGGCGAATTGCGGCAACGCCGCGATCAAGGTCATGAGCGCGGTCGTCCCAATCAAGCCCGCCCGTAAAACATTGGGCACGTAGAACATGCTTAACCCTTCCAGCACAATTATGGCATCCACGTCAAGCGCTGACAACCCCACTGCATACCACAATGAGCCAACCAGCACGATACCGTATAGAATGCCGGACGGGAGGGCGCACCGCCAATTCCGTGCTCCTCAGACCGAAAGCGAGCGAACATGGCGCACTTGCTTCTTATCGACGATGACCCGGTGGTAATCCCGGAGCAGGTCCGCCAGAGCTTTCCAGCGCCGCTGCACCGCGTGGACGTAGCCGAAACCGGCGCGGCAGCGCTCGACCTGGTCCGGACCAGTTCGCCGGACGTCATTCTCCTCGACCTGCATTTGCCCGACCAGTCTGGGCTGGACGTCTACCAGGCTATCCGCCAGATCGACGCGCGCATCCCCGTCATTTTTGTCACCATGGCCAAGACCGCGGAAACGGCCATCGAGGCCATGAAGCAGGGCGCTTATGACTACCTCTTCAAGCCGCTCGACCTCCACCATCTGCGGCGCGTGGTTGGCGCGGCGCTGGACGTGACCCGCCTCATGCGCGCCCCCGCAGTGCTGACGGAGACCTTGCCGGACAGCGACGCGGAGGGCGCCATGCTGGGCAGCTGCCCTGCCATGCGTGAGGTTTATAAAGCGATCGGCCGCGTCGCTGCCCAGCACGTCCCCGTGCTGATTACCGGCGAGACCGGCACGGGCAAGGAGCTGGTCGCCCGCGCCATCTACCAGCACAGCCCGCGGGCCAAGGCGCCCTTCCTGGCCCTCAATTGTGCGGCCATCCCGGAGAACCTCCTGGAGAGCGAGCTGTTCGGCCACGAAAAAGGCGCCTTCACCGGCGCCGACCGCCGCCGTATCGGCAAGTTCGAACAATGCCATGGCGGCACGATCTTTCTCGACGAAATCGGCGACATGCCCCTGGCCTTGCAGGCCAAGATCCTCCGCCTGCTGCAGGAGCAGGTCTTCGAGCGCATCGGCGGCAATGAAACGATCCGCACGGACGTGCGCCTGATCGCCGCCACGCACCACGACCTGAAGGTCGAATCGGAAGCAGAGCGGTTCCGGCCCGACCTGTATTACCGCCTGCATGTCTTCGCCATCGACCTGCCGCCCTTGCGGGAGCGGGGCGACGACCTGCCGCTGCTGGTGCAGCATTACCTGCGCCGCTTCAGCCGCGAACTGGGGCGCGAGGTCCACGACATTTCTGCCGCGGCCATGGAGCGCCTGCGCAGCTATTCCTGGCCGGGCAACATTCGGGAGTTGCAGAGTGTCCTCAAGCAGGCTCTGCTCCAGGCCAGCGGCACCGTCCTGCAGCCGGGCTTCCTGCCCGAACCCCTGCGCGGCGCCACCGAGTCCACGGCCGCGTCGCCGTTTGAAAAAGCCCTCGACCTGAAGTCCGCTATCCGCGGGCAGCTCGGGCCCGAAAGCCGTGAGCTCTATGGGGAGATACACCGCCAACTAGACCGGATTCTGCTGCCCCTCGTGCTGGAGTATACACAGGGCAATCAACATCAGGCAGCGCGGCTGCTGGGAATCGCCAGGCAAACTCTGCGCTTGAAACTACGCGAGCTGGGGCTGCACATCACGCGCTCCGTCGAGACTGAAGAAGATGAGCAGTCCTGAAATGAGAAGTCAGGTGGTGGTCATTCGTCATTCGTCATTCGTCATTCGCTTCGCGAATGACGAATGACTAATGACGAATGACCGGATTTCTGACATCCGACTTCTGACTTCTGGGGCGGTCAACGGCGTGCCAGCAGAGTTTGCCTGTCGCGCTCGAGGTCTTCCAACGAAGCAGGCGACGGGGCGCTGTCCCCGTAACTCTGCCACCATTCCTCGGCTCTTTCCGGCGTCCATTGATTGGCGCTTGCGCACGCGGCCAGGGCCTTGTCCAAAGTTATCGCATCCGGATAGCGGCTGTCCGGGTCCTTTTCCAGACAACGCAGAATGATGCGTTGCAGGTCCGCCGGTACCCGTTCTTTGAACTCCTCGATGGGAACGAGCGTTTCGTAGGCATGCGCGTGAAGCATTTGCAGAGTCGACTGGCGGTCGAAGGGCAGCTTGCCGGTAATCAGGAAATAGGCCACGGCGCCGACGTTGTAAATGTCGCTGCGGGCGTCGAGCTGTTCGCCGCCCACGGCTTGCTCCGGCGACATGAAAGCAGGCGAGCCGGTGAAGGCGCCTTCGCGCGTCAGTTTGACGGAGTCGCTCTCCAAGCCGAAGGTTTTCACCAGGCCAAAGTCGAGCAGCTTGGCCACGTCATAGACCTTGCCGCGCTCGCAGGCAAAGATGTTGCTCGGCTTGATATCGCGGTGGATAAGGCCGATGCCGTGCGCTTCGCGCAGCGCCTGACATACTTGCCGAAGCAGGTAAACGGCCCGCTCGGGCGGCATGGGGCCGTGCTGCTCGACCAGGTCGTCGAGGTTCATTCCCGGCAAGTATTCCATGACGTAATAAAAGGTGCCGTCTTCCGCATGGCCGTAATCAAAGATCTCGATCGTGTTGCCATGCGTCAAGGTCGCGGCGGCTTGCACTTCGCGCTCAAAGCGAATCAGGGTCCGGGGATCGCCGGCCTGATCGGGGCGGATCAACTTGATGGCGCACGGCCGGCGCAGCAGGACGTGTTCGGCCAGGTAGACCGCGCCCATGCCGCCGAAGCCCAGAACCTGTTTGAGCCGGTATTGACCGATGCGCTCGGCCTCGTGGGCCTTTTTCTGCAGCTCACGAATCCGGTGCGAGCCGAACACCGCGATTGCCACGGCGAGGATCATCAAAATGATCATCTCGGGAAGGGCCGACAGCAGATACGCGGCCGTGGTCCTGTCCAGCTGGCTGCCGGCGATCATCAGAGTAACCGGAAGCAAGGCCAGGCTACCCACGATCGCGGCACAGCGCTGCCAGGTGTTGGGGATGAAGGTGCCATAGAGGACAATCAAGAGGAACCAGCGCGAGGCGGCGGAGAGGCTGACCAGCCGGAAGACAATGGCTTCGTGTCCCGGCACGAGCGCGCGCAGCAGGGCGCCGTCGTGAAAGGTATCGACCTGTAGCCAGCCGAAGAAGGCCGCGATCGAGCCGAAAATGATCAACTCAAGGGTACGCAGACTGCCCATGGACAGGGGCCGCCGACCCAGCAGCAAGGCCCAGGCGACCACCATCACCGCCATTTGGCAACTGCTGAGAACCAGATAGAGAGGGCGATGGTCGAAGGCCGACCCGAGCGGCAACAGGTTCTTCAGAAAATGGAAGGCAAACCCGATGAGCATGATCAGGATGGCCAGGCGCAGACGCGACCGGAGCAGGCGCGACATTTCATCGGTGAATCCCGGGCCCGAAGACCCGGCGAGGCGACAGCGCAAGTTGCGGGAGACCGTGCGCCAATCGCCTTCCCCGGACGATTCTGTCCCATGCCGTTCCTGAAGATCGTCGGGCCGCACAGTTGGATAGCTCATCGTTTACCCTGGACGAGCGGTGTGAATCTAACCTCATACAGCATTGTGTTGCGCGTGCGTGGACTGCTGAGCAGACGGGCTCAGGGCTTGAGCCGCGAAGTGGGCTGGCCGCCTGAAGCGGGCTGGCCGCCTGCAGAGGGCTTGCCGCTTAGGTCCATCGCCGTATAGACATCCCGGGCGAAGTCCACGGTAACGACCTGGCCGGCTCTTACCTTCACTTTTCGCTCCTCTTTGACCTGGCGGCCGTTCTCCGTCCAGGTAGCCGTGACGTCGTAATAGTATTCCGCGCCGGCCTTCAAAGCTGGCGTCGCATAAAGGCGTTGGCTTCCTTGGCTCGCGGTCCGATGCCCGTCAAAGGCGATTAGCGCCTGAGGATTCGGCAGACGCACCTCAATGGTGGCCGCGCTGCGGACGGGCTCCGGGATGGCTGTGTTGTTAGTTACGGTGAAATCATAATTGACACGGCCGCCATAGCCGGAGTCGTACGGGTCTGTGTAACGTGAAAAATCGCTGAGGGCATCAATATAGCGGTAACCTTCATAGCGGTTGCCGGGTCCTGAGGAATAGCCCGGCGCAGTCCAGCCCGCGCCGTTTCGATGTGCCCAGACCGAATAGCCTTGATTCTGAGCTACGGCAGTGCCGGCCGCCAGCACTGAACCGAGCACAGCCAGTGTTGCTAAGTGAGTAGCGGTAAAGATTCGGTGAAACATGGTCTGACTCCTCTCTGTTGTCGATGCGCGGAAACCGCGAGGTGCCATGAGACGGCCGTGCGCCACAGCTCGGTTCCTCTCAAGACTTTGGCGAAGCCGCCTCATTGGCCTCCCCGCGTTGCCCTGGCGTGGGCTGATTCCTTCAAAGCAAGGACCATGCCGAGAGGGCAATCGCCTTGCTCCGGGCTTTGCGGCGCGCCAAGAGGACGCATGAACGCGCTCTTTTTCCCCCGGCTGGAGGTTGGAATGACTTCGATTGGCCGCCTTAAGACGCGAGGAGGCGCCGGGCAATGGTAGCGGATTTAGCCGATTGACTAGAAATGTTCCACTGGCTGCCAAAAATGACTTTGCCAGTTTGCCAACGAGTTTGCCACGGTTGGCAAACTCGAGTCCAGACCGAGCTATTCACGGACGTAAGGACTTACGTGGCGAAAAGAATTGAGTTTGCCAGTTGCCACGTTTCGGGGGCCGGGGATAACACCGCCAGAGTAACACCGCCACTGGGCACCCAGTTGGCGGTGTTACTTTCTTATGACGAGATCGGAGCCGAGAAGAGAAGGAACGGCAAGGTGGTATATACGCATACCGTTCTCTCGAGTAATGGCTGGGAGGTTGCGCTCCGGTTTAGCGGCTTCGATTTCGCGCGGGGCAAAGTCGTGCTTCTGGATTCGAGCCAGGAGTCTCTGCTCACCTTGTTCGGGAAGCAGAACTGCGCACGAGTGGCGTGATCCTCAGTGGGCCGGCTTCCCGCCGCGGTCAGGTGTAACGTTTGGGCGATTCGCGGTCTTGTGCGATGCGAGCAAACGCCGAATCTGAGGCAATAGAGTTACAGGTACGGTAATGACGGCTTGGTCGCCCTCATCAGCGGCTGCCGCCTCATCGGCCGCGATCCACTTCTCGTCCGTGCATGCGTCCAATTCGGCAATTAAGCGCTTGACGCGCTGTTCATCCCAGCCTTCGGGGAACCGTTGTTCGTTCATCGTCCGCGTCTCCTTTGCCGCCGCTCTGGAAGGCTTTGAGCTGCTTGCCCATCAACCGCTTGCCCGAGAGCCTGTCGCGAACCGCTGGCGCAAGCGTCATCCTTGCCTGGCAGCGGCCTGTTCATTCACTCGCCCGCCGAATAACTAAGCGTGGCGGAACGACACTGAAGCGGGGTCCTCTCGCGCAAGTGGATGAGATTCCGGTCCCACCAATTATTTGCCGGCGGATTTCTCCAGGTGTCCGCCGAACTGGAAACGCATGGCGGACAGCACCTTGTCCTGAAAATCCGCTTCGCCGCGCGAGGTGAAACGTTCGTAAAGCGCCGTGGTGAGAACCGGCACCGGCACGGCCTCGTCAATGGCGGCTTTGATGGTCCAGCGCCCCTCTCCTGAGTCCGAAACCCGGCCGGCGAAGCCCGCGAGCGCGGCATCCTTGGCGAGAGCGGCGGCCGTCAAGTCCAGCAGCCAGGAAGCGATCACGCTGCCGCGCCGCCACACCTCGGCGATGTCGGGCAGATTGAGGTCGTACTGATAGTGTTCGGGATCGCGCAGGGGCGTTGTCTCGGCGTCGATCTCGTGGGTGCGCTTGCCGATGTTGGCGCTGCGGAGCACGCCCAGGCCCTCGGCATAGGCGGCCATGATGCCGTACTCGATGCCGTTGTGCACCATCTTGACGAAGTGGCCGGCGCCGCTGGCTCCGCAATGCAGGTAGCCTTGCTCGGCAGTGCCGCCCATCTGCTCGCGACCCGCGGTGCGCGGGATTTCGCCTTTGCCGGGCGCCAGTGTTTGGAAGACCGGGTCGAGTCGCCGAACCGCCTGATCGGGGCCGCCGATCATCATGCAGTAGCCGCGTTCCAGGCCCCAGACACCGCCGCTTGTGCCCACGTCCACGTAATGGATCTGCTTTGCCGCCAGTTCTGTCGCGCGGCGGATGTCGTCCACATAGTAAGAGTTGCCGCCGTCGATGACGATGTCGCCGGGCTCGAGATGGGGCAGGAGATCGGCGATGGTTTTGTCCACGACCGCCGCCGGGACCATCAACCAGATTGCCCGCGGCTTGTCAAGCTTCTGGACGAACCCTTGCAGGGAGGAGGCGCCCACGGCCTTCTCCTCGACCAGCTCTTCCACTACCTTGGGCGACCTGTCGAAGACCACGCACTGGTGGCCTGCCAGGAGCAGCCGCCGCACCATGTTGGCGCCCATCCGGCCCAGACCGATCATGCCGAGTTGCATGGCAACCTCCTTTAGCAGAACAGTTTCTTAGCTATTGAGAGTTAGATGCTATCGTGAACCGGCCTTTGCAAGCGTAGCGCTCTTGGCAGCGATCACCGTCATGAGCTCGTTCCAGGACTTCACGAATGACCTGGCCCCTTCATCCTGGAGCTGGGCGGCCAGGGCTCCGGGGTCAATCCCGGCCCTGGCAAACTCGGCCAAGGTGGCCTCGCAGTCGCTGCCGTCGTGTGGGAGTATCTGACCGATCTCGCCATGATCGGCCAGGGCTTTCAAAGTAGCCTCCGGCATCGTGTTGACGGTGAACGGAGCGGCGAGGGCCTTGATGTAGAGAACGTCCGAGGCCTTCGGGTCCTTGGTCCCCGTACTGGCCCAGAGCAAGCGTTGCGGCCGGACGCCCGCGTTGTAGACACGCGACCAGCGGGGCGAATCCAGTAAAAGCCGGTATGCCTTGTAGGTGCGCTGGGCGATGGCGATGCCCAGCCGGTCCCGCAGGGCTTCCGGAACCTTGCCCATGACCGCACCGTCCCAGCGACTGACGAACACCGAAGCCACGGAGCCGACGTCGGGCTTCAGGCCGGCCTCAATCCGGCGCTCGATGCCGCGCAGGAACGCCTCGGCAGCCACGACGTAGTGCTCCCGCGAGAACAGCAGCGTCACGTTGACCGGCACGCCGGCGAAAATGGCCTCTTCGATGGCCGGAAGACCTTCCTCGGTGCCGGGGATCTTGATGAAGACGTTGGGCCGTCCCGCGCGGGCGTGCAGATCCTTCGCCGCGGCCAGGGTGCTGGCGGTGTCGTGGGCCAAAAGCGGTGACACTTCCAGGGACACCCACCCGTCCACACCGTTGGTTTTCTCCCAGACCGGCCGAAACAGGTCAGCGGCCTGAGTGATGTCCTCGAGCGCTAGCTCAAAGAATAGTTTCTCTCCCGACTTGCCCTCCTTGAGCTTCTTGCGGATCGCGGTATCGTACGCCGTGCTGTTCTTGATGGCGTGGTCGAAGATCGTCGGATTTGAGGTCAGCCCCGTCACGGAGAGCTCGCTGAGGTAGCGCTGGAGCGTCCCGCTGGTGAGCAGGTCGCGGGTGATGTTGTCGAGCCATAGACTCTGGCCCAGATTGTGGAGCTTCTGAGTCGCTTTCATGGTTTTCCCTCCAAGTCACACGTTCACGTGACGCGTATCGTCCCACAGCCGAATCACCGGCTGGGTGGCGTCATGTTCGTAACCCAGTGCACTCAGCCGCTCCCCGAGACTGCGGGCATTACGCTCCCCCCGTTCGGTCAGCGGCAAGTCGGTCAATCCCGTATGCTGGCCCGAAGGCTCCAGGCGATCTCGCCGTGTCGCGCCAGATAATCGACCGGAAGCACTTCGTTCATAAAAGGCTGGGAGAAGAATTCGCGTTCGAACAAGGGTAAACCCGATCAATACTCCTGATGTACGGGCAAGAACTCGCCCGTGATCCCATTGGTGTGATTATCCTTCGAGCCGGCTGCGGCGCCCTGGCCGAGTTTCCAGGCGATGTACCGGGTCACCAGATCGACGGTGAACAAGTCGGGAACGGCACTTACCTTTCGGTCATGATCGAAGCCGTTGAGGTTAGCGAAGGGCATGCGCGTGCGCAGCTCGCTCATGCCTTTCTCGGTCACCCGGCCTTCCTGCACGAAGTCGGGATCGCCCTGGAAGACCGACTCGGGGAACAGCTCGCCGCGGGGAATCTTGATCGCGAACTCGCGCTCCAAACGGAATACGAGGTCGAGGAAGTCGATCGATTCCGCCCCGAGGTCGCCCTGGAGGCTGGCCGTCGGGGTGATCTCCTCTTCGTCCACGTTCAGTGCTTCCACCAGCACCCTTACCACCTTGCCGTAGATTTCGTCGGAAGCGGACATAGACGTGCTCCTCAAGAAAAGCAACAACGTCAAATACGTTTCTCGCAGAGAGCGCGGAGACCGCGGAGAATTACATTGCAGACAACGCTCCTGGCTGCTCTCCTCCGCGCTCTCCGGTACTCGTGGGGAAAGCAGAAGGCAACCGCCGTGCCAAGGAGATGCTCGCGGAGGTTTCCATTGGTAATGATGAAGCCGAAGAGCGTATAAGAGCCTATCCGGGTAAGGATAAGGGACTCTCCAGAAGAACTATGAAGGTTGTGAAATGGTAGCTACTTTACCCGGCTGGCAGGAAAATCTACCCATCGCGGCAGCTATTCAGATCCTGAAACAACCGCATGGCTCGGTCGGAGGCGAGCCTGAAGCAAGCGCTCGGCAAGATCCCGCAGTTGCGCGAGGAGTTCCACAAGAACGTCCGCGTGCTGGGAACCGATGAAGAGTTGAACCAATCGCTCGAGAAGGCCGGCCGGGTCGCGGATTTGCTGGAACTGGCCGAACTGATGTGCACGGACGCCCGGCACCGAACGGAGTCCTGCGGCGGTCACTTCCGCATGGAAAGCTAGACTCCTGAGGGCGATGAACCTCACCTTACGAATCTGGCGGCAGAAGAATGCCAACACGGCGGGACAATCCGTCACCTACCAGGTCAAAGACGTGGCTCCCGACATGTCTTTCCTGGAAATGCTGGACGTCCTCAATGAAGATTTGATCCGTCGCGGGGAGAACCCCGTGGTGTTCGAGCACGATTGCCGCGAAGGCATCTGTGGGTCCTGCGGTTTCCTGATCAACGGAGTGCCACACGGCCCGCGCCGGGGCACCACCGTGTGCCAGCTCTACATGCGCTTCTTCAAAGACGGCGATTCCTTGACCCTGGAGCCGTGGCCGGCCCGGGCCTTCCCGGTGGTCAAAGACCTCATGGTCGATCGCTCGGCGTTCGCCGCATCATCGAGGCCGGCTACATTAGCGCGCCCACGGGCAGTGCCCCCGACGCCCGCGCCATTCTGGTCCCGAAGGCGGCCGCGGACACGGCCATGGATGCCGCCGCCTGCATCGGCTGCGGCGCCTGCGTGGCCGCCTGTCCGAACGCGGCCGCCATGCTGTTCACGGCGGCCAAGGTCACCCACCTGAACGCGCTGCCCCAGGGCCAGCCCGAGCGCGACGAGCGGACGCTGAACATGATAGCGGCCATGGCGCGCGAAGACTTCGGGAGCTGCACGAACCACGGCGAGTGCGAGGCGGTTTGCCCGAAGGAAATCCCGCTGGAGTTCATCGCCGGGCTCAACCGCGATCTGATGCGGGCGGCATTCCGTCGCCGCCGCGAGCCATTGGCCGTCGTTGCCGCGCCGCAACACCCGGCGCATGAGGATATCTAGTGCTCCGTCAATCGTCGTTTGACGGATCGTTTAACCCCTAGTGCTCCGTCAATCGTCGATTGACGGATCGTTTAACCCGGAGCCAGCGGCGACGGCGAACCTGAGGCGCCGTCGCCGCTGGCTCCGAAGGTATCCTCCGAATTCCTCGCGGCACGCGCTGATTTTATGCTGTTTTCGTCAAATGGTTTATGTCGCTCTCATGCGCTGCGCGCAAGGCGGTAGCAATGCGGCGGCCTGATGCGCTGAGCTGGTAGCGATGGGACTTTGGCAGCGGGTGTGTTCTGCGAGAACTCTGTCGGCACGCCGGCCGCTGACTAGAGAATCGACTACCCCGCTTCCGCGACCATCGCCTCGGTAATATTGGCGTCCGAGTAGACGTTTTGCACGTCATCGTGATCGTCGAGGGCTTCCATCAAGCGCATCACCTTCTTACCCATGTCCGTGTCCACTTCGCGCGGGGCCTTGGGTACCTGGCTGATCTCCGCGAAGGTTGGCGTCAGGTTGTTCTTCTGCAAAGCCTCCTTCACCTGGTTGAAGGCCGCGGGGTCGCAGGTAACCTCAAAGCTGCTGCCGACGCGCTTGAGGTCGTCGGCGCCGGCGTCGAGAGCGATGCTCATAAGCGTGTCTTCATCGGTAGCAGTGGCGTCGATGCTGAAGACGCCCTTGCGCTCGAAAAGGAAACCGACGTTGCCGGCGCTGCCCATCTTGCCGCCGCTGCGTTCGAAGATTTTGCGGATCTCGCTATTGGTGCGGTTGCGGTTGTCGGTAAGCACGTCGACGAGAAAGGCCACGCCGCCCGGGCCGTAGCCTTCGTAGGTGATTTCCTCGAACGTGATGCCCTCGGTTTCGCCGGTGCCGCGCTTGACGGCGCGTTCGATGTTGTCCTTGGGCATGCTGACTTCGCGCGCCTTGTCGATGGCGTAGCGGAGCTTCAGGTTGGTTTCCGGATCGCCGCCGCCGTGGCGCGCGGCAATGATGATGGCGCGGCTCAGCTTGCTGAACAGCTTGCCGCGCTTGGCGTCGATGGCGCCTTTCTTGTGCTTGATGGTCGCCCAGTGGGAATGTCCGGACATGGCTTCTCCCGGTTGGCAGGGTGGTGAGTGGTGAGTCGTGAGTGGTGAGTGGTAGGACTGTCCCATCACTCACCACTCACGACTCACCACTCACCCCACTTACGGATGTTGTTTTTCAGCTCCCAAGCGTTTCAATTTGCTTTCCACTTCCTTGGCATGGTTGTCGTCGTCCTTGCGCCGCTTCTCCCCTGCATATAATAGCAAAGCTTTCTGCCAGGCGGTACGGGCGCGGGCTGGTTCTTCGAGCTTGACATAAAGCTCCCCGAGATGATCCCAGACAGTCGGGTCGTCGGCGCCACCGGGAAGGGCTGCGGCCCGCTCCAGCCAGCGCCGCGCTTCCTGCACCTGGCCGCGGCGGAAGAGCACCCAGCCCAGGCTATCGAGATACGCGGCATTTTCGCCGCTTTCTTCTTGCTCCGCCGAGGCGGCGCCGCGGCTCTGCTCGCGGGTCAGCTCGATCGCCTTGCGGATCAGCCGTTCCGCCTCTTCCAGGTTTTTGCCTTGCTCGGCCCACAAGTAGCCCAGGTTATTGTTGACCAGGGCATCGCTGGAGTCGGCCTTGAGCATTTGCTGAAGCTGCTCTTCGGCCCGGGCAAGGTCGCCCGCGTCGCTGTACAGCTCGTAAAGCCGTAGATGAATATTGCGCACCTGCCCGGCCAGGTGGTACTCGTTGAGCATGGCCAGGGCATCGGCCACGGCCTGCTGCGTGCGACCCGCCTTGCCAAGCACCCAGAGCCGCAGCAGGCGAAACATCAACTGGTTCTCTTCCGGGGCAACGGCGACAGCCTTGTCAGCCTCGCTAAGAGCTTCATCGGTCTTGCCGAGCAACACCAGGGCCCGCGGCAGACGTTCGTAGAAAAGCAGCTGATTACCGACTTTCGCCTGGCGCAGGCCCTGCCGGCAAAGATCGACGACGGCATCGTACTTGCGCTCGAGCCAGAGCACCTCCAGCAGGCCGCCGTAGACGGCGGCTTCACGCTGCGGGTCGTCATTGTGCTCCACGCAACGGCGGAAAAAGAACTCCGCCTCGGGCAAACGGCGGGCGCGGTAAGCCAGGATCGCCAGGAAGTATTCGGTTTGGCCGTCCAGCGCTCGGCCGTGCTGCAGCGCCTCTTGTGCCAGGGGCAAGAGCGCCCCGGCCAACCCGACGTCCTCGCGCAGCGCCAGCAACATGGCCCGTGCTTTGGCGGCCGCGCCTGCATCGAGGTCCGCCGGCTTGCCCTTCCGGGTGGTCGAGCGCGTGATGGCGTCGTCGACGAGAGCAAGGACTTTTTCGGTGCCGCGCCCGGATGGATCCGTCCGATAAATATTGAACAGACCGCGGTAGATTTCTGCCGTGGGCGACTCCTCCGCCGTCGCGCGATAAAGCGCCTCGGCTTCCTGTCCCCTGCCGGCAAGCGCCGCCTGCCGTGCCAGCAAAAGACGCAGGGCGACGTTTTTGGAATCGAGCGCGCTAAAGGTCCTGAGCGAAGGCAAAATCTCGTCTTCGCGGTGCAGCTCTTTCAGCAGATTCAGACGTAGTTCATAGGCATCCGCGCCGGGCGGCTGGCTCCGCAGGAAAGCGTCCAGCGCCACCAGGGCCCTGTCCGGGTGGCCCTGAGCGGCATGGACCTTCGCCAGGTGGAAGTTGAGCTTGCGGCCCAGGATGGGATAACGAGGCTCCGCCTCCGCAAACAGGCGCAGGCCGCGATCGTATTCCTTGGCCTGGATACAAAGCTTGATCATGCGCTCGAGCGTGCTGGCCGCCTGCTGCTTGATCTCTTCCTGGGAAAGGGTGTCCAAGCTGGCCGGGGCCTGAGCGCTTTCCAGGCCCTTGACCACCTCGGCGAAGGCAGCCAGCGCCTGGTCGAACTGCTCGCTTTCCTCATGAAGCGCTCCCAGCTCGTACTGCAGTTGCAGGTGTAAATCGAGGCACTCGGCGACGCCCGGGCATTGCAGCGCCCGCCTAAAGGCAACCTGCGCTTCCTTGGTCTTGCCGCGCCCTCGAAGCTGCCGGCCATAAAGCGACCACGTTTCGTGATCCCCCGGATCGAGATCGAGGGCCCCTTGACAAGATTCCAGCGCGTCGTCGCGGCGGCCCAGGGCCAGATAAAGAGGCACGAGCGCTTTCTGGATGGCAGCCGCCGCTCCGTCCAGTTGCCGCGCATCTTCGAGGAGATGGGTCGCCTCCACGAGGCGATCTTGTTTGAGCCGCAGAATGCCAAGGCCGTAGAGCGCCAGCGCCTTGCGGCGGTTGGCCTCTTGCTGCGTGAGCGGGCGGGCCGGTGCCAGCACGGCCGCCTGGTCTCTCATTTCGGAAAGTTGCGCCGGCGCTTCTCTCCCCGACCAGGCGAGCAGCGCCAGCACAGCCACACTGAAGCTCTTGCCGACTTGCATCTCAATCACCTCCGGGCGGCGGATTCTACCCGGAAGCGTTAGCCTTGCCAAGGCACAGTGAGGGTAAGGGGGAGGATTCGGCGGGTTGAGTATGCTGGGTAACCGAGTACGCAGTACTCAGTACTTCGACTGTATGGCTTATTCCTGTTGATTAACCCTTTTTGGCGGCAGCAGGTTACGTTTCTTCCAGTGATAGAAACGCGCCTGCTCAAGGCGCTGGAGGCGGCGGGTCATGGTGCGGCGAAGACGAGCTGAGCGGTCGCATCCCAGAGCCTTATGCAAGAGCCAGGCAATGGCCCAACGAATCTGCGGAACCG